>Ga0187862_10000086_pt1 | contig 101769 bp, 77 predicted proteins | sample June2016WEW_10_1_FD_133003 | JGI IMG/M metagenome (GOLD analysis project Ga0187862, IMG submission 133003) | Peatland microbial communities from SPRUCE experiment site at the Marcell Experimental Forest, Minnesota, USA - June2016WEW_10_150 | ecosystem: Environmental > Terrestrial > Soil >... | reverse complement strand
GGCCGTGGCCGTCGCAGTGACAGTCGGCGTTGCCGTCGCCGTCGCAGTGACGGTCGGCGTGGCCGTGGCCGTCGCAGTGACGGTCGGCGTCGCGGTCACCGTCGCAGTGACGGTCGGCGTTGCCGTCGCTGTCGCAGTGACGGTCGGTGTTGCGGTTGCCGTCGCCGTGACGGTCGCAGTTGCCGTCCTCGTCGCAGTCGCAGTAGCCGTCGGCGTGGCCGTAGCGGTTGCCGTAGGCGTAGGTGTCGCCACTATATAATTACAGGTGATGACGATGAGGCCACCCGAGCCTGCCCCGCCCCCGAAGCCAGCGCCACCGCCGCCGGCGCCGTAAGTGCCGCCGGCTCCGCCAGTGACGGTGAGAGACCCACCGCTACCGCCGCCCCCGCTCCCGTACGCGGGCGAGGCTTGCCATTCTGTACCGTCTCCGCCAGCGATCCCAAAGAAGGGAGAGACGCCGGAGCCGCCAGCGCCACCATCGCCCGCATCGCCTGAGCCACCAGGACCAGCGCTCGTCGATGTCCCGCCCGTTCCCGCATTGCCAGCCCCGTTGGGGCCCGCCGCTCCGCCGCCGCCTCCAGAACCCGTCGCGGGAGTGGTAGTGCCACCTGCGCCGCCTGAGTAGCCGGTACCGCTGCCAACCGCACCACCGGCGCCGCCTGTCTGACCGGACGCAGTTGACCCGCCACCTGCGCCGCACGAGGAAGCAGTTACGCTCGTGCCGTTGAAAAAAGTGTTTCCGCCGTTGGTCGCCGCAGCGCCCCCAGCGCCGATTGCGTAGTTAATGATATTGCCGGTAGTCAGCGAGAGATCGCTGACCTTGCTGTAGGCTCCCGCACCGCCGCCTCCGGATGAAGCACCTGTCCCGCCGCCAGCACCGCCGCCGATGCACTCGATGGTGTTATTGGAGCCGTTACAGACGGCCGGAACGGTCCAGCTAGTGCCGGTGGTAAGAAAGACGACCGTTGAGGTCGGTGTCGGCGTTGCGGTCAAAGTCGCAGTTGGCGTCGTGGTGACCGTCGCTGTCGCCGTAGCGGTTGGCGGCACCACCGTCGCAGTGGCCGTCGCGGTTGCCGTCTTAGTTGCGGTTGCGGTCAGAGTCGCAGTTGCAGTTGCGGTCAAGGTCGCGGTTGCGGTCGGCGTTGCCGTTAAGGTGGCCGTCGCCGTCTTCGTCGCAGTGACGGTCGGTGTCGCGGTTGCCGTCGCAGTGACCGTCGCTGTTGCGGTCGCCGTCGCAGTGACCGTCGGTGTTGCGGTTGCGGTCACAGTCGGCGTTGCGGTCAAAGTCGCGGTGGCCGTTGCCGTCTTAGTTGCAGTTGCAGTTGCGGTCACAGTCGCAGTTGCGGTGGCCGTCTTCGTCGGCGTTGCGGTTGCCGTCGCGGTCGCGGTCGGCGTCGCGCATCCATACCCAGTCACGACCAAGCCGCGTTGGACAGAGAACGCATACGAGGTGCCCGATCCCGCTCCTTGCAGGTAAAAGGTGGACGTCCCCTGTGGGGTGGTGCACGCAGTCTTGATCGTCAGCGTCACAGCAGTACCGCAGTCCTCGGTGGCGCTCGGACTCCACGACACAGTCACGCCAGTCGGCGGGGTCCACGCGGTGCCCGCGGTGCCTGGGTTCCCAGCCGTCCCCGCTGGGTTAACAAGGCTGTAAGTGACGGAGGCGCTACCAGTGGCGGTACAACTGACCGAGTAGGTTGCTCCGGTGCCTCCAGCCGGAATCGTGGAAGGTGTCTGCGCCCCCAACGTGACGCCAGTCACGTGGTCGGTGAACCGATCCTGCGCGGTCAGGCCCGAGGTCTGCCCGGTCGCCGTCATCACGAACGTCACGCCGCCGTCGGTATCGCTAATAGAGAAGTTACTGGAGTCGGTGAATGAGCCGGTCGAGTCCGCATTGTCGTAAATCGTGGGGTTTCCGTCGCCGTTGGACTGCACAATCTGGATGGCAACCTGCTCGTTGGGTGCGAATCCGGTTCCATAAATCGTCACGTCCGAGCCCGGCGGATAGTCGGGCTTATCGGTGCGGATGGTCGGATAGGAAAACGTCGCGGTCTGCGTGAGCGGGTTGCCCGAGCTGTCCAGTCCTCCGCTTATCAGCAACTGGCCGACCGCGGGTACGGCAAAGAAATTTGCCGCGAATTCATCCGCCGCAGTGCTCATCGCCCCGCTGGCTGGCCCGTTGGCGACGAAGGCATTGACAATCGGATCGTAAACTTCGCTCGTGGCGACCGGCGCGCCCGCGTTGGTGCCGCCCGCGATGAACACCTTGCCGTTGTAGGGCAGCGTCACGCCCACATGGCCGCTGCGCGCGGTGATCATCTGCGCGGTGAGCGTGGTGAAAGTATCGGTCGCGATACTGAACTCCTCGGCCGAATCCAGGGCGTTGCCGTTGGCATCCTGACCGCCTTCGATCAGCACGTCGCCATTCATATCGAGCAGCATCGATGCGCTGGCCAGGGTGCGCGCCGTGTTGAGGCTGCCGGTCTCGGAGACGGTGGCGCTGATGGGATTGTAAATCTCGGCGCTGGCAAGCGGCCCGGAAGAATCCGCGCCGCCGGCGATCAGGACGGTGCCGTCGGCGAGCAGCGTCGCGGTATGATCCTGCCGCGCGTTGCGCAAACTGGCGGCAGCCAGCGAAAATGTTTGCGAGGTCGGATTGTAGATCTCAAGGCTGGCGAGCTGCCCCGATGCGCCGCTTCCGCCGGCGATCAGGACGGTGCCGTCGGTGAGCAGCGTGGCAGTGTGATGGCTGCGCGCGGTATTCAGCGAAGGCAGCGCGGTGAATGAATTCAGCGTCGGATTGTAGAGTTCAGCCGCGGCAAGCGGGTTTCCTGAACTGTCAGCGCCGCCCGCAAGCAGGACGGTGTTGTCGTTCAGAACGGTTGCCGTCAGACCGGAGGCGGCGGTAGGAAGGCCGATCGGCACCGCGGTGAAGGTATTGGCCGACAGACTGTAAATTTCAGCGCTCGTGAGCACGCCAGAGCTGCCGGTGCCGCCGGCGATAAGCGCCCCGCCGTTGGGAAGCATCGCGGCGGCGTGATTGGCGCGCGCGGTGTTGAGACTGCCGGAAACCGACCACACGCCGGGCGCCTCCGCCGATATTGGAAGCGCAAGCACTAGGACGACGAGCAGAGACTTCAGGACAATACGGCCAATGCGACCCGCGGGTCCGCAGCGCTTTTGTTCGATAGATTTCATATCTTCCCCTTCCTTTTTCCGCTCGATCCCAGAAGGGCGGACTCGCACAAAGCCCGAATAGTCTTGCGGTGTCTCTTCGCCCCTCTGCCCGAAGTGTCACTGGGCATCGGCAATTAACGCGGAATTATCGCAAAATATCCACCATGAGTAAATAGGAGATAGGATAAGCTAAAGAAATAGCTGAAATAACCAAGAATTATCTGAAACTTAGAATAAGTTCTCTGAAGATTACAGCTAGTTATCTAAACAGACAGTTAGCCGAAGTTAACAAGGCGTTGACCCGTTCGGATACAATCAGATAGGAAAGCCGACTTTGAGGCGAATTTCTTATAAGGACGCGGTCGGGGGCGCGGCACCCCCCTCGCTCGGCCATCGGAGATGGCCGGCGTTCATCGAGGCCGCTAGTCCCGGTCGTTCCCCTTGCCGCTCAAATTAACCACCTGCGGACTATTGGCGGCGTCGTCCTGGAGCGGCAAGTTGCCAGTTCGCTTCCCCATGGCGGTCGGCGCGAAGGTGACACTGACGGCGCATGTGGTGTGCGCTGCGAGGCTGGCGCCGCAGGTATTGGTTTGCGCAAAGTCACCGGTAACCAACATTCCGGTAAATTTCACCGCCACCCCGCCGTGGTTGGTTACTTTGAAAGTCCTTGCTGAACTGGTGGTGCCAAGTCTGTGGTCCCCGAAATTCAACTTCGCATGCGAGATTGACAACGCGCCGGGCGTGGACGTCGCAGTGGGCGTCGCGGAAGCCGTCGGTGTTGCGGTCCGAGTCGCGGTCGCCGTGGCGGTCCGAGTCGCAGTTGCCGTGGCGGTCCGAGTCGCAGTCGCCGTGGCAGTCCGAGTCGCAGTCGCCGTGGCAGTCCGAGTCGCAGTCGCCGTGGCAGTGCGAGTCGCGGTCGGTGTTGCGGTCCGAGTCGCGGAAGCCGTCGGTGTTGCGGTCCGAGTCGCGGTCGCCGTGGCAGTCCGAGTCGCAGTCGCCGTGGCAGTCCGAGTCGCAGTCGCCGTGGCGGTCAGAGTCGGAGTCGCCGTTGCGGTTGAGGTTGGCGCTGGCGTCGGGGACCCGGTGGGAGTCGCGGTGGCCGACGGCGACGGCGTCGCGCTTGGAATGGGCGTTGGGGCCGGCGGGGAATCGCTGATGAGCAAAACGTGCGCCTGATAAGGCTGGTATGTGGCGGAGAAGCTCGTGCTGGTATCCGGCGCAGTGCTGACTCCGGTGTCGTAGTCGATAATGCTGGCCGCCGGCTGCGCAAGCGTGAACTCGGCGGTCACGGGCGACGCGGTGTAGTTGTACGAGAACAGGTAGCGGGTTCCGCCGCTCCCGAGCTTGGTCTTGGTGAACACGGTGCCCGCCTCGGAGTTCTCGGTGATCACCGGGGCGTCGGGGCTGAGCAGCTCTGGCTCCAGCGATTTGATCTCGGTGGTCACGTTGATCAGCTCCTGGTAAAGCGCCGCGTGCTCGACCGGATCTTTCACTTCATTGAGCCCGCGCAGGCCGTATTCCCAGTAAAAGAGTCCGTTCGCACCCTCGACGATAGCCATCCAGCTCATGTCGTGGAGTTGCTGCTGGGTCGGCCATGCGGATTCCAAATCCAATTGAAAAAACTGGATGACGGTCCACACCGGGCGCGAGCCGTAGCCAGCCTGGTACGCTGCGCGAGTGCGATCCGCAACTTCGGCGAGATCGTTGCCGGTGAGGGCGGCAAGCGGATAGGCATCGACGCCCAGAACATCGACGGTGTCCTTCCAGGCCGGGAGAGCGAGCGGGGTGTTGAGGACAGCCAGGTTGAAGCCCGAGGGATCGGCCGCCTTGATCAGGCCGTACTGGGTGAACGTTTCCGGTTGCCGGCTGAGCGCGGGCTCGTCGCCAACGTAGTATCCCACCACGCTGGTGTCGGAAGAAAATGCCGCCGCGTAATCGGAAATCAGCGTGTCCTGATTCTCGGTTCCAAACTCCTTGGCGGGGCCGGCCGGCCAAGCTGCGAGGCCCGTATAGAAGGCGGCCACGTCGGGCAGAAACGCAATCCCGAACTGCTTCATCGCAGTGGTGTATGCGGTAATCGCCGGCGTCTGCGCATTGGTAATGTAGTAGTTGATAATCATGTTGATCGGCGCCTGCGCGATCGCGGCAAGCCGCGGCACGTAGTAAGCCGAACTGTTCGAATAATCAGTCGTGTCGTAGATTCCGAGCACGAAATGAGGGTTGCCGTCGATGAAATGCGCAAGATTGGCGGGGTCGATCCACGCCTTCATGCCCGCGCGCAGCGACGCGCCGAGCTTCACGATGGCGTAGGGGCTTTGCGCCATCAGAACGTTGCCGCTGCCATCCTCGAGTATTCCCGCAACCTGGTAAACCCCAAGCGGCAAGGATGTCATGTCGAGGGTGCCCGTGAACTGAGCCAACTCGGGAGTAACGGTCTGGCTGGCGACAATATTGCCGCTGGCGTCCGTCGCGTTGATTACGACTTGCAGGCTCGACAGCGCGATCCCGGCAGGCGGAGTGACGGTCAGTTCCACGCTTGCGACCTGGCTTTGATCGGAAAACATCATTCCGCGGTAGTTCGGGTACAGCAGAAACATCTGTAGTCCCGGCGGTATCTCCTGCTGCAGCGACATGTTTGCGAACCAGGCGCTTCCGGTCGGCACTGCGCCGTAGGTCTGAAGGCGAACAGACGAGTTCACCCCTGAGGGGACGGTCAGATGCTGCACAGTCGTGGTGGTCCAGTCGGTGGTGCCGGTCATAATAGGCGAGCGGCCATAGCCGAACAGATCGAAATCCGCGCCGTCGACGGACTTTGAGCCGACAAGATCTTCAGTCATGAGCTCGCCGCTGAGCGTGTACTCCTGCCCACTGATGACCGCGAGCGAATTCTTCGCGATCGGAGCGAAGCTGGTGCAAGTTGCGAGTTGGCTCATCTCCAGGCTGGCGGCGCCGTTGGGCGCCACAGTGGTGGGATCGAGACTGAAGCAGGGGCTCGAAAATGTCCAACCGGTTGTACCTTGCGAGAAATCGCCGTTCACCAGCAGATTAGACCCCAACGACCAGCCGACTTCCGGAGCGGTCAAGCCGCCGTCGACAACTGTCTGAGCAAAGGCGGGAGATCCGCGTATCAGCGAAAGAGTATACAATAGTAATACCAAAACAGAGCATTTAGCTAATGACCTAGTAGCTAATGATGTAATAGATAATGATGTATAGTATCGGTATCGATGCGACATAATCGTTGCCTTCGCTTGAGTTGATGTGCGCTTCACAATCACTCAAAGAGCAACTTCCCTGCCGCTAGAGGTCTGTCAGCCGTCGATACTCATGGATGTTGCAGGGTGGAGCACTCTGTCGCGTAACCGCACACGATCTTCACGCCCATGACGCATTTGATTTGGCGAACGAGCCAGCCGGGGTTCTCCGCTGTGTCGAGCGGTTGGCGTTCGAGCGTCGATGGAGCCCAAAGAGGCTCCGTAGCGCAAAGTTAAGATGAGATCCGGCATGGGATTGGCGGTACTGTCCGAAACTGGACAGTAGCGAATTGGCCCCAGTGCCAGCTTGCCTAAGATTCGAGGGATCGCGTCCTCGCTATGCCGGCACGGCATTCACATGGCATAGTGGCGGAGCACAGTTTTTCTATGGAGCGCGAATCGTCACAATGCCCCCCGAACCGGTAAACCGGGCAGCGCCACCGGATGAGGCGTCTGCACCGGAGATGAACGCCGCGGACGCGAGCGATGGCCACCGGGAAGCCGCTCACAAACTCAGGGAGGCGCTACTCAAGACATTCTTCACCGGTCTTTCATGGACCGCAGCGGCGCGCGGACTGACCTCCGTTGGCACCGCCGCGCGGTACATCCTCTTCGTGCGGTTGCTCAAACCCTTTGACTTCGGCGTGATCGCCAGTGCGACCTTGGTCTGCACGGCGCTGAGTGCGGTAAGCGATCCGCGCATGGGACAGGCGCTCATCCAGCAAGAGGATCGGATCGATCCGTATCTTGACACTCTTTTCACGACCTATCTTGTGCGCAGCCTGATTATCGGATTGATGCTGGTCGTTTTCGCGCGTCCGCTGGGCAACTTTTTCCATTTGGGCGAGGCCTACACTGTTTTCTGGGCTATCGTTCCACTGCCCATCCTGCAATCGATTCAGAGTCCGCGGCTTGTTTCTCTTTATCGGCGTCTCGATTTCCATTTCGTGACCATCATGAACGTTTCGGAGGTTGCGGCGAGTTTGATATTCGGCCTTATGGCCGTGCTGTACTGGCGCGACTGGCGCGGTCTGGTGTTCTCGTTGCTCGCCGGCGCGGTGGTGCGGGATATTTTGACCTACTGGCTATTTCCGCATTGGCCGCGGCTGAGCTTCAGCATGGCCCACGCGAAGACAATGCTGTCGTTCGGATTGTGGTTCAGCTTCGGCATGCTGTGCGAATTCATTGCGAAGCAACTCGACAATCTGACCGTCGGCCATCTGCTCGGACCCGGCGCGCTGGGTAACTACCAAATGGCCTTTCGCGCAGGCGAGATGCCGGTCGCGGAATTTACGATGTCCGCATCCCTGGTGACGTTTCCGATGGTGGCGCGACTGCGCAAGGATCGCCGCGCAAGAGTGCGCCTGTACTGGTCCGTGGTAGGGGTGGTGGCTGCGGTCGGGCTGGCATACGCCGCGTTCATATTCGCCTTTGGCAATCAGGTCGTTCTCCGGTTGTTCGGACCAGCCTGGATTCACGCGGTGAACCCGCTCAAGGTCCTGTGCATCTACGGGATCCTGCAGGGGATCCTGGTGGTCGGGCGAAGCTTTCTCAACGGGCTGGGAAAACCGGAACGATACGTCATCGCGGCAGCCACTCGCGCAGCGGTTCTGGCGATCGCGATCTATCCATTGACGGCGTGGCACGGGCCGGTCGGCGCCGCGGCCGCGGGAGTAATATCTATTTTGGTCGCGCTGCCGATAATGGCCTATCTGCTGCAGCAGACGGATTAGGCCGGTGAGATGAGTTCCCCCAGTACCGCGACGGCGCCATCGCCAATCATGCAATCGGGACGGCCGCTGGTCAGCATCATAATCACCAACTACAACTACGGCCGCTATTTGCGCGCCGCAATTGACAGCGCGCTTGCACAGACTTACCCGCAGGTCGAAGTAATCGTGGTTGACGACGGCTCAACCGACGGATCGCGCGAAATAATCGAAGCATACGGGAAGCGCGTCATCCCGATCATCAAGCTCAACGGCGGGCACGGCTCGGCGCTCAACGCCGGGTTCGCGGCGAGCCGCGGCGAGATCGTGATGTTCCTGGATGCCGACGATGAATTGACTGTGCAAGCCGCCGCGCGGGTGGTGGAGGCATGGCGCCCGGGCGTCGCCAAGGCGCAGTTTCAGCTCGAGATGGTCGATAATCGCGGCAAGCCGCTCGGACGGCGCGTGCCTCCGTTCAACGGCTTCATACCCAACGGCGATATCCGCGATCGAATCGTGCGCTTTGGCGAATACCCGTCCTCGCCTTCGAGCGGCAATGCATATGCTCGCGCGGCGCTGACCCGGCTGATGCCGCTGGACGAAGCGATCTGGTTTGCCGCCGCGGAGAAGCCGCTGGTTTTCCTGACGCCATTCTTTGGCGACGTGGTGTCGATTTGCGCGCCGCTCGGCCGCTACCGCATTCATGAAGACAACGACTCGCGTCTCAAGGGTCGCCATCTCGAAGCCCTTCATCGGCGATTGAGCGCGGTGTTTTTCGTTCCGGAAACGATTTGCGCCGTCGCGGCGGCCAAGGGGATCGAGCTGGATCCCCGCGTCCTGGGTTCAACCTCGCGGCGGATCAAGCTGCGAATGGCTTCAATCCGCCTTGATCCGAAGACTCACCCAATCGCGGGCGACACCCGGCTCAAGTTGCTCGTCAAGGGAATCCGAGCGTCGATCCGAGAGCCCGATTTGGCTGTCAAAGTGCGGGCATCGCAGCTGATCTGGTTCGTCGTGATGGCGGTCGGGCCGATGTCGGTGGTCTCGCGTTTGGCCGCGCCCGGACGATAGGCGCCGCGAACCTATTCGCTCTGTCGGGGCGAACCGTTCGTCGCCGCCTGCGCAGCGTCCGGCTTTATCAAGTAGGCAGCCCGATCGTGGAACTGGCGAAGCCTTGGGACCGAGTTCGGCGACGCGATACGGCCAAGAAATTCATTCACCGCGCGCGCGCATCCATCCCAGTTGTAATAGTCATCGACAATTACTATTCCGCCCGGCGCGACATGCGGATACAGATTCTCCAGGCAGACGCGGGTGGAATCGTACCAATCGCCGTCGAGGCGCAGAACTGCGATCTCGCAAGGAGGAGCGAACCCCGGAGTCGTTTCATTGAACCATCCCTTGACGAGCGAAACTGAACTTGCGCCGGAAAGCTTCATTGCTGCCGCAGCTTCTTGTTCAGCGGCGGTGCAGTTGTTGTAGTAAGTCGGCGACTTGGTATTGCTTTGCCACGCGGTCGCCGCCACACCGTCGAGATCTTCGCGCGCGGGCGGCAATCCCTCGAAGCTGTCGAACAGAAAGTAGTGCCGATCGGGACCGAGCACCTCGGCCATCCCGGCGCTCATTCCCCCGCGCCACACCCCGCACTCCACCACGCACCCGGAAATCTTTCTGAACTCGAAGCAGAGTTCCAGGTTGTTGACGTACTTGACCTCGTGAATCATCGTATAGGCGCGAAATTTCCTGTAGATTTTACTGAAGCTTGAGCGAAGGCGGCGCCTTTCCAGATTGGCCGCGATGACTGCGGGTTTGGGCAGCAGATTCGAGAGACTCATTTTCCGCGATGGTATCTGATGGCGCCGTTGTTTGCGAATCGCTAGACAAAATAGAGGCGGGAACTGATGCGCAAAAGCCTGGCACACTATTACGCCGAAGATATGTATGAACGCGATCGTACGCGCGACTCCGCTCGAATCGTCGTGCCGATGGTGGTGGCCCTCACTCATCCGTCGAGTGTGCTGGACGTCGGTTGCGGCCGTGGCGCGTGGCTGGGCGAATTCAAGGCGCAGGGGATAGCGAAAATCGTCGGACTTGACGGCGACTATCTCAAGCCATCGACGCTGCTGTTTCCGGCCGATCGCTTTCGTCCCACCGATCTGAGCAGCAAATTCGAGATTCCGGCAGGTCGATTCGACTTGGCCATGTGCCTGGAGGTTGCAGAGCATATCCCCGCAGCCAATGCGCGGCACCTGGTGCGGCAGCTGACCTCGGCGGCACCGCAAGTTCTGTTCTCCGCGGCGCCTCCTGGTCAGGGGGGCGAAGGACACGTCAACTGCCAGCCCCTGTCCTACTGGCGGAAGATTTTTGAAGAGTTCGGATTCAGGATGCTCGATCCATTCCGGCCCAAGCTTCGCGACGACCGAAGAGTGGCCTGGTGGTATCGCCAGAATATGGTCTTGTTCGCGTCGCCTGACGCGATCGCCGGCAATCCGGCGCTGGCGGACTGCCCCGAGGTCGAGCGGGGGCTTGAGTCTGAATGGGTCCACATGTGGGTGGCTGATGCGCAAGCGGAAGGGCCTGCGAGGCGCGCGCGAAGGCTGACTCGACGGGTGCTGCGCCGCGCCTCGAAGGCATTGCGGCCTAAATCCTGAAGGGGATTCTCCGGCTCCTGAAGAGCCCTGCCCATTCCATCCCTATCAACGCCAATTTTAAGCGGTAGAGTACCATGCCAACGGTTGAGCAAAACTTGATTTTGTGGGGCAAGCCGGACGGCTGGAAGGACGACGGCGACAAGTGGTCGGTAAAATGGGGCGGAACAGATCTGGAGTGGTGGGCTTCGATCTTCCCCCGCATTCGGAAGTTCCTCCCCGCGTCCACGATTCTTGAAATTGCGCCCGGCTTCGGCCGCTGGACACAGTTCCTCAAGGGATTTTGCGAGCAGCTCGTCGCCGTTGACGTCTCCCCGGCCTGTATCGAGAGGTGCAAGGAACGCTTCGCGTCGGACCCGCACGTGCGATGCTACGTGAATGACGGCAAGTCGCTGGCGATGGTGGAGGACAGGAGCGTTGACTTCGCGTTCAGCTTCGATTCACTGGTGCATGTCGAGGCGGACGTAATCGCTGCGTATCTGAATCAACTCGGCAAGAAATTAAAGCCCGGCGGGTTCGCCTTCTTCCACCACTCGAATCTCGAGTCGTACCGCAGGTCCATTTGGCTGCCCAAGGCGATCGGCCGGCCCCAGCCGATTGGCGCCGACGCCGCCAAGCCGGCGCCGATGTCGCGGAGTCTATGGCTGCGACGGCGGCTGCAATCGAAGCTGACGGATTGGGGCCTCGTCAACACGTTCGACAATCGCGCCGAATCGATGAGCGCCAGAATATTCCGGGAATCATGCGACGCCGCCGGACTCGATTGCAGGTCGCAGGAACTAGTCAATTGGAACCACGGTCCATCGTTGATCGACTGCTTTTCCGTGGTGACGCCGCGCGACGGGAAGACACGCAAGCCATTGCGGCTGCTCAAAAATCCTCATTTCATGGATGAAGCGGAACGGGCGCGCCGCATCGCGGAGTTTTATTCCGGTGGGTCGCGAGATTAGGTCAGCGTGCGGCGCGCGCGCGCGCCGGCTCGGATTGGTCTACCTCGCCGGACGGCGCCTTACCGGGCTGGGTTAGCGGCTGCCGACCGGTTCCGAAAAATTCGCCCCACCAGTAGTCCTGCTGCGGAATCTTGAATTCCCCCATTGCGCTCAGCTTGCGCCCGACCAGCCAGATGAGCGTGTCTCCCTTGGGCTTCTCAAGAAATTTGCCCATTGGCGTAGTGTACCGCTGATAAACGACCTCGAACCCGTTCAGGGTCAGCGCGAGGCCGAGTCCCTTGGGATCAAACGTATGGAAGCCGTGACCGACGTATCCGCTGACCGGAGTGCAGAGCACATAATGGCCGCCGGGAGCGACCATCCGCATGCAGTTTTCGATGCATTGGCGGGTGTCGAAAACGTGCTCCAAACAGCCGATGTCGATGAACATGCCATAACGATTGTGAAGCTCGGCAGCGACCGGCTGATTCATATCGAGCCGGAGGTTCGCGCGGCTGTCGTACCAATCAAGGATGTCGATGGTTTGCACGCCGCGCTTTCGGAGCAGCGCACCCAAATCCGGCTGATCGAATTCGGCGGAAACTGTCCAAGGCAGATTGTGCAGCAGCCAATGATGCAGCTTTATCACCTTCTCGCGAATCGACAGTTTTGCCCACGGCTTGCGAAAGATATCCGGAATATTGATCTTCGTGACACCCCACGACAGTATCGGATCGCCGACGATCCCGGGTAGCGCCAGGATTTCCTCATATATCGGAACGTGTTGCGCAATTATGGGCATGGTATCGCAGTGGACAGCTTACGCCCGAGGTCGTCGGAATCCCATCGGGGCGAGCCGGGCGATTGCGGCCTGAGACCGTCCGCTGGGCCTCGCCTATCGAAACACCCGGTAGGGGACTGCGGCCGGTTATCAGACGTTTTCAGTCTCAGCCCGGCTTATTGATTGGGCGCCAGTTCGACGCGGCGGTTTTGGGCGCGGCCCTCAGCCGTGTCGTTGGTGGCGACGAAGTCATTCTTGCCGTACCCGTGCGGAATCAACTGGCTCGACGGAATCCCGGATTTCACCAGGTAATCCACCACGGCGACTGAACGTCGATCGGACAGCTTCAAGTTGTATTCCTCGCCGCCGATCGCATCGCAGTAACCGTTGACGTTTACCGCCACATTGGGGCTGGCCTTAAGCGTTGAAGCGTCTTCATCCAGAACGGCTGCATCACCGGGCCGGATCGTCGACTTGTTGAAGTCGAAATGGATACCACGCAGCACCAGTCTCTCCTTGATCGGAGGAGTAGAAGATGCAGCAGCCAGAGCAGCAGAAGCAGGAGGCAGCAGAGGCGATGGGAATGGCCGATCGACCACCTTGAGAATCATCGGCTTCGACCAATAGCTCTGTTCCAGCACCAAATGCGCGGTTCCCGGGGCTTCCCTACGGAAGTAGAACACCTCCGAGGTGTATCGCCGCGAGGGTCGCCAATTCTTCGGGCGTCGCTCGTCAGGCCCCGCTATCAATTTCAGGCCCCCGCCCCAATTGCGGGCCACATACCAGTAGTTGTCGTTGTAGGTCTTCATTGGAAGCGTCACGACCAGTTGTTCCCCGACCGGAAGCACAACTGTCTGTCCCGTATCCTGGAGATTAAGATACAGGGCAACCCGGCGCGGCATGCGCGCTGGGCGCGCCGCCGCCAGAGAAGAAGGCGCAGCGGATAAGCATCCGGCAACTATCGCGAAACACGCGAACAGACACGACTGACGGAGTGATCGTTTGATCATAGTTGCGCGAAGCCCCTGAGCAGAACTCCTACCATACGGGCGACCCGGGGAAAAGGTGCGAAATCAATGGCATCAGGAAAAACCACGGTAGCAGAGCCTGCAGCTACTACGGCGACGACATTCCGCCGCAACCGCTAGTTGGCGCCCTTGCGCCGCAATACTGCCGGAACGGTTCGCAGCAATATCTCGAGGTCTTTGCCGATTGACTGGTCGCGGATGTATTCGAGGTCCAATTCGACCCGCTTCTCGTACTCCGCGATCTCGCTGCGGCCGCTGACCTGCCAATGGCCGGTCATCCCTGGCTTGGCGGACATGAAGAGCATCGCTGAATCGCCGTAATGAACCGCCTCAGGGGGCACGATCGGGCGCGGCCCGACCAGGCTCATTTCACCGATCAAGACATTGAACAGTTGCGGCAGCTCATCGAGGCTGGTGGCGCGCAGGAATCCTCCGAGCGGAGCCAGGCGCGGATCTTCGCCCTTGGGAAGCTTGAAATTGTTTTGCAGGTATTTGGCGTGCAGCGACGGCGAGTCCTTCAGGATTTGCTCCGCGTCGGTGCGCATGGTGCGGAATTTAAAGAGGGTAAAGGGTTTGCCGTCGAGACCCAGGCGCTTCTGGCGGAAAAACGCGGGGCCCGGCGAGGTCAATTTTACCGCGACCGTGATCGCGACGATCACAGGCGACAGAACGATCAATAACAGCGCCGAGACGACGAAATCGACTAAGCGTTTAACCGCCGCCTGAATGGGGCTCAGCTCGCCCTTGCTCACCGAGAGCACCGGAATCCCCGCAATATCGCCGAGCGACTGGCGGAACAGCCTCGTATCGAGCAGGCTGGGTACGATGTGAACGGACTTGCCTTGCTTGAGAAGGGTGAGCATGCACCCCGCACTCGCCGACCCATCCTCCCCGTCGTTCACGCCAATGAGGTAAACATCGTCAATCGCCTCGAGCGAGGCGCACTTGCAGCTGATGCCGGATTCCGCCCGATTACCGTTGCAGCCAACCGCCCGCTTTCCCGGCTGAACGTCTACCCGCTGATAGCCCATGGGATGCGCGGCAGTCAGAAGTCCCGCGAAGTGCTGGCAGGTTGCCTCGTCGTCGCCGATCACGACCGCAGTCCGCCACTTATGCGCGGAGCGGCGCAGGCTGCGCAACACAAGCACGGTTCCCAGCTGCCTGATGAAGATGAAAACCATCGAGGTGGCAATAAAACAAATCGTGAACCGCCGGCTCAGAAATTCAAATCTCAGTGCAAAGATCACCGCAATCGTCACCAGCGACCAGATCAGCAACGTCTGCGTCAGCCCGCGAACAAGGAATTTGAGGCGTTCCGTGCGGTGGGGTCGATAGGTTTCGGTGTATGCGGTCAGCGTCAGCCAGAGCAGGATCGCGACGATTAAGAGGGCCGAATACTGCGATTTCGCTTGCGAAGCCCCACCAGGCAGGAGTACCCGAATCCTGCCCCATTGGAACGCCAAGGCGATTTCTGTGGCCAGAAGGTAGCCGACGAAAATACAAATTGCGTCAGCAATTCGCTCAGCCGCTTCCCTGCTATTTTGCGGATTCAGCATCCCCCCACCGGTTTACTTCCCAGCATGCCGAGCCTTCGGGCCGCAGTCCCCTAAACCTGCCCTAAAGCGTCAACTGCTCGTTCCCTTCGCCCCAAGCCTCTCAGTTTTAGCCGTGTTACGGCTTCATTGTCAAACTATACAAATTTGAAAAATCTCCCCCTCCGGCGCGTGTTCATTTTCGTGATTTTGCCCGCCAAACGATTGAACACTTCCATTGGCGTCTGCCCTCTTGACAGATTGTTGTTCCCTTGAGAACCATCTTGCCGTAGCCAATTCTGACTGCGGCAGGTCCAGCTTGACGCGGTGTCCACTTCGTTGGAGTGATTTCTACATGCCACGCCTTTCAGCAGTCCTCGCAGTGATTCGAGACGAGGGGATCCTGAATTTGCCCCGCATTGCTCTCGATTCGTTGCGGCTTCTCGACTTTCACATTTTCGTAATCAATCGCGGAGAGCTGCTTGAGCCGCTTCCGATAGCCGACGGCGTCGCCATGTATGCCGACGCTTTGGATCGCCTCAAGCGCGCTCGCGAGAACCGAACCGATCTGCCCAACGAATTCCGGCGCGACCAGGCGAGCGGCGCATCGCACTGCGCGACGCTTGAGCTCAACGGGGAACTGGGAGGCGTGGTTTGGGCGTACGACTATCCGGCCGAGCGCCCGATAATCGTGTTGGAACCCGGGGAGGCGGAGTTATCGACCTCATACACGATGGAAAAATTCCGCGGCCGCGGACTCTACCGGGCGTTGCTGTATTTCGCGACTGAGTGGCAACTGCGCGAACGTCCCCGCCTGTTCACCATTGTCGCCAGCAACAATCCCACCCCCATGAAGGCGGTTTACCAGGTCGGGTTCCACGAGGTCGGCGTCGTCCGTCGCCGCGGAATAGGCGGCCCCAAGTTTTCGGTTGCGAAAATGAAGGCTGTATAAGCAACCGCTAGGCCGGTTTTCGAAACACCGCCAGAATTACGCTCGCGGCGAAACGCTCCGCGCCCGTGCGGATCATCAGTCGGCTTGCGGCCAGTTCGGCAGCGCACAGCGGTGCGATGAAATAAAATAACGGGCGCGCCGGAACCAACAGCATTTTCTCGGTCGAGAGCCCGGCCTGCCCCGCCGCCGCCGCGAGATCAGCGCAGGTGTTGGCGCGGTAGTAGGTCGGAAACACGTCCTCCTCTTCGCGAAAATCCATGAAGCGAATCAGCTTCATGATGAAAGCTTTGGGCAAAACACGGCGCCCCAACTCCGCGATGCGCATCGCATAGCTCGAGACGTTTGGGGTGTGGATGATCAGGCGGCCGCCCGGAGCGAGTATGCGCGCGAACTCCGACAGCACTTCGCGGGGCCGCTCGAGATGCTCGGCAACGTTATTCAGGGTGATCAAGTCGAGCGATTGTCCGCGAAACGGGAGGCGGTCAAGTGTGGCTCCGACGGCAAGGCGAATGCTGCGATGCTTCGCGATCGCATCGAGGACGCGATCGCAGCACACGGCCAGCCGGACCCGTTGCACCATCGCCAGTTCGTCTTCCGGTGACGTGACTTCCAGAATCTTATGGCCGCCGCCGGCGTCGAGCCACCGCGTTTGTGGAGTCAGCACCTCGTCGATTAGTCGCGCATAGGTAAGCTGGGTGTATTCGCGCTGCGGATGAATCCGGTCCTTCAGCCAATAGTACGAGCCGCGGCCCAAATATCGATCCAGCGTCTGCAATATTCGGGACGAGGCGGTCCCGCCAACGGAATGATTCTCGCTCATCAAAATCCTTTAAATTCCTTGCGGCGCGCGACGTTTCGCCCAATCTCGGATCCCTGCGGGCGCCGGCGCTTGGCCAAAGCATGGGAAAATAGCCGCTCGCGACCATTTGTCAAGACAATAATCACGCCGATGCAGCGGCGCTATGGTTGCAGAGGTTTCCAGCCAATGCGACAGTGTCAGGAACAGGTATGAATCTTAGAAGCGCTGCCAAATTAGTGGTTCCACCGGCCGTCGCGAACCGAATCCGGGTGGCGAGGTATCGTTGGGCACTGCGGCGTTTTAGGCCTTACCAGGTGCGCCGGTCGAGGTCGGGCCATCAGTTCGACTTGTGGATCTCGGATCCGACGGCAAAGAGCTGGTACGACCGCGATGCGCCCGAAAATCCGCTCGAAATGTCGTTCCTCGCGCAGCATCGTCTGCGTCGGGGCGCCACTGTGTTCGATTGCGGCGCGTTTCAATGTCTCATCGCGATGATTCTGGCGAAATTTGTTGGCGCGACCGGAAAGGTGATCGCAGTCGAGGCCAGCCCGCATAACTATGAGGCCGCAATCCGAAATTGCCGCCTGAATGACGCCAGCAACGTCGAGGTGATCAATGCGGCAGTGTCCGACACCTCGGACCCTGTTGAATTCAATTGCCGCGCGAACGGACAGGCCGATGACGGCAGCGGCGCCTGGGGCAAAATCGCCGTGCCCAGCATCAGCGTCGATGAGCTTACGCGGCGATATGGGCCTCCCGATGTTCTCTTTGTTGACGTCGAGGGCTTCGAGTCGAAAGTGCTGCGGGGAGCGGCCGATACGCTCTCGCGTTATCGCCCGGATTGCTTCTTCGAAATGCATGTCGGGTGCGGACTCGAAAAATTTGGCGGATCGGTGAAATCCATAACCGATTCGCTCGACGGGCTTGGGTATCATCTCTGGATGAGTAGTCCGGAGTTCGATGCCTTTATTCCGTTCTCGGAACGCTCGCCGCTCGTCGAGGCGCGATTCTTCCTCATCGCAACTACCACCGCATCCTGATCCATGATTGCATTCTGAAATTGTATTTTATCCTATACATTGGCACTATCAGCTTATGCTGAGACTGACTAGTCGAGTAGCTATTGCACTGGCAGTCGTGTGCTTCTCGATGCTCACGCCGGCCGGCTCCGGGCATTGTGAGGGCATCGTTACCGGAGGCCTCGATGCGCCGGAAACGGGGTACACTTTGGGGCCGAATCTTCTAGTCAACGGAGATCTGCGCTCCGGACTTCAAGGGTGGACGCTCAACCCTTCTTGCTTCAGCCTCGAAGGGAGCGGCGATACCGCCAGCCTGCGGCTACAGCAACCGTGCGCCCAGCCGTACCCATTCGCCCAGAATGCTTTGAAATGTCCGCCCGGCCTGTACACGATTTCGGCTGAAATAAAAACTCAAACTAGCATTACCGTGCCCAAGCGGCTCGGTGGAACCCGAATCCGTCTTATCGAAATCCCTGCCAACAAATGGGCGATGACCAAGCCGGTTGTCGGTACGGCTGCCTGGTCTCCAGTGATGAAAGCGCACGCCGAGGTCGCCGATGGCAGCGTCGGTTCCTTCCGCGCGGAAACGGTGGGACCGGTTGCTGGAACGTCATGGTTCAGAAAACTTTTGCTGCAATCCGAACTCCCCCCGCCGCTGGAAACCTATCTGCTGTACCCCAACTATCGGGGAATGATGTTCAGCGACCAGAGCCAGGTCGCGCGGGTCTCGATCGATGTCAAGCCGCCTGCGGACACCACCATGGCGCAGCTTCACGTCAAGCTCGAAGTGACGGATTCGGCCGGAAAGGTGCTTTCGACTAATCGTCTGTCACCACCGGCCAATGGCTCTACCGTCGCGACCATCGACATGGGCAGTCTTCCGCCTGGGCAATACCGGCTACAGGGATACCTGGAAGGGCCCGGCGACAAGCGCATCTTCACGCCATCGTCGTACACGATCGTAAAGGTCAGCAGCGAGACGCGCGCCAAGATGAAGGCGTGGATCGACGCGGACAATATCATTCACATGGGCGGGCGCCCGCGATTTGTGATCGGCCTGTACGATACGACCGGCTATGCGCTGAGCCCCGCCCCCTACATTCCGCGATTGACGGCGATAGCCAAGGCGCCGATCAATCTGATGATAAATTATTTTATCGCCAACGGCCGCGCGGATGTGATCTATCCTTACACCGAGGCGATGGAGCCGTTCGGCATCTTCTACCTGGCGACGGTGAGCGCGTTTTTCCCGGAGATGCGCGCGTATCCGAAGTGGGCGCAAGCGGGCAACGTTCCCCCGGACCAGGTGATTACTCAATACGCCAAAGGATTGGCCGGCGATTCGCGCGTCGTCGGCTACTACACGTGTGACGAGTGCGCAAGCGAGCGGCAACCGCGGACATTCCATCAATATGGCCTGATCAAACAGAATGACCCGGCCAGCATCACCTTCGCGGTGGAAAACTATCCTAACGAGTACCAGTTCTGGCGCGACACCGTCGACGTGCTGGGCGTCGACCCGTACGTTCTCGGCACGCGCTTTCCCGAAAGCTATGTCGGCGATTTGACCCGCAAGCTGATAGGCGCGGTTCATGGCGCGCGGCCGGTCTGGACGGTGATCCAGTTTTTCTGGCAGAACCGGCTATCGCACTTCCCCACCGAGCAGGAGCTCCATGACATGAGCTGGATGGCGATCACCGAAGGAGCGCGCGGAGTCTTCTATTGGTCATACGGACTGCGCGGACTCGACTGGGGCAAGCGGGATCCGGTGCTTCGCCAGCAGCGCTACGACGAGTTGGTCAACGTGACCAAGGGAATCAGCGCGCTTGAGCCGGTACTGATCGCGCCGGACAGCCCCGTGCTCTCCGCAAATTCGGCTTCCGGCACCGTAATTACCAAGGAGAAGGACCTCAAGGACGGCAGCCGCTACCTTATTTCGTACAATCACGGCGGTGACAGCGTCACGGCAAGCTTCACGCTGCGGCGCCCCGCTCGCGCGGTATCCGTGGAAGGCGAGAATCGTTCAATCGCGCCCGATCAAGGCGGGTCTGGCTTCAAGGATACTTACGCTCCATTTCAGGCTCACGTTTATAAGATAGATTGATGGATTCTCGCAGACATTTGGGTTTCTAATCCGCGGTGCGCTATGATCTTCGATTACCGCGGATAGTTGCTAACAGGGGAAATGAGTAACCGAAACGTCTTGCGACTGCCCAGTTTCGTTCATGTCGGGCCGCCTCGAACCGGTACAACCTGGTTGCACGAGGTGTTGATGGGTCACATCGGCCTGCCGAGCGAAAAGGAAACGCGATTTTTCGATGTTCGCTACGATCGCGGCGCCGAGTGGTACTGCAATCTGTTTGGCGACTACCCGGCCGATGTTCCGGCCGGAGAGATGGGCCCCACCTATTTCTCGAATGCGATCGCGCGGGAAAGAATCAAACGCGACATTCCCGACTGCAAAATAATTGTCACCTTTCGCGAGCCGGCCGCAAGATTGTATTCGCTGTATCGGCTGCTCCGATCGGAGCGGCGCCCCGTGAATGATACGTTCGACGGATATTGGCGCTTCCAGATCAACTGCGGCGCGGATCTGTGCAGCTACGCGACTCACCTCAAGCGATGGCAAGCAACCTTTGGAAAATCGCGCGTGCTGGCGCTGTTCTACGAAGATCTGAATTCCAATCCGCAAGGCTACCTGGACACGGTCTGCGATTTCATCGGAGCGCGCCGCATTGCCCTGGATCGCTCCCGGGTCGGCAGCGCAAAGGTATATTCGGCTCCCGCCGCGGCCCGCTCCAGCGCGGTTGCCCGGCGCACGGTCGAGACTGTCGATTGGGTTTCTCGCCATGGCGCGCGTCCCCTGATCGAACTCGTCCAGCGTACCGCGCTGTGGAAGATCATGCGGCGGCCTTTCGTCGAGGAGTTCCCGCCGCTCAGCCAGGAATCGGCTGACGAGATCCGCGCGATGATGCTCCCTGAAATAGAGGAGCTTGAACGGCTCACCGGGAGAGACCTTTCCCGCTGGAAACCCGTCGCGCAACGCAAGTTTGACTATGGCAGCGCGGACGTTCGATCGGTCGCTGGATAGTAACTCTCGGATGGAAACGCGGGCGCAAGCGGAAGGGACAACGCCGCTTGTCAGCATCATCATCGACAATTTCAATTACGCTCGTTTTCTGCGCGCGGCGATCGATAGCGCGCTTGCGCAGAGCTATGCGCCCGTCGAAGTCGTAGTCGTCGATGACGGTTCGACCGACAATTCCCGCGATGTGATCTCCAGCTATGGCAACAGAGTATCTGCAATCTTCAAACCCAATGGCGGCCACGCATCCGCATTCAACGCCGGATTTCGCGCGAGTCACGGCAGCATCGTGATGTTTCTCGACGCGGATGACGTGCTGCTGCCCAATGCCGTCGAGGAGGTGATGCGGGCGTGGCATCCCGGAGTTGCGAAAGCGCAATTCGTGCTGGCGCATGTCGATGCGGATGGGCGGGCGCTCGGAGGAACCGTTCCATATTCCCCGGCGCAAATGCCCGATGGCGACATCCGCGCATCGATACTCGATGCCGGCGGCTACGTCGGAGTCCCTACCAGCGGGAACGCGTTCGCGCGAACCGTTCTTGACCGCCTCCTGCCGTTGCCCGAGTCACAGTGGCATCAGGCAGCCGACACTTCGCTTGAAATAATTGCGCCGTTTTTGGGCGACGTCGTTTCGCTCAGAAAAACTCTCGGCTGCTACCGGATTCACGAATCCAATCACGGCATGTTGGGCGAGGAACTGGATTCGCGCAAGCTGCGCGTCAAGATAGTCATCGATCTGCAGCGCGAGTCGGCGCTATCGGAGTTCGCCAGCCGGTCCCGGTTCGCAATCCCACGCAACTGGGCCGCGCGTGAGCCGGCGCATCTGAAGTATCGACTGGCCTCGTTGCGTGTCGACCCAACCCATCACCCGATGATGGACGATCGGCGGGTGCGACTGATGCTTACGGGACTGAGATCCTCGTGGCGTAATCCCGGGTACAACTTTCGCAGCAAGCTGTTACACACGGTCTGGTTTCCACTCGCCGCGCTCCTGCCTCAAGCCGCCGCAGTGAAGATAATCAAGCTCGGATTGATCCCGGGCCGTCGACGCGGAAAGACTCCGGCGACCACCGCAAAGCAAGCGCTTAGCGACCTTTGACCGAACCTCGCGGCTCGTGCTGTTGCTGACGGCCGCGATCCGCCAAAGCCTCGCGATATACCCCCTCATACGCCGCCGCGACCGAGTACCATGAGTTCTCCGCCTCGACTTTGCGCCGCGCTTCGCGCGAGAGCGATTCGCGCATCGCGGATTCGGCCAATAGCCGGGCGACCGAATCGCCGAATTTCGCGTCGTCATCCGCGATCATCGCATGCCGCCCGTCGATCAATGGCGTGCCGGATAGGCTCCGCGATGTTGCAACTATGGGCGCGCCGGAAGCCATCGCCTCAAGAATCTTGTTTTTCACGCCGAGTCCAAATCTCAGCGGACTGGCGTAAACGGCCGCGCTCCAGATCCAGGGCCGTATATCGGCGACCGTACCTGTGACATGAATTCCGGGAAGGCTCGACAGATTTCGAACTCGCAACGATGGTTGCGCGCCTACGATCCAGAAAGAAGCGCCTGGAATCCGATTTCGGATCGCCGGCATGAGATCGCGAGCAAAATGCTCGGCCGCATCTTCATTTGGCGGCCAACTCATATTGCCGCTGAAGACGATTCGGCCGGCCTCCGGCGCCGGCCGGTACGCGAAATACTCAAGGTCAACGCCGTTGGGTATCACGGCGATTCGATCCGCGTTAACCGCGGCCGACAGCGCCTGTGCGTCGGAGGGCGACGTGACCACGACGCGGTCCGCGTAGCCAAACCATCGCCGCTCCTGACGCCGAGCCAGAACCGAGAGCAGCTTTAGACGGAACCGCTCCCGCGCCCCGGCGGCATAGCCGGCAAATTCCCGATAGCGCAGCGCCTTCGAGTCATGCACGCAGAGAACTCCTGGCCGCTCTCGCGTGGTTGCGCGAAGCAGCGCAGCCAATCCTCCGCCTTCGAGATGGAGCACGTCCGGCCGCACTTTCGCCACTGCATCGCTGATGAAGCGCGCCAGCGCTGGATCAATGGCGCCGGTTATCGCGCGCGCTTTGGCTCGAGTTCCATGAGCGCAACGAAATATCGAGACGGATCGGCAGTAGGCGCGCGGCCACTCCGATTGCTCCTCGCCTTCTCCGTCACGCGAGAGCGCAATCAGGTGAATCTCGTGACGATCGAAGAGATTACGAATCAGGTTTGCGGGTATCAGGCGAAAACCGTCGTGACTCGGCAGACACGGGATCATCTCTGAAATGAGCAGGATCCTCATCCGGTGCGCAGGCGCGGCCTCGGGGCTACTGGCGTCGCAGGCCCGGTCGGAGCGGATGCGGTCTTCCTGCTCATTGCGGCGGCATGAACGGAAATCGCGTACAAATTCGGCGTGAGCGAGATAAATACCCAGACTTCCTTTATGTATTGCGCGGTGAGAAAAACCTCCGCCACCATAATGCCAATCAATCCGATCTGAAATGCCAATGCGAGCCCCGCCATATCGTCGGGCACGCCCTGCACCTTCTGGGCGCTCCGACAAGTAGCCAGGGTCAACATCAGAATAGCCAAATAGAGCGCCAGCGTGGGAATCCCTCCCTCGGCGCCCAACTGCACGTAGGTGTCGTGTGCGATGTGCGGATGTCCCTCAAGGCTCATCAGCAACGGGTTGTAGCGAAATTCGTAAGACTGGAATTGGCCCAGCCCTACGCCGAAGACCGGATGATGCTCCATCATGCGCAGCCCGGCTCGCGCCAACTCGACACGGGCTCGCGTCGAGATTTCAGCGCCAGTCTGCCCCTGTCCCTGAAATTGCATTTGCTGGAGCCGCTTGATCATTTGGCCGGGACCAATCGCGAGCATGAAGGCGACCGCGACCACGGAGCCCACCGCCAATCGCATTTTATGCTGGGAATTCAGCCACGCCAGCGCGGCCATCACGACTAGCGCAAGCAACCCCCCTCGCGACTGCGAAACGAAAACCGCGAATGCGAGGATCGGGCTGCAAATCCGCCCGACCCATTTCCACAAATCGCGTTGTTCGTAGCGGATCATCCAGATTGCGAGCGGCACCGTCATGACCAGCGAGAGCGCCTCATAATTGGGATCCGCCGACGGACCAAGCGGCCGCGGCCAATGATAAATGTAGTACTGCTTGTACAGCCACGTGCTCGCGAATGTTTCGACCAGCACGATCACGCGAATAGTCATTTGCATTCTGTTTTGAGTGCTGATGAGAAGATTTGTCGCGATCATCAGGATCGCGAAGGAAAACAGGGTAGATGCGTCGTCGGCCGGAAAGCTCAAGGAAGACAAGGTGGTCCCGAGAATCTGAAACAGCACGAACGCGGCAAACAGAAAAAGAATTCGCGCGCTCGGCCGCGGCGCCGCATCGGGCGGCCGCGGGAGCAGCACCGCGGCGGCGACCAGCGGAATTCCCACCAATTTAATCGGCGTAATGGGAAAGAATCCGACGTGGAAAAGCTGGGCTCCCATCACCGGATGGTGCTGAAACGGAACCAGAAACAGAAAGAGGAAATAAAATGTCACGGCGCTGAGCCTGCCCCCCGCATCAAGTGGCGATCATTGGCGTGCCGCTGAAAGGTTCCAAAAATTGAGATGCACCCGGGGCAGACTCGGCAAATGTTATAGAATTCTCTCGCGGAAGCGTCGCTGGATTCTTCCAAATAATCGCACCCGTTCGGACCGGATCTCGCGCACATGCTTTAGTGAGTCAGCATCGAGATTGTGACGGTCCATTCGCGACAACCCGCGCATCCCGTCTGCGCATCCCCGCAGGTACGCCGGGATCTGATTCGCGCGCAACGAAAAAAATCCCATCGTGGCGAGATAGGCGAGCACCCGGGAAACGGCCATCACCGGTGGAAAGGATCGATAGGCGACCCAAATTCCATTCCGAGTGTAATAATAATAAACTCGCCAATCGGGACGATGCTCGGACGCCGCGTAATGCGTTGTCGATACGAGGGGTGTGTGCACGACGCGGTACCCGGCGCCGATTAGTCGATAGCCAAGATCCACGCCCTCGTGGCCGAGGAAAAATTCGGCCGGGTAGCCACCCACCGACAAAACCTTCTCCCGGCTGAGCGCGGATGCTCCCTCCAGAATGAAGTGAGTTTCAAACTCCCTGGCGGCGTGTGAGATTGGCCGAGGGTGACACCAATCGCGTTCCAGAACCTTGCCGTCGACGCCGGTAACTGTGAAGTTCAGGCATGCGAGCTGCGGATCGCGCGAAAATGCTGCTTCCACTTCCGCGATGCAATTTGGACTGCAAAATTCCACGTCGTCATCGATGGTAATTACGATTGGAGTACCGGCCGCGCGCAGCCCAATGTTTCGGCCCTCGCACCCGGCGTTGGACGGCGCGGCGATGTAGCGCACATTTGGATATTCGGCCGCCAGAAGGCTCTTCAGTGCGGGTTCAGCGGCGTTGTCAACCACGATGATCTCGGCCACCTGGTCCGCGTACGGAAGCGCCGATGCCAGCGCGCGCCTGAGGTGCTGGTGGCGCTTGTAAGTGAGAATCGAGATGGTGACCGCGCGACTCATGCGGCAGCGAACCTCAAATGCCTCTCCCAGGCTCCCAGCGTGGCGCGAGTGAGCAGCCGGCGGCGTTCCGATGCGTCCCGCGCGTCAACGCCGAGCGCCCGGCAAAGCTCGGCCGCCATCTCGGTTCCTCGACTCCTATCCGATCCGATCTCGTCCCAGAAGAAATCGATTACGCATCCGGTTCCGTAAATCAGCGTGGCGAGCGAACCGACCCGCGCCGCGGCGAGCATCGCGCGCGGTCCCAATTGACGCAATTCTGAGGGCCGCCGCAACACTCGAGCCCAGCCACGAAAGCGCTGCGCGGCCGTCTCGAGATTGCTCAATCGCGCGAAGATTCCGCGCCAATCGCCCGCCGCTGTGTTTGTGCCCAGCAACTGCCCGCTTTCCCAGTTCCAGGTCGCGCGCGCAATCTCGACGGCCTCGTTGAATTCTTGGGCGGGATCTCCGGGCGGAAATCCGGTCTGGCCGAGCTTTTGAGCCATCGCGTTGCGGAAGCGGGAGATAAGCCGCCCGCACATCTCGGCTCCCAAAATCTCTTTGTGCGCGCCAAGGGCATCCTCAAACGGCTTTTGCCTGCTCCGATATCCTGGCCGGTAACATCCCAAAAACACCGACAGCGACGTCCCCAGATCAATCCAGAATTTGGCCAGCGAGTACGCAGTCGCAGTGCTATCGCTGACCCGGTCCGCATACTCGCTCCGTACCGCAATTTGTTCGATTATCCGGTTGTTCAGCAATCGAAACGCATCATATTTGGATATTGCGTCTCCACTCGACGGCATGCGCGGAACCGGAATCGCGTCAGGATCACCCCAGAGCAGCTTTGCATGCTCGCACAGCTCTCGGGTAAAGATCGCCGGACGCAGCCGCGTCATCCCCTGCGTCAGAATCGCGCGCAATTCAACCTTGATTCCGCGCTCGGCGTTGGCCAAATCGGAGTTGGTGTCCCGCTCGACCTGCCGCATCGACCGCTGTATTTCCCGCTTTGAGACGATGCCGCCCCGAACCACCACCAGGCACTCGACATCGCTCAGCCACCGGCTTGTGGTTCGAGGATGGGCGATTATTGTTCCCTCGCCGCGCGCGAAACTTCCCGTCAGGAGAACGCCGGCCACGCTCGGCGCGGCGGCGCAGTTGCGGACGCGCACGATCAGCTGTTCCAGCTCGCGGCGCACCTCGTCTTCAAACGCGGGATCGGCGCTAAGCGGGAACGATCCTGGCGGGCTCAAGTTGAACGCGCCGTCAGTCATTCGCTCAAAGCGTTCCGAAGAAGAGCCATTTGTCTCCGTGCAGGAGAAGATTTTTCGTTTTGATCGGGGATAGACCCTCGATCTCCTGGATCGTCGGACGAATTCCGTACCACTCGTTGCGATACAGCCCGTGCGGGCCCTGCGAGGAGCGCCGCTCCACCAGCCAGCGGCGCGCGCGCAACGCGAACGCAATCGAGTCTCGCCACGTCCGCGGCGTCATCGTGAAGATAAGCCATCCGCCCGGTTTGAGCACCCGCGCCGCAGTCTTCAGATAGTCTCGCAGCACTCCCGGATTGGGCAGATGCTGAAAGACGCAGTACGCGACGAACGCATCGACCGAGCCATCCGCGATTTCGGCGAGTGCCGGGCTCCCCGCGCGATGAAACGACGCATTGGCAGCCTCGACCGAGCTTTGCGCGATCGCCAGCATCTCCGCCGACAGATCAAACGCGAATACCCTGCCCACCTCGGGCGCGATCGCGCGAGTTAGCCGCCCTACGCCGCAGCCGATTTCCACGACTGTGTCGATCCGCTTGGGCTGGTAGCCGGACGCCGACTTCAGATCGTTCCAGATCTTCGGACCCGACGCCCAGAATTCGGCGAGGTTGCGCCCCTCGTACGGACCCGCTGACGATACATACCAGTAGGGGTTTTCCCGGGCCTTCTCATCCCAGAATTGACGGCTTGTCTCCAGTCCGCTCATCGATTCAAAGCCACACGCGCCGGCAGATTTCTGTCCGCCGTCGGTAGTCCAGCCGGTGAACGGAAGGTTGACGATCGCACCACAAATCGCTTTGCCGCGCGCAGCTCAGCCGATCGTCTCACTATCCGCGTACTTCGAGTATTTCCCGTAGCGCCCGTATCGACCGTAGCGTCCGTAGCGGCCATAACGCTCGCTGCGCATAGTCGAATACGAAGGCTTGAAGCGATTCAGCACCACCCCGAATAGAGTCTCGGGATCGAACATAAGAAACGTCTTGGTGGTCGCGGCGCGTGAGGTGCTGTCGGCGGCGGTCACGAGGATTGTGCCATCTCCGGCCCTCGCCAGAATCTGGGCATCGGGAACCAGCAATGCCGGCGGGGTATCAATTATTATGTATTGGTAAGCGCCGCTGGCCTTCACGGTCTCGATCAACTCGTCCATTTTGGTGGAAGCGAGGTATTCCGGCGCGCGGTTGCTTGTTCCACCCGCGGGCAACAGGCTCAGTCCTGGCACGGGTGTCGGCAGTAGGGTCCAGGCGAATTCCGTGGTCCCCTGCAGATATCCGAGCAGTCCGCCCACTTTCGGCACCGGAAAGGCATAGTGCTGAAATGGCGCGCGGATATCGCCGTCGATCAAGAGAGTGCCGCTACCCGATACTGCCAGCGCGGCCGCCAGATTCAGCGCGACAAAGCTCTTTCCCTCGCCGCCGATGCCGCTGGCAACGACAAATACCTTGGCGTCGTGTTGCGCCGCCCATGATCTCAGCTTGAAGGCGAGCAACTGGAACTCGTCAGCCGTGCTGCTGATCGTCCCCTCTCCAGCCGCCACCAACGGCGGCGCCGGATAGCGCTGGGCGAACCTTGCGGCCGCGCCCATGAGCGGATGTAAATTTCCATTAACGCCGTTGCCGTTTGCTGTTTCGCCATCGGCCGCAGTGTGACCGCCGTTGGCGGACTGTCCATTTACGATTGCGTGGGAGTCGTATGCGACCCCATTTCCCGGCAGCGCGAGCAGGGGCTGCGCCGATGCTGACGCCCCATTGGCGTAACGGTTCTCGACCTCCGCCACCCGCGAGATGACAATTGTGTTGACATCGGCGAACTCGCCCCTGACGTCATCGGAATCCTTGAATGAACTATCCGTGTAGAACAGCGCAAAGGGGATTGCCAGCGCAACCATCAGCGTCAGGGCAATGCCGCCGCCTATAATCAAAAGCCGGTTTGGATATGACGGAGTGATGGGCAGCCCGGCGGACTGCAGTACCTTCAAGCGCTCTCCCTGCCCGCGTTCCAGCACTGCCTGATCGGCGCGAGCTTCAAACAAGAGATTGTTCAGATCGTGATAGCGGCTCGACAGGATTTCATAGTCGCGGTTCACCGCCGCAATCGCTTCCTCATGTGCCGGGGTTTCGGCGATCGCGCGCTGGTAATCGGCAATTTGCTGCTGGATCAAGGTGGTGGCCGAATTAGGTTTCGGCACAGCGGCCGCCTGCTTGCTAAGGTTTGCGACCTCCTTTTCCAGAATGGCGATCTGGGACTGGGTCTCGATCACCTCCGGATACTCGTCGCTATACTGGGCTCTGAGCGCAACCAGCTTGGTCTTCAACGCTGCCAGCGCCGAATCGGGGGTGTTTGGCTTTGGCGAATTCGACGCAGCCGCATCCGATGAATCGGTCTTGCTGGTGCTCTCCGCGGACCGTTCAAGCTGCAATTGAAGTGCCTGCAAAGCCTTGACGTTGTCATCGAGGTCTTGCGGCATGCTCCCGCGATATTTCTCCTTCACGGTTTTGATCTGGCGCTGGCTTTCGGCGAGCTTGCCTCGGGTCTCATCCACTTCGCTCGAGAGTAGTTTGATGGTATCCGCGTTGTGGCGCTCAAGTTCCTTGCCATACGCATCGATCATTATATCCCCCAAATCGTTCGCCACCGCTTGCGCCTTGGCCGGATCGGGGTACTGAAACGAAATCTCGACAGCGTCCGGAGGAAGCAATTTCTCGAAACGATTCGGGGTCGTTGACTGCATCACTGAATCCGGAATGTTGATTGTTATACTGCCGGCCATTTTTCCTATCGCGCCGGGCTCCCGCTTGCCGTCGCGAGCATACAGCCCGTGCTTCGATATCAATTCCTCAAGATGGCTGCGTGCAATCGTCTCCTCGCTGAGCGCCTCCAAACGCGTTTCAATATGGGGATTGGAGGCGATATTTGGAGCTTCGGCCCCAATCAATGCGGGTTGAACATCGGAATGCCAGGCTTGCAGCAGCACTGATGAGGTGTAGTGCTTGGGAATAAGAACCAGCGCCAGCATCGTCAGCACCAGACCCGCCGCGATGGTTGAAAAGAAGCTCGCCCTATGGCGGTGAACCACATCCCAGTAAGGTCCAGTGTTAATGAAGGTCTGATTACTCATTGCCAACTCCATCTGAACGCTTCGACCGAGACATTGAATCCCACCACGAAATAGTCACCAACTGCTTCGCGCCCGCTTTGGGTGCCGCTGGTAAGAAATTGATTGGAAGCCGTCTCATTGCGGCGAAGCTGAACGAACCTGGTGTAAACGCTTATCCAATTGTTCACGCGATCGGTCAGACCGACGCCCCACGAAATGAGTTGCCCGTCATAATTGGAGGCGTGCGCTTCGTAAAATCCCGCGCCAACACTTCCGGTCAATCGGCGGGTGAAGTCGTAGAGCAGCGCGCCGCGCACCTCCTGGATGTTGCCGGCACCGCCAAAGCCGGAGGTCAGCTCGGGTTCCTGACCTCCGTATATTTTTAGGCGTGCGCGCTCGAAATTGTATTCGAGCAATCCCAGGCCGCCCGGATTGACGGCTTGCTCGTTGGTTCCCTGGGTGTGGGAAATCACGACGCCCACCATGCCTTCGAGGTAAAGGTTTTTCACCGGCTCCCAGGAAGCCCGTACGAATGGCCACTGCGCCTGTTCGTCGGGCAGGCCCGGACGGCTAAACATGAAGTCGTAAAAGCGATATCCCCCGCCCAGAGCGAAGTTATCGGTGAAATGGTATTCGGTGACTGTGGTGATGTTTTGATCGTAACTCGTATTGTTGCCGCTGCTGTTGTCGCCATTGTTCCAAAAGGTCGTCTGATGAACGCTGAGTTCGCTGGACCAGTTGCGCCCCCAATAGTGGGACAACTCTGCACCGAACGAATTGACCGATGCCTGGTCGTTCGCCAGCAACAACTCGGCCGCCACGGTGTTGAACTGCGGCGCCTGATCGCTCGTGATGACGGCCATCCCGGCCGGCGAATCGCGGAAGAAGAGTTCATTCAGGCGCAGCTTGGTCGTCGAGGACAGGTTTTCATCGTCGGTCAAGTGGACAAACTGGGCTTCGCCGGCACGATCGTACTGAGATTGGCGCGCGAAAAACTGGGCGAAAGTATCCCAGTGCAGCGACGCGTACCTTGCGGCCGACGTGTAGTCGAGGTAAAAGCCCGCGGCCATTGTGCCGGCGAAATCGCCTTCCTCGTGCGTGGTCCGCAGCGGGACGTTGTCCGAGACAAGTGCACTTGCCTCGAACTCAGGATAAAGCCGGAACAGGTTGTCTGTATGCCCGGCGGCCGGAAACGCAAAGATGATTACCGCGACGAGAATTGGTGCGCCCAGATAATTTTTGGTTTTCATGATCATGGCACCGACACCGTGTCTCCGGGCTCCACCGGAACATCTGCTGTTACGTCCCCACCCGATCGCACCACGTTGTAGTTGACCGTCAGCACGACCGTCTCGTTTTCCTTATGTCGCATGATACGGATCTTGCTCGGGTCGGCAAACTCCCCAAGCCCCCCGGCCTCGGCGAGCGCTTGCGACAAAACTTCACCCGAGTGCAGCTTGTACGCCCCCGGTTTATTTACCGAGCCAAGCACATAAAACACGTGGCTGGCAGGATCGCTCACGCGCACCGTAGCATTCGCCCCATGAACATAGCGCGCGTAGCGCTTCTCAAGGTCCGCCTTCAGCTGGTCCGGCGTAAGGCCGGCCGCGGGCACTCTCCCTATCAGCGGCATCGCGATCGTTCCGTCAGACGCGACGATTACCTTGCCACTGAGTTGCGGCTGGGTCCAGACAATGATCTCGAGCTCATCATCGCTGCCGATCCGGTAGGGTTCGACCGCCTTCGCAGCCGGACGCGCAACATCTTTTTCCTGCACCGGCGTAGAATTGAACAAGCCGCATGCGGCCGTCGAAATTGAAATTGTGACCGCGAGCAAAATTATTCCCGTCACAGCCGCACCCGCGCGCCTGAAATCGTGCGTAAACTCAATAGTGCCAATTTTCATCAAATTACTTCCCAACCGCCCCTTTCAGCGTCAGCTTGCCCCTCGCACCCTTGGGCCGCTCACCGACGACCGAAAGCCGGCCATAGCGTTGCTGCGCAGCCGCCTCCGCGGAGCGCGGCTCATCGCCGAGCGAACTTTGGATCCGGGCGAATGTATGTTCCTGGGAGTCCCAACCCTTTAGCAGAATATACTGCTTCCCACGCCGCTGAACCAGTCCACGGTCCTCCATTTCGTTCAAGAGCCGGCTTACCAGCGGTCGCGAGCTCGCGATCATCTCTGCCAGATCCGCTTGCGAAAGCTCGGGAATTATCAGCGTGCCACGGTTGTCGTGCACACCAACCCGTCGACCGAGATCGCTCAGGACAACTTCGAGGCGCTGCTGGAAACCTAAGCCAAGAAAACTTGTCCACCAATGCAGCGTTGACGACCAGTACGAATTTAACGTCTGGTAGAGCTCGATAGCCTGATCGGACTCAAGTGAGCGAAGCAGCCGTACCGCCCGCTCTCGCGTGAACAGCGCAATCGAGCACTTGGTCAGCGCCTGCGTCTCAAATACCTTCGACCGGCGTCCCTTGCCGTCTTCGCAATCGGCGTAACCAATTATCTCGCCCGGACCCGACAACCGCGCCAGCACCCGCGCGCCATTAGCCGCGTTGCAGTACATCTTTACGTAGCCCGCCAGCACGCAGCCGAACAGATCGCCCGGCGATCCTTCCAGAAATACCATTGCCTCGCGCGGGTAACTGATCGTGTTTCGATAATCGACCAGGTCGTCGATTATCGTGCTCGGCACGCGCCAGTGGCTGAAATTTCCCCGCAGCCGGGCGTAGCCCTCATCGCATACAGCGCCGATTGCCATCACCCGTTCCTCCGTTTCATACATGCGCCTTCATCACGCCGAATAGGTCCGTGATCTGATTGATGCTGTCGCCATAATCGACGCTCGACACGAACGCCGACCGCGAGTGCGGCGCCGACGGAAGGAAGCCGTGCATCCCTGCCATAGCCCGCGCACCCATGTGACTCGGCGCGATTACCGTTCCCGGTTCGGTCAGAAAAATCTGTTCGCCATACTTCCCGTCTGGAAAATTTGAATGGAGCCTGGTGAGGTCGTCGGTGTCGAGCCATCTTCCGCCATCGACCTCCTTCAATGCTTTGGTCACCAATTCGCGGGCGCGAGCGGAGAAGAACCAGAAACGCGCCATCGTGGAATCCAGCAGGCACAAGTAATCGGCCGCGCTAATCGGAAGCGCCGCCAGCGCGGCCTGGATATCGACCGTCGCCACGGTCGGCGCCATGCCGTGATCGCCGAAGACGTGAATGTCGGCCGCACCGTAGCTCTCGAGCGCGATCTTGTGCAGCCGCGCGAGTGCAGCCGAATATTTTTCCAGCATCTGGGCCGCGGCGGCGCGATCGTCGGCGTGCAAATGCAGAAAATAATCAAGCTCCGCGAGGTAGAGAAAATAGAATTTCGCCCCGCCCCCGCGCAAATCCGCTTCGATCGACGCGAGCAGCTGATCGTCGGTCCCATCGTGATAACAGTAGGTCTTGTAGGATGTGCCGTTGCTCTCCAGCAGATCGAAAATCGAAGTCGATTCTGGAATTCCGCCCGGCGCGTAGATGTTGCGCTTCTCGCAGACGTCGAGCTTCGGCAGATATTTCAGCGGTATCCCGTAGAGCTGAAAGTAGCCGCTCAGATGATTGATGCGGCGCGCAATCGTCTTGACCGCGAAGCGCGCGTAACGGTTCTCGACCATCGCCGGCGGCATCGCGCAGATGAGCTTCAGCTTCGAGAACGGCGAGTGTCCGTTGGCGCGATGAAATAACGAGAGCCGTCCGTGCTCATCGGGAAATCGCCCGGTAAGAATCGATGGAATCGCGGCGGTGCTGAAACCAAGCACGGAATCGAGCGGACGCCGATAGGGCGCAGCCTCCTTCAGGAACGGATGGTCTTTGATCCATTCCCAGCCCAAGGCGTCCATCAATACGAAGATGCTCGCCTTCATTGCTTCACCGGTTTCCGCACAATCGCGAGCAGCCCGGAGCCGTGCCGCGTCGTTGTGTGATTCTCGAGAAAACTCAAGCCCAGCAGAAACGGCAGCGAGGCTGCGAACACAATCGGATTCGGCTTGCTGTCTCCGAGTACGAAAAACAGGTCGTGCGCGAGATTGCCGAACGGACCGTACGTCCAGACCGTCTTGACCGGATCGAGCCCCACCTCGCGCGCCAGCGCGTTTATCATCTCGGGCGAGTAGCCCGGCCGCACGTGACCGATGTCCTCGGGCTTGAATCCGATTCGGCGCTCGCGCCACGTGACCAGCCGCAGATGACGGCGCTGCGGCACCGACGGAAACGTCAACAGCAGATAGCCGCCCGGCGCCAACGCCCGCGCCAGGTTTGCCATCGCGCCCCGATCATCCTCGATATGTTCGAGCACGTCGGTGTTGGTGATCAGGTCGTATTGCGCTACCGCCGATAGATTGAGCAGATTGTCGCGGCTGAAGGTGACGTTGCCCAGCGCCAGGTTTCGCGCCGCCGTGCGGCATCGCTCCACTCTTTCATCGACCAGATCGATGCCATGCACTCGCCAATCCGGATGCAGCCGCGCGCAGTGCAGCGCGATATCACCGCGGCCCGTGCCCGCATCGAGCATGCGCACGCCGCTTTCCGGCAGACCCAGCCCCTTTATCTCGCGGAACACGTGGTTGAGTCGAATCCGTCCCGGAATGTGAATCTCGCCGATCAAGCGATACGCCTGGCGCCGCATGCGCGAGGGCTCGCCGGCCGCCTTCTCGATACCAAATCGCGGTGCCGCCAATGAACTCAATTTGAGATCCCCCGTCGCAGCCCCGGTCCCACCGTGCGGGCTACTCCCAGCGGCATGTAGCGCCACAGACGGCTGATGGTCTGCAGGCTCTTGCGATGGCGCGGCGACGCAGCCCGCGGCGAAAGGTACAGCGTGCTCCAATATGGCTGCACCGGAGTCGGCCCCCATTGGCGCTTGAATTCGAAGATGCCTGAGCCGAAGGTCGACCGCCCGAAATCGAAGGTGTGGCACCCGGACTCGATCCCAAGCCGTATCCCCGCCCAGTACAGAGCGTTGGTGGCGTACACCGGACGCGCCTCAGCCGTCGCGCCCGTCCACGGCAGCGTCATCGAGCCGCGGAAATTCATTGCCAGCCCGGCCGCGACCACGCGCCCGCTGCTGCGAACGCGAATCAGCGAAAGCCGATCGCGCAGGTGGCTCACGAGTTGGCTGAAGAACCGGCGCCCGTGCGTGGGCGATCCGAGATCGCGCATGTTCTCCGAATAAACCGCGCACAGATCGGCCAGCGCCGCCGGATCGGTCGCGTCACTCACGTCCACGCCGAGCTTAAGCTTTTCGACCCGCTTGAGCCGATTGCGGCGCTCCGAGGGCAGCCGCCGTAGTTGTTCATCGAGCGTCGAGGCGAGCGCCAGATGCTGCGCCACCTTCTCCGTGCTGACTTCAAACGGCGCCCCCAACTGGTGCAGGCTTCGGATGTGCAGCCGCTTGGCGCGCAGCTTTGCCGCCAACTCGCGGGCGTAGGCAATCAGTTCGGCCTGCGCCGCGTCGCGAGCCGCTGGATCCAGCCCGTCGGCGTGGCACACCCCGCCGTAGTCGATATAAGGCATCGACGCGAGCTCGCTGCCGTAAAGAAAGCTGCGCACAAAAATAAATGGCGCCGCGGCGATCGGGCGGCCGCGCCCGTCCTGAGCGAGCAGGTAATGGGAATCGAATCCGTACGCCGAACCGACCACCTCGCGCCATTGCCAAAGATGGCCCGAGGTCGCGTCAGCGCAATTCGCGATCAGTTCGTCCCAGTCCGCCCGCCGATTCTCGCTGCAAACTACAACACTCAACCCTGATACCCCGCCTTAAAGGTTCCTCGGCTTCCAGACCACCGGAACTTCCCCGGAAAAACATCGCCACAGCCCGACGGCCTGCGCACAGTTCAGCGCGACGAACTGATACGCGATGGTCGCCTTGCCTTCGGTGCCGCGCCGGCTCGCGACCATACCGATCGCCGCGATCAGCCCGAACAATATCTCCATGCCCAGCACGACCCGGAAAGTTCCCCCACGCCCGGCCAGCGGCACGGTCGCGATTACCGCGATTACCAGCAGCGGAGCCGTCAGCCAGCGCAGCATTTTATGCGAGGTCAATACCAGGATCGAGCGCCAGCGCCGCTTTTTGATGAGCTCCGGCAGCAGCCGGAAATATACCAGCGCGGCCTGCGAGACCATCCGAACCTGCCGCGCGAATTCGCCCGCCTCCGAAAATTCCTCCAGCGCAAAAGCGTCGCCCGCCATAACCGATTGCGCACCCGCCAGCGAGGCGACAATGGGGTGCACGAAGTCGTTGATCAGCGCCGGGTCCAGCGGCTTGAACAGATCGCGGCGCAAAGCGTAGAGCGCGCCGTCCGCTCCTGCCACCACGCCCAGCCGCGACTCCAGCCCCTTGAGCATCTGCTCGTAGCGCTGATGCGTCGACCCGATCGTCTGGCCCGGGTAACGCGACACTCCCGTCACCAATCCGATCGATTTGTCGCGCATCGGACGCGCCACCTTCTCCAGCGCGTCGGCGGCAAACATCGCGTTCGCATCGGTGAACACCAGCACCTCGCCGCGCGCGGCATTGGCGCCCTCATTCACCGCGACTCCCTTGCCGCGGCGCTGCGGCTGGCGAATTACCCGCACCCGCTCGCCCGCCATCGATTCGGCTATTTCCGCGGTGCGGTCGCTCGATCCGTCCGACACCACGATCATCTCGGCCTCGCCGGCGTACTGGCAGGAGAGAAAATTCTCGATCTTGTGCGCGATGCAACGCTCCTCGTTGTACGCCGCGACGATTACCGACAGCGACGGCGCCGCGGTACTTCCTACCCTTTCGTCATCGGAGCCGGCCCGACGCGGCTGCGACCGCGACAGTGCGATCAGCACTATCGGATACAGCACGTACGCGTAGAGCAGCAGGAATCCTGAAATGTAAAACAAGCCCGTCAAAATTTTTGCGTCCCCCGACGCGCGTCCCCTAAGCAGCCTCTCCTTGTTTCCCCATTGCGATCAGCTCCGAGTAGAGCGCGGCGGTCTGTTCGATCTGCCGCTGCAAGGCAAAGTTTTCCTGCACGAATTTGCATCCCGCGGATGCCAGCCGCGATGCCAGCGCGGGATCGTCAAGCAGGCGCTCGATCGCCGCCGCCAGCGCGGGCGGATTCGCGGGCGCCGCGAGCAGCCCGGTTCTTTCGTGGATCACCACCTCGGGTGTGCCGTCAACTTCCGTCGCAACCATCGGGCGTCGGGCCGCAAGCGCCTCGATCGCCACCAGCGGCAGCCCCTCGTACAGCGACGGCAGCACCACCAGGTCGGCCGCCTCGAACAGCTCCGGCACGTCGCGCCGGTAGCCGAGAAATCGCACGCGGTCCGCCAGCCCCAGCGCCGCGCATTGCGCGCGCAAGGCAGCCTCCAGCGGACCCTCGCCCGCCAGCAGCGTCACCAGCTTTGGCCGGCGCGCAGCGAGCATCGCCAGCGCGTCGATCAGGTGCCGATGGCCCTTTTGATCGTCGAGGCGCGCCAGCGTGAGAATCGTTGGCTCATCGCCGAGCCCCAGCGCGGCGCGCGTCGCGGCGCGACGCCGCGTATCCGCTGGAGCGAAACGGCCCAGGTCGCGGCCGTTGTGAATCACCCGGACTTTGCTTTTCGGCACGCGCTTGGTTGCGATCAAATGGCGGGCCGCGGCGTGCGACACCGCGATATACTTGTCCACCAGCCTTCCCACCTGCCGATCCACCCAGAAGCGGCCGCGCAGGCCTTTTCCCATCCGCCACACCTCGGGACCGTGACAGGTCTCGAGCACCGCGCCCACGCCGGCCATCCGCGCGAGGCCGGCGCCGAGTAAACTCGCAGTGAACAGATGGCAATGCACCAGCGCGATATTTTCGCGGCGGATGAATCGCAGCAGGCGCGCCGCCGCCATCACGTCAAGCCGCGACGAAAACTCAAGCGGCAGGCATTTGACGCCGGCCGCCGAAAGGCCAGGCTCCATCGCCGCGATCAGCTCGCCCGGCGCCGCCAGACACGGCTCGAATCCGTACGCGCTCATCGTGGTCAGGATTGACAGTGCGTGCTCCTCCGCACCGCCGAATACACTGCCTGTCAACAAGTGCAGCACCGCGCGACGCCGCGCATTGGAGCGTTTTGTATCGTTAAGGCTTCGGTTCGCCATCTTCAGTCGTCGAGCATGGAAAATCCTGACGCTCGAATCCAAGTCATGTACAGTGGTGTTTACGCTACTCAGATAGCGTTAGGTGCGATAAATAGTTCATCGAGACGTAACAATCAAGCCCAGGGGCGACCAAATCGGCTAATATTGACGCGTCAAGGGGTATTCCTGAACATGCACGGGGGCGAAAGCAGGACAAGATCCAAAGAGTTTGAGGCGAATCGTTCATTTCTTCGGCGCCTTTCCCTTGCCGCTCAGTTTGACGACCGTGTGAGCGGCGGCCTCCGAGTCGTCGGTTATCGTAAAGGTCCCGTTCTGCGTGCCCAGCGCGCTGGCAGTGTAGGTCAGGAAGAAGTAGCAGTCGCTCTTGGGCGCTAGCTGCATGCCGACCCGACAGGTGCTGAGCGCAGTATCGATGGCGAATGGCGCGGTCGGCACCGCGCCCTCGATGAGCATCGGCAAGTCCTGCTTTTTGTTGCGCGGATTGGAGAGCTTCACTTTGTCCGGGTTGCTGGTGCTGTCCACCACTATGGTCGGGAAATGCAGCGCCTTGGGCGACACCTGTAATGACGCAGGCACCGGGGTCGGCGTGGCGGTTGCTGTGGCGGTCGCAGTCGCTGTGGCAGTCGCAGTCGCCGTGGCAGTCGCAGTCGCCGTGGCGGTCGCAGTCGCCGTTGGAGTCGCGGTAGCGGTCGCCGTTGGGGTGGGAGTCACCAGCGGCTGATCGTACTCGAGCACCCGGCTGTTATTGAAATCCGCCACGTAGAGGTTGCCGGACGCGTCGACTGCGACTCCTTTCGGATCGCTCAGGCTGTTAGCGCTGAGCCCCGTGCATGCCGACGAGCTGAAACTGCCGCAGGCGCCATAGACCCGGTCGGCGGTCGTATCGGTGGTCAGCGGGGTGTTGTACTCCAGCACCCGGTTGTTGCTTGCGTCGGCGACGTAAACGTTGCGCGACGCGTCCACCGCGACTCCGGTTGGAGCGCACAAGTCCTTGGCACTGGAGGGCTTGGGAAAGCCGGTGCCGTCGTAGTTGCACGCATGCGACGTGAAGCTCCCGCCCTGGCCAAAGACCGTATCGGCAGTGACATCGGTGGTCAGCGGAGTGTCGTACTCCAGCACGCGGTTGTTGTCTTGATCGGCCACGTAGAGGTTGCCCGCGCCGTCCAATCCGACTCCGGATGGAACGCAGAGGTCAATTGCGGAGGACGGTCTGAGCGCGGGGAGACCGGTGCCGCCGTCGAAATTGCACGCGTTGGAGGTCAAGCTGCCTCCCTGGCCGAAGACTCGCGCGGCGGCGGCGCCGCTGCTCAGCGGGGCGTTGTACTCGAGCACCCGGCTGTTGCTCGCATCCGCCACGTAAAGGTTGCCCCCACCGTCCACCGCGACTCCCTTTGGGTAGCACAGGTCGATTGCGCTGGCGCCGGAGAATACATTGCCGTCGCCGGTGTCGTAATCGCAGCTATTCGCGGTGAAGCTCGTGCCCTGGCCCAAGACCACATTGGCCGGGCCGCCCACGCACGGGAAGCTGTTGTTGCAGGCCGAAAATGGATTGGCGTACTCGAGCACCCGGCTGTTGTTTTCATCGGCGACGTAGAGGTTGCCCAACGCGTCCACCGCGACTCCGGCTGGATAGCACAGGCTGTTGGCGCTGACCGTAGCGGTGATCCCGTTGCACATAGAGGAGAGGAAATCGGGCTGTCCGATCACCAGGTCGGCCGCAGCGCCGTTGGTGAACGCGCCCGCATCTCTCCAGCCAAGCACCCGGTTGTTTACTTCATCGGCCACGTAAAGTCGATTTGGAATGGCGCTGGCGTCGATCGCCACCGCTTCAGGGAAGTTCAGGCCCGCAGCGTCCACCAGGTTGGCCACGTTGTGTGCGAGATCATCCTGGCCTAACACCCGTTCGGCGGCGGTGCCGCTGGACAGCGGGGTGTCGTACTCGGGCACGCGGTTGTTGCCTTGATCGGCGACGTAGAGGTTGCCCAATGCGTCCACCGCAACTCCGGCCGGATCGCACAAGTCGTTGGCAGTGCTCTCGCTGCCGGAAGAACCGCTGTCGTAATTGCACTCAGCATCCGAGGTGAAGTCGCCGCCCTGGCCAAAGACGGTATCCGCCGTGACATCGGTGGTCAGCGGGGTGTTGTACTCGAGCACCCGCCCGTTGCCCTGATCCGCCACATACAGATTTTGCGACGCGTCCACCGCGACCGCGGTTGGACTGCACAAGTCGATGGCGGTGGAGCTGCCATCGATACTGTCGGAATCGCAGTTATTCGCCGTGAAGTCCCCGCCCTGGCCAAAGACCGTATCCGCAGTGACATCGGTGGTCAGCGGCGTGTTGTACTCCAGCACCCGGTTGTTGAGACTGTCGGCAACGTAGAGGTTGCCCGACGCGTCCACCGCGGCTCCGCTTGGATCGCACAAGTCGATCGCCGTGGAGGTGCTAGCGTCGGTGTCGAAATCGCAGTTATTCGAGGTGAAGTCACCGCCCTGGCCAAAGACCGTGTCTGCCATGACATCGGTGGTCAGCGGGGTGTTGTACTCCAGCACCCGGTTGTTGCCTCCATCGGCAACGTAGAGGTTGCCCAACGCGTCCACCGCGACTGCGGCTGGATTGCACAAGTCGATCGCCGTGGAGCTGCTATCGACGGTGTCGAAGTTGCACAAATCCGAGGTGAAGCTTGCGCCCTGGCCGAAGACCAGGTTGGCCGCACCGCCCACGCACGGGAAGGTGCCGCAGGCCGCGAATGGATCCGTGTACTCCAGCACCCGGTTGTTGTAATCGTCGGCCACGTAGAGGTTGCCCGCCCCGTCCACCGCGACTCCCGCTGGATTGCACAGGCTGTAGGCGCTGACCGCGGCGCTGGTCCCGTTGCACTTGGAGGACAGGAAATCGGGCTGCCCGATCACCAGGTCAGCCGCGGCGCCGTTGGTGAATGAGTCCGCGTCTCTCCAGGCCAGCACCCGGTTGTTGCTCTCATCGGTGACGTAAACCCGATTTGGCGTGGCGCTCGAATCGATCGCCACCGCATGAGGGAGGTTGAGTCCTTTGCCGTCCACCAGGTTGGGCACGTTGTGTGCGAAATCCAACTGGCCCAGCACCGCGTCGGAGGTAGTGCCGGTGGCAAGCACGATCGCCGCATACAACGCGACGGCAACCATTGCGCCCGCAATCCCAAAGCTGCGCCGATAGCGCTTTTTTGCGCCCCCGATTTGCGAATTCAACCCTTGTCCCCCAGCTGGAGCGGTTCGCCCAGCGACCTCAGGCTGCCCTCAGGCGGCCCGAGCAAGTAGCAAGAATACTAATATCTGCGCGTTTCGGTCTCGCGCTTTCAAGTTTGCAAGAAATGAGCCAGCAGCCATCTGCCGCTTTCTCAATTGTCCTGCGCGTCGTCCGCCCTTTGCGCTGCCTGATCGGCGGCATCCTTGGCCGCTCGCGCCTCTGTTACCGCCTGGTTGGCCGCATCGATCTGATCCTGCGGCGCGCCGTCGCTCTCGAGCTGATTGCGCGCGTCGGTCGCGGTGTCGAGCGCTTCCTCTGCCGCATCCGCGGCGTCGTGCGCCTGCTGATCGGGCTGTGCGCTCTGAGCATCCTGTCCCGGATCGCTCGCCGCGTTCTGCGCTGCGTCATCGGTCTGTGCCCGCGCCGGCGCGAGGTTCCCCAATGCAAGCCCGACAGCGAACACAATCGCCGCGATCGCCACCCACCCCAGGCGCGACGTTTGCGCGGTGGTCGTCTCCGATCTCATCGCTACTCACCCCGGTTTCGTTCTTGCCATGATCATAGATTTACGGCAGCGGCACTCGCAAGAGCCAGGCTTGCCCGCGACGGCGCTCAGGGTGCGCCTGGGGGTTGCGATGCGCCGGAACTTTCTGCGGCGCGCTGCCGCTGGATCGTTGCCGCGGAAAGTTCAGTGAACTTCTGGAACTCCCGCTCAAAGTCCAACTGCCGGCCCATCATCTGGTATTGCTGCGCGAGCCTGAGGTGCAGATACGCGTCGTTGGGATCGAGAGTAATCCCACGCTGAAGCACTCGCGCCGCTCCCTCGGAGTCGCGGGCCTTGTCCATCACGCCGACCAGCTCCAGGCGATAAATCGGAGCATGGGGCGCGATTTCCACGCATCGCTGGAAGAAGGTCACGTCGTCGTGCCAATAGTGCTCGATCTGAATAGCCGATGCAGCGTACAGCACCAAAAGCATCGCCATCGCGGCGCCCACGGCCTTGCGCGCGCGCGGACCGGCGGCAGCAATGCTCGATGCGGTAACCGCGACCGCCAGACTCCATCCGATCGATGGCGCATAGAGATAGCGGTCAGCGATCAGGTAGAATAAATATTTGAGATTCAGCGAGGGCGCCATCGTGAGGAAGCTCCACGCCGCGCAAAACAGATAGATGCGGCGATTGGAACTGCGCCACGCCAGCACGAAAGCCGCACCCGCGAGAATCAGCAGCGCAACCGCGGATATGAATACGATTGGCTCGGGGCGCATTATCCATTGGACCGCATGAGTTGGAGCGGCCATCGCCGGGATCGCCAGCACCCCAAGATAAGCGATCAGCACCACCGGCAAAGTCATGAGGATCTGTGACGGACTGTAGTCGGGCGGTGCTTCTCTGAAGCCTCGCAAGATCATCCCGTTCGCTTGCTGATGAAGACCGAATAAAGTACCAACCCCCAGCGCGTTCACGCGCGCGCACATGTATGCGATCGCCACGACTACGAATGGCACACAAGCGCGCAGCGCCGAAATTATGCGCGGTCCCGTCCCGGCGGTCTGCGCTTGTGCTCCCGATCCCTCATCGCCGCCTTCGAACAGGAACACATATGCAGCGACGATCAGCGGAAAGAGGATCGAAGTCTCGTGACTCAACGTCGCACCGGCATATAGCATCAACGCGAACACCAGGCCGCGCGACCAGCCGGGTTTGCGGTTGATGAAGCAGCACAGCGCGCCCATCTCAAATATTGTCGCCAGCGGTTTGGAGATCCCGGACGCCCACACCACCGACTCGACGTTGGCGGGGAGGAGTCCGAAGATTGCCGCAGTCAGCAACCCTACTGCGACATCGCCGGTGAGCAACTGCGTGACGCGAAAGCACAGAACCACCGCGACTCCGTGCAAGACGATCTTCAACAGATGCCACAGCGCTGGATGCATTCCGAATACCAGCGCATTCGCCGCGAACCATGCGTTCTGGAGCGGTCTATAGTACGCGCTCTGCGGCAGCCGCGCCGGATCGAGAAACCACCAGGCGTCATGGATGAATGAGTTCCAGACAAACGACCAGCTATGAATCAGCTTGTTGTCTACGATTTGTGGCCAATCGTCCCATACCCAGCCGTTGCGCAGGCTCGGGAGGTAGATCGCGATCGTCGCGAGCACGATCGCGGCGAGGATCGCGGCCTCCCGCGAGCTGAGGCCCCAAACGAATGTGTCCGGAGACGCTTTGGGCGGCGGGGGCGCGATCGATTCTTTCGATTTCACAATTGCGGCCCTGCGCCCGGCGTTCGACGCGGTTCCGTGCGGCCAAAAAACGCCGCACGGAACCGCCAATGACAGACTCAGTGCGGCGCGGGCGCAGTTGCGGGCGGCGCGGCGGCGGCCGGAGCAGCGGCCGATCCCGGTGCCGCGGCGGCGCCTGGCGACGCCGGACTCTGCCCGGGCTTCTTCAGAAGGTGCGGGGTTATCGGTTGCGTTTCACCCTTGGTGTAGCCGGCGGGCACGGCAAATGTCTCAGCCGGAAGGTCTTTCACCTCGATTTTGGAAACCGTGGTGTTGAAGGTGACCGTTTTGTTGCCCTTGACCATCGCCTCCATTAATTTCTTGGCCGCCGCGGGCGGAAGTGAGGGCGGCGGCGTGTAGGGAACGGGCGCTATCGTGCGGATCGATGAAACCGGGATGCCGTCAGGAGTTTCGCCCTTGGGCGCCAGGTGCGTGCCCTTGAGCTTATCCGCCATCGCCTTTTGAAACTCAACGTACTCCTTGGCGCCGGGTGCGTCGCTCGCCACGCATTTGGTCATTGTGAGGATGTGGCGCGCGGCGGTCACTGAGCCGGTGTAATTCTGGCAGGCGTATCCGGCCACCTTATCGGTGCCGCTGGCCTTGTCCACTCCGACGAATGTTCCGTCCCAAAACAGTTTCATCGTGTACGCGCCAGTGGGCGGAAACTTACCCTCATAGTACTGTTTGTTCTTCGGCTTGATAATATAAATCGCGCCGGCGTCGAGATCGGTAATCAGCTCCTCCTCATCGCCACTGATGACTTTCCGCTTGTGACCCTGGATCATCACGGTCTGATCGGTCTTTTGCGCGCCGGTCTGGTTGACCGTCTCCTGGGAGATCACAACCCCGGCCGGCGCGCTGGTAGCGGCCATCGCAAGGGCCATCACAGTGGCCGCGGTGAGTGCGAATTTCATACCCATTGCTCTCCTTCCAAACGCTGAATTTTCGAGATCATTGCCGTTCGCGCACTTTACGCGAAAACCGGCGGCGCGGAAATACTTTCGGAGCCGGGATTCTTCGCTGCGGTCGGGATGACAGAAAAAAGACCGGGATTCTTCGCTTCGCTCTGAATGACACAAGGAAGGAGAGGAAAGACCGGGATTCTTTGCTGCGCTCTGAATGACAGAGGGGAGGGATGACGGAGAAGCAAAGAATCAGGAGCCGGGATTCTTTGCTGCGGTCGGGAATGACAGAAAAAAGACCGGGATTCTTCGCTACGCTCTGAATGACACAAGGAAGGAGAGGAAAGACCGGGATTCTTCGCTGCGGTCGGGATGACAGAGGGGAGGGATGACGGAGAAGCAAAGAATCAGGAGCCGGGATTCTTTGCTGCGGTCGGGATGACAGAAATAAAGAAGAAGAAAGACCGGGATTCTTCGCTACGCTCTGAATGACAGAAAGAGAATGACAGAAAAAAGACCGGGATTCTTCGCTTCGCTCTGAATGACACAAGGAAGGATGACGGAGAAGCAAAGAATCAGGAGCCGGGATTCTTTGCTGCGGTCGGGATGACAGAAAGAGAATGACAGAAAAAAGACCGGGATTCTTCGCTTCGCTCTGAATGACAGAGGGGAGGGATGACGGAGAAGCAAAGAATCAGGAGCCGGGATTCTTTGCTGCGCTCTGAATGACACAAGGAAGAAGAGGGACGAGTCTGCACACAAGCGCGAGCACCTTCGCGTGTCATTCAGAGCGGAGTCTGCGCAGCGAAGAATCCCGGATCCGGCGAAGGAGCACAGAGCCGGGAGTGTTCGGTCCGCGATTCTTCCCCATCCCCCTTTTTTGTGTCATTCAGAGCGGAGTCTGCGCAGCGAAGAATCCCGGATCCGGTAGCTGTGTGCGGAAACCATCGAGCAGCAAGCGCTACTTCGTCTATATAATGAGCAGCGCGTCGCGAACGCTCTACACCGGTGTAACCAATGACCTCGAACGCCGTGTGAATGAACACAAAGCTGGCGCGGTGCCTGGATTCACAAAGCGCTATGGGATCAACCGTCTCGTCTATTTTCAAGAGACCGACGACATCGCCGCGGCAATCGCCGCCGAGAAACAGATCAAGGGGCAATCGCGGGCGAGAAAGATTGCACTCATCGAAGCGGAAAACCCTTCGTGGCGGGACTTGAGTGCTGAGTCGTAGGAAAGGACCGGGATTCTTCGCTGCGCTCTGAATGACACAAGGAAGGAGAAAAGACCGGGATTCTTCGCTTCGCTCTGAATGACACAAGGGAGGGATGACGGAGAAGCAAAGAATCAGGATCCGGGATTCTTCGCTGCGCTCTGAATGACACAAGGAAGGATGACGGAGAAGCAAAGAATCAGGAGCCGGGATTCTTCGCTTCGCTCTGAATGACACAAAGAGAATGACCGAAAAAAGAAGAAGAAAAGATCGGGATTCTTCGCTGCGCAGACTCCGCTCTGAATGACAGAAAAAAATGACACAAAGAGAATGACAGAAAAAAGGAGAGGAAAGATCGGGATTCTTCGCTGCGCAGACTCCGCTCTGAATGACAGAAAAAAATGACACAAAGAAAATGACACAAAGAAGACGAAGCGGGGGCGGGAATGCGAACGGCGGGCCATTTCTGGCCCGCCGTTCGGTTACGACGTTATCAGTTTCGAATCGCGCTTAGTTCTTGCACAGGACCGCGGCCGACGCCATGATTGGGCAAGCTACTGACGAAATCGTCAGAGCCCCAGTCACCGTGCCCGGCGCACTAACAGGTCCGCAGGTGCAGCTGGTGGTCGCCACCGTTGTGGAAGGTGACGGGCCGACATCAACGGTGCTCACTGTCGGGCCACCGACCAGGCTGAGCGCGCACGACCCGCCAGTCACTGTGGGCATCGAGATCTCGACGTCACAGGCCGCTTCGTTGCTGTTGGTCACCTTGACCGTCCCGGTCTTGGTAGTGCCGATCGCGACTAGAGTGGTCGAGGTAAGAGTCGCAATCGTCAGCGGATTTGCGGCTTGTTCGTACGAGGTGCAGGTGGCCGACTCGCCCGCAGGCACAAAGCCCGTCGCGTCGCTGACCAGACCGGTCACGATCACGTACGCGTCTGTATCCGTTGCGCCCCACTGCACTGAGCTGTCCGAATATCCCGCGCCGGCGTTTGCCGGGTTAGCCGGATTGGAAGAGTCGCAATCCGGGGAGACTTGCAGCAAGGCCGCCAGGTCGCTGGTGCCATCAGTAAATATCGATTGAGTCGCGCCGCCGCCCGGAAGGTAGGTGCCCGGAATCAGCACGAAGGGGCAGAAAGTGTTGTTCGGATTTGGCCCCGAGCTCGGTACGACGTAGCTGTTGTTGCTGTTGAAGGTCAGCTCTCCGTCGGCGTGGGACGGATCGAAGATTACGTACGATCCACTGGTCGCGCCAAAAGCACCCGTGATCGTCTGACCCTGGTAGGCGCTGGCTGCGGCCTGACCTGCTGCAACGAGGTCGCCCGAATTAGCGCCATAGCCTGAGCAGAGCAACGCATCCGCCCCATGAAACGGCGCGGAACCAAAGGTGATCCCGGCCAGCGTCCCCTGCTTCTCCATCGTGATGCCCAGGACCGGAGCGCCATTTCCCGGCGCTGTGCCGTTAACGCCACTCGGATCGGCCGGGCTGCTTCCAACCGCAGACCCGCCGCCCAGGGTGCCCTCCACGAAGAACTCGAATGGCCAGGCGCCGGGGGTGGCGCTTGCGTCAAAATAGGTGAAAGTCGCGGCAAATGACAAAATGTACGACCCCGCGGGGCCGCCGGTTGACAGGGTGCCACCTACGATGTCGTTGCTGCCGTCGAAGCACGGGACTCCGTCAAACCCGCTAAGCGGAACGTAACAGGCCGAGGGCCCGAAAGACACGCCGATCGGGCTGGTCTGGACGTCGCCTGCGTTGTAGATGAATTCGCCGCTGGTAACGGCGCAGCTCGTGCCGGAACCGGCACCGAACGTCAGTTGGCCAACGCCGACCGCGCCGGTTACGGGTCCATCCGGAGTGAGGCTGGTGTCAGCTCCCTGGATGAGAACTGCGTAACTTTTTCCGCACAGGCCTGGCCATGTTGTGGCGCCGGCTTGCGGGGCTGCCATCAAAGCGAGGCCTCCCGCTACGATTAAACTCAAGAGCAATCTTTTCATACTTCCTCCGAGACGTTTACTGAGTTAAAAAATTCTGGAATCCCTTTTCCCCAAAATGCGCCCGCCCCATCGATGAGGGACTGTGCGGCTCTGTCAAACCTCCTTTCTGACGACGCCCGCGGACTCTACCGCAAGCCGCGCGGCGGCGAAATAGACCGTCTTACGCAACGAGCCAAAATAACTAATCGTAATCCCGGACCTGCTTTATAGGCGCACTGCGGTCAGATCGTCAAGGCATGCGGTCAGATTTAATTCATTGAAAAGGTGAATTATTTGTGAAATAGCAACTGGCTGGCAGTTATTTTGGAAAATCCTGACAATAGGAGCGCCCGAATCGAGGCTCAAAAGCCCCCTACTTGTGCTCTTGAGAACCGCGCCACAGCCATGCCGGAGCTTTTCCGCTTGACAAATTTGCGCGATGAAGCCTAGTTTCGCCTGCGGCTTTGTCGCCGCCATTGGGGCTAATTGGGGAGGACATTGTCGATGCGTTTCACCAAGTCGCTTACGCGATCAGTCGCGTGCATGAGTTTCTCGTTGTTGTTTTTGCTTGCCGCGTTTGCGCGGCCTGCGCTGGCGCAATCGTTGGTGGTGCCGGACAACAGCAAGACACCCTCGAGTAAACTTTCTGTTTCGCCCAAGTCGCTGAGCTTCAGCATCAACCTTGACACAGCGACCTCCCAGACCAAGCATTTCAGCATCGCGAACAAAGGCACGCTGCCGCTGCACGTAACGGTAAACGCGCCGGGCGGCACCGACCCCTCCGACTACTCGATTATATTCCCGCCCAAGGTTTCTCCCGCGGGCGGAACGCTGACGCTTCCGGGCGGGATAAGCCAGGAGATCGACGTTCAGTTCCTTCCCAACGGACCCGGCAAGAGCTTCCCCGCAAGCATCAGCATCACCAGTGACGCGTCCAGCGGGAGCAACGCGGCAGTCGTCGATCTGAAGGGCAAAGCGACGCAGAAGAAGGCGACCCCGACTGTAACCGCAACCCCGACGGCGACGCCGACGGCAACCGCGACCTCGACAGCGACAGCGACGGCTACGGCAACCGCGACCAGGACGGCAACCGCGACCGCGACGGCAACGCCAACCTCGACGGCAACCGCGACCGCCACGGCAACGGCAACGCCAACGACAACGGCGACGCCAACCTCGACAGCGACGGCGACCTCGACAGCGACGGCGACCTCGACAGCGACGGCGACCTCGACAGCGACGGCGACGCCAACGATAACCGCAACGCCAACGATAACGGCGACGGCGACCTCGACAGCCACGGCGACGCCAACGATAACCGCAACGCCAACGGCATCCCCGACCGGCGGGACGCCGACTTCGACTCCGACAGCAACGTCAACTGCAACGTCGACGGCAACGTCGACGGCAACGGCGACCTCGACCGCCACGGCAACCGCAACGCCGACGGTGACCGCCACGGCAACCGCAACGCCGACGGTGACCGCAACGGCAACCGCAACGCCGACGGTGACCGCAACGGCAACCGCAACGGCGACGGCAACCGCGACCGCGACCAGCTCGTCGCCGACTGCAACCCCGACCCCGACGCCGGGACCCGAAGCCGGTTACATCCTGATGGCGGGTGGCGACTCGGGCGGCCTGCTGGGACCCATCAACCTCGCGACCTCGACGATATCGAGCGCGGTGGCCCAGCTTTACGACCCGAATACGGGCTCAGTCGGCGCCCTCTCGCTGACGACGAGCCCGCTGAACACGGCACGTGAGTCGGCCGCATCTGTTGTGCTGCCTAACGGGCTGACCCTGATCGTGGGCGGCGAGACCTGCAAAGCGTCATCGTTTGGCGGCGCCAGCGGCTTCCTGTGCGCAGCGCTGAATACCGCGGAATTGTACAACGAGAGCGGCACCCCGGCGTTCACCTATGCCGGCAGCGGCAGCGGCTTCGCGATGACCATAGCGCGCAGCGGGCCGAGCGTAACCCTGATCGAGGGCAGCGGCACCGCGCTGGACGGCCAGGTGTTGATCATGGGCGGCTCGACCGGGAGTTCGTTCCTGGCGACCACCACGCCGACTGGAAATCCGGCCCAGACCGCGCTCAACACTGGGGAGTTGTACAACCCCGTCACCGACACCTTCACGGCGTTAAGCTTGCCGATTCCGCCATGCCCGGCGGGAGAGTCCCCGGCGACGACGCCGGCATGCACCAGCGGGCTTGCTTCGGTTTGCTCTCTGCCCGCAGTTCTGAATGCGATTTCGACGACCAGTGCTGCGACTACGGGTGTGCCAACCCAGGAAAATGTAACCGTCAACATGCCGGTAGCGAACCCGCCGGGCCTGACCATTGGTGCGGGCGTTATAATTGCCGGCGTAACTTGTTCCAATTGCACTGGTGCTACGGGATACAACGGAAGCTACCTCGTATCCGGCACCCCCAGCAGCAGTTCGTTCACCTACACGGTCACCGTGCCCTCCGGCACAGCATTGACCGCTGGAAGCGGTGGAACTGCCGAAGCCGGGAACCTTTTGAGCCTGTCTGAAAGCGGAACAACGGTAACCGCCAACACCACGGCGAATCCGTCTGGCCTGATCGTTGGTGACTACGTTGATATTTCCGGCGTAACCCCGGTGGGATACAACGGATCAGCCCTCAAAGTAACCGAAGTCAATCCCAGCGGCACCAGCTTCCAATACACGGCCACCGTCGGATCATTGAGCACCACTACTACGCCAGGTGGAGTTTCCTCGGCCAACACGTACGAGTGCGGCATGGTGGACCAGGAAGCGGCGCTGATCCCGGCCGACGGCGGCCAGATACTGATCGCGGGCGGCGACCTGATAACGTTCCTGGGTGAGTCGTCGAACCTGTCGTTCATCTTCAACCCGGCAGCCACTCCGCCGGGCTTCACGCAGACCGGGTCGCTGACCACCCCGCGCGAACTGTTCTCGCTGGTAGCGCTGGATCCGAAGGTGGTTACCGGCTCGCTGTCCGGCAACGTGGTGGCGTTTGGCGGCATCGAGGCCAATAGCGCCGTCTGCACCGTAGTGGGAGATATCGTTGCGACCACGCTCAACACGGCGGAAGTGTACAATCCGACCGCTGGGACCTGGAGCGTGCCGGCCAGCACGATGGGAGTGAAGCGCGCGGGATACGCGACCCTGTTCGATAACACCACCGACACTCTGGCGGGCGACGTAATCCTGCCCGGCGGCGTGGACGTGGAGGCAGGCACGTTCCCGTCAACCTGCGTGGGCACTACCTTGCTCAAGCAGACCGCGGAGAAAGAGACCGACCTGTATGATGCGATGACGGACCCGTCAGCGGGCGGTACCTTCAGCGCGACCGGCTCGCTCACTCAGGCGCGTGAAGGGGCGGCCCAGGCCGAGCTCGGAGGTACGAACCTCGACACGGAAACCGACATAATCGTGATTGGCGGCGCCTGCACCGAGAGCACCGCGAACCTGGACTCGTTTGTTATCGGAACGACGAATGCCGGCCAAGCTGGCCATTGCGCCAGCGGCAGCGCGGCGACCACCGATTACAGCGAGCTGTACAGCCAGTCGGTTGGGACCTGGACGCTCGGACCGGGCGCGCTATCCAGCGGCGCCGATGCGACGAATAATCCAGCGTCGGCGGTGCTGCCATAGCAGGACAGATCGAGACAGACTGACGTAACCGGCAACGCCGGCCCCAACAGGGGGCCGGCGTTGCTGCGTCTGGGCCTCGGGCATAAGCGGACTCGATACGAAGGTCGGACCTCATTAGGAACCCTGCTCCGGTAATTGCGAATATCCTCTGTTTATCGGGCTTTTATAGTGTATCGATCGGTGCCACATGTCCGTTCCGGAAGGAGACAGTGTACCTGATTTTTAGAATGTTCTTATCGAAAAACCGGGCGTTCTTAAGGCTTTCTAATACGGCATGTTTTTTGCGAATACTGTTCCTCGCAGAACAGGGATAGGCTAAAAAACTTTCGATAAATCGTTCGTAGGGAGCAATTGCGCAGCGAGGGAGGCTTATGAGACGAAAAATTACGATTCTTGCAGTAGCCGCAATAGCGGTAATCGGGCTGGCCAGAGGCCATGCTTGGGCGCTCGGAACGGAGACCCCAGGGGCGGGCATCACGGGAACCGTCCATGACTTCACGGGCGGCTTTGGCGGTGCGCTGCCGACAGTGCCCATCGGCCAATGCACCTTCTGTCACACGCCTCATGGCGCAATCTCGACCACACTGTTGTGGAACCATGAACTGTCGGGGCAAACGTACAATTGGGATATCACCGCGACCACGGCGGGCACCCCATTCCCGACGATCGTCGACAAGACTTGGCAGGGACCGACGGCGAAGTGCCTGAGCTGCCATGACGGCACAGTGGCAATCGGCGCGATCAACTGGTTCGACTCCGGCCACGGCGGTGGTGGAGCCTGGACTGGATCGCCGAAAGTATCGCCGTACTACGCCGCTCCGATCATCAACAAGTTTGCCAGTCTGCAAGGGCTGAGCAATAGCGGCGCCGCCTCGACCCTGTCGGGCGTACATCCGGTGGCGATGCCGTATCCTTTCGGGCAGGTACAGAACACCTACAATGCGGTCCAGACCGGCGGAGCTTTCCAGCCCAGCCAATGGTTCAGCCCGCCACAAGGGAACATCCGTCTGTACATGCAGAGCGGGAGCACCGTCAGCCTGGGCTACAATGGAGCCACTGCCTGGACGAATCCCAGCCTGTCAGCTAACGCCGGCATGGAATGCTCGTCATGCCACGACGTGCACAACAAGCTGACCAAAGATGGCTACCTCCTGGTCGGAATGGGTACCGGCACCGGAGCCACCTATCTCTGCAACATGTGCCATAACAAGTACTAGGTTCTGGCGCCGATTCAACCGCGAAGGCCCGGCACGATGTGCCGGGCCTTCGTTTTTTTTGCTGCCAACGCTTGGCAATCCGGCATATCAGGAACGAGCCCAGGCTGTTTTGCGGGTTCGCGGGATGGCTGTCTCCTTTGGGTTCTCTTCGCCGTGGCTTGATCCCAAAGGGAACAGCGAAAATCCGGAGATATTCCTTTACTTATCTCAAGGTTCAGGCATTTTGAGCCGAACTTCTAGGGCACGGTCCTTGCGATAAGCGTTTATTGGCAAGAGGTTCCCCGGAGAACTGTTAAAATGATTGCTAAAAAGACGTTCTTTACGAAGGTTGCAAGGTGGATCGGCCTCGGCGTGCTCGTCCTGGCTGCCGGGTGCGCGGCGCAAAAGCCGCCGGAGGAGCCGGTTCCGACGTGGCCACCCCCTCCACAGCAGGCCCGGATCAAATTCGAGCGCACCATCTCGAGCGAAGACGATGTGGTACACAACACCACGTTCACGCAATCGGTGGCCAATTTCCTTGCCGGAACCAAGCCGACGCCTGCGCAAATCGTGGAACCGGACGGACTTGCGGTCTCCGACGATGGCAGCGTGCTCTACGTCTCGGATCGTGCGCAGGGCGCGGTGTTCGTGTTCGACTTCGGCAAGAAGCAGTTTCGCAAGGTCGGGGCGGACAAGGGAGGGTTGGAGTGGCCGATCGGAGTGGCGCTGGACGCCGAACAGAACATATATGTCGCGGAGCAGGGCAAGAAAACTGTCACGGTATTTGATCCGAGCGGGAAAGAGCTTCGTTCCATCACCGACCCCAGCCTGGAGCGGCCCAGCGGCATCGCAATCGACCGCGAGCGCAGGCTCCTTTATGTGGCCGATACGTCGCACGCAACATCCAAAAACCATACGGTCAAAATCTTCAGTCTCGATGGAAAGCTGGTTGGAAAAATCGGCGGGGAGAAAGGCTACGCTCCGGGGCATTTCCTGTTTCCGACCTACGTCTGGGTTGACAGCAACGGCGATGTATACGTGTCGGATACGATGAACTGCCGGGTGCAAAGGTTCGGCCCCGACTGGAAATATATCCGCAGCTACGGTGAGCGGGGCGATGCGTGGGGACAGTTCAACCGGCCCAAGGGCGTGGCGCTGGACACCTTCCACAACGTTTACGTTGTGGACTCCGGATGGAGCAATATCCAGATTTTCAATCCGCCGGGGCAGATCCTGCTGTTCTTTGGCGGCCGCGGGCCGCTTCCCGGGATGCTCAAGAACCCCACCGCGCTGGCGATCGACAAGAACAATCGCATCTACGTCGGCGACTACCTCAATCACCGCGTCGAAGTTTACCAACTGGTCAACACCACTGCGGCTGACAGCATGCCTGATTCCGGCGCAGCGCCGGCCGCGGATCAGCCGAAGAAATGAGCCAACGCGCTTGCAGGCGAACCGAATCTGGAATCAAACGAAAGCGATTGGCCGCAAGTGTCAGATGAAGGATGGAATGAGCGGACGGGGTCAGCGCGAGCATCCAGGCTCATCCAAATGCTGAGTGAATCGAGAGAGGCACCCGATGCCATCCAGTTCACCGACAGCAACGGTTCCGCGATGGCGGGCTGGTAGCGGGCAATCGCAATGCTGTCTCGAAAGCGCGGTGCGTTACGGAGCTTGGTCGTCGCGTTGTGCGCGATTGGGTGGGGAGCGTTCGTGATTGGCGGATGCAGTGAGGAATCGCGCTACTCAGTGCTGTCCTTCTTCTTTGAGGGCGTGCCCAAACCCGGACAGAAACCCCAGTGGCAGCAGGTTGCCCATATGCCGCGCCGTCCTCCGCCGGCAAAAGCGACTCCCACGCCAGCACCGGTCGCCGTAGTGGCGGAGAAGTATCCGTTCGGATGGCTGCCTGCGTTGCTGAAGACCATGCCTCACGACGCGGCCGGCTACCCCGACATGGTGGCCGCGTTCAAGGAAAAGAAAATCGATCCGCTGCCGGGCGTTGAACAAGACCACGTCATGCCGGCGGCGAAGAAAATCGCCGACATGGACATCGTGCTGATCCCCAAGGGTAAGACCAAGGTCACCTTCTCACACGCGATTCATACCACCCTGGTCACCTGCAAGAGCTGCCATCAGACCCCGTTCAAAATGACGACCGGGGAAAAGATCTCGATGGACGATTGCGCGATGTGCCACGAGAAGGTGGCATTCCCGATCAAGGGCGAGTGTGTGCGCTGTCATCCGGCGATGAAGAAGAAGCCGCCCAAAGAGCCGCCCAAGGAAAAGCTGCTGGACGGCAGGATCAAGCTGGCGCGCGCCAAGAGCAGCGATGCCAACCTCAGTGGAATACCGCCGGCCAGCTTCCCCCATCTGCCGCACCGCGTGACCTTCAGGTGCTACGCATGCCACTCCACGATCTTTCCGATGAAGGAGGAAGGCGTAAAACCGATCACGATGCAGGAAATTTCCTCAGGCAAGTTCTGCGGCGTCTGCCATAACGGCAAGATCGCATTCTCGGGCGACGATCTCGGGAGTTGCAGCCGATGCCATTCCTGAGCACAACAGCGATCCGCACGTCATTTCGGCTGGTCCTGGTCGCATCGATCTTGATAATCTTCACGAGCGGAAATGGGTACGGATTTTCGCTGCTTTCATGGGTCCCCTCCGAGGGCGACTTCGCCTTGGGCGAATGGCAGGGCGGGGTCATCGGCGGTTACGAGTGGGAAGACCAGCAGACGACCACGGGAAACAACACAACTACCGTCTTGCGAAACAGGTTCGACGAAGACGTCTTTCTGAGAAACAACGCGTTTTATCTGATCGACCCGCGGCTGCTGTCGGGCAGCGCCGGAGTCAACCTCGACTTCTACCAGGAAAACGACAAGTACAACGGCGCAAATAAGCATCAAGACGGCACGCTCATCGGCTTTGACGTGAATACCACGATACTGGGGCAAATGCCGTACACCGGCCTCTTGTTTGCTCATCGCAATGAAAATAACACCAGCACGGACTTTGGAGGGCAGACTTACAGCCTCAACCAGAGTTTCGGCGGGATGGCTACGCTTCGGCAGGACAGTTTCTTGCGCGAATCCTTCCCATATTTCTCCGCCGACGTCTATGCCCGGCAGGAGGAGGCGGACCAATCCACCACACAGTTTGGCCAGACCTTCACGGTCAACGAAACCCGCGATATTGGCGGCTTTGACGCCGAGAAAGGGTTCCAGACCGCGGACCTTGACGTCACCTACCAGATCGTGGACGACAGCTATACGGGAAGCACTCCCGCGTACAGCTTCATTACCCAATGGGCGAGCTGCAACTACAGTCTGGACTTCGGACCTACCCTGAACCGCAGATGGGATTCCCTGATCAGCTATTTGACCCGCTCCGGCAACGGCGTGGACGAGTCATTCCTATACGCTGACGAAAAGCTGCGCATCGATCATTTCAAAAACCTGTCCACGACCTATGAGTATCTCCTCACAGACACCGACACTCAGGGTCAACAAGACGTCGACAACAGCCTCACGTTGCAGGTTCAGTATCGCCCGTTCCGAAACCTGACGAATACTCTCACCATGCAGGGATCTTACGAGACGGTCTCGCCGGCAGGCCACCAGGACTTCGTCGCGGTGGAGGGGAATTCCGACTACACCCATCCGCTTCCCTGGGGCGGCAGCCTGCTTCTCGGCGGCGATGGGCGCTACGAAATCGATCAAGCGCACATCAGCGGACCGGTCACGGTCCTGGATGAGAAGCACACCGCACCGGCCTTTTTCGGCCCCGGAATCGGATTCACCCTCAGCGCCTCGTTTATTGTTACCTCGACCATCGTCATGTATGACACCCGTCTAGGAACCGGCGGCGCACAAAGAGTCCTGACCCAGCTCGGGGTGGATTACATCATCCAGACGGAGGCGCAGTTGACGAAGATAGTGATCCTTGCGACATCGCTCAAAATTCTGCCTGGCGACCCGCTTGAGGTCAGCTACTCTTACGTAGTTGGGCCAGATGGCCGGTATTCGACCACCAGCTTGTCGGGAGACGCGGGCGTGACTTTCGGCTGGATCTCGTTGCTCGGTGCCTATCAGCAGTCGAAACAGTCGATGCAGAGCGGGGTAGGCGCGCAGTATTTGTACAGCACGCACCAGGAAACCGCCGAGCTCGATCTGCACAAGGACTGGGAATGGGTTGATGCGCGGGGCAGCGCTCTCTATGAGATTTTTCACACGCAATCTCAAGCAGCCGGTGTTTTCGACTACACGCTGCAGAGTTACGGCGAGTATCTGAGCTTCCGGCCCGGATGGAACACGACGCTTAATCTCGATGGCAACGAAATGTATACCGACTACACGGTGGCACCGACACGGCATAACTCGGACCTTGATTTCGAGGCCGCGCTGGACCGCTTCCTTACGTCGGGAAATTACTTCACGGTGTTCGCCCGGGCGCGCCAAGCTAGCGAGACAGACTACCCGACCGAGACTGACTACGAGGCAGGCGTAAGAGGCAATTTCCGGTACGGCAAAATCTTCTTCTGGCCGTGGTTGTCGTGGATCAACAGATCTTACGGCCCGACCAAGACCAACGACCCTCACATCATGCTGAAGATCGGACGGGACCTGTGAGGTGAATAATTTGCGCGCGATGTTCAAGCCGATAATCGCGGTCGTGGCGCTTGCAACTGCGCTGGGCTGCCAGCCGACGGGGGGCCTCAACGGACTCGCCGGAGGAAATGCATCGTCATCGGTCTCCGAGGACATCGTCTGGCCACAGCCGCCGAATCCGGCGCGAATCCGCTATGTGCGCAGTATTTCCGTCCCGGGCGATGTCGGGATCAAGCGCGGATTCTTTGGAACGATCCTCGACGCAGTGACGCGCAGGGAAAAGGAGCACTTCATCCGTCCGACCGGCGTCGCCGAGAGCGACGGCGCGATCTATGTGGCCGATCCCGGGGCGCCGGCGCTGTGGATCTTCGACCCACAGCAGCAGGCCTCAGTAGCAGTCCGTGAACTCGGTGGGGAGGCGCTGCTCTCGCCGGTGGCGGTGACGCCGGAGCGCGACGGACGCGCCTTCGTGGCGGACTCGCTCATCAACAAGGTCTTCCTGGTCGATCGCAGTGGAAAGATGGTGAGCACGATTGCGGATAGCGGGCTCAAACGCCCGGTTGCGCTCGCCTGGGACAATGCCAGCGGCAGGCTCTACGTGGCCGACGCGGTGGGACAGCAGGTCGTCGTCTATGGCAGCGCAGGACAGCGGCTGCTGAGCTGGGGAAGCAGGGGCTCCGGAGACGGCGAGTTCAATTTCCCTGCTTACGTCGCGCTATCGCGCTCGGGAGAGGTTCTGGTTACCGACGCTCTGAACTACCGCGTGCAGGCATTCGATCAGAACGGGAAGTTTCTCTGGAAGATAGGGCGGCAGGGCGACGGCTCAGGTGACTTCGCCGCGCCCAAGGGAGTCGCGACCGACAGCGAGGGACATCTCTACGTGGTCGATGCGCTGTTCGACGGCGTGCAGATTTTCGATCGCGAAGGAGCCCTGCTGCTCGGATTCGGCTCAAACGGCCGGTCGGCGGGAGAGTTCTCGTTGCCGACCGGAGCCTTCATCGACGCGCGCGATCAGATCTACGTGGCCGATTCCTACAACCAGCGGGTACAAGTGTTCGAGTTTGTCGGCCGTTCCGGTGATTCACACCCGGCGGAAACCGCGAAGCGCTGATGACGGTTAGGCGGCAAGCGCGAGGGACGATAGCGTTGGCGCGGCGGTTGATGCTGGCGGTCGCGCTGGTGGTGCTCGCGGCGGGCAGCGCCAGCGCGCAGATCGAGAGCACCGTCCACAACCTGACCGCGATCAACGCGAAGACGCACGGCGACAGCAAGAGCGTCGGCGTTTGCATCTTCTGTCATACCCCGCATAACGCGCGGCCTAGCAGCGGGCTGTGGAACCGCGACCTTCCGGCCGTTACCTACAAGCTCTATTCGAGCAGTACGCTCCAGGCGCAGGTGACGCAGCCCAACGGCTCCTCGCGGCTGTGCCTCTCATGCCACGACGGAATTCTGGCGCTGAGCAACATGCGCGTCGCGCCCATCAATGGTCCGGTCGCGGCAATGGCTCCGCTCACCGGCGCAGCCTCGCTTGGGACTGACCTCTCCAACGACCATCCAATCTCGTTCCTATACAACAGTGCGCTCGCGCTCAGCACGGGTGACCTCGTCGATCCGAAATCCCTGCCGCAGAGCGCGCCGCTGGACAACGAGCAACAACTCCAGTGCAGTTCGTGCCACGATCCGCACCTGAATCGCCCCAACTTCCTGCGCATCGACGATCACTTCGGGGCCGATTGCACGGTGTGCCATCGCGATCACAACTGGCGTAGTTCCAGCCATGCAATTGCGGCGCAGACCTGGCGCGGCGGCAAAGCCACCGCTCCATGGCCCGCGGACGGCTACGCAACCATGGCTGAGAACGCATGCGAAAGCTGCCATCGGGTCCATGCCGCGCCGCATCCGCAGTTGCTGCTCGCGCAAACCGTCGAAGAGAAGAACTGCACCATCTGCCACGACGGCATGCTCGCCAAGCAAAATATCGAAGCCGAACTCGTCAAGCCGTCGAGTCATCAGGTCCTGGGCAGGCAGTGGATCCACAGTCCGAATGAAGATCCGGTGACGATGCCGCGCCATGTCACCTGCGTTGACTGCCACAACCCGCACGCGGCGACTTCCTCGGCGCGCGGTACCAAGCCGCCGCTGCTTCCCGGTGCGCTGCGCGGGGTCAGTGGGGTCACGGTCGGAGGCGTGCCGGTCAAGGAAGCCAATTTCGAGTACGAGGTCTGCCTGAAGTGCCATGGGATGACCGAGCCGACGGGGATGGGAATCCTGCGCCAGGACATCACGCGCAACATCGGGCGCAAGATCAATCCGGCCAACATGTCATATCATCCGGTGGCGGCTCCCAACCGAAACGTGCGGATGACCGGCCTGGTAACGCCGTATAACTCGTCCAGCATGATCAGCTGCACGGATTGTCACAATAACGATCAGTGGACGTCCGGCGGCACGGCGCCGCGGGGGCCGCACGGCTCGCGCTTCGAGCCGATCCTGCAGATGGAATACGACACGGTGGACCCGAGTACGGAGTCCTATGCGAGCTACGCGCTTTGCTACAAATGCCACGAGCGCAGCGCCATCCTGTACAACACCGTCGGGTTCCCTCACAAGCAGCACATAGTCGATCAGCGCACCTCGTGTGCGGTCTGTCATGATGCGCACGGCTCGCGGCAGGGCACCTACCTGATCAATTTCATGACGATGTCGCAGCAGGGAGCACCGGTAGTGAGGCCCTCCAAGAGCGGGCGCCTGGAGTATGTTCCCGACCCGGCGCGTCCCGGCCATGGGAAGTGCTACATGACCTGCCATAACACCGACCACAACCCGGCCTTGTACTAAAAAACTTGTTCGGCAGGCATGATCGCGTCGCGCAATGCCTTGGTCCAGCCGAGCCAGCGTTGGTCGGGGCCGCTGATGCCGTCCCACAACATGCTGTTGCATACATAGGCCACCGCGGTGCCGGATTCCGGATGCGCGAACGCCATGCGGCCGCCCGCGCCCGCGTGCCCGAACGATCCTGCACCCAGCATCGGCTCGATCGCGCGCGGCAGCTCGAAACCCAGGCCAAATCTCTGCGGCCCCGGCCCGACCAGCGCCGTCAGCGAAGCAGGCGCGCTGAGGCCCTCGTCCTGCGATTCGCGTGCGCGCTCCATCGTCTCGCGCGTGAGTAGGCGGACACCATCGATCTCGCCGATGCAGGCGGCGTACATCCTTGCAAGCGAGCGCGCGTTCGCGATGCCATTGCCGAACGGCAGCTCGGCGGCGTGAGCTTCGCGCGTGTTGATGAGATTTAGACCATCGGCACCGGTCGTGATCATGTTGAACACTGCGCGCACCGGGCGTGAATTCATATCCAGTCCCAGGCCGGAGAACAGTGCGCGGCCCTGCTCCTCGGTTAGCTGTGTCGCGGGAACGATATGTGGCGCGACGCGATGTTCCTGCTCGGACGGAAGGCCTATCCACAGGTCAAGCTTGAGCGGACCGGCGATTTCCGCATCGACAAACTCGCCAACGGTTTTTCCGGAGGCGCGCCGGACCAACTCGCCGGCGAGATAGCCAAAGGTCAATGCGTGATAGAAGTAAGCCGAGCCCGGTTTCCACCATGGCTCCATGTTCGCAAGCGCCGCGGTACAGCGGTTCCAGTCGAAGAGACTGCGGCCGGATATTCCGGCTTCCTCGTCGAAGTCCATAAGACCGGCTCGATGCGCCAGCAGGTCGCGAACCGTGATTGCCGCCTTTCCCCTGGCCGCGAACTCCGGCCAATAGCGCGCTACAGGCGCGTCATAGTCGATCAGTCCGCGCTGGGCGAGCATGTGCACGCACACTGCCGTGACCGCCTTGGTGCACGACATCAAGACCGTGATTGTGTCCGCGGAAAACGGCCGGCTATTGCGCTTGTCCATTCCCGTCCACAGATCGACCACTCTCCTGCCGTGCCGATACACGCATAGCTGCGCGCCGCCTTCGTCCTGGGCCTGCCCATCCGCGAATGCGTCGCGCACCGCCTCGAATCCTTCTTCCACCGTTCCTTCAGCACGCATAATCGGCACCCTATCGATTGTAGCATGCATTCCAGGAGCGCTGGTGCGTCGGCGTCGTTGCCCTCGCGGCGCAAAATTACGCTTGCTCCGACGCGACTCGGAGCGATACAAGCGGTACTTGATGCTTAGTCTGCGCTTCGCCGTGCTGTTCATCCATATCGTCGCCGTGATCGTGGCGCTGGGCGGCTCGCTGTTCAGCACTTTCGCACTCGCTCCCGTTTTGGCCGCGGAGCTCGATCCGCCGGCGCGGCTGCGCGTCGCCCGCCGAATCGTTCGCCGCCTGGGCGCGATCGTGCTGACCGCACTGGCCGTGCTGGTTGTGACGGGAATCTTCAACGTGCTGTTCATCGGCGGCGTTTCGATTCTGCTTGCGATCAAATTGATCCTCGTCGTTGCCGTTATCGCGCTGGCGCTTTATCAATATGGAAGCATCGGCGTGCAAATCTGGAGGATCTCGGCCGCGGGTCCGAGTCCGGAAGTCGCAGACCTCCAGGCGCGTTTTCGGCGCGTCGGTCTGACCGTCGGCTCGATCGTGTTGCTGATAGTCTATCTCTCGATCGGACTCACGCGCGGCTCAGGCGCGATTGTCACGTCGATTCGCTGAGGGTCCAAAGATGCCACGAAAAAAATCGCCGCGCGCAACGCCCGCCTGGATGCGGCGGCTTACCGCGCTCGCGGTCGCGCTCGGCGTTATCGCGACGCTCAGCTACGGCACGGGCGCGCACATCGTGGTGCGATACCTCAATCCGTCGTTGGGCGCGTGGTGGAATTCCAGTGAGTTTGCAATCGTCGAGTGCGCCGCGGCGGCGGTCGGAATGTTGATCGGAATTCGCTTTGGCGCGCGACTGGTAAATGGCGGCGCGCTCAGGAACCGCTCGATGATAGGCGCGGTGATTGTTTGCGCGCTCGTGCTGCCGATCGTCGGACGGGTCGGCGCCGAAATTGCCCGGCTTAGATTCGCCAGCGGCGCATCCGCCAACGCATGGCTCATCGACCGCTTCGGCTACGACGTGGGAATGTTTCTTGACAAGCTTCTGATGGCAGGCGTTTACTCGATCAAAATCGCCGCATTTGCGCTTCCGGCCGGGATGGTTCTCTTCGGTGCGGCGATTGCTATCTTCATGACTGCAAAACCGGTTGGCGACACCGCTGCCGCAATTTCCAGATGAATCGAGACGACCGCAAGCCCCGCAAACCGCCCGCCATCAGCCGCCGATCGTTCATCAAGGGCGCCGGTGCGGTCGCGGCTGCGGCAGGCCTGGTGCGCGTGCGGCCGGCAGCCGCCGATGAAAAGCGGCTACCCGCCGGTGTCGTAGAAAAGCTCGGGCCTGAAGCTACGACGATCGAACTGAGCATCAACGGCAAGCCCGTGGCGCTCGAGATCGAGCCGCGCGTAACCCTGCTAAGCGCGCTCCGGGAGCATCTTGGACTGACGGGCACGAAACTCGTCTGCGATCGCGGCGCGTGCGGAGCATGCACCGTGCATCTCGACGGCAAACCCGTAAACTCGTGCATGATGCTGGCTGTCGATGCGCGTGGACACCAAATCACCACCATCGAGGGTCTCGGCACGCCGTCGAATATGCATCCCGTGCAGGCCGCATTCGTCGAAACCGACGCGCTGCAATGCGGGTTCTGCACACCGGGAATGGTGATGTCGGTCGCGGCCGCGCTCGAGCGCAATCCGGCGGCTACGACTGACGAAATCAAACACGCAACCGCCGGCAATATCTGCCGATGCGGCACTTATCCGCACGTCTTCGCGGCCGCTCTCAGAACCGTTAAGCCCGCGCAGGCTGGATCCGCGCGTTCGGTCCGCGCGGCCAAGGAAGCCTGATGTCGCGGCGCGTCACGCTCGAGCTGGGCTTTGCGGGCAACACGCGCGACGTCGCGGTCGTCATTCCCCACGACGAGCCTACGCCGTGGCAATGGGGCGAGCGCCTGTCCGTGGTCGGCAAGCCTGCGGCGCGCGTCGACGGACCACTGAAAGCGACGGGCGCTGCGCGTTACACTTACGACATCGAATTGCCCGGGATGCTTTACGGCGCGATCCTGCGCAGTCCGTGGCCGCACGCGCGGATTCGCAGCATCGATCTGTCCGCGGCGGAGCATCTCGATGGCGTGCGCGCGGTTCTGGCTCTTGAAGATCGCGAAATTCGTTTCGCCGGCCAGGAAGTCGCAGCCGTTGCCGCTGTCAGCTCCGACCTCGCCGCCGACGCGCTCAAGTTGATCAAAGTCGATTACGAAAGGATGCCGTTCGTGGTTGACATGGACGCCGCAATGGCGGATTCCGCCCCGCGCGTTTTCGGCAGCGGATCCAACGTCGGCAGGACCTCGACTTCGAGCGTCGGCAATGTCGCACGAGGACTCGAGGCCGCGGCGAACACGATCGAGGCTACCTACACGACGGCCGTGCAGACCCACGTCTGCCTCGAGACACACGGCGCGGTTGCGAGCTTCAACGCAGCGGGAGACCAGCTCACGGTATGGTGCTCGACGCAGGGCATTTTTTCCGTGCGCGACGATCTGGCGGTGTATTTCAGTCTGCCACCCGACAATGTGCGCGTAGTCTGCGAATTTCTTGGCGGCGGCTTCGGCTCGAAATTCGGCGCAACCCCCGAAATGATTGTCGCCGCGCGGCTGGCCAGGGCGGCCGGTGTGCCGGTCAAGGTGATGCTCCCGCGTGGCGACGAGCATCGTTCGACGGGCAATCGTCCGAACTCGGCGCAGAAGGTCAGGCTGGGGGTCGATCGCGACGGAAAGTTGACCGCGATCGAGGTCGTCACACGTGGCAGCGGCGGGATCAACGGCGGTGCGGGCAGCGCGGATCCGTTCAAGTCGGTGTATCGATGCGCCAATATCCGCACCGAGGAACGCAACATCTATACGAACGCCGGGCCAGCGTCTCCGATGCGCGCGCCCGGCTGGCCGCAGGGATGCTTCGCGCTGGAACTCGCGATGGACGAGATGGCGCGCAAGGCGGGAATCGACAGGCTCGAAATCCGCCGCCGCAACAGCGACAACCCGGTCCGCGCCGCCGAATACGAGATCGGCGCGCGCGCGTTCGGATGGGCCGAAAAAAACTCGGCGCCGAAATCCAGCGGCGCCGTCAAGCGCGGAGTCGGCGTCGCGTCGGCCGAGTGGCACGCGGTCGGAGTGTCGGGCCCGGAGGCGCAGGCGATCGCGCATCGCGACGGAAGCGTCGAGGTCCGCGTCGGCACCCAGGACATCGGCACCGGCACGCGCACGATTCTTGCGATCGTCGCGGCCGAGGAACTCGGCCTGCCCGTGGACCGCGTGAAGTCCGAAATCGGCGACACCCGATTTCTCTTTTCAGTACCCAGCGGCGGCAGCCTGAGCGCGCCCTCGAACACGCCCGCGGTGCGCCAGGCCGCGGCGCATCTCAAGGACAAGCTGTTTCGGATCGCGGCGCCGATACTCGGCGCCGAACCCGGCGACCTCGAGGCGTCCGGCGGATTCATTCGGGTGCGCACCAACCCCTCGCGCGCGCTGGCGTTTGCCGACGTATGCAAGCGAATCCCCGGCGATTCGATTTCCGCGCAGGGCGAGCGCGTGCCCAACTACGGAGGCTTTCGCACCGATCAGGCGGGATGCCAGTTCGCCGAAGTCGAGGTCGATACCGAAACCGGGATCGTCCGCGTGACGCAGGTCGTCGCGGTGCACGACGCGGGACGGATTATCGATCCGCTGATGGCGCGCAGCCAGGTCAACGGCGGAATCCTGATGGGAATCGGGTTCGCGCTGTTCGAGGATCGCCGGATGGATCCGCAGCTCGGCATCATGGTCAATCCCACGATGGACGACTACAAGCTGCCCGGCTCGCTCGACGTCCCGCGGATCGACGTGACGTTTTTCGAAGTCGCCAACGGCATCACCAACACCGGCGTGATGGGACTCGGCGAGGTGGCGCATGTCGCCAGTGCGGCCGCGGTCGCATGCGCGGTGTACGACGCAATCGGCGCGCCGGTGCGTTCACTTCCGATGACGCCCGATCGCGTGCTGGCGGCGCTGGGACACGCCTGACAGGTATGGAATTGCGATGAACCGATTCGAGGTGATCACGCCGGCCGATCTCGCAAGCGCCTCTCGACTGCTTGCCCAGGACGGCCACGTCGCATTCGCGGGCGGCGTCGATGTCGTCGATCTGATGAAGCAAGGCATCGTATCTCCAACCGCGCTGGTGAATCTGAAGGGGCTGAAGGAACTCGGTGGAATCGAGGTGCGGCCGTCGGGAGAACTTCGCCTCGGGGCGACCGCGAAGCTGAGCGAAGTCGCCGAGCATCCCGCGATCCGCGCCCAATTCACCGCGATTGCCGAGGCGGCGAGCGAGACGGCCACGCCACAGATTCGCAATCTTGGCACGGTCGGCGGGAATCTGCTGCAGCGCCCGCGATGCTGGTATTTTCGCAATCCCGACGTGAATTGCCTGAAGAAGAGCGGCGACAAGTGCTACGCGTTCGGCGGCCTCAATCGTTACCACGCGATTTTGGGTGGCGATCCGGCGTTCATCGTGCATCCGTCGAATCTTGCGCCCGCGTTGATCGCGATGCGCGCGAGCGCGACGATCGTCGGACCGGCCGGCAAGCGCACTATCGAGCTCGAAAAATTCTTCACGCTTCCCACTGTCGATCCGAAACGCGAAAATTCTCTCACACCCGGCGAAATAATCACCGAAGTAATCGTGCCTGCGCCGTCTGCGAACGTGAGCAGCCATTACCTGGAGGCGCGCGAGAAGCAGAGCTTCGATTGGCCGCTGGTCAGCGTCGCGATCGCGCTGGATCGCGCGCCCGGTGCGAAGACTATCCACGATGCGCGCGTGGTGATGGGCGCGGTGGCTCCGGTGCCGTGGCGATCGCACGAAGCGGAAGCCGCGCTCAAAGCCGGACCGCTCGACGAGCCGCGCGCTCGCGCCGCGGCCAAAGCCGCGCTGAAAGGCGCGCAGCCGATGACCGACAACGCGTACAAGGTGGTGATGGCGAAGGTGATCGTGCGCCGCGCGATCATGAGCGCCGCCGGTCTGGAGGCCGCCTGAAATGCCCCGGTTGTCCGCCAGCTTCTGCGCCCTGCTGCGCACCAAGACTGCGTACTACCGCACGCCCGACGGCGAGCGGATTTTCAAACCCGACAGTTCGACGGCGTGCTACACCTGCCTCAAGACGCAGCGCCCGGTGGGACCCGACGGGCAGCCGGTAGATGCGCAATCGTGCGGAACAGACCGGGGATGCTTCGAGCAGGAATGAAAAATCCCGGATGAAAACCGCAGCGCTGCCGCGAGCCGGCGGATGAGCCGCGAGAACCAGCTGTGACGCGCGCCGCGGATCCACGGCGAATTGATGATGCCTGGAATCGAACTCGCTGAATCAACCGCCGGCAGAAGGTTTGATTACCTGCTCCGGCGGCTTGATGGTTTCGGAGGAAACAGCAATGAAGGATGCAACCGAAGCGACGCGCGCCGCAAACCGGGCAGCGCTCGCACAGGTGCCGCTTGCGGATCAGCAGTCGTTCGAAGATGCGCGCCACGGCTTTATCGAGGCGTTGGGCGACCGGCTGATCATGCGCCCCGACGGGCGTGTGGTGTGGACGCTCAAAGGCTACGAGTTTCTCGGCAGCGACAAAGCCCCCGACTCCGTGCATCCGGGCTTGTGGCGTCACGCCCGGGTGAACACGGCCAACGGCCTTTACAAGGTCACGGATCGCGTCTACCAGCTCCGCGGCTTCGATGTATCCAACATGACGATCATCGAGGGCGACAGCGGTCTAATCGTGATCGACCCGCTGATCTCGACCGAGGTCGCCAAGGCGGCGATGGACCTGTACCTGAAGCATCGGCCGCAACGGCCGGTGACCGCGGTCATCTATTCTCACAGCCACGTCGATCATTTCGGCGGCGTTCGCGGAGTCGTCAGCGGCGACGAGGTTGCGGCCGGTAAGGTTACGATCTGGGCGCCGGCGGGCTTCATGGCGGCGGCGGTGGGCGAAAACGTAATCGCCGGCAACGCGATGCTGCGCCGCGCCCTGTTCCAGTTCGGCGCGATGCTGCTGCGCGGCGAGCGCGGCCAGGTCGATACGGGCCTGGGCAAAAGCGTATCGCTCGGCACCGTCACGCTGATCCCTCCGACGAACCTGATCGAAAAGCCGGTCGAGACGCACCGGATCGATGGCGTCGAGATCATCTTCGAGCTGACGCCCGATGCCGAGGCGCCGGCCGAATTGATCATGTACTACCCGCAGTTCCGCGTCCTCAACATGACCGAAATCGCCACCCAGAATTTCCACAACCTTTTGCCGATGCGCGGGGCGCTGGTGCGCGACTCGCTGGCATGGTCGAAGTACATCGGCGGCGCGCTGCACCGTTACGGCGGATCGAGCGACATCCTGATCGCGCAACACAATTGGCCCGTATGGAGCGGCGAGCGCGTGCGCGCCTTTTTGCGCAAGCAGCGCGACGCCTACAAGTTCGTGCACGATCAGACCGTGCGCCTGATGAATTACGGCTACGTCGGCGCCGAGATCGCCGAAATGGTCAAGCTGCCGCCAAGCCTCAACCAGGAATGGTCGACGCATTCCTTTTACGGCAGCCTCAAACACAACATCAAAGCGATCTACCAGCGCTACCTCGGCCACTATGACGGCAACCCCGCGAACCTCGACGCTCTGCCACCGGTTGAAGCCGCGAAAAAGAGCGTCGAGTACATGGGCGGCGCCGAGGCGGTGCTCGGGAAGGCGCGGCAGGACTATGCGCGCGCCGAGTTCCGATGGGTCGCGCAAGTAGCTTCGCAACTCGTGTTCGCCGATCCCGCCAATCGTGACGCGCGCGAGCTTGCCGCCGACGCGTTCGAGCAGTTGGGCTACCAGGCCGAATCGGCGACCGCGCGAAACGCCTATCTGCAGGGCGCGTTTGAACTGCGCAACGGCGTGCCCAATCTCCCGGGCGGGTCCGGCGCGGCGCCGGACATAATCCGGTCGCTGCCGCTCGATATGTACTTCGACTTCATGGCGGTGCGGCTGAACGGCGACAAGGCCGCCGGCAAGACTATCGTGCTCAACTGGCGGTTCATCGACACCAAGCAGGACTACGTGCTCAACCTCGAGAACAGTGCGCTAACCTGCGTGCCTGACACGCAAGCGGATAATGCCGACGCGACGCTGACGTTGACCCGCGCGACATTGGACGAGATCTCGCTGCAGAAAACCACCTTTCCATCGGCGTTGCAGGACGGGCAGATCACCGTCACCGGCAAGGGCGAGAAACTCGTCGAGTTGCTGGGGATGCTCGACACGTTCCCGATCAGGTTCCCGGTCGTCGAGCCGCGCCCGACGCGCTGACATTCGCGCGGATGAGTTCGAGGTGGCCTGCCTTCGACGGGCTGGCGATCAGCGTCGCCCTCAGTTAGATTGCGTGAAATCGAGCGTCGCCCGTCCTGCATCCCGCGATCTTCAGCGGCCAGCAGCGCGGCGCGGGCAGGAGCCAAACGTGTCGAAGGCAAACGGCGACATCACACTGCTGCGTTGGGAGACGTTGACCAAGCGGCGCTTCGACGAACTGGATCGCGCCCGGTGCGTGGTGCTGGTCACCTGTTCGCCGATCGAAGTGCACGGTCCCCATCTGCCGCTGGGCGCCGATGCGCTCGAAGGCGAGGGACTGGCGGAGCGGATACTGCCGATGCTGCCGCAACGTCATCGCGAGCGCACGTTCCTCAAACTGCCGTTCATTTACACCGCAACCGACGTCGTCCCTCATCCCGGCTCGCTCTTTTTTCGCCCGTCGACAACGATCGCGGTGCTCGAAGATCTCGGCCGCTCGCTGGCAGCGCAGGGGTTTCGTGACGTGCTGGTGTCGAACTTTCACGGCAGCCCGCGTCACTTCCTCGCGATCGAGACGGCCTGCGACCGCGTCAGCCGCGAGCGCGGCATCCGCATGGTATCGGTTTTCTCGGTCATGCTGAGCCGGCTGACCGGCGGCGGCTCGGAGCTGGACGACGTGCTCGGCGGTTTGCCGGGTGTCAATCGCGACGATCTGGTCGGTGATACGCACGCCGGCCTGGTGGAGACCGCGCAACTGCTCGCGCTCCATCCCGAGTGGGTCGAACGCGACTATGCGAGGCTGCCGCAGCAGACGGTTAAGAGCTGGCTCGCCGCGCGCGGCGATCAGTTGCCCGGCATGGGGCGCGGCGACTCCCCGGGAATTCTCGGGATGATCAAGGCCATTCGCGGCGACCTGCGTTTCTTTCGCGCGGAGACCTACTCCGGAGCACCGGGCGCGGCCTCGCCAGAGCTGGGAGATCGGATTTTAGACACGCTCGCTTCGCACGCGGCCACCGCAGTCACCGAGATTCTCGACGGCACGTTGCCGCCGACGCAATGGCACTCCCCGTTGTGGCCGCACCGTTTCCTGTTCGTGCATCCGTGGATGGTGCGGTTCATCAACCGCCTCCTCGGCGTGCCGGGCGGCATCGGGTGAGAGCGCGGCGCAATTCGCCGGGCTGATGCGGAGTCGCGATCGCGGTCTACTTTGTAGCAAGTATCAGCGGCGATGGAGACGGTGCCGGGATCATCTTGACGCTGCGGAATCCCGCTTCTTTCAACCACGTACGGTACTCGCGCATCGTGAAAACGTCCGCGCCGGGTGTCGCGCGAATCAGCATGTTGAGCCCGAATAGCATCGGTATCATCGGCCCGGTCCGCTCGTCGTTCGGGATGAAGTCCGCGATTAGAAGCTGACCCTTGTGCTTGAGGGCAGCGGCGGTTTTCCCGATCAGCTTGCGTCCCCACTCGGCGCCCTCGCCGTGGATGATGTGGCCGAAGATCGCAAGGTCGTACTTGTCGCGGCCGAAATCCACCTCGCGAAGATTCCCTTCAAGATAGTCGTAGCGATCGCCAACTCCGTAGCGCGCGGCATACTCGCGGGTTACGGCGGCGACCGCCGGATAATCCACCACCGTCACACGCGCCTTTGGGCTGGCTTGTGCAAAGGGAAGCGACCACGCTCCCGAGCCGGCTGCGACGTCCAGGATCGCTGAAAGCTTCCTAACCCGCGCCGCTCCGATCGCCGCTACCGCCGCCTTGGCCGGAACGTAGCTCATCGGAAATATCACCCGCACCAGCATCGTGAAAAACTGCACCGCCGCGTCGGCATCCGGAGGCGCGAGCGGCCGCCCGGAACGGACGACGTCTGCCAGTTGCGAAAAGGCCATCGTGCCGCCCTTGACGAACTGTGCCCCACCTTCGAAGTAGAGGTCGCTCCCGCGCGCCAGGAAGGTTGCCGAGATAGGCTCCAGCGAGTACCGGTCACCCTTGCGGCGGAGGTACTTGAGCGCCACCAGGACGTCGAGCAGGCGGCGCATCGCGCTGGAGTCCGCTCGGGCCGCCGCTGCGACTTCGGCGGCGGTGCGCTTGCCGTCGGCAATCAGCGTGAACACGTCCAACTCCAGACCTGCCGCGACTGTCAGTGACTTCCACGTGCCGTAAATGTCGTTGGTCAGCGGAATCGGTGACGGAGTCCTGGTCTTCGCCATACCGGGGATTTCCTCCGGGGTAAGGCTCGCATCAACGCCACGTGGTTTGCAAATGCCGATTACGGTCAGATCATTCGCGCCAGCCGAATTCGCTTAAATCGTCGCTCGAGTCACGGCGTTGCGCGAAGCCAAGCGGAGAATTCGCGTACTCCGCGAGGGCCATGCTAAGCTTGAAGTGATGGCGGTCAAGCATCATGAGGCACTGCGCGAGCCGACGGACTTCGGCAGGCGCAAGTTTAGTGTGGCGCTGGTCAATGTGACCAACGTATGCAACCTCGAATGCCGCCACTGCTTCGTTTACCGCGACGGCAATCCCAACCTCGCACGCGACAAGATGGACGACGCGACGATGCTCCATCAGTTGCGCATGCTGCGCGACAAGCACGGCATCAAGTCGATGCTGTTCATGGGCGGCGAGCCTATGATTCGCAAACACCTGGTATTCGAAGCGATGAAACTGTTCGAGCGCTCCTCGATCGTGACCAACGGGACCTACGGGATTCCGTCCATCCCCGGCCATCTGGTCACCGTGTCGCTCGACGGACCGGAGCGGATGAACGATCCGATCCGCGGCGAAGGCGTGTTCCGCAAGGTCAAGGAGGCGATCTTCGCGCGCGATCCTCGCGACGGCACGACCGTCATCATCCAGATGGCGATCACCAGGGAGAACGCGCCGGGACTCGAAGAATTCATCGAAGAAGTGAAGGACTGGCCGGTCGACGGCATCGCATTCACGTTTCATGTCCCCTCCAAGGGAGAGCACGGCCCACTTGCCTGGGATGACCTGCGCGAGCGCGACGCGGTTATCGACCGGGTCATCGCGCTCAAGCAGAAGAACCCGACGCTGATCAAGAGCAACGTCGAAACGCTGGAAATGATGAAGTCCGACCGCGCGCTCAATTACACGGGCGAGCACGGTGAGCATTGCGCGCTGCGCGCGATGCTGCCGCTTTACATGGGCGATGGCGGGAATTTCGAGCGAACCTTCTGCTGCTACGGCAACGATGTCGACTGCTCACGCTGTGGCGCCTACGCTGTTTTCAACAGCGCGAACCATCGGATGAAGGGCGACCACGCGGAAGACTGAAGTTCCCGGTGGCGCGTTCGTCAGGCGTCGGTGCGGCTTGCGCACGCTGCTCGCCCAACGCTACTTGATCCGATCGACCGTCGCCGACCGAGTTCGCAGTCGTTAAGGGACAGGAAAGACCACCGCCCCAGGAGCTCGAAATAACCGGCGGATTTTAGTTATGACTGGCGGGAAACTGGAGTGCAGGCCAGTCAGGTTTGAGTTTTATGGTACTTCGCTGATCAGTTGCACAGGCGATGGGAGCTGCGAGGCGTCCCAACCTCCGCCGAGTGCATCGATCAACGCGCTGCTGGCCGTCATCTGATCAATTCGAAGACTGACCGCGATTTCCTGGTTGGATAGCAGTGTGGTTTGCGTGACAATCACGTCCAGGTAAGGATCGAGTCCTAATTTATAGCGATCGAGGGCGAGCGCGTTGGCTCTTTCCGCCGATCGGACCGCCGCGTCCTGCTGCTGAATCTCCACAGACAGGATCCGCAATGACGCGAGGTCGTCTTCAACTTGTTGAAAAGCCGTTAGCACCGTCTGCCTATAGGTGGCCACCGTCTCCTCGTACTGGGCTCTGAATTGCTCGACCGTGGCCCGGCGCAATCCCGCGTCAAAAACGGTTTCCGCGACCATCGGGCCAGCGGAGAAAAAGCGGCTCGGCCAGGTGAACCAACTCGCGAACATAACGGTTTCGAATCCTGCGGCTGCGCTTAATGTCACCGTCGGAAAGTATGCTGCTCGAGCAATGCCAATCTGTGCGTTGGCCTGAGCAACCAGGCGCTCTGCTGCGGCGATGTCGGGACGCCGCTCAAGAAGCTGGGACGGAAAGCCGAAGGGAATCGCCGGAGGACTTGATTTGAGCGGTTCGAACGGAATTGAAAATGTCGACGCCGGTTGGCCGGTCAGCATTGCGATGGCATGTTCAAATTCCGCCCGTTGAATGCCAAGAGCGGTATCCTGCGCTTGCGTGGCTTTGAGTTGAGTCTCGGCTTGCGCCACGGCTTCCTCCGCGCCGATGCCTGTCTCGTACAGTGCCTTGGTGAGATCGAGGGTCTGTTGAAATGCGATCACCGTCGAATCCAATAACTCCTTGAGCGCGTCCTGTCCGCGAAGTTGAAAGTAGTCCGCAGCAACGTCGACCTGGACAGTGAGGCGGGTATCCTCGAGATCGGCCGCGCTGGCCTGTGCTCCGTAGGCCGCCGATCTGACAGTGTCCCGGATACGGCCGAAAAAATCCGGCTGCCAGGTAACATCAAACGGGAGGAGATAGTCAGTAAATGTAGGCGATGAGGTAGCTCCCATTCCGCTGGGGGATAAGGTGGACGACAGCCGTTGCCTGGTAAGGGCCGGGCTGGTTGTCACCGTAGGGAAAAGCTGTGAGCGAGCTTCGGTGACCAGGGCGCGCGCCGCAAAAAAGCTTTCCGCAGCGGCTACGATTGTTTGGTTTGAAACGTTAACCTTCGCCTCCAGTGCATTTAATTGAGGATCGTCGAATATCATCCACCACTTACCGCTAAGCGCATCATCTTTGGGCTGCGCCACTTTCCAACCTTCCGTATATTTGAAATCGGCGGGAGTGAGTTCCTTGTATGCCACAGGAGTTTCAGTGGACGGTACGTGGTACCTTGGGCTGAGCAAGCACCCTGCTAGCAGGCAGGGTATCAGGGCGAGATACATTGTGGCTCTTATATGGCAAGGAGTCATAATCTTATGCACCCCCTGATAGCTCCAATTAAGTTGCGGCACTGGGAGCTGGTCCGGCCTCACGGCCAACGATGTCGCGCTCCTTTCCCAGCATCCGTAGCCGCAGCCGGTCGAATGCCAAATAGACGACTGGCGTTGTATAGAGTGTCAGCAACTGACTCAAGATCAGTCCTCCCACAATCGTGATGCCCAGGGGTCGGCGGAGTTCATAACCCATGCCCGTTTCCAGCGCCAATGGCAGCGCGCCCAATAGTGCAGCCGTCGTCGTCATCAGGATCGGACGGAAGCGCAACATGCACGCCTCAAAAATCGCGTCGTGTGTGCTCTTTCCCTCCTGGCGCTCTGCCTGAAGAGCGAAATCGATCATCATGATGGCGTTCTTTTTTACGATTCCGATCAGCAGCACGATGCCAATGATCGAGATGATGTTCAGATCCTCTTTGAAGAGCATCAAGGCGAGCATCGCGCCTACGCTCGCCGACGGCAGAGTGGAGATGATCGTCAGTGGATGGACCAGGCTTTCATACAAAATGCCGAGAACGATGTATACCGCCAGCAGCGCCGTCACAATCAGTAGCGGCTCGGTGCCCAGGGACTGCTGGTACGCCTGCAGTGTGCCGGAAAAAAAGCCAAGCAGCGTGGAAGGCGCGCCGAGCCGCTGTTGCATCTGGTTAATGCTCGATGTGGCATCGCTCAAAGACACGTTCGACGCGAGGTTAAAGGACACGGTGACCGATGGGAATAGGCCGGTATGGTTGATGGCCAGTGGTGTTGTGTTGGTTTGGCTCTTGGCCACCGCGAGCAGCGGAATGTTAGTGCCGCCGGACGTAATAAGGTAGATGTCTTTCAATCCTTCCGGGCTTTGCCAATACTGGGGAGCAACTTCCAGCACCACGTAATACTGATTTGACTGCGTGTAAATGATGGACACTTCCGATTGGCCAAATGCACCGTATAACGCCGAGTCCAGCGACTGTACGGTAATGCCGAGCTTTGCCGCAGTGACGCGATCATAGTTCATCAGCTCATCAAGACCGCCATTCTGCTGGTCTGAGCTCACGGCCTGCAGACCGGGCAGGTGCTTCATCGTTCCCAGCAGGATCGGTCCCCACTTGGTAAGCTCCTGTTCATTGTCGGATTGGATCGTGTACTGGTACATCGCATTACTCGACCGGCCGCCGATGCGCAGATCTTGCACGGCCTGGAGGAACGCAGAAGCCACCGGCAGACGGTTCAACTGGGGGCTCAGGCGCTCGATGATCTGAGCCGCACTGCTCTTGCGCTCCGCCAGCGGCTTGAGCGCAACGAAAAGGGAGCCGGTATTGGTGGCCCCATTGCCGCCGGTAAACGCAATCACATTGGCGATGTCAGAATCCTTCTTGATCACGGCGCCGATCTGCTGAATGGCGTTGTTCATCGCCGGGAACGATGAATCCTGCGGCCCTTGTACCGCACCGGAGATCGATCCCGTGTCCTCCACGGGGAAAAAGCCCTTGGGTATCTCGACGATCAGCACCACATTGAGCGCTATGGTGAGGAAGAGTACGAGGAGGGTGAGGGTCGGATTGTCCAGCACCCATTCCAAGGTGCTGCGATACAACGACAGCATCCCGTCAAAGAAGCTTTCGATGGCTGTGAAGACGCGGCCATGTTGTTTCGCGCGCTCGCTCTTCAACAGGTAGGCACACATGGTTGGCGTGGTGGTCAGTGAGACGATCATGGACACGAGAATGGCCGTCGAGAGAGTCACGGCAAATTCCCGGAAGAGACGACCAACGATTCCGCCCATCAATAGAAGAGGGATAAAGACGGCAATGAGCGAAATGCTGATAGTGAAGACGGTGAAACCGATTTCTTCCGCGCCCTTCAGCGCCGCGGCAAAGGGCTTCACGCCGTTTTCCACATGGCGCTCGATATTTTCCATCACAACGATGGCATCATCGACGACAAATCCGGTTGAAATGGTCAAAGCCATCAGTGACAGGTTGTCGATGCTGTAGCCGAACAGATACATCACCGCGAACGTACCAATCAGCGAGACCGGCACGGCGACGCCGGGAATGAGCGTTGCGCGACCGTCGCCCAGGAAGACAAACACCACGAGGATTACGAGGCCGATGGAAATGAGCAGCGTCGTCTCGACGTCGCTGACAGAGGCGCGGATGGTTGCGGTGCGATCGAGAACGATGGTGGTATCGATGCCGAGCGGAATAGATGCCTGAATAAACGGAAGTTGCGTGCGTATGGCGTCGACCGTGGCGATGATGTTGGCGCCGGGCTGGCGAAAGATGATGATCGGAATCGCGCGCTTGCCGTTCAAATAGCCGGCAGCACGGACGTTTTGCACGGAGTCTGTTACCTGGGCCACGTCGGACAGGCGGACGGCCGCGCCGTTGTTATAACCGACGACCAGCGGCTTGTATTGGTTTGCTTTCGAGATCTGGTCGTTGGCAATGATGTCCGCAGTCACAATGCCGTCAGAGATTTGGCCTTTGGCCAGGTCGGAATTCTGCCGGCTCAGCACGGACTGCAACTTCGCAAGAGTAAGACCGTAGCCGGCCAATTGTGTGGGATTTGCGTCCACACGCACGGACGGCGCCGCGCCACCTCCGACGCTGACCTGCCCTACGCCCTGGACCTGCGACAACTTCTGCGCGATGACGGTGGAGGCTTCGTCATACAATTCAGCGGCGCCATATCTGTCTGATGTAAGACCCAGGATCATGATCGGCGCATCGGCGGGATTGACCTTGCGATAGGTCGGATTGGCCGGCAGGTTGGTGGGCAGATAGGTTCGCGCCGCATTGATGCTGGCCTCAACGTCGCGCGCCGCGCCATCAATGTCGCGGCTGAGGTCAAACTGAATCGTGACAGATGTGCTGCCGAGCGTGCTTGCGGACGTCATCTCCGTCACACCTGCCATCTGACCGAACTGCCGCTCCAGGGGAGTGGCGACCGACGACGCCATAATCTCGGCGCTGGCTCCAGGCAAGCTTGCACTGACAGAAATAGTCGGGAAGTCGACCTCCGGCAGGGGCGCTACCGGCAGCACCTCAAACGCAATCGCCCCGGCGATGGCAATCGCCGCCGTGAGCAGCGTCGTCGCCACCGGGCGATGAATGAAGGATGCGGAGAGGTTCATGCCGGTCCTGCAGGTTCCGCCCCTCCGGTTTCCGGCTGGCTCGATTTACGGGTAAAGCGCTGCGCCAGATTGTCAAAAAAGATGTAGATGACGGGCGTGGTGTAAAGCGTGAGCGCCTGGCTCAGCAGCAGTCCACCGACCATGGCGATGCCCAGCGGCTTGCGCAACTCAGAACCGAAACCAGTTCCGAGCGCCAGCGGTAGCCCAGCCAGCAGTGCGGCCATGGTGGTCATCATGATGGGGCGGAAGCGGAGCAGACAGGCCTCGTAAATTGCATCGGTCGCGTTCTTTCCGTGATTCCGCTCGGCGTCCAGCGCGAAATCGACCATCATAATGCCGTTCTTTTTCACGATACCTATCAGCAGGACAATGCCAATGATCGCGACCACGCTTAAATCCTGGCGAAAAATAATCAATGCGAGCAAAGCGCCAACGCCTGCCGACGGTAGCGTGGAGAGAATCGTAACCGGATGAATAAAGCTCTCGTACAAAACACCTAGCACGATGTACACCGTGACCAGCGCGGCAAGAATGAGCAACGGCTCACTGGCTAACGAACTGGTGAATGCCGCCGCCGTGCCTTGAAAGCCTGCCTGCAGGCTGGGAGGCATGTGCATGTCCTTCTGCACGTTGTCGACCGCCGTAATGGCGGTGCCAAGGGAGGCACTCGATGCGAGATTGAACGACACGGTGACCGCTGGAAATTGACCCTGGTGGGTAATGGCAAGCGGCTCTGTGGTTTTCTCAAAGTGCGCAAAAGCGCTCAGTGGCACAGCATTGCTCACAACAGAACTAGGAGCGGCTGCAGCGTTTGCTAGCTTACTCGACGTCGGCGCGGTGGTCGCCGAAAGCACGTTCGCAGGAGGAGTAAGAGAATTTGCCGATGGAGTGTAGAGTGCAGTAGTCGTCAGCGCATTTGATCCCGCTGAAGATGATCCGGAAGACGCAAAAGTAGCAGCCGCTGCCGTGCCGGTTGCGCCGGATGACGCATTGGACTGAATATAAAGCTGGTTCAGCTTATTCGGGTCCTTCTGAAATTGCGGTTCGCTCTCAAGTACAACGTGATACTGATTCACTTGCGTGTACATGGTGTTGATTTGCCGTTGGCCAAAGGCGTCATACAGAGTGTTATCGATGGTCGAAGGCGCGATGCCCAGTCGCGAGGCGGTGACCCGGTCAATCACCAGAGATACTGCCAGCCCTCCCAATTGTTGATCCGTCGCAACGTCCTCCAGCTCCGGCAACTCCTTCAGCCGGTCGATGAAGCGGTTGGTCCAGACATTCAGTTCGGTGGCATTGGAGTCTTCCAGCGTGTACTGGTACTGCGTGCGGCTCACTCGGTCATCTACGCTGATGTTCTGCACAGGTTCCATGAACAGCTGGATTCCCTGAACCCGGTCCAATCTCCGCTTGAGCCTGCGGATCACGTCTGACGCGCTGATATTGCGCTGGTCGAGCGGCTTCAGATTGATCGACATTCGGCCACTGTTGGTCGTTGTATTCGTGCCATCCGCACCAATGAACGACGAAAGGCTTTCAACGGCCGGGTCCTCGAGGACCACCTTTGCAAGCTCCTGCTGCTTCGTGGCCATGGCCTTTGCGCTAATCGTCGGCGACGCCTGCGATATGCCCTGGATAACGCCCGTGTCCTGTACCGGGAAAAACCCCTTTGGGATCAGTATGTACAGGAAAACCGTAAGCAGCAGTGTAGCCGCGGCAACCAACAGCATGACCGTCTGGTATCGAAGGACAACCTTCAGTGTCCGGCCGTAGAACGCGATCATCCGGTCAAAAGCACGCTCCGAGGCTCTATAGACGCGACCCTGCTGCTCTTTTGGCGTGTGCCGCAAGATGCGCGCACTCATCATAGGTGTCAGCGTAAGAGAGACGACCGCCGAAAGGACGATAGTGACGGCAAGTGTTACGGCAAACTCGCGGAACAGGAGCCCAACCACGCCGCCCATGAATAGGAGGGGAATCAGTACGGCGATGAGCGAGACGGTCAGCGAGAGAATGGTGAAGCCAATTTGCTCCGCACCCTTGAGCGCTGCATCCAGGGGTAGATCGCCCGCTTCGATGTAACGCGAGATGTTCTCAATCATCACGATGGCATCGTCCACAACGAAACCGGTGGAGATGGTCAGCGCCATCATGGATAGGTTATCCAGGCTGTAGCCAAGGATATACATCGCCGCGAGGGTGCCAATCAATGATAACGGCACAGCCACGCTCGGGATAATGGTGGCAGGGAGGCTCCGCAAAAAGATGAAGATGACCATCACGACGAGTGCGACGGTCAACAGCAATTCGAACTCAACGTCGGAAACCGACGCTTCGATGGCGGTTGTAAGATCCGTAAGCGTGCTCAGCTTGATGCCCGTGGGCAGGTTGGCCTCAAGCTGCGGAATTAGCTGCTTGATGCTCTGGACCACGCTGATTGTATTGGCCCCGGGCTGACGTTGCACATTTAGGATGACCGCAGGGGTCTGATTCATCCACGCGGCCTGATTGTTGTTCTCTATGCCATTCACGATACGTGCTACGTCAGTCAGCATCACCGGCGCACCGTTGCGGTATGCAACTACGACGGTCCGATAGTCCCCGCTGGTGACCAGCTGATCGTTGGCGTCGATCTGGTAATCCTGGCTCGGCCCGTCGAAGTTCCCTTTGGCGGCGTTCACACTGGCCTGTGTCAGCGCGGTGCGCAGGTCTTCCAGGTTGATGCCGTAGGATGACAGCGCCGTTGGGTTGGCTTGAATGCGCACTGCGGGCTTTTGCCCGCCGCTGATGGTTACAAGACCCACTCCGTTGAGTTGCGAAATCTTGGGCGCAAGGCGCGTATCCACAAGGTCCTCGACCTGAGAAAGCGGCATGGAAGTCGACGTGATCCCCAGCGTAAGCACAGGGGCATCGGCTGGATTCGTCTTGCTGTAGATCGGTGGTGCCGGCAGGATGGATGGCAACAAACTCTGCGCCGCGTTTATTGCCGCCTGCACCTCTTCCTCGGCTACATCAATAGACATGGTGAGATTAAACTGCAGCACGATGACAGAAGTGCCTCCGGAGCTGGTGGAGGTCATCTGGCTCAAGCCCTGCATTTCGCCGAACTGGCGCTCCAGCGGCGCCGTCACCGTCGTCGCCATAACGTCGGGGCTTGCGCCTGGATAAAACGTCAGCACCTGAATAGTCGGATAGGCGACTTCCGGTAATGCGGAGACAGGCAGTTGCGTATAGCTAACAAGACCGACCAGGAGGATTGCAGCCATCAGCAAAGAGGTGGCCACCGGTCGCAGGATAAACTGACGAGATGGACTCATGGGGTACTGCTAGGGCTAGGGCTCGGGCTGGTCGAGACAGGCTTGTTCGAAACGTTGACCGCAGCTTTGTCCTGCAACTTATCGAAGCTGCTGGTGGCGACAACCTCTCCAGGGTTGATACCGTCAACCTGCGTTACACTTCCCTCTGTAACTCCGGGCTTTATGCTGCGCATCTGAACGATGTTGTTTTGAATCACATACGCGAACGATGCCTGGCCATTTTGTTGAATGGCTGATGACGGAATCAGCGCCACCCCGGTGAGTGTATTTACCAGCAGTCGCGTGTTTACGAACTGATTCGGAAAAAGCGCATCATTTTTGTTCTCGAAGAGTGCTCGCCCTTTTACTGTCCCAGTCGTAGTGTCAATCTGGTTGTCGAGCGTCAACAGCTTGCCACTGGCGATCTTCGTCAACGCTGTGCGATCGAAGGCATCGGTGGTGAGGTTGGCCCTTTTGCGCATGCCGGCTTCAACCTGGTCGATACTATCTTCCGGTATTGTGAAAACTACGGTGATGGGCTCCAGCTGCGTAATGACTGCGAGGGTTACGGTTCCGGCAGACTGCACCACGTTGCCGGGGTCCACCAGCCTTAGACCCACGCGGCCGGCAATCGGAGCAGTGATGTGGCAGAAGTCGAGCTGAACCTGGTCGAAATCCACCATGCCCTGGTCGTTTTTTACTGTGCCCTTGTCTTGCAGCACGAGCTTTTCCTGGTCATCCAGGATTTGCTTTGCAATGGCGCGGCGTGCCCACGCGGCACGGTAACGCTCGACGTCCATCTCTGCTTGTGCTAGCAGATTTTCGTCTCTCTCCAGCGCCCCTTGCGCCTGTAGAAGCGTTGCGCGGAACGGACGCGGATCGATATCCACCAACGGGTCGCCCTTCGCTACCCGCTGACCCTCCGTATAGTGCACGGCAACGACCAACCCAGTCACCTGGCTGGTAATCGAAGCGGTATAGACCGGGGTAACCGTACCGATTGCGTCAAGGTAGACGCCGATGTTCCCCTTTTTGGCCGTCGCGCTCGTAACGGTGATCTTCTTCGGCGCCGGCGCGACTTTGTTCGCAGCCGCGTAGTGTAGGACAAGAGCAAACGCAAGCGCTAAGACCAGTAGCAACAGACTCCAGAGGACGACCCGCATAGCCTTAGGTCGGGGACTCTGGGAAGCAGGACCCGTGAGTTGATGGTCAGGGCCGACGGCTGAATGCTGGGTTATATCAGCAGGCAATCGGGATCTCCATGGACAGAAGTATCGCCTTCGCGGACAACCCGAGCTTCGTCTCCGCGCGAGTGCTCTTTGCAGGAGCCGCCTTTGGCATCACTACCTGAACTCTCCCCGTTATTCAATGTCGCTTTCGTACCTCGTAAGGTCAACCTCAGTAGCAGATCAATGACGCGGAAAGTCAGCTGCCCGGGTGCCTGAACGACTTGGCTGGCGCGTATTCATCTTTCCGATCAAGGCACCCACTACACCTCGATCGCGTTCGGAATGCGATGCGCCACGAGGTCTGCATGCGCCCGCGCGACCGCGGCCTTGGTGACGCCCGAGCATCATACGGTGGACTTCACAGCGCAACGCCGAACTGACGACGGAATTGCTGCGCGCTTTGCGCGAGCGGCCAGGCGCCGCGTTCATCCGGTGTTTATGGGCGCAGGACTTTACCGGAGGTCTGGCATTTAAACCTGCTTATTCTGAGGCGATCCACGGTGGTTAAAAAACTCCGATACCAAGGTCGGCACCTATAGTCCTATCGGCTATCGTTCAGTATTTGGGACAGCGCATGAGCGCGCAGGCATGCCTTCGAAACTGTACGTTCGTGCTTATCGCTGCTATATCTATGTTGCGATGTTATGGATGACGTCAACCCAGCCGAAAATGAAGGCAGAGCGTCCCGTGCCACTTCGTCATTGATAGACATTCTTTCGTCTGGAAAACGGAATGGACAAATTCATCGAGAGAACCGCAACCATCCTGCTCCTTAGTTCAGAGCCGGTGGTTCGCACCATTATGACAGAAGCGCTACGACACGCTGGTTATGTAGTCTCGGCGACAGGCAGTTTCGGGGCAGCCGTTGACCTGCTAGCCGACGGGGGGATCGATCTGTTGGTTATTCGTCCCCACGTTGACAGCATCTCGGGGTACGAGGCCGCCAAATATCTGCACGCGAGGAACCCCAAAATGGCAGTGCTCGTCGTAGCCGGTCTCCCGGATGATGACCGGATTAAATATCGCAAGGAGATTGAAGGGTTTGAAATGTTTCCTGCGCCTTTTACCACCGCTCAACTGTTAGACAAAGTTGAAGAGGTCCTGAAGACGGCACAGGAACGAGCGGCTAGCACTTAAGTATATCAGTTGCCGATTCCCTCGCCGCCTTTCTCATCTTTCCCTCCGCTGTCACTGCTCATAATTCCGCGAGCTGCGTAAACGTTGGAGTTCTTTCGCTTGTCGCCTTAGCGTGGCCCGCTTGGTCACGATCCTGTCCTCAATCGTCTCTGAGGTCTCCTCTCTGAGAGCGCCGGAGAGAAAATCCCTCAGCGAAGCGGCCGGATAGACCGGCCGGGCCGGAGCAAAAGTCCGGCAGCATAAGGTCTTGTGCCAAGATGAGCAGAGGGCGGAGGGATGAAAGGCGTGGAACTGTACGGGCAGGTGCGGCGAGCGGTGTTTGTGGAGGGCATGAGCCGGCGGGCGGCCGTACGTCGGTTCGGGATCGAGCCGCGGACGGTGGCGAAGATGCTGGCGTTCTCGGTGCCGCCTGGATACCGGCGGAGCCGGCCACCGGCGCGCCCTAAGCTGGATCCGTTCGTAGGGACCATCGACCGGATCCTGGAGGACGATAAGGGGTAGCCAGCCAAGCCGCAGCGTACCTCGAAGCGGATCTTCGACCGGCTGCGGGACGAGCACGGATATACCGGCGGGATCACGATCGCAAGGGGCTACGTGCACGAGCGCCGCCAACGGCAACGGGAGATGTTCGTGCCGCTGCGACACGAGCCGGGCCATGCGCAAGTCGACTTCGGCGAAGCGCTGGCAGCGATCGGCGGAGTGGCGCGGAAGATCCACTTCTTCGCGATGGACCTGCCGCACAGCGACGCCTGCCTGGTGCAGGCCTATCCGGCGGAAAGCAGCGAAGCGTTCTGTGAAGGGCACAACGTCAGCTTCGCTAAGCTCAACGCGCGCCTGCTGGAGTGCTGCCGGCGCCGATTGAACGACCGGCTGCGTGGTCATGATGAGACCATCGGCGAGCGCCTGGTGCGAGACCGGGCCGTCTTGCTGCCGCTGCTGGCGAGTCCTTATGAAGCCCGCGAGAAGAAAGCTGCCCGGGTCAGCTCGCTGTCCCTGGTGCGTTACCGGGGCAATGACTACTCGGGGCCGACCGCCTACGGGCACCGTGAGGTGCTGGTCCGCGGTTACGTCCTTACGCCGAGGAGTTGCCTGCGTCAGGCGTTCTTCCCAGGGACGCTTCTCCGCTGAATGTCGGCCGGCTCGCAGATGGAACCACCTAAATCGCGGACAGAGAATTTTGCGCGATTTTTGCCGTCAGCCGCGGCCGATGGCATTCTCCGGGTCCACCGACGCGCGTGAATCACGCCCCACGCGCCGATTTAATCACTTCTTCAAAATGTAGGGAAACCTGCCAGACTGGGTGCCGGATCAAGCAGTCTGATGCGAACTGCTCTCCGCATCAAATTCCCTGATCATCAGGGAAAATACAGGGAATTTGCGCGATTCCGCCGCCCTGGGGCCGCCTTGCAGCCGAATAAGCTTTATCTTCTCTCGGGTTTTTGAGCAAATTCCCTAATCAACGGAACAGGGAATTTTGAAACGCGAACAGGGAATTATTTCAGCGTAACAGGGAATTTTCAGGGCGGAGCAGGGAAATTCATCCGGCGGGCGGCGCGGCGCGAGGCTCCTGTGTTTTCGGCGTGGATGGAGTTTTGAGGAGGCACAGGGCGAGGCCGGGGTGTCGCCGGGCAAGATGGATCGCTAGACTTTTCAAGGCCTTGGGAGTTTTCAGTAATGACAGGCATGGAACCCCAGCTTGTAAGTTCCATCGGGACTAACTTATGAACTGGTACAAAGGATGGGGCAGGCCACAGGATGAAATACAGCGCCACTCTGGAGTCGATCCGGCAGCATCGAGCGCCCGATTGGTATCAGGACTGCAAGCTCGGCATCTTCGTCACCTGGGGGCTGTTTTCCGTACCGGGATGGGCCGCCAGCCGTGAGGAGCCCGCGCGACTTGTTCTCGAGCGCGGGTTCGACGCCTATTTCCGCGAAAACCCCTATGCGGAGTGGTATCTCAACACGCTCAAGTTCGAAGACGGACCGACCCGCGCATACCATAACCGGACCTTTGGCGCCGGCTTCGCCTACGAAGACTTCCAGTCCAGCTTCGAAGCCGAGAGCCGGAGGTGGAACCCTGCCGAGTGGGCCGATCTCTTCCACAGGGCCGGGGCCGGCTACGTGGTGCTCACCGCCAAGCACGCCGATGGCTACCTGATGTGGCCTAGCACGGTCGGCAATCTTAGGCGGCCGGGATATGCTTCAAAGCGGGATCTGGTCGGTGAGCTCGCCGCTGCCATGCGCGCGAGAGGCGTTCGTATGGGAATCTATTACAGCGGCGGCATGGACTGGCTGTTGAACCCGGAGCGAATCGACGCATTTCACAAAATCTATTCCACGGTCGTGCAGGCCCCCGAGCACCTCGCCTATGCCAACGCGCATTGGCGGGAACTGGTCGACCGCTACCGGCCGTCGGTGATGTGGGGCGACATCATGTACCCGGCCGCCGCGAACATTCCGGAGCTGTTCGCCTACTACTACAACAGCGTTCCCGACGGCGTGATCAACGACCGCTTCGGAACCGAATTCAGCGTACCGCGGCGACCGGGTATGAACCCGCCAGGAATCCATTACGATTTCCTCACGCCGGAATACTCGTCGTTCGATGAGATTCAGGAGGAGAAGTGGGAGACCTGTCGCGGGATCGGCGCCTCCTTCGGCTACAACCGCAACGATGACGAGACGAGCTACCTGTCCGCGGCCGCCGTTATCCGGATGTTTGTCGATATCGTCAGCAAGAATGGCAACCTGTTGCTGAACGTCGGCCCACGCGCCGACGGGAGCATCGACCAACTCCAGCAACAGTGCCTGTTGGGTCTTGGCGCATGGCTCGAAATCAACGGCGAAGCGATTCGTGGAACGCGCCCATGGATTCGCGCCGCGACGACAACTGCTGACGGGATCGCGGCGCGCTTCACGCAGAAGCGCGACACGCTATACGCGATCCTCCTGGATCGGCCGGCGGGCTCAGAGGTCCGCATCAGTGGCGTGACTGCGGTGCCGGGCAGCCCCGTGCACGTCCTGGGCTGCGACCGGAATCTCGAGTGGGCGCAGAATGGTGAAGAGTTGCGCGTCCGTCTTCCTTCGGTCCTGCCCGAGCAAGCGGCCTACGCGCTCCGCTTCCTGCCCACTATCACCCGCTAATCGTCCGCCGCGTAATTCAACCTGAGACATTCGTCGAACTGATCTGCCTGTCTGTGGCGAATTGCTAATTCCGGTAGAATCAGCAATTCCACACCCACGCACAGGGGGCCGCTTCCATCCCAGCGTTGGACCTTATTGGGGCCCGGCATTTCGAATCCTCGCTCATGGCTGCCGGCGCATCTGCAACGCCATCGGCATCGATTCGATCGGCCCATTTCAATTGTCGTTCGCCCGGTCCTGGGCGGACTTCACCACGAATACGATGCCGTCGCACGCGCTGTTTAAGTGTCGGGTTGTTTTTGCGGAGCATACTGCGCGCCTCTGGCATGGGTGGCCCTTCAGTCGCCCAGCCAACCTAACAGCGCCAGTGCAAACCATCGCATCGTCCGGACAACCATTCCGTACGAGGCGGCTCCGGCGCAACGCAGGTCATAGAAGACCGTAGCGGACCACGGCGGCGACTCGGGCAGAGTTAATCTCGCAACGGCAGCCGGATAGGTATCCATCATCAGATATGCGCGCAACGCGCCATTGACGCTGCCGGGAGGGAACTCGACTGCAACCGATTCGATGCTTCCGGCGGCCGATACCGTTTGCGTCGTCTGCTCGGCGTAGTCCAGCGGCAAGGGGCGTCCCGTGCGCGCATCGACGAGCAGGATGCCAAGGTTGTGAGAGCCAACTTTGAAAGGCGAGCCGTGAATCGTCGCGGTGACCGAGGTCGCGGTAACACCAAATCTTACGCCGTTCAAGCCGGAGGGTGGAGCGCCGCTGTCGCCGCCATAAGGCCGCAGTTCGGCGGCACCTACGACGTCAAGCAGGTCGGTACTCGGATTGCAATAGCCCAGGCGCTGTAAGAACTCACCATAGAAGTCGATCTTCCCGCAGACGGTCTTCGCGTTGATGGCGGCATGGTCGCGCGCGGTGCCGTTGGAATCGACGCGGGCGGCCACGCGGAAGAACTCGAACGGCAACGGAAAGTTATTAAACTCGATAGTGAATCCGGCTTCATTACGCAGCGTAAGCGCATCGCCGTCGAGATCAACTTCGACCGGAAAGCGAACGCGCGAATCCGGATCGACCGTGGCGCGATTCCCGGCGTCGGCCACGCGCCCGCCGACAACCCAGCCCACGGCGCGCCGGTCGCCACCTTCGACCAGGCCAATGAGATAATGAATCGAATCAAATCCAATCTGATTGTAACTCGGCAGAATCGTCGGCAACGGAGCCGCCAGACGATAAAGATCCCACCCTCCTGCCGGGTCACCAGGGTATTTTGGCACGGTCAATCGAATTCCGGAGGCGGGGTGCGGTCGCAGTTGAAACTGAAATGTCTGATCGAGCCGTCCTGCCGGTGCGCCGCCGACAAATCGCCCTCCGTCGCGCTCGAAGCCGGTGAAATACCGCCCTTCAAGCCGCACCGCGAGCGTGCTTCCAGCGGCGCCGCCGAAGGTGGCTTTCGGAACCACAGTTACAAACCGTCGATCACCAGAGACGTCGGCATCCGCCTCCACCGACGGGTCGAGGGTTACGTGAATGCTATCGGAATCGAGCAGGGCCAACTGCGCAGTACCGTGTCGGCGAACGTTCAGCGAGAATGTCAGCGGCTGATTCGCTTCGATCGCTTGCGGCGGCTTCTCCAGTTGATTGCCGAAGGAAGTCGTGTACACGAAGGACGCGGCGTCGGACGGCAAAGCCTCGCCACGAGTAACACAGCGCGGATCGGCCGCGGCAGAACGGCGCAAGCAGTAATCATACGGAATGCTAAATACGCCGCCATTCTCGCCGCCGATTACGATGGCGTCATTGCCAAGCGCCGGCGACGAGTTCAGATCGGCGCGTGGGTCGTCGATGAGCCGCATCGCCCAACGCAGTGTGCCGTCCGGATTCAATACAAACAGCTTGCCTTCGCCGGACCCCACGTAGATGTTGCCGTCTCCGTCGATCGCCGGCGACGAGCGAATGGGAGCGCGGGTGTCGAACGTCCAGCGAATGCCGCCATCGTCGGGACGCAGCGCGTAGATCGTGCCGTCGGCACCCGGCTCAATGATGGTTCCATCGCGCGCCTCGGCGGCGCTGGCATAGACGTGATCGCGCAGGCCGGTCTGCCAGAGCTCACGCCCGCTCGCCGGATCATATGCGCGCACGAAACCGTCGAACGCGCCCGCCACCGCCATGCGGCGCGAGCCGGCAGTGGTCAGCAGCGGACTAGCAACCACGGAACCGTGCGCCTGGGCTCCCCAGCGCCGCTTGCCGGTGGCTGCATCGAGCGCGAAGGTATTGCGCAGGAAGGGAAAGTTGTTTCCGATCAGCAGCGCGTTCGAGGCTGGGTCGAACGCCGGCGATGACCAGGTCTGATCCCAGGTGCGCGAACACCACAGCGGTTGACCGTTGGTCCGCGCCACCGCATATGTACAGAAATTATCGTTGGGAGCGTAGATGGCGCCGTCCGATCCGATGGCGACATTGCCTTCGAACCAGCGGATAAACGCCCTGTTGACCGCCGGCGGATCGGCAAGAAACGTCCACTCTAGCTTCCCGGTGTTGCGCTCCAGAGCGTAAAGCCGCCCGTCGCCGGCGCCAAAGATCACGCGCCCTTGATCGTCAAGGAGCGCCGCCGAATCGACAATTCCACCGACCATAAGCTTCCAGCGCGCGTGCCCGTTGCGATCAATGGAGTAGAAGTATTGGTCGGCCGAGCCGATGTAAATCGTACCGTCGCCGTCAATCACCGGCGAACTGAAAACTCCGTTGCCAGTCTGAAAAACCCAGGGGCTGCTGCCGGAGTCCGTGGGCAGAACGGGACTGCGTCCGCTCTGTTGGGCATCACGACGGAACTTCGGCCAAGGACTCGCCGCGTCCAATGGGACCACATATGTGGAATTTGGAGTCTGAGCCGTTGCCGTCACTTGGGCGGCCGGTATGCTCCAAGAGCCGAGGAGCAATATGACCGCGGCGATACTCGCCGCGGGCTTTGGTGGCAAAGTGCTCATGCTATTTGCCGAGGTGGACGATGGCGTCGCGCAGCGGCGCGGCGGAAATCTGAATCAGCCCGCCGAATGGCCTGTCCAGCTCCATGATCAGGAAGATCGCACCTGAAACCGATAGCGCACAAAGGAACAGGGTAACGATGACGGTCGCGTTCGGAGGTGCGAAAAGGCCAAAGCTGAGAAAGATGATGGTCAGCCAGAAAACCAGCAATGCGAGAAACGGCATAGGGATCGAACGGCCTCCCTGCTCGAGCAGCAACAAGCGGGCCTGTCCAATATCGATGCTCGTCTTTATGGCTTGGGCCTGAAGAGAGCGCTGAACTTCGTTTTGCGGAGAAAGTTCCTGGATCTTGTCGAAGAAGCCTTCGGCCACAGCCGTGTTCGGCGCCCACTCCGCGAGTCCGGAACGATTCTCCGGCCAGATCCGATCAGTCATGCCAGCGGCAGACAGCTTGACTAGATCGCGAGCTTCCTTCGCCTCTGGGCCGTAATGGGCGAGGACGCGATCGAGCAGAATGATGTTGGCTGAGAGTTGCGTGACTTCGTTTCTCTGCGCGTCGTAAGAACTCTTTGCCGAGTTGGTCAGCAGAGCGAGTACCAGCGCCGACATCATCGCGGTCAGGCCCATCCCCAGCTTGATTACATCCTTGGACTCAGCGCTCAGATGGTGCTCGGGTAGAATAAGACGAAGGGCCATCCCCAACAGCGCACCTCCAAAAACACACGCCAGCACGATCCAACCGATGCTCATCGGGTTCACGGTTGATCCTCCCCGTGTTCAGATGCCTTCCTTGAATGTTGAGGTTCCGCTGGTCGACTCGCAGATTGGCTCATCTGCATTCCCACCAGCCGGGCAACCAGGATCGCCAGGTAGAACTGTCCAGTGATGCCTTCCGCCACCGCCGCGTAGCGAGCTTGCAGAGTCACGGGAGTGATGTCGCCAAACCCAATGGTCGAGAGCGTCGTCAGGCTGAAGTAGATGAGAACCGGGATCGTCTGTTGCTCAGAAGCCGGACCCGCGGTGCCGAAGCTGAACGCATTCGGCTGCAGGTCATGAAGTACGATATAGAAAAGCCCAAATGTCAGCCCGAACAGCAGATAGGTCGAAATCGACATGCTGATGACTTCCCGCGTGACCTCCTTCTGCCGCAGCACGGCGCGCAATTCATTCCATGTAATGAAGCCAAACAGCAGCAGCCACAGAATCGAACCCGCCAGGTAGATCGAAAAGCTCGGCGTGAAGATAGCGATCAATCGTTCCGCGATCGCGGGAATTCCCAGCGCCCAAGCGATGATGTTTCGCCTCCTCTTCTGAGCTAGAAGGGTTTCCCGCTCGCCGACAAGTTCATCGACGTCGATGTTGTAAAGAGACAGAAGAAGGAGCACCAACATCGCCGAGCTGAACATTATAGCGCCCGCTCCCGAATCGCCGATCAATGGTCGCACCAGAAATGCGGCGACGATTGCGAGGAGCAGCACAGTATGTCTCCGCGGCGCGAGACGAAGGCGGATTTCTTCTCGCAATTCTCCCAATAGATTGGCTTCAGCGGACATATGATCCCGGCGCGCCATCGATACGACTTTTGCTAGGATTGCACCCTAAGCAGGCAGAACTCTCGGAGTTGGAAATTCAGTGGCACTCGGAGATCCCGACACACCGAAAAGGACACAATGTCGGGCCTACCTGGGTTTCGCGTTGTCTCATGCGGACTCTCATTTGATGCTGTTCTGAAGATTGACCATGCTCTGGTCGCTGACCCTGATGATTCCTCTAAGAGGGCGATCCAGATCCATGGTCACGAGAATTACCAAAGTAATGATCAGGGACATCGTAACCGTCACCGAGAGATTGCGCCAATTTCCTATCCCACAGCCGAATCCCACGATCCCCATGGTCAGAATCGCCACAAGAAAAAGGAGAAGCAGAACTGACTCGGGCACGTGATTCTGTCTTGCGATGTCACGCTTCGTGCGGAGATCGATGACTTCGTTGAGCGAACTAATGAACAGCCCCGCCGGGATGGAATGAGGATCCTTATTCGCCGCATCCATCGCTTGCGACCAAAGCTGTGTCTGCAACTGATCGGTCTGACTGTTAACTTCATCCAGATTCTTCTGTTCCATTCCGGCAGCGTAGTATTCCAGGCGGTTGGCAACGTAGTCTTGCAGCAGTTTGGCCACCTTGACCTGATAGGGCTCCGCGAGCGCCTTCGAGCGAAGGTAGGTAGTGCCAATCGCATTGGCTTCAGCGAGAACCAATTGTCTTCGAGTGTCGAAACGCGATTCTGCCATTGCAAAGGAAAAGGCAAGCAATAGAGCAAGCAGCCCAATCATCGCGCCCTGCAAGGTCGAGAGTTCAGACTTTGCAGGGTCCTCAAGGCTGGCCCGAATCACGCGCCCGCGACGAAACCCCACTTCTGTCGCGACCAGCAGCAGTCCGAAAAGTACGACAACGACGAGAAGCTCGCTCCGTTGATACAGGAATTCATCCACAGCCTTGCACTTCCTCTCGAGCAACACCTGTGCCAGGAACGACCCACCCAGCCAAGCCGTCATGGTCCATTCGACATCGCAAAGTCAGCCTACTCGTCCACTTCTTGCCAGGTCTTGTCAGGATTGAATTCAGTTATTTCGCTCGCCAACTTCGCGGTATCGGACCCAAGGTCTTTTTGAACGATGATGCCGTCCTGGTTGATCATGAATGTCATCACTCCCGAAGCTCGATACTCGGCCGGATAAGCCAGAAATGCGAATCCCGCAGTCATTTTGCCATTGACCAGGTAATTCTTTGCTCCGCCCGGGGCATTCCTGCCCTGCCTTGTCAGTACTTCATAGTAGTACCCGTGAAATGGGATAGGATTTCCACCACCGTCCCTCTTGTACCCCTGCGCGGTAGCACTCGCGACGAGTGGCCCAATGGGACTCTCGGGCTGTCCTTCGGAGGTTTCCCAGTACAGACCGTTGCGCTTGCCGGCATCGCTCAGAATTTTCTGGGCAAAGTGAGCTGTATCTTCGCCATCACGCGCTTCGCTCGCGTATTCCGTCTGCGCATTTGTCAGATCTTCGAGAACCTTGATCGTGAACAGTTCGTTTCGACCTACTCGTCGGTCCAGCAGCTCTTCTTTGCCGGCAGCCGTATCGAAAACCCAACCGCCATTTTTCTTTACGAGGGGAATTGGAACCGGCCAGTTCTCGGCGCCGACATATAGAATGACGCGAGCTTGATCGTCGTAAGCGAGCCGATGCATCTCTGCATAGCGGCTCACGAAGTCGTTGCGAGCGTTGTTGTCGGCGACTGGATCTCCCGATGAAAGGACCTGATCCGCATCTGGGCCGAGTATCGAGCTCAGGGTCTTCATGTCGTCCGCTTTACCAGCGGCGACCAATGCGGTGACGGCGGCCTCCGGTGACGCGAACACTTGCTGCGCGGCGGTTTCTTCGGCGGCCGCGAAAGGCGGGACGAAGAGGCACGCCAAAAGTAGCGCTGAAAGAGCGATCGCCGGACGAGCGAGCGAGATCCTCACTCTGGAATAATTGAAAAAATTAGGCATGAGCCTTTCCCCTGTCGCGCTGGCGGGGCGGCGTGAGTTGATGTCAAGGCACTCCCTGGGTATTTCATTCGACGCCATTGAAATTCCTCAATTACCTTTTTTTCGACCGCCTCGATTCCCACCGCCTCCACCATTTCCACCGCCCGCGCCACGTTTGGCATTACCGCCACCACTGCCGTTACCGCGCCCGCCAGAGGCATTCTGGTTTCCCTTCAAGCTCGCTTGTCCGCGGTCGCTGGATGCCCGCGCAGCTCCACCGGCCTGATATCCACCCAAAGCGCTATTGCGGCCGCCCGTGCTGCCAGGGTCTTTCGCGAAGCCCCGCGCTGGGTCTGCTGCACGATTGCCAGCTTTGGTATTAGCGGGCCGATTTACGGCGACTGGATTAGCAGGCTGAGTTGGCCGATTCTTTCCAACGTCTTTCATCCCCGGATTGGATCCTGCCGGTTTGTTGGGAAGTGTACTCGGCTTGGGAAAGTTCGGCTTCGCGATATTGGGATTGGCCGGCCTCGCGGTTGCCGGGTTGTATGGCCGCGTTGCCGGAATTTCGCCCTTGTTTGGACGATTGATTCCGCCGCCACCGTTGTAGGGCGGCCTGTTGCCCGGAGATGGCATCGGTCGTGCCGGGTTTCCCGGGCGTGGGTTTCCCGCGTTCGGCGGGCGGTAAGCGGGAGGTCGTCCCGGGTATACGTTGTTGTTGGTGACGTAAACATTGTTGTTGTACTTGACCGAGCTGCCGCCGCCCCCGTATCCGTACCAACTGCAACCCCAGTGGTTGTGGCCATTGTTGATCAGCGACCCAAGCAAAATCCCTGCTCCGAACGACAAGATCCCCGTCAGGAGCAAATCACTGCCGGTGTATCCCGGCGGCGCCGGGACCGGTGCGCCGTAGGCACTGGTGGGATTGTACACTGGGACGTAAACCGTGCTCGGCTGCGCCGGCTGGATGATTATCGTCTGCTGCATCGAGGGCTGCGCCCCGCCTTGAGCGGCAGGAGGTGCAGGCTCGACTTCAACTTTCTGTTGCGATGTGGACTTCAGCGTTCCCGCGTTGATCGCCCTGTTGCGCAGAACCTGGATCGCGTTCATCACGTCGGCGGGCTGGTTGTAGTACGCCTCGCCGAGCGCCGAAGTCCACGCGAGACTGTCGTTCATCGTTTGCAGCACAGTAGGGAACTGAGTCAGCGACTTGATGCTGGGATCCCATGGTTGCTGATTCACCTGCCCGGCCAACTGGTCGCCGGTCAGTTTGGGGTTCTGCTTGACCCATCGGTCGGCTTCCACCACCTGTGTCGGATAGGTGGATCCGGCCAGGATCTGCGCCACCAGCACGTCAGGATACAGAGCGATGGGTGATACCAGTTCCTGCAACTCTTGCGCGGTAGCCGCCCCGGGCGGCGGACCGGGTTCAACGACGGCGGCGGGAGGGGGAACGCCCGGTTGCGCCTCCGACGGAACTGGCGCCGGTTGGTCATCGCCGCGCGCGCAAACTGTGGCCATCGGCGAAGTGGACATCAAGACTGCCGCCGCAAGTATCAACGGCAGTGATCGGCCCTGCGGCCTGGCTAGTAACTTCATTGTCGATAAACCTCGATGTCAGTTGTAGTCAGTTCGCCCATGAGATCGGTTTGCCCTTCGCCTTGGGAGACCGGTTTCCAGAAAAGCGCTACGGCTTCTGCTCAGCTTCCGCGCGGATGGCGGCGGCGATGTCGCCGCTCATCTTCGCGATTGCGTGGCTGTGCGCTGCGGCCAGCGCGTCGAAGCCTTGACCCTGCACGGGCTCGCGCGCGACGGTGCGGCCCGAGCGCGTTTGCCCGCCCGCCGTCTTGCGCACATTCCACACTGCTTCCATGATCGCCGCCTGGCCCTGAATCGACTCGAAGCGCTGGACGTCGATCGTGACTCTGTAGTCGGGGATGAAGTTCGCGAGCGTCTCCGTGGCCACGTCCGGTGTACCGAGCAGCACCACGAGGTCGCCGGCGACGGCGCGCGCGATGGCGTCGTTCAGCGGCGCGACCCACCGATTGAACTCATCTACCTCATCGCGATTGGGCGCGACCCGGACCACGAACTCCGGCCGGTCGACTGCAGCGGGGACGGTAACCGGGCCGACCATAACCGCGGCGTGCGCAGCCGGCGTGCCGTCGGCGACCGCCGTGGAATCGAGCGCGTAAAACCGCGAGGGCGCCGTGCTGCATCCGGCTGCTACGATTGCGACCAACGCGATCGAGATCTGATATGCGATACGGCCTGTCATCACTTCGCCTCCCCGGTCTTGCCGCGAACGAGCGCTTCGGGATGACGCTCGAGATAGTCTGCGAGCACGCGCAATGACCGGGCCGCACGGCTGACCTCCCGAAGCGTATCGTTCAGCTGCTGGATTTGTACGGAATTCGGCCCAGTAAGATTGCTGGTGTTGTCGAGCGTACCTTGCGCACTCGCAAGCGTACCGCGCGCGCTTACGATCGTCAGATCGAGATCCGCGATTGCCTTGCGCAGGTTATCGCCGATCTCCTGCAAGGGCATCTTGTCGAGCTTCTTGATGATGTTCTCGACGGTGGCCTCGGTCGCTTCGAGCTGTCCCGGAGTGGTCGGTAGCTGCACTGGCTTCTGCGACCAGTCAATTGTCGCGGGCGGCGCGCCCGGAAAAAAGTCGAGCGATACGTATACCGACCCGGTCAACAGATTCCCCGTCTTAAGCTGCGCACGGACCCCGTGGGACACCAGGCTGTCGATCAACTTCCTGCGCAGTGTCTCGAGATTTTCGCCCGGCTTCAGGTCGATGATCTTGACTCCAAGTCTCTGCGCGTCCACATGGATAATCACCGGCACCGAGAATTCGAAGGTCTTCAAGTCGACTTGCGCGCGAACATCCTCGACCTCGCCTACCGGAATGCCGCGAAACTCGACCGGCGCGCCGGGTGCTAGCCCCCGGACCGAGTCCTTGAAGATCAGCTCATAAGTCTGTGGATTGCGCGGGGGTGGGTTGAAGGCCTCGGCCCGGTTGGCAAACAGCGTGAAGACGGTGTTCTCCTCAGCCGGGGGCAGGACCGGATCGGTCGCGGCCGTCTCGAACGCGATGCCGCCTATCAGAATCGACAAAACCGACTGAGTCTGCACGGTAAGACCGCTTGCCGAGAGCGACACGTCGATCCCGCTTGCGTGCCAAAAGCGGGTGTCCGGGTTGACGTACTGGTCGTAGGGCGATCGCACGAACACCTTGACGGTCAGAAGCTTGCCGTCCTGGTCGAGCTCGTACGACGCGACCTGGCCGACCTGAAGCCGCCGGAAGTATATTGGCGTGCCGGTATCCAGCGAACCCAGGTCAGGGGTCTTCAGGGTGAAAAAGCGGCCGGGATTTTCGCCGGTTATTACCGGCGGCGTTTCAAGCGCTGTGAAGTCGCTCTTGGTCTCTTTCGATGTGCCGATTTCCATGCCGATATAGGCCCCTGAGATGAGGGTGCCCAACCCCGTCACGTTCGCGCCCGATATCCGCGGCCGCACGACCCAGAACGTCGTGTCTTCGACCAGAAATCCTTGCGTCTTGGGAGCCATCTGCGCGGTGGTAATCACGCGCTGGTGATCCTCCGACAGCCGAATCGCCGTGACGGTGCCGATGTCAACGCCGTTGTAGTGGATCTTGGTTTTGCCAGCCTCCAGCCCTTCGGCAGATCGGAAGACGATCGTTATCTTGGGCCCCTCGCCCAGGACCCTCGTCACTGCCACCCATGCGCCGACAATCGCCGCCACAATTGGGATGAACCAAACCAGAGAGAGCCGCGTGCGCTTCTTAGGCACACTCCTCGACTCAGGGACGGGAGGGAGTGGTCGATCGCGATCAGGCATATGTAACCTCTTTCGAACCTGGCTCTTCCGAACCTATGGAATCCCAGATCAAACGCGGATCGAACGACTCGACCGCGAGCATGGTAAACACCACCACTGCCGCAAAGAAAATCAAGCCGGGGCCCGGCTCGACCGACATCAGCGGCTGGAGCTGAATCAGCGCCGCGGTGAACGTATCGACGAACACATCGACCATCGACCAGCGTCCGATGAACTCGACCATCCGGTACATCTGGACCCGTTGCGCATTGTTCGCAACCGAGCCCCGCTGCGTGGTGATTAGCAGATATGAGAGTGCCAGGATCTTCGCGCTCGGGATCATGATGCTCGCGACGAGCACGATGATCGACAGCGGCCATCCCGTGGGCGACCACAGCAGCACTACTCCTTGCATGATCGTGTCGGAATCGGCGCCTGCCGTCGTGGTTGTCGTCAACACGGGAAGCACGTTCGCCGGGATGTAACAGATCGTCGCGGCTATGAGGTATGCCCACGTGCGCTGGAAGCTGGCGGGCTTGCGGAACGCGAGTTCTTCGTCGCAACGCGGGCATCGTCCTTCGACCTCGCCAGGCGCGGGACGCGAGAGCAGTCCGCAGCCTTCGCAGCTTTGCAGGCCCTGCTGCATCGCCGTCATGCCCGCCGTACTCATGACGTTCCCTCGGCGATGCGGTCACCGGAAGGCTCATGCCGCGCTTCGTCCGCCCATTGGATCCGCTCCCACACTTCCCTGGAGTCGAAGCTGGCCGACATCCCCGCCAGGATGAAGACCAGCACCCACAGCACGAACAGCGCCATTCCCGGAATCACCGTCGCGTAGTCCGCAATCTTGACCAAGGCGACCAGCACGCCGACCATCATCACCTCGATCATGCTCCAGATGCGGGTCGTCGGGTGATAGCGCAGCAGCGTTCCCACCCATCTCGGCGGCCGTTTGCGCATCGCGCCGAGCACAATCGCCAGCATCAAGCCGATTTGCAGTGCCGGCGCGATGACTGCCGTGAGCAGCACCAGCATCCCGACGATCTTCTGCCCGTTATCCCACAGGTGCTGGGCGCCTCCGATCACCGTGGTCGAGGCGTCGCGCCCGACGATCGTCAGGCCAAGCATTGGAACGGTGTTCGCGACCACGTAAAGCACCACGGCCGCGAGCGTCAGCGCCAGCGTTCGGTTGAGCGAGTCCGCGCGATGCCGCCACAGCTCCTTGTTGCATCGCGGGCATCGCGCCGACGCGCCGGGCGCAAGGTCCGGGATGCGCTGCAATAGATCGCAATGCAGGCATGCGATGAGCGAGGTATCTCCGATCGGTTGGTTATAACTCATTGCGGGATTGCTTCTGATGATGATTTCCCGAGCCTTTCGGCGATGCTCAAATATCGAAGGCTCATAACGCACCAGGTGGTCATGGCCGCGTGCAGCACCACGGCTGGCCACAAGGCAATGCCGACCGCCTGGTCCGGATGCCGGCAGCCGCAAGGATAATAGCTACACCGGGATTATAAAGCACCATCGCTGCCACCGATCCTCTCGCGGCACGGCTTTGCGTGTCGCCGCGCGCAAGCCAGAATGCTACTCCCAGCGTAAGCAACGCGGCCCCGGCGGCCCGCGCCGCGGTCAAGCCGACGATCGTCTCCAACGGCAGCTACTGCGCATCTTGCGCACTCAGTTGCGCTTGCATGAGCCGTTTTTCATCTTCGGGCGTCAGTTTCGGCCGATCGAGAGCAACCGTCAGCTTGTCGATCTTGCCAGTGAACTTGAACGGCACCTGGTAGTCGTCGTCATCCACAGGCGTGCCGGTATCCGACCCGATGTCGAAGGTCTCATCCCAAGGCAGCGTCAGTGGCACGGTGCGATCCATCGTCTGCTTCGAGATCACCTTTCCGTCCACTTTCAGGGTTCCAGTGCCGGGTCTCCCGATGCCGCTGATGCTGTTGAGCGCCAGCGTTGCGAACCCGAGGCCTTCATACTTGAAGTCGTACTCGATCGTGTGCTTGCCGGGCGTGAGCGCGTCTGGGCCCTCCCACCGCACGCGCTTCAGATCCAGCAGGTTCCACAAGAAAACCGGCTTGCCCTTCAGCAGATAGAGTCCGTATCCACCGAACCGCCCGCCGTCGGTGACGATCATGCCGTCGGCACCACCCTGCGGTACGTCGATATCCGCCGTGATGGTATAGGACGTGTTCAGAACGCTGGGCGCAGTGCCGCGCGGAATGCCGGTGATAGGATTGCCGGAGTATTGGAATACGGTGCGGTCGCCAGATATGGAAGGACGCGGAGTGACCATTCGTGTCGCTACCGAAGCGTCCAGCGGGAACACCTGATATTTGGCGAACTCGCCAAACATCGCGTCGTGCATCTCCTTGACCTTGTCCGGGTTGGCCGCAGCCACGTCGGTGTATTGCGTCCAGTCGTGCTTCACGTCGTAGAGTTCGAATTTGTACGCGGTGGCGGGATCCTGTATCGACGTACCGAGCAACGACCATGGCGGACGGACGGGTACCGCGCTGAGCATCCAGCCGTCCTTGTACAAGCCTTGCACGCCCATCATCTCAAAATACTGGACGTGACGGGTTGACGGGGCGTCGGCGTTAGCCTTGTCGAAGGTATAGGCCATGCTCACGCCTTCGATCGGCTTTTGCTTGACGCCATCGACCATCGTCGGCTGGGGGATACCTGTGACCTGCAAAATCGTCGGCACGATATCGATCACGTGATGAAACTGGTTGCGGATGCCGCCGGTATCCTTGATCCGCGCGGGCCACGAAATCGCCATGCCCTGGCGCGTTCCGCCGAAGAACGACGGAACCTGCTTGGTCCATTTGTACGGCGTATCGAAGGCCCAGGCCCACGGCACTGCCATATGGTTGTAGGTGCGCTCCGAGCCCCAGGCGTCGTAAAACTTCATCTGTTCGGCGACCGGCAGCTCGATACCATTGAACTGCAGGACCTCGCTGGGCGTGCCGTTGGGCGAACCTTCGGCGGAGGCCCCATTATCGCCACTGATGTATATGATCAGCGTGTTGTCGAGCTTGCCCATGTCTTCGACCGCCTGAATCACCCGGCCTATTTCATGATCGGTGTAGGCCAGGTAAGCGGCATAGACGTCCGCCTGGCGGATGAAGAGCTTCTTTTCTTCGTCGTTCAACGTGTCCCATCGCCTGAGCAGCTTGTCGGGCCAGGGCGTTAGCTTTGCGTCTTGAGGAATTACGCCAAGCTTCTTTTGATTGGCGAAGATCTGATCACGCAAGTCGTTCCAACCTTTGTCGAACAGATGCATGTCGCTGATCTTCTTGGTCCATTCCGGTGTGGGATGGTGAGGCGCGTGGGTGCCGCCCGGCACGTAGTACAGGAAGAACGGCAGCGAGGAATTGATATCGTTTAGCTGATTGAGCCAACTAATGGCGTCGTCCGCCATCGCGGTCGTAAGGTTCCAGCCCGGGTTGCCAATGTACGGGTAGATGGCTGTGGTATTGCGGAAGAGGTTCGGCTCCCACTGGCTCGCGTCACCGCCGACGAAGCCATAGAAATACTCGAAGCCCATACCGGACGGCCATTGATCAAACGGTCCGGCTTGGCTCGCAAACCAAGTGGGCGTGTTGTGATCCTTGCCAAACCACGCCGTGCGATAGCCGTTATCGAGCAGAATCCGGCCGATCGTGGAGGTATCCCTGCTAATGATACTGTTGTAGCCGGGGAAGCCGGACGCGGCCTCTGAGATCACGCCAAATCCAACTGAGTGATGGTTACGGCCGGTAATGAGCGCCGCTCTGGTCGGTGAGCACAGGGCGGTCGAATGGAAATTCGTGTAGCGCAGTCCGGCGGCGGCAATGCGGTCCATCGCGGGCGTCGGGATGACGCCGCCGAAGGTGCTTGGCGCACCGAACCCGACATCGTCGGTCATTATCAACAGGATGTTGGGCGCGCCTTTGGGTGGTACGACCTGCGGCGGCCACCACGGCTTCGATTGTGCAGCGTTGCGATTGATCACACCGCCGAACTTCATCGCCGGAGGCGGCAATATTTTCGAATTGGGGAAGACCGTCGCTTCGGGTGAACCCGGCACGCCCGTGATTTGCTGGGCCGAAGCTCTGGTTGAGCCGAAGCCCGCGATGATCAGCAGAGCAAGTACCGTCAATGCCGGAACAGTTTTCTGGCGTCGAGCGTTGATCATGTGATGCCTTCCCGCGTCAATCGGTTCGAAATTGGATCAGTTCTATGCAACAAATTCGTTCGGGCGCGCGTCCATGGCCACTCTGCACTTTGCATCAGTCGTCAACTCGCTGTGAAGGTGCCATGCAGCCCAGCGATCCCCGCTCAGGACGCCCATCCCTGTCGATTGTAATAGTTGATTACCTGCTGGACGATCTGGTCGGTCGTCTTATCGACGAGATAGCCGGTGGATGATGTGACGTTCTTGACGCCCCCAGCCGCGAGATTCACGCCGAGCGATGCGGCTGCTGCGGCGCCGCCTGCGGCTGCGCCTGCAGGTCCGGTAATTCCGGCGCCGGGCATATAGCCGCTGTCAGCGCTGGTACTGAAGTCTATGATCGCGCTCGAGCCTTGATCGGTTTTCTGGATAACCTGGACCACCGTGTCAACCTTTGACGCGCCCGCGCCAAGACCGATCACCATTCTACGTAGCCGGTTTCCTTCGCTGATATCGGTGAACTCGCCATCCAGTATGAGCACATTGTTCCCGGTGGGAGGAACTCCGCGCTGCAAGCAAGTAGTCGTTATACCCTTTTGCGTCAGATTAGCCGCGACCTGTACGCAGATGTTTTGCGCCGTCTGACGGGCGATATCGAGTTGTTGGGCACTTTGGTCTTCACCAGACATGTTTCGGTAGGCGACCTGAAAGATACTGGAATTGAGCGAGACGTCTGCAGCACTCACCGCAAACGGGTAAATGACGACTGCAGTTGGCGGTGTAGTTGTGATCGGCGCAACTGAGCTTTGTTGCGTAACCTGCGCCCCGGCACAGCCCGCCGCGATCATCGCCAATGACAGAACCATTGTCCTCAAGCTCGTTAAGTTCATCGATTTTCTCCTTACTAGAATAACGTTAATTTCGATCAGCCCGATATCAAACTGGAGGTAGCACCACGCGATAATAAACGCCGTTCGCGCCGAATGATGGCTGGAACCACGTATTGCTGGACGGGTAGTAGTAGTACGTCATGCCGCCGACATCGGATTGGGCGCAGCCAGCAGGCACCGTCGGATAGATCGCCCCAATCGCGTACGCAGTGTTGGCGCTGCCAGCCGCGTAGCCCGAGTTGTAGGCGTTCGAGGCGGCCGCCTGCGAGTTCGCACTGGCTACTGTCGCACCGATAACCGCACCGACCGCGACTCCCGCCGCAGCGGCGCCAGCGGTGCTCCAGCCCCCGCAATTGTAACAACCGTTGCCGTAGTAGTTAACGGTGGTAGGTGGATGGTAGGTGCTATAGCTCCCACCATAGTAAGCGCCGGAGCTGTTGTACGTAGTCGAAGCGTAACTGTTGCTCGCGTGGTAGGTGCCACCTCCGCCCGATGCGCTGCCACCATAGGCGCCATGGGCATTCCAGGAGCCGCCTCCGCCCGATGCGCTGCCACCATAGGCACCATGGGCATTCCAGGAGCCCCCGCCGCCCGACGCGGAACCGCCATAGGCACTATGACCACTCCACGAGCCACCCCCACCTGATGCCGAGCCGCCTTCGGCGCCATGGCCGCTCCAGGAACCGCCTCCGCCCGATGCGGAGCCACCAAAGGCACTATGACCGCTCCACGAGCCGCCCCCGCCGGATGCAGAGCCGCCGTACCTGCCCGCATGCGACCAAGCCCCGACCGGTCGAGGCAAAAGCGCAGCTATCAATACGCCGATCAAGCCAATGACTGTTTTTTTCATTACAATAATCCTCAATTTGCCTTCGATGAGGTGGCTCGATTTGGAGGTTTGATGCCCGGCGGAAGTTGCGGATCCGGGCGATTGAACGAGATTCGCTTGGCCGATGCGAGGCCAGGCGAGGTGAAGGCGTCCGGAGCGACGACCGGGTCAATTTGCCAATTG
>Ga0187862_10000082_pt1 | contig 103302 bp, 92 predicted proteins | sample June2016WEW_10_1_FD_133003 | JGI IMG/M metagenome (GOLD analysis project Ga0187862, IMG submission 133003) | Peatland microbial communities from SPRUCE experiment site at the Marcell Experimental Forest, Minnesota, USA - June2016WEW_10_150 | ecosystem: Environmental > Terrestrial > Soil >... | reverse complement strand
TCAACGGCGCGGGCGGCCAGGAATATACGTCTTTCGAAAACGAAAACGGCACAATCGTTGACGCGAACCTTGAATCGAACCTCAACGGAGGCGCGTTCTCGGCGGCCACACTGACATCAGCAGAAAACAACATCACAACCGAAAAACTAACGGAAATCATCAACTAGAGGTCGGAGAGCATCGGCCGGGGGCTCGCGTGGTCCCCGGCCAGCCGTTCCAAACCAACGCGTCGAGGGCAGGCGTCCCCGTGAGCGGAGGTGGGAAACAAACTCGCGCTTTTCTTGACAATCCGCACCCCAGTTGCGATGTTGGGCCAATGAGCCCGCCAAGCCGGCGACAGAATGACACGCACAAGCAGCAGGTGGGCATCCGCACAGTATCGAACCGGGGTCGCTCGATCGCCGCGTCCGTCGCGTGTCTCCTAGCGGTAGCTCTTGCTGCATGTGGCGGCGGTGGCGGACTTCCCGCCGACGCCGTCGCCGAGGTCAGAGGAACGACAATCACCACGGCCATGCTGGATCAGTGGATGTCGGCGCTAACTGGTGAGTACTACTACGAAAAAATCGGGACGCCCGCCCCCAGGGGCCTGGCCAACCCCACGACGTGTGTCGCCGATCTGGAGGCTATCGCATCGAGCAAGGCGAGCAACAAAGCATCTGCGAGTGCCACCGAGCTCACGACTAAATGCCAGCAGCTGAATCGCGCGATGATCAAGAATGCGATGACCTACGTCATCTACCTGCAGTGGGTCAACGGTCAAGCGGCAGAAGCACGGGTGAGCGTGACTCCCTCAGAATTCCAGCGATTCTTCGCCCGCATGAAAGCCGAAGACTTTCCGACCGAAGCGGACCTGCAGACGTATCTGGCGAACAAAGGCTGGACGCTCTCGGATGAGCTGACCTCCGCTCGGAAAGAAGCACTGGCGAGTAAGCTCCTGCAGGCTCTCGGGAAGACGGGCGGCGTCACAGAGCGTGACCTCACAAAGAAGTGGACCGCGATGACGAGCTGCCGTCCCGGATACGTGGTCGAACAATGCGAGCAGTACAAGGCGTCGGCAACGGCGTCCGCCGAACCGTCGGCGGCGGTGCTCATCGAGGAAATCGAGGCTCTTTGAGTCCCCGACGGTGGGCAGTAGCCTCGCCAGGCGCGGACGTGGTAGCCATGGCCGGTCGCTGCCTGCTGACATTCGCCGTCGTCATCGGCGCGGCAGTAGGCCTAGCCGGCTGTGGCGGCGATGGCTCGGCCAGCGTGGTGGCGCGGGTCGGCGACACACCGGTCACAAAGGCCACGCTCGACCAGTGGATGTCGGCGATGGCCACGGAATCGGCGGCCGCGACCGTCTCGAATCGGACGCTGAAGCAACGAGCGCTCAGCTTCCTGATCTCCTCACAGTGGCTGATCGGCGACGCCGCCGAACAAGGGTCGGCGGTATCCCAGCGGGAGGTCGAGCGACGCCTCAACGAAAAAGTTAGGGCATATCCGCATGGCGAGGCGGAATTTCGTGAAGTACTCAAGCTGACGGGGCGAACAGTCTCGGACACGCTGTTCGATATCGAGGTGGAACTGGCGCTGGCGGCGGTCAGGCGGCTGGCGATAAAACAGCAAGCCAAGGTAACCTCTGCGCAAGTGGCCAGTTACTATGACAAGCACAGGCAGCTCTTTGCCAAGGCTGAAGAACGGAGGGTCGCGCTGTTCTACACGAAGAGCGACGCGCTGGTGAAGAGAATCAAGCGGGCGGGCGCCCTCGGGCAGAGTCTTACGAGCGTCGCGCCTTACGTTGAATCGCTCGTCTATACCAATGGCTTCAAGGAAGGCGGCAACCCGGTCGCAAGAGCGGTCCATGTGGCCAAGTTCGGCATGATCGAAGGCCCTGTGCGGGTAGGCAGGAACTACTTCGTGTTCGAACTAAAGGAAGTGAGGCCGCTCATCCAGAGCCCCCTTGCGCAAGTCGCAAGCTCTATCAGGCAAGAACTGGAAGCCGAAGCACGCCAGCGAGCCCTCGCCGCATTCATCGCATCCTGGCGAAGGAAGTGGATCGCGAGAACCGACTGCCAGCCAGGATTCGTGGTGCAAAAATGTCGCCAATACATCGCGTCCAAGACGAGCGCCCCAGAAAACCCAGTGGCGTTCGAATGATCGCGGTCTGCGGGGCTAGAAACACTCCGGAGAATCGCTTGGCATGCGGGTGTGAACAAAGTAGCGTTGCTGTCTGCTGGCAAAGCGTCAGATATCGCTCAAAGGAGGACCATCGATGCGACGACGGAAGATCACCGCAGGTGCCGTGTTGCTGTCGGCGCTCGTGCTCGCCGGCTGCGGTGGCACGTCCGCAAACGATGTCGCAAAGATCGCTTTTGCGAGTCCCGCGCTGGTCAATGGCAGAATCCCCGCGCTGTACACCTGCAACGGCCGAAACATATCGCCGCCGCTGGAATGGGGCGCCGTCCCACCCGGGACTGGCGAACTCGCGGTGTTTGTTCTGGGATTCACACCGAATCCTGGCGGGAAGACGTACGCGGCCACGATCGAATGGGCCGTCGCGAGGGTGAATCCCGCGCTGCACAAGCTCGCGGCGGGCGTGCTCCCGGCGGGAGCAACGGTCGGGCGTAACAGCGAGAACAAGAAACGCTACTCGATCTGTCCAAAAAACAAGAAAGTGATACAGTACCAGTTCGAACTGTACGCAGTTTCGGCCAGCGCTTCGATCCCAGCGAACTTCGTGGGGTTTCCGATCGTCGCTCAATTGTCCAACGCCAAGCCGTCGTCGGGGGTGACGCTCGGCCATGGGGGGTTCGTGGCGAGCTACGATCCCCCCAGTTGAGCGTGCTGGACTCTATTCCACGGCGCTCACTGGCCGTGGCGCCTCGCCGACGTACTTGGCCGTGGGGCGGATCAGCTTCGCCTCGCGCTTCTGCTCGAGGATGTGCGCGGACCAGCCCGCGACGCGCGCGCACGTGAACATCGGCGTGAACAGATCCGGGGACACTTCGGCGAGATCGAGGACGACGGCTGACCAGAACTCGACGTTCGTGGCGAGCACGCGATCGGGCCTGCGGGCGTGAAGCTCGGCGAGCGCCGCCTTCTCGAGCGCCTCGGCGGCCTCGAATCGAGGTGAGCCCAATTCGCTGCAGGTTCGCCGCAGTACGCGCGCGCGCGGATCTTCGGCGCGGTAGATGCGGTGGCCGAAGCCCATCAGGCGCTCGCCCCGATCCAGCGCGTCTGAAACCCACCTCTCGGCGTTGCCGCTTCTTTCGACTTCATCGAGCATCTTGAGCACGCGCGAGGGTGCGCCGCCGTGCAGCGGGCCGGACAGCGCGCCCACCGCCGCGGACAGCGCCGCGGCGACATCGGCGCCGGTCGAGGCGACGACGCGGGCCGTGAACGTCGAGGCGTTCATGCCGTGCTCCGCAGCCGAGACCCAGTAGGCGTCGATCGCCTTGACGTGGTCGGGGTTGGCCTCGCCGCGCCAGCGGATCATGAAGCGCTCGGGGATCGTCTTGCCCTCATCGATCTCCGACTGCGGGACGGGGGGCTGGCCGGCCTCGCGCGCGGACTGGGCGACAAACGACAGCGCCATCACCGATGCACGGGCGAGGTTGTCGCGCGCCTCCTCGTCGGTGATGTCGATCAGCTGCCCGAACCCCCACTCGGGCGCGAGCATCGCCAGGGCAGACTGCACGTCGACACGGTGGTCGCCCGAGCGCACGGTCAGCGCGTGCGGTTCGGCCGGCGGCAGGCCGGGTTTGAAGCGGCCGTCGACCAGCAGGCCCCACACCTGCTCGTAGGGGACCGTGCCCACCAGTTCCTCGATGTTGACGCCGCGGTAGCGCAGCGCGCCACCCTCTTTGTCGGGCTCGGCGATCTCCGTTGCGAAGGCGACGACTCCTTCCAGGCCCGACTGGACCTCAGGTGCTGACTGAACCGCGCTCATGGCACTCGCTTTCTGGGCTTGATGCTTGACCGGTTGCTGCCTTGTGGGCAGGCCCCGTATCTTCGCAGGACTGCGCCTGCTCAGGCGTTGCCCAGGACCGCGGCCATCCGCTGCGGCTTGACGCCCAGAGCTTCCGCGTCTGCGGCGCCACGCGGTGAGGTCATCGCCGTCTCCATCAGCTCGGCCTCATCCCAGGTCGCGAACGCGCTCGGCCCGGCCGCGCGCTCGAGCATCCGCAGGGCGCGCGACACGATCGGGGTCGGAACGTGTACGAGCGGGCGCCTGCGGCCCAGCGAGCGCAGGAGCGCGCGCACGATCTCGGTGTGGCTGAGCGTCTCGGGCCCCGCCAGCTCGTAGCGCGCGAGAACGTCATCCATGTGCAGCGCCGCAACCACGCACGCGGCGACGTCGTCGGCCCAGATCGGCTGGAAGGCGGTGCGCCCGCGCCCGGACACGGGCATCACGGGCAGCAGCGCCATTCGTTCGAGCAGCGTCAGCCACGGGTCGCCGGGGGCGTAGACGATCGAGGGAGCGAACACGATCGAGCGCAAGTCCGCCTCGCGCACCGCCTGCTCGGCGAGCGCCTTCGCGCGCAGGCAGCGCGTGCGGTGGTGGGTGGAGGCGCCGAGCGCCGAGAAGAACACGAAGCGCTCGACCCCCTGGCGCTCTGCCGCCTCCACCATCCGCCACGTGGCAATGCCGTTGAGCTCCTCGATCGAGCCGCGCGGCTGGTCGCGGATCGAGGCCGCCAGGTGCACGACCGTCTGTACGCCGCGCAGCGCGTTGCGAAACGACGGCGGGTCGGTGAGATCGCCGAGCGCGATCTGCACGCGCACGCGCTGGGCGCCCAGCCGCCGTGGGTCGCGCACCAGGCAGCGCACCTCCGCCCCTTCCGCCAGCAGTCGCGACAGCAGCGCCGAGCCGACGAGGCCGGTCGCGCCGGTAAGCAGCAGCATGCATCGTAGAATATGCCTCTCCCGAGCGGAGCTCCCGTCAAGCGACCCACAGAAGGAGGCGAATGGCCTACGTAATCGCCGAGCCGTGCATTGGCACCAAGGACAACTCCTGTGTCGAGGTATGCCCCGTGGACTGCATCCACCCGACGCCCGACGAGCCTGGATACGACGCGGCCGAGATGCTCTACATCGACCCGGAGGAGTGCATCGACTGCGACGCCTGCGTCGAGGCCTGCCCGGTGGACGCCTGCTTCGCCGAGGACCAGCTCCCCGAGGAGTGGCAGAAGTACACGCAGCTCAACGCCGACTACTTCGCCAACGCCAAGTAGCGGCGCGGTGGCGTGCCGGCAAGTCGACCCGGACGGCTCAACCGTAGTAACGGGCGACGAGCTGCAGCTGACTGAAGACGTCGTGGGCCAGGAACAGAACCACGATCAGCGCGCCCACGGCCGGCCCCCAGCGTCTGCCGGCGCCGCGCGCCGCGAGAACGAGGATCGCGCCGAGCAGCGGCAGCAGCGGCAGCAGGTAGCGGACCTGACCGAATTCGGCGTCGGTCGCGGGGAAGGCGTGGTAGGAGGCCGCGCCGATCAGCGCCATCAAGCCGACGCTCATGACCGCGTAGGCGAGCAGCTCGAAGGCGCGGCGTCGCAGCGCCGCGCGGCGCTGGTATAGCGAGCGGCCGCAGAGCAGCGCGATCGCCGCCGCGGGAATCAGCGCGACATCGTTCAGCCAGCCGGGCATCGGGGTGTCGAGCCAGCCGTACAGCCCGACGTACCCGTTGAACCAGATCTGGCGCGTGCTGAACAGCCCCGGGAAGTCGTTGACCGTGCCCGGCAGTCGCGGCAGGTAGAGCTGCCAGACGTAGTTGAGCTCCGCCGGCAGCGGTCCCTGCAGCTGGATCGCCCCGGACACGATCCCGAGCAGCGGGTGGCCGGACAGCGCGTTGATCGCCGCGTATGCCATTACCGGGATCAGCGCGACAGCGCCGGCGAGCGCGAGCCTGCCCAAGGCCGCGCGCCTGGACACGCGCGCGGCGCGCGCGGCGAGGACGAGCAGCGCCACGAGGATGCCGGGGGCGAGGCCGATGAAGTTCAGCTTGGTCAGGAAGCCGAGCGCCGTCACGGCCCCGATCGCCACCGCGCCGCGCGTGCTGAGCCCGCGCCGGAAAGCGCGCGCGAGGCAGAAGAAGGTCGCGGCCGACACCGCGAACAGCAGCGCGTCGGGATTGACGGCGCCGGACATGAACCCGAGCAGCGGCGCGAGCGCGATCGAGAGCCCGCCGACGGTCCACGCCCACGGCGCCCCGGGAAGCGCTTCGCGCAGGAACAGGAAGGTGAAGAACGCGGTGAGGCCGGCGAACAGCGTTGACAGCAGCCGCATCAGCTGCAGCCGATCGAGCACGCTGCCGCTGCGCTCGAGGCTGTACGGGATCGCCTCCAGCGCGTAGTACAGCGGTGGCTGCGACGTAGCGAGACCCGCCGCGGGGCTCCCCACTTCGTGCGCGGTAGCGGCCAGCGTGCGTTCTAGCACCACCTGTTCCCGCTGTGTCGCGAGCGTGCGAACCTGGGGCCGCAGGCGGACTTTTTCATAGTGCAGGGCGCTGAGCACGGCGGTCTCTTCCTTGGAGAGCTGCTCGGAACTGGATGAGGGCAGGTGTCCCGTTTCGGCGAGCTGCTTGACGTAGGCGAAGTGATCGGGCTCATCGGGGACCTCGAAGGCAGGTGTCAGAAGCGACCAGCAGACCGCGTTGAGGCATGCGATCAGCGCGCACATCAGCGCCAGCCGCGAGACTCGCGCGGCCTTCCCAGGAGCCGGCGGGGCCGCGCCGTCCGCGGGCTCGGCGTGTCTCGAGCCGTGCTGTGCCAGCTCCTGGCCGACGGTGCTCACCGCAGCTCCCTGAAGGCCACACAAGAGGCCAGCGCGGCGACCGTCGCCATCAGCGACAGGGCGAGCAGCGCGATCCACGTGCCGGGGTCGGCGCGACCGAGACCGATCGCACGCACGATCGATGGGATCAGCGATGCCCACGAACGATCGCCCGGCCGCAGATATTCGATCCACATGCGTCCACCGAGCACCACGCCGCCGCCGCGCGCCGCGAGCGCCGGGGGTGCCTGGCTGCCCTGCACGATGACCGCTTCGTCGTGCAGCTGCAACGACACGCACAGCGTCACATCGGAGACGGGGCGAGCCAGCGGCTTCACTGGAATCGTGACCGACCCCCCCGACCACCCGGAGCCTCGCTGCCCGCTGGTGAGAGCGTGCCCGTCCGCGGAGGCCGTGAGGTGTACGCGTGGCCCCGCGGCCGCCGCGAGCCACACGCGGATCGCAGCTATGCCCCGCGGCAGCAGTTCGTGCGCCTGGCAGTAGGTGCGGTTGCGTTCGGTGCTCGCGATCGGTTCTTCTTCGGCGCCCGCCGGCGCGTTCGTGCGGGCAACGCTCATCGGCGACTGCAACAACGTCACGCCGAGCGCGAGAATCAGCAACGCCAGCCCCGCGGCAAGCGCGACCCTGGCGCGGCGCATCAGTCGCGCCGCAGGCCGAGGATGCTGAGCAGGAACGAGGAGAAGATGACCTGGATGCCGAGCACGAGCAGCGTCGCCGCGAAGATCGCGAGACTCTCCTGGGAGAGGCTGCCGAAGCCACGAGCGATCCAGTCGAGCACCAGCACCACCAGCAGCGCCAGCCCGACCAGCGCGATCACGCTGCCGAGCATCAGGCCGTGCTCGAGTCGCAGACGTTCGCGTGCGCGGTCGAACCACGGATCGCGCTCACCCATGAAGTACGTCGCATACGCGTGGGCGCAGAGGCCGAGGCTCACGAGCTGAACGCCGACGATCAGCAGCAGCGAGCCACCGATCAGCGTGTGCAGGTCCCACTGGCGTGCCAGCACCGGGAGGTGCGCGAGCACGGTCAGCGAGATGAAGGCGCCCAGCGCGGCGATCGCCGCGCCGGGCAGGATAAAGAGGTGATTGGGTGAGTGAAGCAGCAGAAAACGCAGGTGGCGCCAGCCGTCGCGAAAGCTCGAAAGCTTCGACTCGCCCCCGCGCGGGTGGTACTCGATCGGGATCTCACGGATGTCGAGCCGCTCCTTGGCTGCGCGTACGACCATCTCCGAGGCGAACTCCATGCCGGTGGTGCGCAGCGCCAGCTTTTCGAGACGGTCGCGCCGCAACGCGCGCATCCCGCAGTGGGCATCGCGCACACCGGTGTGAAAGAGGAGGTTCAGCAATCCCGACAGCAGTGGATTTCCGATGTAGCGGTGATGCCACGGCATCGCGCCCGGGTGAATGTTCTCCATGCGGTCGCCGATGACCATGTCCGCTCCGTCCTGGAGCTCCCGCACGAAGCTCGGGATCTCGTCGAAGTCGTACGTGAGGTCGGCGTCGGCCATCAGGATGTAAGTGCCGCGCGCGGCACTGAACCCGGCTATGTAGGCGCTGCCGTAGCCGCGGCGCAACTCGTGCACGACATGGGCCCCGGCGAGCTCGGCCAGCTCGGCGCTACCGTCCTCAGAGCCGTTGTCCGCAACGATCACCTCACCGTGTATGCCCGAGCGCTCCAGCGCCGCGCGAGCGGACCTGACGCACTGCTCGATGTTCTCGGCCTCGTTGAGGCAGGGGATGACCACCGACACGAGATACGAAGGGGGGCTCTCAGCTGTATCGGGAGTGCGAACCTCGGTGGAGGCATAGGTCATCGCCGTAGAGTTAGCGGAGGCCTCTGTGGCTGTCAACGACGGCCAGCGGATCGCCCCGAGGCGGTCGCGCGGCCGCTTCGCGGCGTCTCCGACTTGCTCACCCGTAGTAGCGTCCGATCACGAGCATCTGGCTGAAGACGTCCTGCGCGAGGAACACGATCACGATAAGCGTGCCGATGACCGGACCCCAGCGGCGTCCGGCGCCGCGTGCCGCCAGCGCAAACAGCGCGCCAAGCAGCGCCACCAGCGGCAGCACGTAGCGCACCTGGGCATAGGCGGCGTCGAAGCCCGGGAATTCGTGGTAGGAGTCAGCGCCGACGAGACCGAGCAGGCCGACGCCGATCGACGCATACACCGCGAGCTCGGCGACACGGACTCGCAAGGCGCCCCGACCTTGGACGAGCGCGCGGCCACTGAGCAGCGCGATGGCGATCGCCGGGATCAGCGCGACGGCATAGACCCAGTTGGGGAAGGTCGTATCGAGCCAGCCGTACAAGCCGACGTAGCCGCGGAACCACACCTCCCGCCACATCACCAGACCGGGGAAGTCATCGACCGTGCCCGGCAGCCGCGGTAGGTACAGCTGCCAGATGTAGTTGAGCTCGGAGAACACCGACCCGTGCACCGTCTGGATGCCCTGCGAGAGGACCCCGAGCAGCGGGTGGTGAGACAGTGCGTTGATAGTCACATATAGCAGGCTCGGGCTGAGCGCGACAGCGACAGCGAGCGCGAGCAGTCGATACGCCGAGCGCCCGCGCACGCGCGCGGCGCGCACCGTGAGAACGGCCAGGCCGATGAAGATGCCGGGAGCGAGGCCGACGAAGTTGAGCTTGGTCAGGAAGCCGATCGCGGTCAGCGCCCCCAGTGTGAGCGCGCCGCGCGTGCTGAGGCCCCGCCGAAACGCGCGCGCGAGGCGGTAGAAGATCGCCGAGGAGACCGCGTACAGCATCGCGTCGGGGTTGACTGCGCCGGACATGAATCCGAGCAGAGGCGCGAGCGCGACCGCGAGGCCAGCCACGGTCCATACCCGCGGTGGCCCGCCGGGGAGCACCTCGCGCACGAACAGGAAGACGAACATCGCCGTCAGCGCCGCCATCAACGCGGAGGTGAGCCGCATAAGCTGCAGGCGCGCGAGCTCGCTTCCGCCTCGTGCGATGGTGTACGGGATCGCCTCCAGCGCATAGTAAAGCGGCGGCTCCGACTGAGCGACGCCGGCGCCCGGGCTGCCTCTTGCGCTTGTGTGCGATGCCAGTCGCAGGTCGCGCCGCAGCTCGTTCTCTTGCAACTGTGACGCGATCGCGCCGTTCTCTGGCAGCTCGCGTACGTCTTCGAAGCGAAGTCCCGCGAGCGTGAGCGTCTCTTCGTTGGAGAACTGTTCAGAGTTGCCGGCAGGCGGTCGCCCGGTTTCCGCGAGTTGCTTGACGTAGGCGAAGTGGTCCGGCTCATCGGGTGCCTGGAAGGCGTACGTTACGACTGACCAGCACGCGGCGTTGAGAAAGGCCACGAGCGCGCACATCCAGACAGTCCGGACACGCCTGCTCACCGTAGGTCCGTGAGAAGGAGATTCGATGCGAGCAGAACCACCGCCGCGAGCAGCGCAAGGACGACAGAGACGACCAACGCGCCGGCCACGGCGTGGCTGAAGCCCATGTTGGTAACGGCGGTCGGGATCAGTGACGCCCATGAGCGCGTCCCCGGGCGCAGGTATTCGATGCGCATGATTCCGGGCAGGGTCCGCCCTCCTTCGCGTGCCGCAATTGCGGGGGGCGTGTCCTTGCCCAGCAGGAAGAGCCTGCCGTCGCTCAAGTGAAACGACACGCAGACCGTCGCTGCGGATATTGCGCGGGGAATCGGTTTGACCGGGACGGTCACGACCTCGCCAGTCCAGCCTGGGACCTGTTCTCCACTCGTGATCGCGCGGCCGTCGGAGAACACGTCGACTCGCACGCGCGGCCCGATCGAGGCCACTAGTGAGACGCGAATCGCCGACGTCTGCCGGGGTAGCGTTTCGCGCGCTTGACAGTAGCTGGTGCTCTGGCCGGTGATCGCGACGGCCGTCTGCGTGTCACTCGAGACTCCATTCGTGCGCGCAACGCTCATAGGTGAGCGCAGAAGCGTGAGGCCCACGCCGGCCGCGAGCAGCGTCAGCCCCAGCAGGAGCGTGATCCTGACACCGCGCATCGGCGAATCAAAGCACGATAGTGGCGGCCCGCTTGACGCCTGTCGACGCCGGTTAGCTAGCCGGCCGGCATGTGGCTGTGAATGTCTCTCAATCTGTCGCGTTTGGTGGTGATGTCAGCGTGAGCTCGCTCGTAGCGCTGTAGTCGGGGTGCAGCACATCGAAGATCGGCACGTCGGCGATCGCCTCTGCCAGCCGTGCGCGTAGCTGCACGGAGTCCAAGCGGTGTGACTGGGGAGCGACGGGGTTGACGGTGATTGCCCGCAGCTCGGCGCGGGCGAGCGCGTGCAGCCGGACACCGTGCCGGCGATACCAGCGGGAGCCGGCTTTCCAGACGAACACGTGCGTCGGATCGGAGACGACCAGCTCCAGCTCGCGCCGGCGGCGCCGCAAGGGTTGCAGGAGGTTGCGCAAGAACGCTTCCGGCAGCGCGCCCGCCACCAGCAGCCAGCGCGCGCCGGGGTTCTCGTCGAGCAACTGCGCGATCTGCTCGGACTCGGCCAGCAGCACGAAGCGCGGGGGCAGCACGAGCGGATCTCCCTCTTCGGCGACAAGTAGGCTCGTGCCGCTCGTGGTGGCGGCCAGCGCGTGCAGCCGGCGTCCTTGCGCCGATGCGTCGTCGAGCACGGGTAGGCGCACCAGCTCGACGGCGTCCGCGGTCTGCTGCACGACCTCCTCGATGTCGCGAGCGAGGACCGCGCCCGTCGCGATCAGCAGCCCGTCGCACACGCTCGGCGATGAGGCGGCGCGGCGGTCGACGGCGCCGTCGATCAGCACCTGCTCGGCGCCGTGCGCGAGCATCATGTCGCTCACCGCGCGCACGTCCGCCGCCGCACTCGGGCCTGCCACCTCGATCGCGCCAGCGTTCTCCAGACGCGCGACGAGCACGCGTCCAAGCGGCGTGCGGATGTGCGTCTCCTCCAGCAGCTCGTGCGCTATCGCGCTCGCGCGGAGCAGCCCGTCGGTGGTTGCCACGAGGCTCCGCGCCGGCAGGCGCACCCGCGGCTTCTCGATGCGGGAGTCGATCACGTCGCGCTCCTCGCCATCGCGGCCGACCGACGTCACCCCCACGCAACGCCGCTGTGCCTCGAGCTCGCGCAGCAACGCGGCGAGCGTCTCCGTCTTGCCGGTGTTCTTCGCCAAGCCGACCAATGCCAGGCGCCTGGCCGATGCCGTCAGCTCGCTGAGCATCGCGTCCGTGGCCGGATCAGCTGGGCGCCGACACGCGCGCGGCGAGCTCGCGCACGATGAACGTCGCCAGGTGCTGTGGTTCGGTGCCCTTGGAGAAGCCGGCGTCGTAGCCGAGCTCCTTGGCGAGCTCGTTGGACACGCGCGGGCCGCCGCACGCGAGGATCATCTGCCCGCGCCTGCCCTCGGCCTCGACCATCTCGACGAGCTCCGTCAGGTTGTGCACGTGCAGGTTCTGCTGGGTGACCGTCTGCGAGACGAGGATCGCGTCGGCGCCGACGTCGATCGCCTTCGCGACGAGCACGCTGTTGGGGACCTGGCTGCCGAGGTTGTAGGTCTGAAAGCAGCGGTAGCCCTCGAGGCCGTGGTGGCCGTGGTAGCCCTTCAGGTTGAGCATCGCGTCGATGCCGACGCTGTGCGTGTCCGAGCCCGTGCTCGCGCCGACGACCACGATCCTGCGCCCGAGCCGCTCCCGCGCGAAGCGCTCGATCTCGTCCTCTGACATGTACTCGATGTCAAAGCCCTCCCCCTGCAGCGCCGCGAAGTCGACCGTCTGCGTGCAGCGGCCGTACATGACGAAGTACGTGTAGCCCTCCGTCAGCTGCTCGTAGTGGACGACCTCCGGCTCGGCGAAGCCCATCTTCGCCGCGAGCTCGAGGGCGGCGCGGCGGGCGGCCAGCGAGTAGGGGACCGGGAGCGTGAAGCTGAGCTGGACGAGGCCGTCGTCGAGGTGGTCGGCGTAGGGTCGGACGGCGGCGAGGTCGACCTCATGCATAGCTCGCCTCTCGCATCAGCTCGACGACCGGGTTGAAGTAGTCCGCGTCCGTCTCGACGATGCCCTCGATGCCGCGGCCCTCGTCGAGGCGGCGGCTGACGTCGCCGAACGTCGCTTCCTCGATCGCCTGGAAGAGGCCCGTCCGCGCGATCCGCTCGAGCAGCTCGCGCGCGCCCGCGAGGACGTCCTGGGCGCGGGTCTGGATGATGCCGCCGCGCCTGAACTCGATCTCCTCGCCGAGGTCGTGCGCGGCGTTGAACACGTAGTCGACGTTCTGCAGGCCGAGCACGCGGTCGTGGATGTGCGGCGTGAAGATGCCCTCCGTCGGCACGCCGATCGTCTGGATGCCCTGGCCGGTCGCGATCGTCACGAGGTTGAACAGCGTGTCGGCCGCGTGCGTGCGGAACAGGTTGCCGTCCATGTGCCGCGTTGGCGGCATGTACTTGATCGGGCAGTCCGGAAACAGCTCGCGCGTCAGCTGCGCCTGCGCCCACTCGTACAGCAGGCCGTTCTTCACCGGCACGTCGATCTCGAACGCGTCGCCGAGCGCGATCTGCGCGTCGGGCACGCCCGAGGCGCGCGCGAGCTCGTGGTTGATGAACTGCGACGCCGTCACCGTGTGGGCCGCCTCGATCGCGTCGGCCGTGCGCAGGTAGTTGTCCTCGCCCGTGTTGATGACGACGCCGAACCAGCCGTTGATCATGCGCGAGACGCGCTGATCGATCAGGCCGCGGACGATGTTGATGTCGCGATAGAGGATCCCGTAGAGGGCGTCGTTGACCATGTTGTCGAAGCCCTCCCACGCGCCCATCGCCGCGATCTCCGACATGCACAGGCCCGAGCAGAAGCTCGACAGGCGCACGTAGCGGCCGTGGGACTCCGACCACGCGTCCATCGCCTCGCGCATGATGCGGAAGTTCGCCTGCGTCGCGAACGTGCCGCCGTAGCCCTCCGTCGTGGGGCCGTAGGGGACGTAGTCGAGCAGGCTCTGGGCGGTCGAGCGGATCACCGCTACGATGTCGCCGCCCGCTTCGGCCACGGCCTTGGCGTGGACGACGTCCTCGTATACGTCACCCGTCGCCGTCAGCACGTAGCGCAGGGGGGCCGGCGCATCGCCCAGGCGCTCACGCATCGCGCGGCGCTCGTCGAAGCGCGTGGTGATCTCCTGCAGCCGGGCGGAGCACTCCGCCGTGACGCGCTCGCGGACGGCGCCTTCCTCGGCGCGCTCCAGCCCGAGGAGGTCGAGCTCACCCGCGTTGACGCCCTCGGAGATCTGCTGGGGCGTACGCCCCGTCTGCAGCATCGCGTTGCCCAGCCAGTACGCCACCCCGCGGCCGAGGCCGCCGCCGTCGTGCACGTGATCGACCAGCACGTTCGGCAGCGGCGCGTCGAGGTCGTTCGCGCCGTCCACGCCCAGCAGGCGCGTCACGCTGCGCTCGACCGACACCGTCGTGCGGCTCGCGATCCGCTCGCCGACCTGCGCCGCGATCTGCTTCGCCGCCTCGCGGCAGGCTGTTACCACGCCCGGGTCGAGGTCCAGCTTGGAGGCGGTCATCGGATGTCCCTGACGATCGGGAACGGGATCACCTCGCGCAGCGTGTCGCGTTCGGTCAGGATCATCACCAACCGGTCGACGCCCATGCCGCCGCCCGCCGTCGGCGAGTAGCCGTACTCGAGCGCGCGCGTGTACTCCTCGTCGTTCGGGTGCGGCACATCGCCGTCGTCGACCGCGCGGCGCTTGCGCTGGTCGACGAAGCGCTGCCACTCGTCCACCGGGTCGTTCAGCTCGGTGTCGCCGCTGACGAGCTCGATGCCGCCGATGACCGCGTCGAAGTGCTCGCCAAGCTCCGGGTGCACCGCGTGGCGCTTGGTGATCGGGAACGGCTCCAGCGGAAAGTCGAACACGTGCGTCGGCTGGTTGATCGTGTGCTCGATCTTCTCCGAGTAGATGTCCGCGACGACGTCCGCCCACGTGGCCGCCTCGTCTACTGGTTCATCGAGGATCTCCGCGAGCTGGTCGCGCGTGGACTCCATGAAGTCGACGCCGAAGCGCTCGAGGATCAGCTCCTGCATCGTGATCCGCTTCCACGGCTTGGCCAGGTCGATGTCCTCACCATTCCGTTTGATCGTCGTGCGGCCCAGCGCGCGCTGGGCGACGTCGCGGAACATCTCTTCGGTGACCGTCGCCACGTCGTTGTAGTCCGCGTACGCGCACATGAACTCGATGATCGTGAACTCGGGACTGTGCTTGTGGGAGATGCCCTCGTTGCGGAACACCTTGCCCATGTCGTACACGTTCTCCATGCCGCCCACGATGCAGCGGTTGAGGAACAGCTCGACCGAGATGCGCAGGTACAGGTCGCGGTCCAGCGCGTTGTGGTGGGTGGTGAACGGGCGCGAGCCCGCGCCGCCCGCCAGCGACTGCAGCGCAGGCGTTTCCACCTCGATGAAGTTGCGTTCGTTCAGCCACTTGCGGATCTCGAACACGATCTTGTGGCGCGTGATGAACAGCTCGCGCGTGTCCTCGTTGGCGAGCAGGTCGAGCTCGCGGTAGCGGTAGCGGGTGCCGGTGTCGCCGAGGCCGTGGTGCTTGTCCGGGGGCGGGCGCAGGGTCTTGGTCAGGAGGGTGCACTCCTGGATCGCGAGGGCCAACTGGCCGCGCTGGGTGACGTAGATACAGCCGTCGATGCCGACGATGTCGCCGATGTCGAGGCTGAGGATGCGGTCGTATGTCTCCTGCCCGAGCGCGTCGACGCGCACGACCGCCTGGATCTGGCCGGACAGGTCGCGGATGTCCAGGAACGCGGTCTTGCCGTGGCCGCGGCGGGAGATGATGCGCCCCGCGATCTCGTAGCGCAGGTCGGGGTGCTCGCCGTGGTCCAGGGTTGTCGGGTCGTGGGCGGCGAGCACGTCCGCGATGCGCGTGCGCGTGTTCCACAGGCTGACGGGAGGGTACGGGTCGACTCCCTGCGCGCGCAGGCGCTCCAGCTTGTTGCGGCGTTCGTCGAATCCCCCCTCCCCCTCCGGGGACGATGCGACGACGCCGTCCTGCGCTTGATCGTCCTCGGACGCGCGTGCCGCACGCGGCTCTGCCGCCTGGGCTTGATCGTTGGCCGACATGCCGACGATCCTAGACCATGCGAGCAGCCGTCCCGAGCGAGACAAGACCGCTCGAGCGAGGCCGCACAGCCGCCGATCAGCCGTAGTAACGTGAGACGACCAGCAGCTGGCTGAAGAGGTCATGCGCGAGGATCAGCACCACGACCATGGCGCCTACCGCCGGTCCCCAGCGTCGGCCGGCTCCACGTGCCGCGAGGGCGAGCGCAGCACCCAGCAAAGCCAGCATCGGAAGCAGGTAGCGCGGTGAATAAAACGGTCCTTCATGCCTGATCACGTCGCTGGTGTATGAAGCTGCCCCCACCATCGCCATGACGCCGGCGGCCATCACGAGGTAGACGACGAGCTCCGGTAGCCGGCTCCCCAGCACGGCGCGGCCGGCCACAAATGCGCGCATGCAGAGGAGTGCAAGGAGCCCGGCCGGTACCAGTGCAATGTCGTAGACCCAGCCCGGGAAGGTGGTGTCCGCCCAGCCATACACTCCGACAAATCCGTTGAACCACAGTTGGCGGGGTGTGGAGAGCCCGGGGAAGTAGCTCACGCTGCCCGGAAGGCGTGGGAGAAAGAGCTGCCAGACGTAGCTGATCTCACTGAGCACGTCACCGCGCGCCGCTCCGCCGGCCGAGTTTGACACGAGGCTCAACGATGTGCTGGTCGTCAGCGGCTTGAACGCAAGGTAGACGAGCGCAGGGCTCACGGCGAGGACGAGGCCGAAAGCGGCGTATCCGACGTGCCGGGCCTTCGGCGCTGGGCGGAGAGCTGCCAGGAGCAGGCCGATGGCCGCGCCGGGAAACAGCCCGAGGAAGTTGAGCTTGGTGAGCGAGCCAATCGCCATGGCGGCCCCAATCGCGATCGCGAGGCCAAGCGTGAGACCGCGGCGGAAGGCGCGGGCGAGCAGGTAGAAGAGCACGGCGGAGACGGCGGTGAGCATCGCATCCGGATTCACCGCACCTGACATGAATCCAAGCAGTGGCGCGAGCGCCACGCCCAGACCTCCGACCGTCCAGGCCCAGCCGACTTCCGGCAGCGTCTCGCGCACGAACAGAAACGCGAACATAGCCGTTACTCCGGCAAACAGGGCTGAGAGCAGGCGCATGAGCTCCAGGCGGTCGAGCAGCGTGCCCCCAGACCCGAGCTCGTAGGGGACCGTCTCGAGCACGTAGTACAGCGGCGGCTCGTTAGCGGAAGTCCCGGTATCTCCCGCGCCCCTTGCGGAGAGGGGCAGGGCCAGATCGTGTTCAAGCCTTTGCTGCTGAGCGCGCGAAGAGATCGTTTGTGCGCTGGGCATGTACGCAACGCCTGATTGGTCCAGGTCCCTCAGCACCACGTTCTCCTGCGGGGAGTATCCGACCTCTGCCCCCAGCGGCAGTCGTCGCGCTTCGGCCAGGTACTGGACGTAAGCGAAATGAGACGGTTCGTCGGGCGTCTGAAACGGAGGTGACAGGAGCGACCAGCACGCGGCGTTGACGCAGGCGATCACGGCGCACGCCCATGCCGCCCTGGGCACGTTGCGAGGCGCTTGCACAATCCTGGCAAGGCGCCGCGGCGGCCTACGTAAGACATGCATACGTAAGGCGTGATCACTCGCGCGAGGGCGAGGGCGAGGGCGAGGGCGAGTTGTCAGCTGCTGGATGGCGAGGCGCGATGCGAGCGCCGTGACGGCCACCATGAGCGCCCCAATGAGCAACGCGATCCACGTGCCGCTCGGAGCCCGGCCAAGACCGATGCGCCGGGCCACAGACTTGGCCATGGACCACCATGACGCGCTGCCGGGCGCGATGTAATCGATGCGCATGCGTCCGCGCACGCGTCCGCCCGCGCTCGTCAACGCGGTTGACGTTCGGTTCTGCTGGCCGAGCACGATGACCGCTTCCCGGCTCTGGCCAAGCGCGAAGCAGACAGTGGCGTCGCTGACGCTGCGCCGGAGGCGTCCGACCGGCACGGTGACCTCCGCACCCTCCCACCCCGAGTCGTGCGTCCCGCGGGTGAGAACGCGTCCAGCGGACAGCACCTCGACGCTTACGCTCGGCCCGATCGTCGCCTCGACATAGATGCGGATCGCCGAAGTAGCCGCCGGCAGCACTTCTCCTGACTGGCAGGCCTGCTCGCCGCCACGGAGGTGCGTGAGTTCCGATCGCAACGGCACCGAGTTGGTCCCGGCGACACGCGAAGGCGCCTCCGACAACACGAGCGCGACGGCGATCGCCACCAGCGCCAAGCCGCAGGCCAAGACGACCTTGACGTTCATCGCCAACCCCGCTGAGGTCCACACGTCGAGATACGCCGGAGTGTTTCAACGGCCCCCCATCCGGTCAATCGTGCAGCCGGCGCTCACGGGGCTCCTCAACCGTACGGCACCTCCAACCGGCGCCTCCGCCGCGGTCCTCGGAGGGTCCAGGGCCAAAGCCGCCCCCGCTGTCGCGGCACGAGGGCCGCGAAGATGTCTCTATCTGATCGGTCAGGCCATCGGCAGCGACATGCCCACCGGCTTCGGGCTGTCAGCCGGCGCCGGCGAGGCCGGCGGGATGGTGTCGGGGGCGGGTCCGGGGGCGGCGCCGCCGACTTCCCCCTCCGGGGACGATGCGACGAGAGGCAGCACAGGCAGCTCAAACGGCGCGGCTGGGGTCATCGCGATCAGGCCGCGGGCGACCCGGCGGATCGCCTGCGAGGCCGGGTCGTCGGGGTCCTCGATCACGAGCGGCACGCCGCTGTCGGCGTGCTCACGCAGCGGCATCGTCAGCGGCACCTTGCCGAGCAGCGGCACGTCGAGCTCGTCCGCGAGCTCCTGGCCGCCGCCCTCGCCGAAGATCGTGAAGCGCTCCCCGGAAGGGGTCGTGAAGCTCGACATGTTCTCGATCACGCCGCCGATCTCGAGGTCGACCTTGTGCGCCATATGCGCGGCGCGGCGCGCGACCTTCTGCGCGGTCGCCTGCGGTGTCGTCACGATCATGAACTGCGCCTGCGGCAGGAGCTGCGCGAGCGTCATCGAGACGTCGCCCGTGCCCGGGGGCAGATCGACGAGCAGGTAGTCGAGCGCGCCCCATTCGACGTCCTGCAGGAACTGCGTCAGCGCCTTGTGCAGCATCGGCCCGCGCCACACCACCGCGGCATCCTCCTCGACGAAGAAGCCGATCGACATCACCTTCACGCCGTGCGCGTCGAGCGGGATGATCTTGCGCTGGGGCGAGACCGCCGGACGGGTCGAGCCGAGGCCGTACATGCGCGGGATCGAGTAGCCCCACACGTCGGCGTCGAGCACGCCCACGCGCTTGCCCTCGGCCGTCAGCGCCGCGGCGAGGTTGGCGGTGAGCGTCGACTTGCCGACGCCGCCCTTGCCCGAGCCGATGCACAGGACGTTGGCGACCTGCGCGAGCGCGCCCGCGGGCAGGCTGCCGCGTCCGAGCTTCTGCTGCAGCGCCTGCTTCTGGGTGTCTGAGAGGACATCGAAGTACACGTTCACGTGGGTGACACCGTCGAGCGCCGACACAGCCTGGGCGACGGACGTCTGGAAGTGGCCCTTGATCGGGCAGCCGGGGGTCGTCAGCGAGACCGTCACGTCGACTACGCCGTTGGCGCTGATGTCGATCGAGCGCACCATGTCGAGCTCGACGATCGAGCGGTGCAGCTCGGGGTCGATCACGACCTCCAGCGCCTTGCGGATCTCATTCGTGTCGGTCACGCGGCTCATTGTGACAAACCACGGACAAGCTGCCCGGTGCCGGCGCGCGGGACCGACCCGCGGCGTCCACTGAGGGCTGCATTAAAAAGACCCGCGGGCGGTGGGGGCCGCCCGCGGGTCGAGGGAGGAGAGGGTGCTACTACTGCCGGCGGGATATGAGGCCGGCAGACTCTCCGCTTGCGGCCCTCTCCAAGGCCGGGCGGGGAAGCTCGTGGCTCAGACGAGGCTCAGGATGCGCTCCTGGACCTTGTTGGCCAGCTCGGGGACACGGGTGGCGAGCTCCGGAACGAGGTCCGGGACGCGGTTGGCGAGGTCGCTGCCGCTCTTGGTGAACGCGTCACGACGCTCCTCGAGCTCGCTGACGGTGCTCTCGATCCTGCGGCGGCGCTGGCGCAGCTGGCGCTCGACGCGGACGCGGGCTTTGCGCACCTCGCGCTCGAGGCGGTTACGCGCGGTCACGCCGCGGCGCTCGAAGCGGCGCAGCTGCGCCTGCGTCTTCGACGTCGAGCCGTACGTCGAGATCGTGTCGCTTACGGTCGAGACGACGCGTTCGCGGGCGATCAGGGCGGCTCCGACGGGGATCAGCACCGCGCGCTCGGCGTAGTCGCCGAACACGTCGGTCGTGGTGGCCTTGGCCGGGGCCGTGCCGTTCACGCTCGCGCGCTTGGAGGCAGCTGCTTTGGCCGCAGTGGCTTTGGTCGCGGCAGGTTTGCGCGTCGCTTTGGCGCGGACTTTGGTGGTTTTGGGGGAAGTCGGTGCGGTTGGCATCTGAAAGAGGCCTCCTGTTTGGTCCTCGCCGGGTGCGAGGAGGGGGGCTGGCAGTCCTATTGGGGCTGGCCGCCTGTCTCAGCGGCCGAACACCTGTTTGTACCCCCTGCGGGAAAGATCGTTACACGGCGATCGTAGCAGACCGTGAAAAGCCTGTAACCACGGGCTGTCTTGTTGGCCTAGCTTGTAACAGGAGGAACATGCGTTCGGCCAGAAGGATGGCACAGAAGGGTGACGAGCGCCAGGCGACTGCATGAGCGAGAGCGACGGACGCCTGCATCCACTAGTTAGAATGCGTGCGCCATGCCGGCATTAGGACTCGCCGAGCCGCCCGAAGAAGGATTGTGGCGGGTCGCAAAAGGTGACCCCTTTGCGCTGCGCGACCCATCGCCGCCCCTGAGGGGACCCGACGACCTGGGCGTTGGGAATCGCTTCGACAGCGCCGTCGGCAACTTCCGCGTCTGGTATTTCGCGACCGAGCTCGAAGGCTGTTACGCGGAGACGCTCGCGCCCCTTCGTCCCGATCCGGCGGTCTTGGCCGCCGTGTCGGGCGACGAGGACGGCTTCATGCCGCTGGGCGAGATCCCCGCGGATTGGCGGCAGAGTCGGATCGCCGTACGTGCGACCTTCCCGGAAGGCCGTCCGTTCTTGGACGTGGAGGACTCCGGAACTAGGGCCATCCTGCGCAAAGAGCTCGCTTGGCTGCTCGCCAGCCTTGGGCTGGACGATATTGACGTCGCGGCTATTCGAAGCAAAGACCGACGTCTGACCCGGTGGGTCGCGCAGTGGGCGTGGGATCGCCATGAATCCCATGGCTATCCCCCTTTCGCGGGCATCCGGTTTTGCTCACGGCTTGGGAGCGAGTGGGAGTGCTGGGCCGCCTTTGAAGACGCATTGCCAGAGGAGCGGGAGCAGAAGTCGATCTTGCGCCAGGACGAGGCTCTGCAGCGTGTCGCTGCGCTCTATGACCTGGAAATCTTCTAGGCGCCCGCCAGGAATGCCTTAGCGGCGGCTACGGCGTCGGCCAGCTTGCCTTCGCGTATTGCCGTTGCTGGCGCGCTCTCGCCGAGGGCCGGGTTCATCCCGGCGAACCAAGCGCGGACAACGTGCGAGCTCTCTGTCTCGCCCAGAAGGCGGAAGATGTAGAACGCGGCACGGAGGCGTTCCTCGGATTCCGCGCCCGGTGTGCGATCTCCAGCAACCCAGTGCCCGACCGTCCGCGGCCCGCTCACGTTTGCGATGTACGCGACCAACTTCTGTCCGAGCGCGTCTTGGAGGAATCGCGCCACGTCAGCGGGCGTAGATTCGACCGTCTGCCGGTGGGCCTGCTTAGCGTGCTGTGCGCGGCTCTTTTTTTGCTCCTTTGTTGCGGTTGCCATGGTGCTTCTCCCTTCGTCTTTTAGGCGTCTTGCGCAGACGATACCCCTTCGCGGCGGGTTCGTTAATCAGTAGTTGACCGTATAGTTGGACAGTCGGCTGGTCGCTGAATGGGCATTAGCCTGGACATAGATTGGTCATCTGATTGGTCGAGAAGAGTAACAGAAGGATTGGAGGGCTCTTGGCATTGGGCGCCCGGAACGCGGGCGATCCACAGGGAAGGCTGCTCCAGCTCGGCGGGCGTCGGCAGCGCATCGGGCCCGCTCCAGGCGAGCGCCAGCGCCTGCGGTCCGCCGGCGTCGACGACGGTGTCGCAGAAGCGCCGTCCCGTCTCGTACTGGCGCAGCTTCAGCTCCAGGCCGAGCAGCCGCTCGAGCACCCGCCACGGCAGGCCGCGGTTCTCGCGGCGGTGGTTCATCGCCGCGCGCAGGCGCGGCAGCGACGGCAGCACGTCGGCGCCGATCGCGTCCATCACGTGCTCCGCGTGCCCCTCGATCAGCGACATCGCCGCCTGCATGCGCTCGACCAGCTGCCAGCGATCCTCGCCGAGCGTCAGGCGCAGCAGCTCGCCGCGACGCGCGCGCTCAACCATCTCGCGCAGCTCAGCAGCGTCCGGCAATTTCGGCATGCTCGGCACCCAGCCGCCGCGCTTGCCGTTGCCGGCGCCCGTGTGCTCGTCGCCGTCCCCGTCCGAGGACCCGCCCGAGATCGTCACCTGCAGGCCCTCGATCAGCTCCTTGAGCATCCCGCCGAGGTACTCGCGAAGCCACGGCGCGCCGGAGAACTGCACCGCGTGGGTGATCTCGTGGATGCTCACCCACAGCACCAGCTCATCGCGGTCCACGCCCAGCGTGCGCGCCGCCCCCGCGAGGTTCGGCGCCAGCAGCAGCAGTCGCGGCTTGACCGTCGCGTCCAGCAGCGCCAGGTCGTACTGGCCGAGCACGCGCTGGGAGAGCATGCCCGTGAGCGCGCCCACCTGCACCCCCATCAGCAGTCCCGAGACCGAGCGCAGCGGGCCGGCGAACGGGCCCTTGCCGCCGGCCATCGGCTCGGTGATCGGCGCCAGCAGCGGGCGCATCGACTTCAGGTTCGCCGCGATCCAGCCCGGACGGTCGACCAGCTCCAGCGCCGGCAGCTCGGTGGAGGAGGTCAGCCCGCTGTACGTGCCGACCCTGCCGGCGAACTCCTGCACCAGCGGCTCGACCGACGCCGAGCGCATGCCGCCGAACGGCGGCGAGCCGGCCAGCAGCTCTCCGACCCGCTGGGCTGCGCCCCAATCGATCACGTCCACACCATCAGCGTAGCCACGGTGGACGGGCCTTCGATAAAGCTCTCGCCGGGGCCCGAGGCTTGTGCGCGCGTATTCTTGCTGGTTGTGTCTGGCTCCAGAGTCGCGCTCGCGCCGCCCGCCGGCTCGCAGGGCGGGTTTCTGAAGCGCGCCGAGGTGCGCGACGTGCTCGCCTGGATGCGCCTGCTCGTCGATCCGCAGGACGCCGCCGCGGTCGTGCGCGCGCTGTCGCGGCCGCCGATCGAGCTGCGCCAGGTGGAGCTCGCGCGCGTGATCCAGGTCGCGCGGCGGCGCAAGCTCGACATGGTCGCCGGCCTCGCCGCCGCCACCGAGTCGCCGCAGGTGCCGCCCGAGGCGCGCGAACGCATCAAACGCTTCGTCGAGCTGCACCGCAGCGCCGCCGCCGAGCTCGACACGGTCGCGCCCGACGTGTTCGTCGGGCGGCTGATCCAGCGTCTGGGCGTACGCGGGCGCCCGCTGCTCGCGCCCGAGGACGTCGCCGAGCAGCGCGCAAGCCTCGAGCTGCTGCACCGGCTCGCCGTCGACTACGTGCGCGCCACGCCGAGCGCCAGCACGCGCGATCTCGCGCGCCACCTGGCCACCGTCGTGCCGGACGCACCGGGGGACGCTCACCCGGCGGCCCAATCGCCAGCTCCCCTGAGTGAGCCGCTGGAGGCAGGCGCCGCCACCGGCGAGGGTGACCACGCGTACGCGGACCTCAGAGAGCAAGCGCTGATCGAAGACGAGCCCGTCGATGAGCTCCACGCGACGTTCCAGCTGCTGCGCGAGGAGGTGCTCGAGGGCGTCGCGCGTATCGGCGGGCGCCTCGGCGAGCTGCGGCTGGACACCGACCTCGACATCTCGCACGGGGTCGTTCGCTATCTGGAGCTGCTGAAGCTGTCCGCGCTCTTGCAGCGCCCGGAAGGACAGGCGCTCGCGGACGCGCTTGCGGACGTCAACGCGCGCCTGCTCGCCGCCGCCACGCCGCTGCAGCGCGAGATCTTCCAGACATCCACGCTCGATGACACGCTCAGCGGGCCCGAGAGCCGGGATGGCCACAGCGCAGGCGCGGACGCCGCGCTGGGCGAGCGCGCCCGCGCCAGGGCGATCGCGCCGCGCGAGCAACACTCGCTCGATCCGTTCCTGCCGCGCAAGGGGATCGGCCTCGCGCTGTCGGCCTCCGACATCTTCACCTACCGCAGCTGTCCGCTGCGCTACAAGTACGCGCGCGTTCTGCGCATCCCCACCGAGCAGACCGTGCACCAGCGCTTTGGCATCGTCGTGCACCAGGTGCTCGAGCGTTACCACTCCGACGGTGGCGACACGCTCGCGCAGCTGCTCACGCTGCTCGACGCCGGCTGGCGCCGGGCCGGGTTCGGCGACGGCGAGCGCGATCGCGAGCTGTACGAGAAGGCGCACGCCGCGCTCACGCGCTACCACGCGCGCCTGGAGCTGCACGAAGCACAGCCTGTGTGGTTCGAGCGGCAGTTCGACTTCCGGCTCGGGCCGCACCATCTGCGCGGTCGCGTCGACCGCGTGGACCGGCTCGGCGACGGGGGCGACGCCGAGTACGAGCTGATCGACTACAAGACCTCGCGGCCCAAGACCGCCGAGCAGCTGCGCGACGACATCCAGCTGTCGCTGTACGCGCTCGCCGCGCGGGAGGACTGGGGGCTCGAGTCCTCGCAGCAGGCTTACTACTACGTGCTGGACGATCTCAAGGTTCCTGTCGCTCGCGGTGAGCGCGACGCTGCAGCAGTCACCGACATCGTACTCGAGGTCGGCGAGGGGATTCTTGGGCAGGAGTTCGAGCCGACGCCGTCGCGGGCGGCTTGCTCGATCTGCGACTACCGGATTGTCTGTCCGGTGGCGGAAGTTTAGGCTGGCGGCGTGTGCATACTTTATTTCAACTGAAGCGAAGCGGGCAGTAGCTCCAAGTCTTGACACCACGGGTACCACCTAGATGTACCCAAACTCCCGCACCATCTCCCAGGACGATGCACGGCGTGGGCAGGCCAGGTTCAGGTTCGCCGTGGCGAAGGAAGGCGTAATGACGACTTGATCTGAATGGATCGATGTTTTCGCTCAGAACTTCCAGGTCTGCGATCTGGGCCAACACAGTGATCCCCGGAAAGGAGAATTCAATTTCGTCTTCGCGTTCGGAGTACCACCTGACCGCTTGGACGCCGTTACGCCGGAGCGCTCGCAGCAGACCGAGCAGGTCACCGTCCCGTGTCGGCGGGCCGACCCAGAGTCCATAGTTCGCGTACAGTGTGACCCTTCCGGGCTGCTGCTCATAGGTTGCATTGCTTGGCGCGGTAGCCACGGGCGGTCCGATGCCGTAGCCGACGCCGAGGGAGTTGGCGAGTGCGATGAGCAGGAGCAGGATCGCAGTTGCGGTTCGTGGCTTGGATGGGAGGCGGGTTATCCAGCCGGCCCCGAATACCGCGAGGTAGACGGTCAATGGAATTGCGTAGCGGACGTCGTGTATGTAGGTCTCGGTGAGCGCGGCCCAGGAGATGAGCGCTCCGGCCGCCAGCTCGGGGGCGAAGCCGCTGACGGGGCGCCGACGAGCGAACCCGGCCATCGTCCAGATCCAGCCCACCACCGAGAACGAGAACAGGGGCAGAAACAGCTGCCAGTTGAGAACGCTCCAGAAGTACCACTCCAGGTTGGCAGTGGACAGGCGTGGCGGCGCCGTGCCAGGGAAGATCTTCAGGCTCGATAGCTGTCCCGATGATCCGAGCGCCTCATTCGCAAGCCCGTGAATCGTGGAGAGCTCGTAGAGGTACCAGGGTAGGGCGATGACGAGCGCAAGCGCAGCGAAGACGGTGATGCCGCGCCACGCTTGGCGCCCGCCACGCATCGCCGTTACCAACGCGACTCCCGCGACGAAGAACACGAACGTCTCCTTGCTCAGCATCCCCAGGCCGACGGCGATGCCGGCGAGAGCAGAGACTCTGGGACGCGAAAAGCGCTCTGTGGCGAGGATCGCCCAGACCGCGACGGCGACCATCGCGGCCTCGGGCGCATCGAGCATGAACTCGTGGGACTCTTCGATGATCAGCGGCGAGCCGAGCGCAAAGACGACCGCCAGCAAACCAGCGAGCCGTCCGAAAGCCAAGCGCCCGACGTTGTAGCAGCCGAGCGCGAGCAGCGTCACAAAGATGACGTCTTGGGCGATGATCGGAGGTGCGACATCAACGCCGCCGACGAAGATCCCCAGCGCACCGACCAGATACGTGAGTGGTGGGTAGGGCGTCGATTCGGTGAACGCGTTCAGCAGGTGCCCCATACTCAAAGCCCTGTAGGCATCGATCGCGGAACCAAGATGAAGCCCAGCGTCATACACCGGGATGCTGTGATCCCGACTCAGCCACCAGCACGTCGCCGCGACAAACAGAACCCCGACCACAACCGAAGCCCACGCCTCTGCCGACCAGTGCGACCAGAAAAGCCGCGCCTCGCGCCGCGCAAGGCCCGCGGGGCGAGGGATCTCGACGTCTGTGGCCATCATCCCTGGATCTCGCGGGTGTCGAGTTGCTCCTGGGCGGCGCGAACCACCGTCTCAGATGCGAACGCGATGCCCGTTGTTCGCAGTTGGAACCGCACGCCTTGACGCACCGCGAGCTTCATCAGGGGAACGGTGGATGTGGTCACATTGAAATGGTGGGTGTCCTCGGCCTGCGAGCAACACGAGCCGGCGCCAGATGGGCGACGGAATTGTTAGTGCCATCTCGTACTCGGTGTCAAGCACCGCGACGGCAAGGCCTGAAAGGCGAGTGACAGATCGATGCCACGCGCTGGCAACGTCTCTGACTCGCTCGGCTGTCCGGCGCCCGTGCGTGAGAAAGCGACGGGCTCGCTTGCTCGACTGCTCGCCGTGGCGGCAGACGCGCCTCTCGGAGGCGTAAGCCTCTACTTCCCCTCCCGCCCCCGCTGTCGCAGGAAGCGCTGAAATTCGCTCGCGAGAATGTCGCCTGACGGCAGGTCCTCTGGCGTGCTTTGCCCCTCGCTGTCAGCGGCCTGCTCGAGGCGTTCGACAAACGCCTGGATGTCCGGGTCGCTGCGTACCGCCATCCCGACCTGGCGTTCATAGTCCGAGGCCGAGGACTCCAGCTCGGACACGTCAACCGACACGCCGATCAGCACTTCGACTCTGCGCAACAGCGCCAGCGCTGCCTTCGGGTTGGCGGCCGCCGCGACGTAGTGCGGCACCGACGCCCACAGGCTTGCCGACGGCAGCCCCGCCTGCGCGCACGCCGTGTGCAGCACGCCGACGATGCCCGTCGGGCCCTCGTAGCTGGAGGCCTGGATGCCCAGCCGCTCGAGCAGCGTCGCGTCGGACGCGTGGCCGCTAAGCGCCACCGGGCGCGTGTGGGGCACATCGCCGAGCAGTGCGCCGAGCGAAACCACCAGCTGCACCCCCAGCGCCTCCGCGAGGTCGACGATGTGCGCGCTGAACGCGCGCCAGCGCATCGACGGCTCGACGCCCTGCACCAGCACCAGGTCGCGCGGCGCGCGCGGCGCGCTCGCCTCGAAGATCTCGACCGTCGGCCATGCAATCTCGCGGGCTTCGTTCTCGTCGAAGCGGATGCACGGGCGGTTGGCCTGGAAGTCGTAGAACTCCTCCGAGTCGATCTGCGCGAAGCGCCGCGCGTCGAGTGCCGAGGCCAGGAACGAGACCGCGCTCGAAGCCGCGTCGCCCGCGTCGTTCCAACCCTGGAATGCGCAGACCATCGCCGGGGCCCTGAGGCCATCAGGACGGCGGTCCCAGATCAGGGGCTGCATCCGAACCACCGTACATCATGGGGCGATGGCTGCCGTCACGCGTTCCTCACCCGCTACCCCTCCCGACCACGTCCAGACCGTCGCCACCCTGCGTAGCGACGACGACGTCGACGCCGTGTTCGCGTGCACGCGCAAGGAGCGCCAGATCTCCCGCGCCGGCACGCCCTACCTGACGCTCGAGCTGCGCGACAGCACCGGCTCGATTCTCGCCCGCGCGTTCCGCGAAGCCGACGTGCTCGCCGGGCGCTTCGAGCGCGGCCAGCTCGTGCGCGTGCGCGGACGCGTGCAGCGCTTCCGCGACGAGCTGCAGATCGAGCTGCGCGCGATCGACCGCGCAGAGGGGGACGACGCCGACCCGGCGCGCTTCCTGCCCACCGCCTATCGCGACCGCGACGAGCTCGAAGGCTTCCTCGAGCATCTCGCGCGGGAGGTCTATGACCCGGCGCTCAAGGGTCTGCTGGAGCGGTTGCTCGGCGATCGGCCCCTGCGCGAGCAGATTCGCCTCGCGCCATGCTCGCTGCCGGGCCCTGCGTCTTCGGGCGGGGCCGGCGGGGGTTCGCGCATCGCGCGCGCGCCGTCCGGTCATCACGCCTACCTCGGCGGCTTGCTCGAGCACACCGTCGCCGTCGCCACCATGGCGCTCGAGCTGTGCACGCTGCACCCGCGCCTGGATCGCGACGTGCTGCTCAGCGCCGCGATCGTCCACGACCTCGGCAAGACGCGCGAGTTCACCTACGGCGCCGAGATCGAGCGCAGCCGCGAGGGCACACTGCTCGGGCATGTCGAGCTCGGCCTGCGCCTGATCGCCGTGCGCGCTCCCGCGGCCCTCGAGGGCGAGCGGCGACTCGCGCTCGAGCACTGCGTGATCATGCACCACGGACCCGAGTCGTCCTCCGGGCAGCGCTTCGCCTCGCCCGAGGCGCTCGCGTTGTATCGGCTGAATACGCTCGACGCTCAAGTCAAGGGCGCGCTCGAGCACGGCGGCAGCGGAGTCGGCGCCCAATAAACGGCGCGTAGCAAGCAGCGGGACCCTGCAGATCCAAGCGCTGGCGCCGGTCAAGCGGGCTGGTCGCGATGCCGATAAACGTTGTGATGGGCGATTTCGCCATGCCAACCGTTGCCTCGACCTCGGATGCCGCTTCTGAGGAGCTAGCGGACGACCGCAGGACGAACGGACCGCGGCTGAGCGACCAGGAATTGAAGGGCCTGTACCCGCCGCGCCATCCGGGGCGTTCGCAGCGGATGATCGGCGAGGTCGTCGTCGACCTCGGCCTGTCTGACGCGGAGACCGTCGAGGAGGGCGTCGCGGCGGCGCGCGCGCAGGGTCGTCCCACCGGTGTGGTGCTCGTCGAGCGCGGCATCCTGCGCCACGACCAGCTCGCGCGCGTCGTCGCCGAGCGCTTCGGCCTGGACTTCGTCGATCTGACCGTCTTCGACCTCGACATGGGCGCCGTCAACCTCGTCGGCATTCAGGCGGCCAAGCGCTACCAGGCGCTGCCCGTCGGCTTCACCGAGGACGGCGCGCTGCTGCTCGCGATGGCCAACCCCACGAACGTGCTCACGATCGACGACGTCGGCATGATGACCGGCCGGCGGATCAAGCCCGCGGCCGCGTCCGTCGAGGACCTCAACCTGCTGCTCGCGCGGCTCGCGCGGATGGACGAGTCGATCGAAGACATCGTCGACGAGGACGCCGAGGCGGAGGGCGAGCAGCTGTCGGTGGATGAGGCCGACAGCGACGCGCCCGTGATCAAGCTCGTGCACTCGATCGTCGCCGAGGCCGTGCAGCAGGGCGCCTCCGACATCCACGTCAACCCCGAAGAGGGCGACACGCGGGTGCTGTTCCGCGTCGACGGCGTGCTCGCGCCGGCCGCCACGGTCAAGCGCAGGATGGCCATGGGGGTCGTCTCGCGCATCAAGATCATGGCCGACCTCGACATCTCCGAGCGGCGCGTGCCCCAGGACGGGCGCTTCGCGCTGACCGTCGAGGGCCGGCGCGTGGACATTCGCGTGGTCACGCTGCCGCTCGTCAACGGCGAGGGCGTCGTGATGCGGATCCTCGACCAGGGCAGCGGCATCGTGAAGGTCGACGGCCTGGAGTCGCTCGGCATGCAGGACGAGGAGCTCGAGCACTTCTCGCGCGCGATCCACCGCCCCAACGGCGCCGTGCTCGTCACCGGGCCGACCGGCTCGGGCAAGTCGACCACGCTGTATGCGGCGCTGCACGCGCTCAACGACGGCGAGCGCAGCATCCTCACGATCGAGGACCCCGTCGAGAAGCGCATCGCCGGCGTCAAGCAGATGCAGATCGCGCCCAAGGCCGGTGTCACGTTCGACGTCGGCCTGCGCTCGATGCTGCGCGCCGACCCCGACGTGATCATGGTCGGCGAGATCCGCGACGCCGAGACCGCGCACATCGCCGTCGAGGCCGCGCTCACCGGCCACCTCGTGCTCTCCACGCTGCACACCCGCGACGCGCCCAGCGCGCTCGGCAGGCTGATCGACATGGGCATCGAGCCGTTCCTCGTGTCCTCCGCCGTCGACTGCATCGTCGCCCAGCGGCTCGTGCGGATGCTGTGCAAGCACTGCAAGCGCGTGCAGCACGTCTCCGAAGCTGTGCTCGCCGAACACGGGCTCGCCGGCGTCGAGGCGTATGAGCCCGTCGGCTGCTCGCGCTGCGCGGGGTCGGGGTACCGTGGGCGCCTCGCGCTGTATGAGGTGATGAGCGTGTCCGAGCCGATCCGCGCGCTGATCCTCGAGCGGGCGTCCGTCGATGACATGGTCGCGATCGCGCTCGGCGAAGGGATGCGACGGCTGCGCGACGACGGGCTGCAGAAGGTGCGCGAAGGGGTCACCTCGATCGCCGAGGTCGAACGCATGACCAGCAGTCTGCTGTAGGGCGACACGCGCGCCGGATCGAGTAGGAGACATTCTCCATGACTCCCATGCGGCCAATGGGGGTCAGCTGCCCCCACGCTGCTCGCGGGAACAGGGGTGCTGCAACCATCCCCCGCAGGTGAGCTCCCAGCCGAACAGGTTCATGCGCATGCGTTCGATCGCGCCTCGACCTACGGTGCGCAGCCGCCTCGAATCAGGTGCCCGAACGTCAGGCAAGCCGGGTGCGCCGTCGTGGTCGCTCGGACGCTTCGCCGCGGGTGGGGGAGGAGCTCTGATCGTGCTGGCCGCCGTCGCGTGGCCGCTGGTGTTCTCGAGTGCGACCTTCAACAACGACTGGCTGAATCACCTGTGGTACATGTGGCATCAGAGCCTCGCGATCCGCGAAGACCACGCTCCGAGTCTGTTCCTCGACTACTCCGGCGGGATCCTCTATCCGCTATACGCCTTCTACGGCGGCACCCTCTACGCGCTGGTGGGAACGCTCTCATTGGTGCTGGGCGACGCTCCGCTGCAAACCTACGTCCTGAGCTATCTGCTGGGCTTCGCCGCCGCTTACGGCGGCTGGTACTGGACCGCGCGAATGTTCGGTGTTCGCGGCTGGCGGGCCCACATGCCGGGGCTAGTTTTCATCACCTCGGCGTCGTATCTGACGATGATCTACGCGCTCGGCGACTGGCCGGAGTTCATCGCGGTCTCGATGATGCCGCTGATGATCGCGGCAGGCCTCAGCGTGCTGCGCGCGCCCGGGTTGCGCTTCGGACCAGCGCTCGCGCTGACCGGAAGCAGCGTCGTGTTCTTCGGAAGCCACCTACTCACGATCGTCTGGGGCTCGACCATCCTGGCCGTGATGATCGTCGCGATCCTCGTTGGCGCACCGGGTGCCCGCCGAGGGGTGAGGAGGGCCGGTGTGCTGCGCGTGGCCATGCTCGTGATCCCCACCGTGATGGTGAGCGCCTGGTTCCTGCTGCCGACGGCTGCCTACGAGGCACACACGCTCGTGGCACACGCCTATCCTCACGCGCGAGCGTTACTGCGCGAACTGATGTACACGGTCGCCGCCCGGAACCTGTTCACCCTTACTCGCGCGCCGTCGCCCGGCACGATCGTCTCGCTGGCTCTCCCGATCCTGGCGGTAGCATGGGTGCTCGCGAGCATCGCGATGCTCGCCTGGCGCCGGCGAGGGGGGACGTGGATGCGGGCGCTCCTGATCACCGCCACAGCGACAGTCGCGCTCGCCGTCGTCATGACTCACGCCGGCCTGATTCTCGCGCTCCCCCGCATGTATGCCACGCTGCAGTTCAGCTTCCGGCTCGAGAGCTTCGTGCTGCTGGGCATCAGCGGAGCGATGGTGATCGTGCTCGTCATGGCCCAGGACGGAGACGCACGCCTGCGGCGCTGGACGTGGTTGCTCGCGCCGATCGCCGTCATCTCGGTGGTCGGCGCGGCCCAGCAGTCCGGCGCCCATCCTCAGGGCAAGAATCGCAGCACCGCGCTCACCTATCTCACCCCTCTGCCGGAACGCTTTGGACAGTTCGACTACCTCTACTACCCGCTGGCGGAATACAAAGAGGCACTGCCGCTGGTGAGCTTCCCACTTTCGACGATCACCAGCGGCGGAGCCTCCGAGGTGGTGCAGGTTCCGTCCAATCGCCTCGTGGCCACGAACATCAGAGGCGGTCCGGACCTGGTGCATGTCACCGGCGCTGCGATCGTCGGGGTGGACTCGCACCTCGACGACGTGCTCGAACTACCCGCAACCTCCGTCTCCCACGGCGCCCCACCCGCGCCCGCGACGATCTCCGCCGGCCCGGCCGAACCCGCTCCCGTCATTGCCGGGCGCGTGATCAGCCTGATCGCGCTCGCGGTCCTCGCGGGCGAGCTCGGACTACTCGCCGTCCGCGGCGTCTACCGACACTCGTCCAAGCGAGGACTACAAGGATGACCGCGCAGCCAAGGATGCTCAGCGCCCAGCCCAGTACGATCGTCGCGCTGTGCGTTGCTTCCAGCACGACATGAACGGGGCCGCTGCCTGCTCCCTCGCGGCGCACGACGGTCAGTCCAGCGGGACTGCGCCCTACACGCCTGAGGCCTGAGATGTGCACCAGGTAGCCGCCGCCGGCGACGTTCGTCTGAATCGGCGCCGGTCCCGGCGGCACGTTCAGCCACGCGGCGAAGCGATCGCCGCGCACGGTGTCCGGGGAAATGACCAGAATGCGCCCGGCCGGAACGGGTATGACGGGCGCCTGGACGTCGGTGTAGGAGGTCGGGTCATACCACGTACGCGGCGGGAGGTTTACGCTGATGAGCGCTTCCGCGCGGTTGGTATAGGAGTCTTCGGCGAACAGCGTGGTTGGCACCCATTGCTGCCACACGCAGAGGCCTACGCTGATCGCGCATACGACGGCAAGCGCTCGGCGAAGCCACGCGATCGCTGGACCCGGTTCGTCCATGCTTGCCGCCCGCTGCATCGCAAGCGCGCTCACGAGCACGAGTCCGCTGATCGTGTAGAAGACGTAGCTGCCAAGTCGATAGGGAAACTGGATCTCGTCAAAGGGGAACGGCACCGCGCTCCAGATCGGCGTGATCATGATCATGCACAGCAGGACCGCGAGCAGAATCGTCGCGCCGAGCCACACGCGCCGCAGCCGCTTGCAGGAGCCGCGACGCCACATCAGCACAGCTCCAGCGACGAGGCTCCAGGCCAGAAACCAGACTGGGATCTGCACGAACAGCGCCGGTGTGGTGGATTCCGCGGGAACCTTGCGCAGCGGATCGAACAGCAGTTGGGGCGTGTCGAAGAAGGTCACCGCTGCTCCACTACGGGGGATCTCCAGATGCGCTGCCACATCCTTCGCGTAGCTGATGTCGGGGACGAGATACCACGCGTTCACCGCTACGCTCGCCAGCGCCAGCCCGGCGAGCATCGCAAGCCGACGCATCGGCAGCCTGCGCGGTGCGCCGAGAGCGAGCCACACGACAACGGCGGCAAACGCCATGAACGTCGTGCCCCAGACCAGGGTTATGTTGTGGCTGCCCGAAAACAGCACCGCGCAGCCGACAAACACCAGCACCGGCCACGGTCGCCATGACCGAGCGCGAGCCAGGTGAACGCCGCTTGCGACCAACGGTGCGATCACGGCGACCGCGATGAACTCGGTCCACGCACCGCGGCCGTAGAGATTCGTTATGTAATAGGCGCTGGTGACCACCGCGAGCGCTGACGCGTGGATCGCCGGCCCACGCACGCCCATCTCTCGCCCAAGCCAGATCATACCTCCGTAGCTGCCGGCCACGGCGAGCGTTGTCACGGCCACATAGGCTGCGATCGGCTGATCGCCGAGGAGATCCGAGATCCCGCCTACGATCGCGTAAAGCGTGCCACCGTAGAAGGCAAAAAAGGGATAGAAGACACCGATACCGCGAGCGTTCAGGAAATACGTCGGGTGACCGGCCTGGGCAAGACCGGTGCCCTCGACCCAGTTCAGCCACAGGTGATTCGTGAAATCGATGCCGAAGCCCGAGCTGGTGAATAGCAGCGGCGCAGCGACTAGCAGCGCCACTGCGGCCGCGACCAGCACGTCGACCCGCGAGCCTGCGAGGCGCCGGGTCGAAAGACCCTGCCGTTGGATCGCGGCCTCGTCGAGCCCGGGGTGATCGGTGATCGCGTCGATCAAGGCGGCGGAGGGTAGCCAGTCGCTCACAGACGGTCTCGCATAAACGCAACTCCGCCGTGAGTGGGCCGCTAACCTCGCAGGTCCTGTCTCCGACTCCGGCCTGCTTTGCGGAGGCGATGCGGTGCAGGCGACGGTCAGGCGGGAATCAGCAGCGAGATCCGCAGCGGCCCCGACGGGAACGCTTCGGCGGTGAAGGAGTACGCCTCGTAGCTGCGCCCGCCGTAGCTGACAGTGCCGCGGTCGGGCACGCTCGCGGGCCCCGGGTTGAGCGTGCCCATGATCTGCTGGCTGCCAACTCGCATCAGCACTTCCGCGCCCGTGAACAGATGCGCGAGCTTGAGGTAGCCGGCGTCGTCCTGGACCGAGAACTCGAAGTGGCCGATCACGCGCCCGCCGCTGCGCAGCGTGCCGCGTACCGGGGCCAGCACGTACGGGCCGCCGTGGTCGACGAGCAGACGCTTGCCGATCGTCACCCGCACACGCACGACGTGGATGTGGGCGGCGAAGAAGCCGTCGATCGCGGCGATCGTCGCGCTCGGGTCCTGCGCGGCCACGGCGGCGCGGAAGGCGGTGGAGCTTTCGATCTGGTGCAGGGTCGTTGACACCGACGGGCTGCGCCGCTCCTCTTCGTAGATGCGTTCGCCCACGCGGCCCTGCGTTTCCACGCGCGTCTGCGAGGCCGAGCCCGGGCACGAAAGGGCGCTTGAAGGGACGAGCAGCGCGATCCGCAGCGCGCCCGACGGGTACACGGCGCCGTTGAGGGAGGCGACCTCGTAGCTCTGCCCCGCGTAGCTCAGCGGTCCGGTGCTCGGCACGGTCGCAGGGGGTGGGCCGGCGATCGTGCCGGCGAGCCGGCGCGTGGCTGGAGCACCGCCGCCGCTGGTCATCATCAGCACCTGTGCACCTGTGATCTGGTGGGCGACCTGCAGGTAGTCCGCGTCGGATTGGACTGACAGCACGAAGCTCGCACCCGTGCCCGGGATCGAGCCGCGCACCGGCGCGATCGCGGGACCTGAGCCCGCCGACGCCAGCACACGCCCGCCGCGGAGGACCTCAATCCGCACGATCTGACCGCGCAGCAGCGCTCGCAGCGCCGCGCCGGCTGCGCTCGCGTCTCCGCTCGCGATTGCGCTTGCAAGCGCAGAGGAGCCCTGCACACGACCGACGGCTTGGGCGACGTCATCGCTCGTGGCGGCCGTGCGGTACACGCGTTCGCCGACCTGCGCGAGCGTGCTCGCGACCGTCGCTGCGCAGGCCGTGGGAGTTGAGGCGGCGGAGGGCGTGGAGGTTGCGGGCGCGGCAGCGGCGACGCTGGCCGCGGTGGCGGTGCCCGCCGACCTCTGGGTGCTCATCGCGGCGGCCCCGCACGCGGCGAGGCCGAGCGCAGCCAGCGCGCCCGCGCAACCCATCGTCAGCCTGCTGCTCGAGCGTCTCACCACTCCAGCGTAGAGACGCCGCGGCGGCGCCGCGCGCATGGCGCGACGCCGCCGTCAGCAGGCTTCGATGGACCTCATGCGGCCGGCACGGAGCCCGCCGGCCTGAGCCCTACTTCTTGGTGCTCGACTTCTTGCCCTTCTTGCCTTTCTTACCGGCCTTCTTCTTGTGGCTCACCGCGGTCGGCTTGGGATTGAACCGGTCGTATCCCGAGTACGCGTCCGGCGGGCAGCCCGTCGGACGGCCCAGGTCGAACGGCCCCGAGATCGCCTGCGTGACGACGCCCTTTTCGAGATATGCATACGTGACCGTCAGCAGCGGATCGACACGCGGCTCCTCGCAGAGCTTCGTGCCGATCGAGAACTGCCCGGTGATCGTCTCGTAGCCCAGCTTCGCGAGACCCACGCAGTTGGCTGCGAAGCCTGGGAATTCCCCGGAGCAGGAGAACGTTTCCGACAGCGACTTGCTGGTCGCGTTGGACGTCAGGACCGGGTTGCTCTGGACTCCCGTTACGGGGATCTGCGACTGCAGCTGGTAGCCGGTGATCGGGCCGTTGCAGTAGAACGCGTACTGCACCTGCTGTTCTTCGTTGCCGGCTTCGGGCTGGCCCGCGGCGAGTTTGCCGATGCAGTTGTAGTTGTTGGGGTTGGGTTCTTCGGCATGGCCGACGGCCGGGATCGCGAGCAGCAGGGCCACAAAGCCCACGATCGCGGCGAGCCACCATGTCGCTTTGCGGTGTGCTGGTTCGGTGAGGTGCAACGGGGGTCTCCGTTCGTTTGGTTGATGGATCTGTCATCGCCGCAGGAGCTTTTCGAGGCTCTGCTTCGGCGAAGTCGGGTTGAAGGTCGCCGACGAGTGCGCGCCGACCGAAGCGAACGGCGAGATCAGCAGCACGCCGGCGGGCGGCTGGGTGGTGAGCGTCGCCGTCGCCGCGCCCGCGGGCAGCCCGGTCGCGGTCGCGTTACCGATCGACGCGAACGTCACCACGATCAGCCCGCTTTCGCGGAAGTCCGCCGTCGAGGTGATCGTCGGCACGGTCGCCTTCAGGAATCCGTCGGCTGCGGTCAACGCGCCGGCTTCCGTCGCGCACGACGTCCCCGCCGCTCCTTCCGGGCACGCCGGCTGCACGATCGTGTCGAGCAGCTGCGGCGGGCTGCTCGCCAGCAGCGCCGTCTCGTTCGCAAACGCGCCTCCGTCAAGGCCCGACCAGTCGCTCAGCAGCGTGCCCGCGGGAATGGCCTGTGTATCTATGTACGGGGCCGCGGTGGGTTGGGCCGTGGCCGCGGCGAACGAGGTGCCCGCCAGCTCGATCAACCACACGTGCGTGACCGGCGGCAGCGTGCTCGCCTTGGGCGTGCTCTTCGGCGTCGTCGAGCTCGGCTTGGTCTTTTCCGCTTCGGTTTCCGTCGTCGAGCCGGTGCTCGCGGCGCTCGACGCTTCTTCGCTCGCGTGTTTGCGTTTGCGCCTTTTCCTCGTCGGCGTCGCTTCCGGGGCGACCGGCGGCGGCTGCACCGTCGCGGCTTTGGCCTGCGCCGCCCGCGCCGCGACGCCGCGCGCCAGCGACGCGATCAGCACCGGCAGGCTCGGATCGGCCTGCGAGGGGGTCGGCGCCGGGCCGATCGCCGCGCCCACCGCCACGCCGATCGCGAGCATCGCGGCGGCCAGCGCGGCGGTCACGCGTGCCGACGGTGCGCGCAAGGGCGACTTTGGGTTGTCGGGTGTGTTGTGCATTAAACAGGGCGGAATTATTGAGAAGCGATCATCGGGTTTCCGAGTTTTCGGACCTAATCCATAAAATAGCTAATGTCGATCAGATCTATCGGGATATGCTATGTTCCGCCCTCCACGTTGTCAACTCTTTGTCAATCGATCTCGAAACGGAGCCTCTGTTAATGCATCGAATCCGCCGTCTCTCCGTCGCCCTCACGGTGGCTGGCGTGGTCGGGGTTGCGGCGCCTGCAGCCGCCAGCGCCACTGCACTGATCACCATCAGTGGCGCCACCTCGTCCTACCCGCTGGTGTCCCTGCTTGCGGCAAAGTACGTCAAGCTGCACCCGCACAAGATCAGGTTCAAGATCACGCAGGGCGGCACCACGGTCGGCATCAACAACGTCAAAAACGGCAGCGACACGATCGCCGACGTAGCGCAGGAACCGAGCAACGCTGACGCCGGGCTGACCTTCTACCCGATCGCCAAGTACGCCATCTGCGTGGTCACGAACAAGTCGAACACGCTCAGCAACCTCACGCAGAAACAGGTCACGTCGATCTTCACCGGCAAGACCAAGAGCTGGAGCGAAGTGCCCGGTGCCACCGCCACCGGCCCGATCGACGTCTTCACGCGTACGGCCGTCGCCGGGGTGCTGACCAGCTTCAAGGCCCTGCTGCTGGAAGGCAAAAGCGTCGAGTCGAGCGCCACCGAAGAGGCCACCGAGGGTCTGATGCGCCAGGAAGTCGAAAACGCCCCGGCGGGGATCGGGTTCCTGTCCAACTACCAGGCCAACAAAGGCGGCCTGAACTCGGTCGAGTTCAACGGCGTCGCCTGCAACCAGACGACGGCAGCGTCCGGGCAGTATGGCGGCGTGGCGGTCTTCTACGAGGTGACCAAAGGCCCCGCCACAGGAGCCGCGGCGGCGTTCATCAGCTGGATCGATCACTCGGGCGCGGCGAAGAAGATCATCGCCAGCCAGTGGGTTCCAATCGGCTAGAGCGGTTGCTCGAGCGGCTGAGAAGACCCTGGCCGGACCACCGCGCCGAGCGTTTGCTCGGCGCGGTGTCTCTGCTTGTCGGCGTCGGTGTCGTCGCAATCGTCGTGTTCGTCGCGGCCAAGGCTTGGCCGCTGTTTCAACACAACGGGCTCAGTTGGGTGCTGGGCGGCGGGGACCTCGAAGCCGAGGTCAATCGCATGACCGCCGCGACCACCAACCCGGCGGCGGCGGTCTTTCACCTGCGCGCGTGGCCGCTGATCTACGGCACGGTGCTGACGAGCGCGATAGCGGTCGTGCTGGGCCTGACGATCGCCATCCTGGCATCGGTCTTCATCGTCGAGCTCGCGCCCGCGCGCGTCAGCAGGGCGGTGATCCCGATGGTGCGCCTGCTTGCGTCGGTCCCGTCCGTCATCTACGGGCTGATCGGGATTCTCGTGCTCGTGCCGTTCGTCGGCAACCACATCATCACCACCCAGGAGAAGGTCTCGGTGCAGAACGTCGTCCAGCTGACCGGGGCTGGGCTGGGCGTGACCGCGGTGATCCTCACGATCATGATCACGCCGATCATGATCGCGCTGATCTGCGAGGCGCTTGGCTCGGTGCCGCCGTCCTGGCGCGAGGGCGCGGTGGCGCTCGGGCTGAACCCGCTGCGCGCGGTGCGCGCCGTGACGCTGCCGGCGATCCGCCCCGCGATCGTCGCGGCCGCCGTGCTCGCGGCAGCGCGCGCGCTCGGCGAGGCGGTGATGATCCAGATGGTCTCCGGCGGCAAGTTCTTCAGCCCCAAGCCCATCGACGGGGTCGTGTTCTTCTTCGAGCCGCTGCGCACGCTCGCCTCGGCGATCGTCGACTTCCGCGACGGCGTCAACTCGCCGGCGCTCGGCGCCGCCATCTACGGCTTCGCGCTGCTGCTGTTGTTCTCCGCGTTTGCGCTTTCCGTGACCGGCTACCTGGTCAAGCTCCCGCTACGCAAGTACCAGACGCGCGGATGAGCACCTACGCGCCACAGGCCCCGCAAAGCCGACGCGGCAGGCGTTCCTCGCCGATGAGCTGGCGCTGGGGCGATCGGCTGGTGCTCGCGGCGGCGTGGACCGCCGGCATCCTGCTGTGCGTGATCGCTGCCTCGATCGTGCTGTACATGGGCTACCGCGGCATCCAGTACCTGCGCCCCGGCCTGATCTTCAGCCGCCCGCAGACCAGCTCCGACCAGGCCGGGTCGGGCGGCTTCCTGGATCCGCTGCTCGGGACGATGCTGCTGACGGTGATCGGGATCGCGCTGGCGCTGCCGCTCGCGCTCGCGAGCGCTGTGTGGATCACCGAGTACGGTCGGCCGAGCTGGCTCGCGCGCGTGGTCGAGTCGAGCATCGAGATCGTCGCCGGCACCCCGGACATCGTGATCGCGATCTTCGGTATCGCGCTCTTCCAGCTATCGCTGATGGCTCCCTTCTCGTTCACCGCCGAAGGCGGCGGCGTGTACGGGCGCTCGTTCATCGCCGCCGGCGCGATGATGTCGCTGCTCGCGCTGCCGCCCGTGTACGCGGCCACGCGCGACGGGCTGCTGGCCGTGCCCGGGCACCAGCGCGAGGCGGCCTTCGCGCTCGGCAAGACGCGCATCACGACGATCCGCCGTGTGCTGCTTCCCAGCGTCCGCTCGAACATCGCCACCGGTGCCACGCTCGGCATCAGCCGCATCATCGGCTCGACCGCGATCGTGCTGCTCCTGCTCGGCAGCACGCTGCGCATCGAAACGCAGGGCTCGTTTCCCGGGATCAACGTGCTGCGCGGCACCGGCTCGTCGCTGACCACCTACATCTACGAAAACTCGCCCGCCGGCGAAGGCGGCGCTCCGCAGAAGGCCTACGCCGCCGCGTTCGTGTTGCTGATCTTCGTGCTCGTGCTGAACCTGATCGTCGACAGGATCGGCCGCGCGCAGGCGAGCGCGACAGGCCTGACACCCGTCGGCGCGGTCATCTAGCGCGTCTCGCCATGTCGGAGCGATGCCCGAGAACTTTTCACAAATCCTCGAAAAAGCCGCTAATCTCAGTGGTCTGATGGCCAAAGTCCAGTCGATGGAGATTGTGGTCGATGAGTCCTGAGGAGATGCTTCTCGACCCCTGGAACTTCGCGACCGAGCCCGCGGTGCCGCCCGTACGCACGATCGTGCTCGATCGGGCGCCCACGCCGGTGCGGCCCGTGCGCGAGCGCGAGGCCGTGCGCAGCGTGTCCTCGACGGCCGGGCCAGAACGCCTGAGCCTGCGCGACGTGAGCATCGCCTACGCCGGCAAGCCCGCTGTCAAGTCGGTGTCGCTGTCGGTTCATCAGGGTGAGGTGCTCGCGCTGATCGGGCCGTCCGGCTGCGGCAAGACAACGCTGCTGCGCACGCTCAACCGCCTCACCGAGCTGACCGCGAGCGCGTCGCGCTCGGGCGAGATCCTGCTCGACGGCGAGGACATCCACGACCTCGTCGACACGACGCTGCGCTCGCGCGTGGCGATGGTCTTCCAGCAGCCCAATCCATTTCCGATGTCGATCTTCGACAACGTCGCGTTCGCGCTGCGCGAGCAGGGGCGCAAGCGCCCCGGCCGTCGTGAGCTCGAGCCGCTGGTGATCGACGCGCTGCGCAGGGCGGGCCTCTACGACGAGGTCCGCGACGACCTCGACCGGCCGGCGCTGCGCCTGTCGGGTGGCCAGCAGCAGCGGCTTTGCATCGCGCGCGCGATCGCGCCCCGGCCCGAGGTGCTGCTGATGGACGAGCCGTGCAGCGCCCTGGACCCGATCTCCACGGGCGTGATCGAGGAGCTGATCGGCGAACTGCGTCGCGACCTCGCGGTCGTGATCGTCACGCACAACCTCGCGCAGGCCCACAGGGTCGCCGACAAGGTCGCCTTCATGTACCTCGGCGACCTCGTCGAGTACGGGACCGCACAGGACCTGTTCGAGGACCCTCGCGCCGAGCGCACGCGCGAATACGTCCGCGGAGCCTTTGGATGATCCGGCGGGCGCTCGCGCTCGCCGGCTGTGGCGTGCTGAGCGTGGGCCTGTGCGCGTGCGAGAGCACCGAGCAGGAAAGCGCCAAGATCGGGCGTGAAAGCGAAGCCGCTGCACGCGCGGCCGCAAAACCGGCCGCCAAAGCCAAAACGCACGCCGTGCCGCGCTCGCATGGCCGCAAGGGGTCGGTCTCGCCATGACGAACCTCGCACCGGTGCCCTCCGAAAGCTCCACCTGCGCGAACTGCTCGGCTCCGCTCGTCGCCGATCAGCGCTACTGCCTCTCGTGCGGACAGCCTTGCTCGCCCGTACGGCTGGCGTTCCTGGACGTGCTCGAGACCGAGCGCCAGCCGCAGTTGGGCATGGGCCAGGCGGGTCCAGCGGGGGCGATGCCCGTCGCCTACACGCCCTACCTCGAACCTGCGGCGGGGCCCGCATGGCTGCGCCGCTACGCGCCACTGTTCGGCGTGCTGTCGGTGCTGCTGCTGGCGATGATCGTCGGTTTGCTCGTCGGTCACTGGGTTACGCAAAGCAAGGCGCCCGCGAGTGCGGAGGTCGTCAAAGTCGAAGGGCTCGGCGGTCTCGCCGCCGGGGCCAGCACGACGACGCCCACCACGAGCACCACCCCGTCGTCGTCGACGACGGGTAAATCCGGCGCCTCGGCCAAGAGCGAAGAAGAAAAGGAAGCAGCCGAAGCCAAGGCGGAAGAAAAGGCCGAAGAAAAGACGCCGACGAAAGCGCCCGAAGCCAAGAAAATAACCGCACCGGCGATCACCAAACTCGAAAAATCGACTGGCGCGGCGCACGAGAAAGAACTGAGCAAACTCAGCACCGCGCCGATCGAAGTCAAATGAGCGCGCACGGCGGCAACGGGGGCAGGCCGTCAACGCCAGCGTCCACGCAGAGCGCGGCGGCAAGCGGTGGTGGGTCAAGCGCTGGTACTGACTCAGGCGCAGGCGGGATCGTCCTGCCCGCGGGCGGGCTGCCGACGCCAAGCGGCTCGATGTCCGAGCTGCGACGGCGGCGCCTGGAGCTCGCCGAGCGGGTCGCGGCGCTCACATGGGACCTCGGCGGCCTCGCGTACGAGATGGCCATCCGCGACCACTATCGCCTGGACGTGCTCGCGCGCAAAGCCTCCGAGCTGCAGGAGGTCGATGCCCAGCTGGGCGAGGTGCAGCGACTGCTCGCGACCGCCGAGGCCGGGGTTCACGGCCAGTGTCGCTCCTGCGGAGCGGTGCACAGCCGCGGCGCGGCCTACTGCTGGCACTGCGGCGCGCCGCTCATGCAGGAGGCGCGGCCGTCGGTGCTGCCTAGCGATCAGCCGGCGTGATCGGTCGAACCTTCGCCGTTCTCGGCGAGCGCGTCGTCTCGGATGTCAGCGCCAAGCGTCGATCAGCGCGCGAGGGTCGAGCCGGACATCGAGGTCGGCGTCGTCCGAGAAGCCAGACCTTGATACGCCCACCAGCTTCGCCGCGGCGGCCCCGGGCACGTCCGCGCGTTGCTCGGCTAGCCGGCGCGCGTCCCGAGGTCCGAACGGCGAGCGCGTACGCCACTTGATCGATCCGATGAACGCGACGCTCTTAGGGTGCTCAGCGTCACCGCCTACGAGGTCCACCTCGATCTGGTTGTCGCGGGTCCAATAGCTCCCTACGTAGCGAGCTCCGTCAAGTCTCGTGGCGAGACTTGGGTCGATCAGCAGGCGCTCGACCGAGCGCCGCACAAGTGGCTCGATCGCCCCACCACGAAAAGCCTCCCAGTCTCGCTCGATGCGCGCGATTACAAGATCGCTCCTGCCCCGATCGATCTCCTCGATATTCGGTCCGATGAAGCGAAGCCAAAAGCGCAGGTAGGGATCGGCAATCGTGTAGCGCTTGTTCTTCTTGCCGGGTGGCGCGGCGTAGGGGAGGCTTTGCTCGACTATCTGCTTGGTATCGACCAGGAGCTGCAGGCCGGAGCTCAGCGTCGTCTCGTTGGAGATGCCGCTCGCATCGCGGATATTGCCGAACGTACGCTCACCGTGGCCGATACTCGCCAAGATCGCGCGTGCCGAGGTGGGCGTCTCGAACTCAGCCTCGAGAATCCGCATTCCGTCCACGACGAATCGGGTCGCCGAGTCCGATATCGCTTGCCGAAGGAAGTGCGCTCGAGTGGCGCCCCGTGTCCACGAGGATGCGAGCTGCGGGAAGCCGCCCACGATCAGGTAGACGTCCAGTGTCTCAGCCGCGCTCACTCCGGTCAGCTCGGCAACCTCTGGCGGAGAGAGTGGTGGTACGATGATTTCGCGCGTGGGTCGATCGTGTAGCTCTGCTGGGCGTTGTGTCAGCGCGTCCATCATTCGCACGTCGGAGCCGATGGCGACCAAGAGGACGGGTCGGTTCTTCAAGTACCGATCCCAGGCCAGTTGCAGATCTGCTGGAAAGCCGTCGTCCTTCTCAGCGAGGTAGGGCAGCTCATCGATGATCAGCGCGATCGGCTGGTTACCCGTCGCGCCATCGGTGGCTGCCCGCAGTGCAGCCGGCCAAGAATCAAACGCGACCCCCGACCTAAACAGATCGGTGGCGGGCAGATTCGATTCGGCGATCGTCTCGGCGAACCGCCTCAGCGCTATGTCCGTCGACCGTCGTGGCGCCTGGTAGTAAGCGGCGCGGATACCGCTGCGGTGCAGGAACTCCTCGACCAGTCGCGACTTGCCGACCCTGCGACGTCCGCGCATCCATACGAATCGCCCCTCGCCATCTCGAACTGACCGGAGCTCCTCGCTGAGGATGTCGAGCTGCTTTTGTCGTCCAACGAATGCCATCCAGGCAAACTATAGCCGACTAAACTATGCTTGAGTAGAGTTTTGTGACCAGTGCGCCGGGAAGTCGCGGTTCATTGAGTCATTTCGTGTGATCGTTTAACTTTGTAATGATTACGGGACGTAATGATTGACGCCTGTAATGATTCAAGCCTGTAATGAACGCGTCGTGTGACGATTCGTCCAGGTGCTCGTCCTTCAGCCGCCCGCCGGGGTAGCGTGTACAGCAACACATGGGAACGAGGATCTGTCGGCGTTTGCCGATCAACGCGCGTTTCGCTCTGTCGGCGACGGCTCTTGCGCTGAGCCTCGCGCTTGCGAGCACGCTTCCAAGCTCATCGGACGCGACCGCCAAGGACGTCCACCGCGCGAGCGCCGCGCTCGAATACGGCTGCCCGATCCTGCCGCCCGAAGACCCGCTCAACCAGGAAATAGCCGGTGCGCCCATCAACCCCAACTCGGCCAGCTACGTGGCGAGCATCGGCCTGAGCGCGCACCTGCACCCGGACTTCGGCACCGAGCCGAGCTACGGCATCCCCTACACGGTGGTCGGACCCGAACAGCCGAAGGTGCCGATCAAGTTCACCAAATACGGCTCCGAATCGAACCCGGGGCCCTACCCGGTTCCGCCGAACGCTCCGATCGAAGGCGGCGGCAAGAAGGGGCACGGCGACAAACACGTGCTGGTCGTGCAGGAAGGCACGTGCATGCTCTACGAGCTCTACGACGCACACCGCAAGGGCGCCGGCTGGGCCGCCGCGTCCGGAGCGGTCTTCAATCTGCGCAGCGACGCGCTGAGACCGGAAGGCTGGACCTCGGCGGACGCCGCTGGCCTGCCGATCTTCCCGCTGCTCGTCCGCTACCCAGAGGTTGCAGCGGGGCAGATCGACCACGCGCTGCGCGTCACGGTGCCGGAGACCCAGAACGGCTACATCCACCCGGCGACGCACTTCGCGTCCGACAGCTCCGACCCGAACCTGCCGCCGATGGGCCTGCGGCTGCGCCTGAAGGCCAGCTACAGCCTCGCCGGGTTCAGCGGCGAGTCGCTCGTGATTCTCGAAGCCCTCAAGCGCTACGGGCTGATCGTCGCCGACAACGGATCGCCGTGGTTCATCACCGGCGCGCCGAATCCAGGCTGGAACGACGCCAACCTCGAAGAGATCAAGCAGGTGCCGGGATCGGAATTCGAAGCGGTCGAAAGCGGGCCGATCCTGCACGGCTGATCCGGCGCGTCATGCGCCGGACGATCGACCACTCGCGTTGAGCTCAGGCCTGCTGCGCCGGCTCAACCGGAGCCTGTACGGGCGCTGCGGCTGCCTGTGGCGCCGGCACAGCCTCCGGTGCGCTCGCCACCGGTGCGGCCACGGGGACCTGCGCCGCCATCGGCTGCGCAGGCGCCGGCGGCTGCTGGGCGCTCTGGGTGATCGTCGGGTGCGTCTCGCCGCTGATCGAGTCCTTGAACTCGCGCATGCCGGAACCGACCGAGCGGCCGATCTCGGGCAGCCGCTTTGCGCCGAACACGAGCAGCAGCACGATCAGCAGGAAGGCGATGTGAAGCGGATTGTCAAGTCCCATAGTGGCTTCAGTCTACGACTTTTTCTGGGCGGCCCCGCCGCGCATCGTCCGGTGTACGAGTTGTGCTGCGACGACCAGCAGCAGAACGGCGAACGCATCGCGCAGGATCGCGCCCGACAGCGCGTTGGCCAGCGCGACACCACCGGCGGCGCCCGCCACCGACAGCAGCCCGAGCAGCAGTGCGTCGCCGCGGCGCACGTTGCCGTAACGGTCCTGGCGGTAGGTGCCGACGATCGCGACGGGGACGATCGCCAGCAGCGACGTGGCCTCGGCGTGGTGCTGGCTCAGCCCGACGAACAGCACCAGCCCCGGCACGAACAGCACGCCGCCGCCGACACCCAGCAATCCGGCGACGATCCCGGCCGCCAGGCCGATGACGATCGCGCCGATCATGCGCGCGCGCGGCTCCTGGGCGCACGGCTCCTGAGCGCACGGCTCACCGGATCACCAACTCGACCGCGCTGGCGACGAGCACCGCCGCAAACAGCAGCGCGATCGCGCGCGCGTGCAGCCGCTGCTGCGCCCAGGTGCCGATCAGCACGCCGACGATGGCCGGCACCCCGACGAGCACGGCGTCGAGCAGGTTGACGTTGCCATACAGCGCCTGCACGGCGGCGGCGAAGCCGGCGATGAACACGATCGCCGCGAGCGAGGTGGCGGTGGCGCTGCGCTCGTCGTAGCCGAGCCACAGGATCAGCAGCGGCACGATCACGCTGCCGCCGCCGACGCCGAACAGACCGCTGAAAAGCCCGGCGAGCGTGCCGATCGCCATCAGCGTCAGCAGGCGGCCCAGCGGGCGCTCAGCGGCCACTTGCACGAGCGGACGGGCCGGCCAGCATTGACGCCATACTAGACCTCGTGTCCCCAGCCGCAACGCTAGTGGAGGCGCTCGAGCCGATCCGCTCCGACCCTGCGCATTCGGCCGTGTTGCTTGACATCGATGGCACGCTCGCGCCGATCGTCCGTCACGCGGCCGACGCGCACGTCCCCGAGGCCACGCGCGGCCTGCTGATCGAGATCGCGCGCCGCTACCGGGTGGTTGGCTGCGTGAGCGGCCGGCGCGCGAGCACCGCGCGCCAGATCGTCTCGATCGGAACGATCGCGTACGTCGGCAATCACGGCGGCGAGCTGCTGCGCCCCGGGGCGACCCGTCCGGAGGTGGATCCCGAGCTCGGCGAGTGGACGGCACGCGTGCGCGAGTTCGCGGCGCGCGCCTACACGAGCGAACACCAGCGCCTGCGCGTGCGCAGCGAGGACAAGGAGACGATCGCCGCGTTCCATTGGCGTGGCGCGCCTGACGAGGAGTCCGCTGAGCAGGCGGTGCGGGAGATCGCGCGGCGAGCCGAGGAGGAGGGCTTCGCGGTGCACTGGGGGCGCAAGGTGCTCGAGGTGCGCCCGCCGGTGGTACTCGACAAGGGTCTCGGGATCGCGACGCTGCTGCGCGGCGGCGACGCTACGGCGGCGCTGTACGTCGGCGACGACACGACCGACCTCGACGCGTTTCGCGGCCTGCGCTCGCTGGTCGAGTCGGGGCAGCTGTCGTGCGCGGTGTGCGTGGCGGTCGGCTCCGACGAAGCGCCGCCCGGCCTGGCGCTCGAGGCCGACCTCACGGTCGACGGTCCCGGCGGCGTGCGGGAACTGCTCGAGGCGCTGCTGTAGCACCGTGCGGTTCGTGGACTTCCTCAGGACCACCGTGCTGCTGAGCGCCGGCGCGGCGACCGCGCTGGCCGCCGTCACGGTGATCGCGGCCAGCTCCCACGCGGACACGCAGCTCGCGGAGATCGCCGTTGGCTGGTGGCTGATCGCGGGCGCCACGGGCATGTGGCAGAGCAGGCGCGCGCAAACGAACCCGCCGATCGCGCGGCTGCTGTCCAGCGCAAAGGCCAGCAGCACGCTGCCCGAGCACCATCCGCGCGCGATCCTGCTCAACCGCCTGTGGCCGCTGATGGTGTTCACGCTGCTGGCGGGCGGGCTCGCGTTCCTCGCTCCGCAGATCCCCGGCATCGGGGCCGGCTTCGCGATCATCTGGGCGCTCGCGTGGCGCCGCCAGGACGCGGCCGTGGAGGCGATCGAGGAGCGCGACGGCGTCTGCTTCTACGTGCTCCGCACTTCGCCCGTGCGGCCCATGGCCCTGGTGCGCACGCCAGGCTTCAAGACGGCTCGCCCGGAGCGTGTCGACGGCGCCGTCACCTGAGATGCCGCCGGTGCGCCCGGTCGAGGCCTCGACGTGCGCTGCGGACGTGCTGATCGTCTCGCTTGGTTCCACCAACGGGCTGCGCCGCGCCGATGAGGAGCTGCGCGACTCACTCGTGAGGGCCGGTGCGGCGGTGGCGATGGTGCGTGCAGTCGCGCCTGCGCCGACACGAACGCTGATGCTCACCGATCTGGCCTGGGCGCGCGCGGCGCGGTCGGCGGCGATCGAGGGACTCGCGCAGAGCCCGCGTTCGCGGCCGCCGGCGGTCATCTACTCGAGCACGACGGCCGCGCTGCTGTGGCCCCGTCCGGGGGCGATTCGCTTCGACGCCGCCTCCGCCGGCAACCGGCCGGGACGCCACGGGCTGTGGCAGCGTCCACTGGAGCGCCGCCGGCTGTCGCAGGCGCCGCTGCTGCTGCCTTGGAGCGAGGGCGCGAGGCGCGAGGCGGCGACGGGGGCTCGGGGCGCCGATCGCGCGCTGGTCGTGCCCACGCCGGTCGAGCCGTCCGGGCCGACGCTGTCGGCGGACGAGCGCGACATCGCTGCGATCACGTACGCCGCCAACCCCCACAAGAAGGGCCTCGATCGCGTGCTCGCCGCGTGGCGCGCAGTCTGCGGGGAGCTGCCTCGGGACGGTCCGCGCGAGCTTGTCGTCGCGGGCGTCTCGGAGCGGGAGCTGTGCGCTCGGGGCTTCGAGCTCGGGGGTCTGTCGTGCGTACGAATCGTCGGAGCGCTCCCGACGGCCGAGTACCGTGGGTTGGTGCGTCGCGCGCGTGTGTTCGTGTGCGCTCCGCGCCGTGAGGACTATGGGATCGCCCAGCTGGAGGCGCTCGCCGACGGCTGTCTGCTGGTGAGTGCGCCCGCGCCCGGTCCGTACGCGGCGCTGCCGCTCGCGCGCGCGCTCGACCCGCGCCTCGTGAGCGAGGATCTCCAGGGAGCGCTGCTCGCCGCTCTGCATCTCGAGCAGCCGAGCGGCTACGCGGAGCGCGCGTTGAAGGTGCTCGCGCCGTTCAGGCGCGGAGCCGTCGACCGGCTGGTGAAGAGCGAGATGCTGCCCCGCCTGCTCGACAGCGACCGCGATTGAGACGGAGACAACGCCCCGGGAATCACCGGATTTACTGGCGTTCGGAGTATCGCTTAGATACGTTCGAGCCGTGTCCGCCCCCGAGTCCTCAAACCCCTCGGCTCGGCGCGGCTTTCGTCTGTCCACCTGGCCGCGCGTTGCTCCGAGCTGGTCGTTAGAGGCCGGCGCTCGAGTCCCTGTGGCGTCGCGTGTCAGCGTGTCGCGCTTGAGCGTGTACGCGTGGGGGACGATCGCCGCCACGATGGCATTCATCGGGCTCACATGCTGGTGGCTGACCCAGGATCGGAGCATCCCGATATACGACGCAGGGGATCACCTCGAAACCGCGTTGGTCTTTCACCAGATGCTCGCGAGCGGGAACCTGCTCGGCCCTTTCAACTACGAATCACCCTATCCGCCATTCGCGTTGATGATCGGCGCGTTGTCGGTCTTTGCCGGGGGCGTCAAGCTGGCGTCGCCGATCATCGGAGAGAACCTCATATTCGTCCCGCTCCTGACACTCGGCTGCTATCAGACGGGGCGTCTGCTGTTCGGGCCCAAGGCAGGCATGCTGGCAGCGATCTTCGTTCTCGGCTCAGACCTTCTCAGCGCCCAGTTCCACGTCTTCATGCTCGACGCCCCCGAGGCGGCGGTTGTCGCTGTGTCGATCTGGCTGATCCTCGCCTGCGAGGACTTCAGCCGCGTCGCTGTCGCCGGTACGGCGGGCCTGGCGGCGGGAATCGGCCTGGTGACCAAGGTGCAGTACCCCTCGTTTGTGATGGGCATCGTGTTGATCGCGCTGCTGCGCGGTGGCTGGCGAAACTGGCGAGGTCTGCTCGCCTTTGCGCTCGCCGCGCTGATCGTGGGGGCTCCCTGGTACATCGACCACCTGTCCCAGTTCTCGACATTCCTTGAAGTCTCGACGGCAAATCCAATCGTCGTGCCGGGCGACATCCCGCCAACGTTCTCGCTTGCGAACCTTGGCTGGTACTTCTGGAACATCCTGAACTCGCAGTTGCTCGTGCCGCTGTTCGCGCTCCTGTTCGTTGGCACGGTATGGATGATCGCGACGCTCGGCCGTCATCGCCATGCAGCGTTCGGTGCGAGGCTCGAGTTCTGCGCGGGCGCATTCGTCGCGTGGCTCTTCATCACGTTGACGCCATCCCACGACATCCGCTACGGCATCCCCCTGCTTCCATACCTGGCGGTAATTGCGACGGGTTGGATCGTCTACATGCGACGCGCGGTCGCCTGGGCGGCGATCTCCGTGCTCGCGCTTGGCGTGATCGCGAACACGCTCGGCACGACGTTTGGCGTTGGCAAGACGGTGCAGCTCGCGCTGGTGCATCCACTCCCCCAAGGGGAGGAGGCGCCAGACGCCGTCACGCTTTACTCGACCAGCGGCTTCCTCGTCGCTGGACCGAGCCGCGACGGCGACATCCCAGGCCTTCTCACGGCGCTGAGGCGTAACGGCGTCGGCACGGTCGCGTGGAGCGTCGAACAGAGCGCGGCCCCTGACTTCGACACCGAAGGACTGCTGCCGCTGGCGCGTATTGCGGGACTGTCGCCTGCAGTCACCGGCACGCCGGAATACAGCGGCTCGAGCAACACGGCCACGTTGATCCACCGACCGATCACCGCGTCGAGCCCGCCGGCCTGCGCGCGCTTGAGCGACGGCACGGGTGTGTGGGTTGTTCGCTACGACACAGCTGCGGCAGATTTGACCTATTACTGCCCGACACGTCATCCGCAGTACTACGGGCGCGCCGGGTGACCGATAGGCGTATAGCGCAGCGCCGCCCGTCATGACAGGCGAGTGCTGCGTGCGTCCCGCCTGATCGCGACCCACGGAAGGGTATTCGCGACATCGTCCTTCGTCAGCCATGCCCGCCGCGCCGTCGCTACCCCCCAGCGCATGTTCTGAAGCGTACTCGTGCGGTGCGCATCGGAGTCGATCACGATCGTCACCCCCGCCCGCGCCGCCGCCCGCGCGTGCACGTCTGACAGGTCGCGCCGGTCGGGATTGGCGTTGATCTCGAGCATCGTGCCCGTACGCGCCGCGGCGGCAAACACAGCATCGAGTTCGATCGCATACGGCTCGCGACGCTCGATCAGCCGGCCGGTGGGGTGCCCGATGGCGTCCACCAGCGGATGCTCGATCGCGGCGATCATACGCGCGGTCATCGCCTGCTCGCCCATCCCGAACGAAGTGTGCACGCTGGCGATCACCCAGTCGAGCCGGCCGAGCAGCTCGTCGTCGTAGTCGAGTGACCCGTCGGGCAGGATGTTGACCTCGCTGCCGGCCAGCAGCTCGATCCCGTCCACGCGCGCGTCGGCCTCGCGCACGAGCTCGATCTGGCGGCGCAGCTGCTCTGGCGATACGTCGTTGCCGAAGCCGTGGCTGGCGGAGTGGTCGGTGATCGCCAGGTACTCGTAGCCGCGCTCGCGCGCCGCGAGCGCCATCTCCTCGATCGTGTTGTGCCCGTCGGAAGCGACCGTGTGGCTGTGCAGGTCGCCGCGGATGTCCCCGAGCTCGATCAGGCGCGGCAGCTCGCCGGCGCGCGCGGCCTCCAGCTCACCACGATTCTCGCGCAGCTCGGGCTCTATATAGGGGAGGCCCAGACGCTCATAGACCTCGTGCTCGGTGGGACATGTTGCGGATGCGCCGGTGGCGTCATCGAGGATGCCGTACTCCGAGACGTGCAACCCACTTCGCACGGCCGCTTCGCGCAGCGCGGCGTTGTGCGCGCCCGAGCCGGTGAAGTGCTGCAGCAGGTTGCCGAGCTGCGCGGGCTTGGCGATGCGCAGGTCAACGCCGATGCCGGCGTGCGTGCGCGCCTTCGCTCCTGCCTTGCCGGCCGAGCTGACGCGCTCGACCTGCTCGAGCTTGGCGAGGCTCTTGGCGAGCGCGACCGGTCGGGTGGTGATGGCGACGAGGTCGAGGTCCTTGACCGAGTCCGCTTGGCGGCGCACGGAGCCCGCGAGTTGGATGTGCGTGCCGTCGCCCGCGAGCGCATGTAGGCCTGCGACCAGCTCTTCGCCGATCTCCAGCGCCCGCGGCAGCAGGATGCGCGGCGCGGTGCCCGCGCCCGGGTGCGCGTCCATCTCGTCAAGCGCGACGAGCACGCTTTGCTCGAGCTTGGGGCCGAGCCCGCGCACGGTGCGCAGGCGCTGCGCGAGCGCCGCCTCGCGCAGCGCCTGCGGCGAGTCGACGCCGAGCTCCGAGTGCAGCAGCCGCGCACGCTTGGCGCCGATGCCGGGCAGGCGCGTGATCGCGATCAGGCCCGGCGGGAACTTCGCCCGTAGCTTCTCAGCCGCCGGGATCACGCCTGTCTGCACGAGCGCGAGGATCTTCTCCTGCAGCGTCTTGCCGATCCCCGGCAGCTCCGTGGCGCGCCCGTCGCGCGCGAGCGCGGCGACCGACACGGACGCGTCGCGCACTGCTCTGGCGGCTGTCCTGTACGCCAGTACGCGGTGGACGATCGCGCCGTCCAGCTCGTACAGGTCGCCCAGCTCTTCGAGGGCTTCGGCGATCGCCGCATTCGAGAGCTCGGGCGCAGTCACGCCCGTCAGCCTAGGACCCCGCGGACGCCGCGGACGCCGCGGGCGCGACGGGCTGCCGCCGAGCTGACTAGGGTACCCGGGCCGATGCCCGGTGAGCCCTGGCTGATACTGCCCACGTACAACGAGGCTGAGAACGTGCAAGCGATCGTCGCGGCATCCGCGGAGGTGCTCGCGGGCGCCGCGCCGGACGGCTTTCGCGTGCTGATCGTCGACGACGGCTCGCCCGACGGCACCGGCCGGCTCGCCGATCAGATGGCGACCGAGCATGAGTGGCTGCAGGTGCTGCACCGCACCGAGAAGAACGGCATCGGGCCGGCCTACCTGGCGGGCTTCCGCCACGCGCTCGATCATGGCGCGGGCTACGTGATGGAGATGGACTCCGACTTCTCGCACGACCCCGCCGACCTCGCGCGCCTGCTGCAGGCCACCGATCGAAGATCGGCCAGCGACGGCGCCGACCTCGCGCTCGGCTCGCGCTACGTGCCCGGCGGCGGTGTCACCGACTGGGGCCTCTTGAGGCGCTTCATCAGCGAGGGTGGCTCGACGTACGCGCGGCTCGTGCTGGGCCTGAAGGTGCGCGATCTGACGGGCGGCTTCAAGTGCTTCCGGCGCGAGGTGCTCGAGGCGATCCACTTCGACGGCGTGCGCTCGCAGGGCTACGCGTTCCAGGTCGAGCTGACCTACCGGGCGGTCCAGGCTGGCTTCAAGGTGGTGGAGGTGCCGATCGTCTTCCGCGACCGCCAGCAGGGCACGAGCAAGATGTCCTGGCGGATCGCCGCCGAGGCGATGTGGCTGGTGCCTTTGCTGCGGTTCAGATAAGGACCTGCCGGCTGCGCCCCGCGGCGTCGGCTTCAGGTCGACCGCTGCCCGGTCGATGGGTCTGAGATGGATGCTTCGGCGTACGCGTTCGCCCACGGCGTGCGGCAGACGCGCGCGACGCTGCGCAGCTGGCAGCGCGCGCCAGGCGCGGTCGTCGGTCGCTGGGTGGCCGGCTCGGCGCTAGCTGCGGCCGGCCTGCTCGTCGCAGTGCTCGTGGTCGCCTCGCTCGACCACGGCTACCAGCAGATCATCACGCTGCAGCCGCCGTTCGCGGTGGGAGACCTGATTGAAGTCCTGCGCATCCTGCGCAGCAACATGCTCGTCCTCGCGCTGCACGCGTTCGCGTGCATCGCCGGCTTCATGGCGGGCAGCTCGCTGCCGCTGCAGGCGCAGCAGCACCGCGGCGTCTCGCGCTGGGTGCACGAGCACGGCGGGCGCCTCGCGATCGGCTTCGTCGTGTGTGCGACCACGTTCTCGCTGAGCGCGCAGGCATACGTCATCGGACGCACGCTCGCCGGCGTATCGCACTTCCTGCGTGTCTCGCCGGCACTGCTGCTGCTCGGCGTGCTGCCGCACGCGATCCCCGAGCTGATCGCGCTGTTCCTGCCGTTGGCCGCGTGGATCATCGCCAGCCGCAAAGGCGAGTGGGAGCAGTTGCTAGCGGCCACGATCGTGACGGTCGCGCTGGCCGTGCCCGTGCTGGTGCTCTCCGCGTTCGTCGAGGTCTACGTCTCGCCGCACCTGTTCACGGCGCTCACGCACATCCACCCGCCGATCGTGCGCAACTCCGAAGGCTGGCTCGTCACCGTGCGCTGAGCTGGTCCTCGTCCGTCTCCCGCACGGCCTGCTCGGCCGCCGTGCACGCGGCTTCTTCCTCGGCCTCCTGCGCCGCCTCATCGCGCGCCTCGCCGCGCAGCAGCCACCACACGAGCAGCGCAGCGAACGAGACCGCACTGCCGATCACGATCTTTCCGCTGACGGCGAGAACGAACATCGAGCACACGATAGTCCTCGCCGGCAGGCCCGCCGCCGCTCGCGCCAGGGATCCCTGCGCGTGCCGCCCGGGGCTCTCGCGGAGGCCTCCCTTCATTTTGTATAGTGATGGGTAAGCGACCAAGGAGAACGACATGGCAGGCGCCCTCACCCAGATCACAGACAACAACTTCGACGCCGAGGTGCTCGAGGCCGAGGGCCCGGTGCTCGTCGACTTCTGGGCGCCGTGGTGCGGTCCGTGCCGCGTCGTCGCGCCGGTGCTCGAGGAGATCGCCTCCGAGCGCCCGGAGCTGCGCATCGTCAAGCTCGACATCGACGAGAACCCGCAGACGGCGGCCCGCTTTCAGGTGCTCTCGATCCCGACGATGATCCTGTTCAAGGCCGGCCAGCCGGTGAAGACGGTCATCGGCGCGTACCCGAAGAAGAAGCTCGAGGCGGAGCTGGAGCCGGCTCTCACCGCAGCCTGAGCGCTCAGGAAGCCGGCTGCGTTCGGCTGAGCGAGATCGTCAGCTGGAGGCCGTCGACTTCCGTCTGCTCTGAGTAGTCCATCTCCGGCGCCACCGCGTCGGCCGCGGTGGCGAGCTCGAGTGAGACGGCGAGCGTCTCGCCGATCAGATAGTCGCGGTGCGCCTGCGCGGCGTCGAGTAGCGCGGAGTCGCCGTCGAGGGCGAGCTCGATGCGGTCCTCGACCTGCAGGCAGGCGCTCTTGCGCGCGTTCTGGACCGCGTGGACGATCTCGCGCGCGTGCCCCTCTCGGCGCAGGTCCTCGTCGATCGCCAGGTCCAGCGCCACCGCGTGCGCGCCCTCGCGCTCCACGCTGTAGCCGTCGGGTGCGCGCATCGTCAGCAGCAGGTCATCGGCGGTGAGCGTGTGCTCGCGTCCGGCCACAGCGATGCCGATCTGACCGCCGTCGCGCACCGCCGCCGCGACATGCGCCGGGTCTAGTGCCGCGATCGCGTCCGCCGCCAGCGGCATGTCTTTGCCGAACAGGGGGCCGAGGCTGCGGTAGTTGGCCTTGACCTCGTAGCCGCCGAGCTCATCCGCTGCCGCGACGAAGCGCACCGCGCGCACGTTCAGCTCCTCGCGCACCACGCCGGCCAAGCGTTCGATCGCCGCACGCTCGCGCCCGTCCGCGACGACCACCGCCTCGCCGAGCGGCTGGCGCACCTTGATCTTGGCCTGGCCGCGCGCGCCGAGTCCCAGGCGCACCGTCTCGCGCGCCAGCGCCATCGCCTGCTCGAGCTCAACGTCGCGCTGCGCCAGCTCTTCACCCGCTGGGAAGTCGCACAGGTGCACGCTTGGCAGCTCGCCGTCGAGGTTGTCGTAGATCTCGTCGGCCACGAACGGGCAGAACGGCGCGAGCAGCTTGGACACAGTCAGCAAGCATGTGCGCAGCGTCTCGAATGCGGATGGATCGCCATCCCAGAAGCGCCTGCGCGAGCGGCGCACGTACCAGTTGGACAGCTCGTCCACGAGGCTCGCGATCGCCCTGCCGGCCGTGGTTGCGTCGTACGCGTCCAGGCGCTCGGCCACCAGTTCGGCTGTCGCCGCCGTGCGCGACAGCGCCCAGCGGTCGAGGTCGGCGTCGGGGCCGCCAGCAGAGCTGTCCGTCGAGGCGGCCGCGCTCAGCTCGTCCGCAGAGGCGTGCGCGTAGAGGACGTAGAAGTAGTACGTCGACCACAGCTGCTTGAGGAACAGGCGCACGCCCTCGCCGATCGTCTCCGCTGAGAAGCGGTAGCCGTCCCACGGCTGCTTGGAGGTGAAGAAGTACCAGCGGAACGCGTCCGCTCCGTACGTGTCGAGGACCTGCCACGGCTCGACGGTGTTGCCTTTGGACTTGGACATCTTCTGACCGTCCTCGTCGAGGATCAGACCCAGGCACACGACGTTGCGGTACGGGGCGCCGCTGGCAGGGTCGTCCGGCTTGAGTGCCCCTCTGGTCAGCGTGGCCACCGCCAGCAGCGAGTAGAACCATCCGCGCGTCTGGTCCTGGGCCTCGCAGATGAAGTCCGCCGGGTAGCTCTCCTGGAACAGCGCCTCGTGCTCGAAGGGGAAATGATGCTGCGCGAACGGCATCGCGCCCGAGTCGAACCACACGTCGATCACCTCCGGCACGCGGACCGCACGCTCATTGCAGGATGTGCCGTCGTCCTCCGTGTGCGGGCAGGGGAAGGACAGCTCGTCCACATACGGCCGGTGGTGGTCCTCGAGCTCTGTGCCCGAACGCTCGGCCAGCTCTGCGAAGGAGCCGACGACGTGGACGTGGCCCTGCGGGCAGCGCCACACGGGCAGCGGCGTGCCCCAGTAGCGCTCGCGCGACAGCGCCCAGTCGACGTTGTTCGCCAGCCAGTCGCCGAAGCGCCCGTGCTTGACGTGCGGCGGGTACCAGTTGACGGTCTCGTTCGCTGCCAGCAGCTCGTCGCGCAGCTTCGACGTCGCGATGTACCACGACGGTTTGGCGTAGTACAGCAGCGGCGTGCCGCAGCGCCAGCAGTGCGGGTAGGAGTGCTCGTAGTCCTGCACCCGCAGCAGCAGGCCGCGTACGCGCAGATCCTCGATCAGCTCCTGTGTGAGCGCCGGATCCTTGACGAAGCGGCCGTCGTATGAGTGCCCATCACGGTCGAGCACCCGCCGCTCATAGGTTCCGTCCGGCTTGACCGGGTTGTACAGGGTCTCCGCCTGTGTTGGGTCGAACGGCACCCGCGGCGAGGCCGCCGCCACGCGGTAGTCGTCCTCGCCGAACGCCGGCGCCAGGTGCACGATGCCGGTGCCGTCCTCGGTCGTCACAAACGCATCCACCAGGATCGGCAGACCGCCGGGCTCGCGGTCCTCCGCCGCGAAGATCGGGCCCTGATACGAGTCATATCGCTGCACCAGCTCAGCGCCCTTGAAGCGCTCCAGCACCTCGACTTCGTCGCCGAGCACCGGCTGCACCCGCGCGTCGGCGAGCACGAACAGCTCATCGCCGACTCGCACCCGTGCGTACGTGGCCGTCGGCGAGACCGCCACCGCCACGTTCCCCGGCAGCGTCCACGGCGTCGTCGTCCACACCAGCAGCTGCTCCTCGCCGGGTGGGTGGGCTCCTGTTATCGGCAGCTTCAGGAACACGCTCGGGTCAACCACATCCTTGTATCCGAGAGCGACCTCGTGCGAGGACAGGGTCGTCTCGCAGCGGGGGCAGTACGGCACGACCTTGCGGCCCTCGTACAGCAGGCCATGCGCGTCGATCTGCGCCAGCGCCCACCACACCGACTCGATGTAGGTCTCATCGAGTGTGCGGTAGGCGTGGTCGAGGTCGATCCAGAAGCCGATGCGCTCGGTCAGCCGGTTCCACTCCTCCAGGAACGTGAACACAGACTGGCGGCACTTGGCGTTGAACTTGGCGATCCCGTACTCCTCGATCTCCGCCTTGTGGTGGATGCCCAGCTCCTGTTCCACCGCGATCTCCACCGGCAGGCCGTGGCAGTCCCATCCGCCCTTGCGCTCCACGCGGTAGCCCCGCATCGTCTGAAAGCGCGGGTAGATGTCCTTGAACACGCGCGAGAGCACATGGTGGGAGCCGGGCGGGCCGTTGGCGGTCGGGGGGCCCTCGTAGAAGACCCACTGCTTGGCGCCCGCGCGCCGGTGTAGGGACTCCGCGAACACGTCGCGCTCGCGCCAGCGCTGCAGCACCTCGAGCTCGAGCGACGGCAGATCTTGGCGGGGATCGACCTCGCGGGTGGGTATCAGCGGGTGGCTTGGATGGTCGCTCACGGGGCGGCCCATTCTAGGTGGGCGTCCTTCGGGGCCTTGGCCCCTATCTCGTTTCGTGTGCGAGCTTCCGTCGGATAGGCCTTCGCTGGTCCTTACGATGGGATCGTGCGGCTGCGCCTCTACCACCACCCCGACGGTGCCCGCGTGGCCTACCGCGAGGTTGGCGCCGGCCCGCCGCTCGCGCTGCTGCACTCGGGACTGCTCTCGCACAAGGAGTGGGAGCCCGCCGTCGAGGGGCTCGCCGACCGCTTCCGCGTGGTGCTTCCCGATCTGCCGCTGCACGGCGACTCCGAGGACCGCCCGCGCCATCCCTACACGCTCGACTGGTTCGCGGAGGTGCTCGGCGGCTTCTCCGCCGAGGTGCTCGGCCCGCGCCCGCTGCTCGCCGGCCACGCCGCCGGCGCGGAGATCCTCCTGCAGGCCGTGCTCAGCGGGCGCATCCGGCCTGCGCGGCTTGTGCTGATGTCCAACCGCCTGCACGCGTCGCCCGTGCACGCACGCATGCGCGCCGTCTGGCAACTGACCGCGCAGCTGGCAGCCGTCCCCGGCCTCGATCGCCTGCTCGCCTCCGGCGCCCGGGCCGTGTTCACGCCTGAGCGCGGCCTGCGCCTGTCGGCCCGCGGCAACCCAGCCGCCGCGGATCTTGTGCGCCACGCCTTCGCCGACGTGCCCGGCAACTCGAGTCTCGCCCGCTCGTGGGCCAAATGCGCGCGCAGCTGGCCACGCGGGGCGCAGACGCAGCTGCTCGAGGGCTACCCGCGGCTGGACATGCCCGTGCTGCTGCTGTGGGCCGACCGCGACCGCCTGCATCCGCTGGCGCCGGCCGAAGAGGCGCTCGCGGTGCTGCCCCACGGCCAGCTGCGCGTGCTCGCGAGCGTCGGATTCCTGATGGCCTACGACGATCCCGTGGGCGTCGCCCGGGAGCTCGCCGCGTTCTGCGGGTAGGGTCTTCCCTTGTGGCTGCCCCTCGGTGGCTTCGTCCGCCTCTTCGTCCGGTCGGTAGTTTTATCCATCTCAGAACTTCTGTATCACCATAGTTATACGGTGTGCGACGATGCACACATCGCGCGCCCGGGCAATACCCGAAAAAGGAGAGCCGATGTCGGATCAAAAGCTGTGGGGCGGGGAGACCGCCAAGGCCGTCGAGAACTTCCCGATCTCCGGCGAGACCGTGCCCGTGTCGGTGATCCACTGGCTGGCGCGCATCAAGGGCGCCGCCGCCGCCGTCAACGGCGAGCTCGGGCTGCTCTCCAAACGCAGCGCCTCGCGCATCGAGAAGGCCGCCGCCGAGATCGCCGCCGGCAAGCACGACCAGCAGTTCCCGATCGACGTCTTCCAGACCGGCTCGGGCACCTCGACCAACATGAACGCCAACGAGGTCATCGCCAAGCTCGCCGGCGAGGGCGTGCATCCCAACGACCATGTCAACATGGGCCAGTCGTCCAACGACGTGTTCCCCTCGGCCGTGCACCTGGCCGCGTTGGACGTCGCTCAGAACGAGCTGCTGCCAGCGCTCAAGCAGCTCGAGCGCTCATTTGCCAAAAAGGCCAAAGGCTTTCAGCATGTCGTCAAGGCCGGGCGCACGCACCTGATGGACGCCGTGCCCGTCACTCTCGGCCAGGAGTTCGCCGGCTACGCCGCCCAGATGACGCTCGCGCAGGAGCGCGTCGAGGCCGCGCTCGTGCACGTCGGGCAGATCCCGCTCGGCGGCACAGCCACCGGCACCGGCCTGAACACCCATCCGCGGTTCGCGGAAAAGGTCCGCGCGCGCCTGAAGAGGGACTCCGGCCTCAAGCAGATCGCGCCGCCCCTGGACCCGTTCGAGGCGCAGGCCAACCGCGACGCGCTCGTCGAGCTCTCCGGCGCGCTCAAGGTCGCCGCTGTCTCGCTCACGAAGATCGCCAACGACCTCGCGCTGATGGGCTCCGGCCCGCGCACCGGCATCGGCGAGATCTTCCTGCCCGAGCTGCAGAAGGGCTCCTCGATCATGCCCGGCAAGGTCAACCCCGTGATGCCGGAGGTCGTGTTGCAGGTGTGCGCGCAGGTGATCGGCAACGACACCGCGATCACCATCGGCGGCATGCAGGGCCAGTTCGAGCTCAACGTCCGCATCCCGCTGATCGCTCGCAACCTGTTGCAGTCGCTGGGCCTGCTGTCCTCCGCCACGCGCGCGCTCGCCGAGAAGTGCGTTGACGGCATCCAGGTCAACAAGGCCGGCGTCGCGGCCTCAGCCGGAGGGACGCTCGCCGTCGCTACCGCGCTCAACAGCGCCATCGGCTACGACAAGGGCGCCGCCATCGTGCAAAAGGCCACTGCCTCCGGACGGCCGCTGCGCGAGGTCGCGCTCGAGGAGGGCGTCGACGCCGAGCTGTATGACAAGACGATCGACCTGCGCAAGATCGCGCGGGGGAATCTCTAGGCGCCAGCGTCCGGCTCACGCGGCCGGACAGAAACACCAGACGCGCCGTGTTTGCGGCGGATAGAGGCGTCAATCTCCGGGTGCTCGACCATGCGGAGGGCGCCTGTTAGCTTGAGTCGCCGCATGTCTCTTGTCGGGAGTTTAAGAAAACCCCTGTCTGCACGAAGGCCTCAGTCTGCCCCCGGCCGTACGTGATGAAGGCGGTGATCCTTGCCGGTGGCCTTGGCTCGCGACTCAGCGAGGAGACGACCACACGCCCTAAGCCGATGGTGGAGATCGGCGGCAAGCCGATCCTCTGGCACATCATGAAGATCTACGCCGCCCATGGCATCGAGGAGTTCGTTATCTGCCTTGGCTACAAGGGCTACGTAATTAAGGAGTTCTTCGCCAACTACCACCTGCACACGTGTGACATCTCCTTTGACCTCTCTCACGGCGACATCGAGGTTCACCGTTCGATGACCGAGCCGTGGAAGGTGACACTGGTCGATACCGGGGAGGAAACCATGACCGGAGGTCGCCTGAAGCGTGTCCTTCCCTACGTAGGCGACGAGGACTTCTGTCTCACATATGGCGATGGGTTGGCCGACATCGATATCACAGCATTGATCGCCTACCATCGCCAGCAGGGCGCCCTCGCCACCGTCACCGCCGTGCAGCCTCCAGGCCGCTTCGGTGCGGTCGAGCTCAACGGAACGCGCGTGCGAAGCTTCGAGGAGAAGCCGCGTGGGGACGGAACCTGGCTGAACGGCGGGTTCTTCGTACTGAGCCCCGATATCGGTCGCTACCTCGGCGACGATCAGACCATATGGGAGCACGAGCCCGTGTCGAGACTCGCGCGCGAGGGACAGCTCGCGTCGTTTCGCCACATGGGGTTCTGGCAGGCGATGGACACGCTGCGCGATCGCAACCAGCTGGAGCAGCTGTGGAGCACCGGCAAGGCGCCGTGGCGGGTATGGACATGAACGTCGATGCCGACTTCTGGCGTGGCCGCCGGGTGCTCCTGACCGGTCACACAGGATTCAAGGGGGCTTGGCTGGCGCTGTGGCTGCAGACGCTCGGCGCGCGCGTGACAGGCTTCTCGCTGGGGATCCCGACCCATCCCTCGTTGTACGAACTCGCCCGTGTCGGCGAGGACATGGAGAGCATCGAGGGCGACGTGCGCGACTTCGAGGCGCTCGTCGCGGCACTCGACCGTGCGTGCCCTGAGGTCGTCATCCACATGGCCGCGCAGTCACTCGTGCGCCGCTCGTTCTCCGAGCCGCGCCTGACGTATGAGGTCAACGTGATGGGGACGGTCAACCTGCTGGATGCCGTGCGTAGTAGCGAGGGCGTGCGCACGGTGGTCAACGTCACCTCAGACAAGTGCTATGAGAATCGCGAGTGGGAGTGGGCCTATCGAGAGTGCGAGGCGATGGGGGGCCACGATCCATACTCGAGCTCCAAGGGCTGTGCCGAGCTGATCACAGATGCCTTCCGGCGCTCCTTCTGCCGACTCGATGGTGGGCCGCGGCTGGCTTCGGCGAGGGCGGGAAACGTGATCGGCGGCGGCGATTGGGGTGAGGATCGCCTGATCCCAGATCTCATGCGTGGAGCGCTCGCGGGCCGTGCCGTCCACGTACGCAACCCCGACTCGGTGCGTCCCTGGCAGCACGTGCTCAATCCGCTGAGCGGATATCTGATGCTCGCGCAGGCGTTGTGGCGCTCTGAGGAGATCGCCGGGCCATGGAACTTCGGGCCCGCCGAGGAGGACGCTCGTCCGGTTTCGTGGATCGTCGAGCGGATATCCGCCCAGTGGCCCCAGGAGCTGCCGTGGGTCCTGGATCCAGTCACCCATGGGTCAGCTCCCCACGAGGCGCGGTACCTAAAGCTCGACTCCTCGCGCGCCCGCATCCGCCTGGGCTGGCGACCGCGGTGGGGCCTGGAGGAAGGGCTGGACGCGGCTCTCACCTGGTACCAGGCGCTGAGCGCCGAGGAGGACATGCGGGCGGTCACACTGGGGCAGATTGAAACCTTCGATCATGGGCTCAAGCCAACCGAGCATGCCGTCCGATGACCTCCGAGAAGCAGAGCGCTTCGGTGCTGATCGTCGGCGCGTCTGGGCAGGTTGGTCATCACCTGGCGCTCGCGGCCGAGCGGCGAGGGCTCCCTTGGAAGGGAACGTTTCATACCAATCCCCGTCCGGGGCTCAAGGCGCTCGACGTGCGTGACGCCGCCGCCGTCGCTCGAATGGTGCGTGCAGCCGATCCCGCGTATGTCCTCGTCCCAGCAGCCGCCACTCACGTTGACCGCTGTGAGCTGGAAGCGCAGATGGCCTACGAGGTGAATGTCGTGGGCACCAGCCACCTAGTGGACGCGGCCAACGAAGTGGGCGCAGTGATCGTCTACTTCTCCTCGGACTACATCTTCGACGGCGCTGACGGGCCATACGACGAACGTGCGACGGCTAACCCGATCTCACAGTATGGTCTCCAGAAGCTGAGCGCCGAGCACCTGATCGCTCAGCGTGCCACCGAGGCTCTGATCGTTCGCACCACCGTCGTATATGGGCCGGAGCCGCAGGGTAAGAACTTCATCTACCGCTTGCTCGCGGCGCTGCACAAGGGACAGGAGATAGCCGTGCCAGTGGATCAGGTCGGCACTCCCACCTATGCGCCGGCGCTGGCCGACGCGGTCTTCGATCTACTGGCGGCAGGCGCGCGGGGCGTGATCAACGTCGCCGGGAGCGAGCTGGTGACGCGCGAGGAGTTCGCGCTCGAGGCGGCTAGGGCCTTCGGCGAGGATCCATCCCTGGTGAGGTCCGTCTTCACCTCCGAGCTGGGGCAGGCAGCCCTGCGGCCATTGAACGGAGGCCTCCGCAGCGATCTAGCCGAAGAGCGCCTCGGGCGCGAGCTACCCGGCTATGTCGAGGGTCTGAGGCACCTGGCCGGAGAAGGGGTTCTAGGGTGAGGCTCTACCTCCACATCACGCGAGTGCCCGCCCGCACGGGGTCGGGAGAGGGTCATGGACGCTAGGGGTGAGATCCTCGAGAAGGTGCGCGAGCACTACGCGGCGACCTGGGGCGATTGCACGTTCGAGCCAGGTCGTGCCCCGGTGCCGGTCGCGGGGCGGGTCTTCGATGCCGAGGAGCTGGTCCTGCTCGTCGACGCGGCGCTTGACTTCTGGCTGACAACCGGGCGCTACGCCCACATGCTCGAGCGAGGATTGGCCCGCTACATGGGAGTCCGCCATGCGATCCTCACAAACTCGGGCTCCTCGGCAAACCTGCTTGCTGTCTCCGCGCTCACATCTCCCAAGCTGGGGGACAGGAGGCTGCGGCCGGGGGACGAGGTCCTCACGCTTGCCGCCGGGTTTCCGACGACCGTCAACCCGATCATCCAGAACGGCTTGGTTCCGGTCTTCTTGGATGTCAATCTGAGGACTGGCAATGTCGCCACCGATCAGCTCGGCGTCGCCGTCGGCGAGCGGACCCGAGCGGTCATGATGGCGCACACGCTGGGTAACCCCTTTGACCTGGATGCCGTCGTCGATCTCTGCCGACGGCACGATCTCTGGCTGATCGAGGACAACTGTGACGCGCTCGGCTCGACCTATCGCGGGCGCCTCACGGGCACCTTCGGCGATCTCGCAACACTGAGCATGTACCCCGCGCACCACATAACCACCGGCGAGGGTGGATGTGTGTTCACGAACAAGGGCGTCCTGAAGGTGCTCGTCGAGTCGTTTCGCGATTGGGGGCGTGATTGCTGGTGCGATCCTGGAAAGGAGAACACCTGCGGCAAACGCTTCGGCTGGCAGCTGGGCGATCTCCCAGCTGGCTACGACCATAAGTACACCTACTCACATATTGGCTACAACCTCAAGATGACGGACATGCAGGCCGCTGTCGGGGTTGCACAGCTCGAGAAGCTGCCCCGCTTCGTCGCTGCCCGCCGAGAGAACTGGCGGCGTCTGTACGACGCTTTCGCCGCCTACGAGGAGCACCTGATCCTGCCCGAGCCGACGGCCAACAGCGATCCCAGCTGGTTCGGCTTCAAGTTGGTGGTACGCAAGGACGCTCCGTTCTCCCGTGGTGAGCTGGTTGGCCACCTGGAGGAGAACGGCGTCGCCACCAGGCAGGTCTTTGCCGGCAATCTGCTGCGTCAGCCCGCCTATATAGATATCGCTCATCGCGTGGTGGGCGATCTGTCGAACACGGACATCGTCATGGAGCGTGCCTTCTGGATCGGGCTCTACCCGGGCATTTCCCCCGAGATGATCGATTACACGGTCGACGTAGCAGAGCGCTTCTTCAAGTATCATCCGATCACCTCCCCGGTGTGAGGCCATGACCTCTGCATGGAGCCGATGTGAGCAGCACGAAGGGTCGGATGCTCGGATCCCGGCACGAGACGCGCAACGCGTAGCGTCACGCAGCACGTGGTCGCCATGATCATCAACCCGACAGCGCTGCAGGGAGTGATGATCGTCGAGCTCGAGCCGTCGCTCGACGCGCGCGGGTCGTGGGCGCGCGTGTTCGACGCCGACGTGTTCGCCGCGCACGGCCTCGACGCACGGGTCGCACAGTGCAGCACCTCGGTCAATAGACGCGCGGGCACACTGCGAGGACTGCACTACCAGACAGCCCCATACGGCGAGGGCAAGCTCGTTCGCTGTGCCAGGGGAAGGATCTTCGACGTGGCCGTCGACCTGCGAGCGGGCTCGCCAACCCACAAGCGTTGGGTGAGCGTCGAGCTGAGTGCCAGCAACGGGCTCTCTCTGTTCATCGCGGAGGGCTGTGCACATGGCTTTCAGACGCTGGAGGACAACACCGAGGTTCATTACCAGATGACCTCCGCGTTCGTGCCGGAGGCCTACACCGGGGCGCGCTGGAACGATCGAGCGTTCGCGATCGAGTGGCCGGAGCCCCCCGGTGGCGAACGAATCATGTCTGAGCGCGATCGCAACTTCCACGATTACGTGACATGAAGGCGAGCGACTCCAGCGCTTCGCGCCTCGCCACGACCGAGCAGCGTCTCGACGAGGTGCTGCATTCGAGCGCCCGCAACCGCGCGGAGGGGATGCAAGCGGCGGGGACGCCCGCCGGGGGATCCTTTTCGATCCCGGCCGCGTGTCGTTTCTGCGGAGCCCCAGTCACGGCGGTGTTCGCCGACCTGGGGTCCTCGCCGCTGGCGAACTCATATCTATCGCCCGAGTGCGTCGGCGCGATGGAGCCGTTCTATCCGCTACGTGCGCTGGTGTGCGGCCGTTGCTTCCTCGTGCAACTGGAGGAGTTCGAGACGCCAGCACGGATCTTCTCCGATTACGCCTATTTCTCGTCCTATTCAACCAGCTGGCTGGAGCACTGTCGGCGCTACGTCGAGCAGATGGTCGAGTGGCTGGATCTGGATGAGCACAGCCGCATAGTGGAGATCGCCTCCAACGACGGGTACCTGCTGCAGTACTTCCAGGCACGCGGCATCCCGGTCCTCGGGGTGGAGCCCGCTGCCAATATCGCCAGGGTGGCGCTCGATCGGGGGATCCCGACGGTCGTGGAGTTCTTCGGTCACGACACCGCGAGCGCGCTGGCCGAGGAGCACTCCGCCGACCTGTTGGTGGGCAACAACGTTCTCGCTCACGTCCCCGACCTCAATGACTTCGTGGGTGCCATGAAGATCCTGCTCGCGCCCGGCGGGGTGATCACGATGGAGTTCCCTCACCTGATGAGGCTGATCGAGGACAGGCAATGGGACACCATCTACCACGAGCACTTCTCGTACTTCTCGTTCCTGACCGCCAGCCATGTGTTCGCGTTCCACGGGTTGCGCCTGTTCGATGTCGAGGAGCTGCCGACACACGGCGGGTCGCTGCGGGTCTATGGTTGCCATGAGGACGATGTGGGCAGGCTTGACACGGAGCGGGCGCTGGAGCTACGCGAGCGCGAGCGCAAGGCCGGCTATGAGGAGTTGGAGACCTACGTCGAGTACGGCGCCAGTGTGGCTGCCGACAAGCGCCAGATTCTCGAGTTCCTAATCGGCCTCAAGAATGATGGGCGGCGCGTGGTCGGCTACGGTGCACCCGCCAAGGGCAACACGCTGCTCAACTATTGCGGCGTCCGCAGCGACTTCCTCGACTACACGGTAGACCTCAGCCCGCATAAGCAGGGGCTGTTCCTGCCAGGCAGTCACATACCGATCCGCTCGCCCGAGCCGATCCTCGAAGATCGCCCCGACGTGGTGCTGATCCTGCCCTGGAATCTCAAGGATGAGATCGTTGAGCAACTCAGCTTCATCCGCGAGTGGGGGGGGCGGTTCGCGGCGCGCACCCCGGAGTTGAGGCTGCTCTCCTGATGGCCAGCGCGGCCGATGCGCTTGGCATTCAGGGAGTCGGCGAACGGGATCTGATCTCGACGCCCGAGGCTGGTCCGGCCCTGGTAAGGGGCGGGATGTTGCGGACAGGATCGTTCTTGGGCGGCTCGCTGTTCAGCGTCGTCGCAGCGGCGTTCCTGTTCCGTGATCTCGGCGTCACAGACACGGGTCGGTATACAACCGCGATGTCGCTGGGCGCCGTCGTCATCGGCGTGACGGATTTCGGCCTGAATGTGATCGGGCTGCGCGAACTGTCGGTGCTGCGCGGTGAGGAGCGCGACAACATCGCACGCGCGATCCTGGGCATGCGTCTCGCGCTGACATCGGTGGGCGCCCTCTTGATCACGGCGTTTGCCTTCGCGGTCTATGGAGAGCTACTGGGGTTTGGGGTGCTGGTCGCCTGTGTCGGAATGCTCCTTCAAAGTACTCAGACGACGCTGACCATGTCGCTGATGGCGCGCCTGCGGCTCGGCTGGATCTCAGCGCTGGAATTCGCGCGGCAGGTGGGTGCCGCAGTCGCAATCGTCGTGCTCGTGCTCGTCGGCGCGCATCTGCTCGCCTTCTTGGCGGTCACCGCGCTTATCACCGTGCTCATGCTACCCCCCACAGTTGCGCTAGTGAAAGGCGACATATCCATCAGACCATCGTTTGACGTAGGTCAGTGGCGGCGGCTCATCGTCCCGGGCCTCGCCTATTCGGCGGCGACCGTCACTGCGACGCTCTACCTCCGCGTCGCCATCGTGGTCGTCTCGCTGGTGGACGACAGTCATCAGCTTGGCTATTTCAGTGTGTCCTTCCGGGTGGTGGAGGCGCTGCTGGCACTTCCCGGCCTGGTGGTCGGCTCTGCCTTCCCGATCTTCGCGCACGCTGCGCACGAGGATCCCGCCCGTCTGGGATATGCGCTCTCGCGGGTGTTCGACGCCGCGCTGATCGTGGGTGTATGGGTTTCGCTGTCGCTCGCCGTGGGTGCCAGCCTTGCCGTGGATGTGGTCGCCGGCGCAGGCTTCCAACCCGCCGCTGGCGTCCTGGCCATACAGGGCCTCGTCGTGGGAGCCGTCTTCGTGAGCACGATCTGGGCGAGCATTCTGCTGAGCCTGCACCAGCATCGCGTCATCTTGATCTTCAACCTGAGCATGCTCGCGCTGGTCACCGTCGTGGTTGCTGTCCTAGCGCCGTTGCTCGGTGCCGAAGGCGCCGCAATCGCCACCGCCGCCGTCGAGATCGCAGCCGCGATCATCGGCGGGAACGTGGTGATGCGCGGGCGCCCGCATCTGAGGCCAAGCCTCCAGATGCTGCCGAAGGTCGCCGCGGCCGCAGCGGTTGGCGCCAGCCCGATACTGCTGACAGGCGTACCGGTCATCGGCCGCTTGGTCATGTCGAGCCTTCTCTACACGGCCATCCTTGTCTTGCTCAGAGCATTTCCTGCCGACCTGCTGGAACTGCTGATCGGTTCACGCGCCGGAAGGAGAAGATGAGATGCGCTCCATCTGGGCATGGAACCGCCGAACTCTATCGCTGCCGCCGGCCGCGGTGCAGTCCAACTCTCGCCCCTGCCTTGTTCATCTGGTCCGCAAGGCGCATGGCCGGACGTGGCTGCGCGAGTTCGCCGAGGCGCTGCGCTCTCATCCGCCATGCGCAGAGTATGAGTTGGTGTTCGCCATGAAGGGTTTTTCCTCTCCCGCAGAGGCAAGGCCGTATCTTGAGGAGGTCAGCGATCTCGCGCCCCGGACGCTGTTCTTCTCCGACACAGGGTTCGACCTGGGCGTGTACTTCGCCACTGCCGCTCGGCTGCGCCGCGATCGCTATTGCTTCGTCAACTCTCACAGCCGTCCGCTTGTCGACGGCTGGCTGGACAAGCTCAATGCGGCGCTCGATCGACCAGGTGTCGGGCAGGTGGGCGCGATGGGGGCATGGACGAGCAACGCATCGTCGCGGATGTACTCGCTCGGCCTGCCCAGCGCATATCGTCGCGTTATGCCCCCGCGGGCGGTATTTCGAGAGATGCTTGGAGAAATACGAGACGAACGCGTCTCGATCAAGCCGCTCGCGGTGGACCATCACCCGATTCGATTGCGTCTCAGGTCCATGTTCGAGACGCCCGAGGTGCTCCTCGGCTTTCCTACCTTTCCAGCGCCGCATCTGCACTCGAACGTCTTCATGATCACCCACGCGGCGCTCTGCGAACTGCGTCTGCCCGTCGTCCGCACCAAGCTGGACACCAGCTTGCTGGAGAGCGGCCGAGGGTGCATCACGCGCCAGCTGCAGCGGCTGGGCTTGTCCTCGCTCGTGGTCGACAGCATGGGTACGGTGTTCGGTCCAGAGCAGTGGCATCGCAGCCGCACGTTCTGGCAGGGCGATCAAGAGGGTCTGCTGGTCGCCGACAACCAAAGTCTCGTCTACACGCGCGCGGACCTAGCCCACCGTCGTCTTCTCTCCGCCAGCGCGTGGGGTTCGCACGCCGACCCGCTTCCGCCAGGCGAGCACTCCCCCGACTCGACTCGGAGTCAGAGCTGACATGCGCCCTCCGTGGACCTGGAGGCGCCGGCCGTTGGTGTTGCCCGCGTGGCCCCTCGACGCCGACTCCGCCGGGCCTCCCTGCCTCGTGCATCTGGTTCGCAAGGTCAACGGCCTCGGGTCGCTGCGCGGGTTCGTCGAAGCGTATCGCCGGCACCCTCCCGGCATCGAGTGTGATCTCGTGCTCGCAATGAAGGGGTTCGACTCCCCAGCCGAGGCTCAACCCTACCTTCAAGAGGTCGCGGACCTCGAGCCCGAGCCGCTGTTCTTCCCAGACCGGGGGATCGACCTGGGCGTGTATTTCGCTGCCGCCGCGCGACTGCGCCGCGATCGCTATTGCTTCGTGAACTCCCACACTCGTCCCATAGTCGATGGCTGGCTTGCCAAGCTGAACGACGCACTCGATGGGTCGGGGGTGGGGATGGTCGGCGCCACCGGCTCGTGGGCAAGCCTCCACTCCTGGGTGACGTACTCGATGGGTCTACCGAGCTTCTATCGGGACGTGCTGCCGCCGCTGCAGACCGCGCGCAGGCAGCTGTTGGAGATCGACCTCGAACAGCTGGGCATCGAGCGTCGCTCCAAAGTCGACTCTCTACGCGCGCGGCTCGGCCTGCTCGCTCACCTGCCCGAGGAACTGGTGGACTTCAAGCCGTTCCCCACACCTCACCTGCGCAACACGGCCTTCATGGTTCACCATGCCGTTCTCAGCGAGATGCGCCTGTTCGTCGTGCGCAACAAGATGGATACCTACGCGCTCGAGAGCGGATCGCTGAACGTCACGCGCCAGGTGCAGGAGATGGGGCTGCGCACGCTGGTGGTCGACTGCGAGGGCGCCGTCTACGAGCCCAGCGAGTGGTATCGCAGCGGCACGCTCTGGCAGGCCGACCAGGAGCGACTCCTGAGCGTCGACAATCGCACGCGCTCCTATGCATGCGGCGACATCGCGCGACGGCGTGTGCTCGCCGGCCTGGCGTGGGGCCTGCATGCCGACCCACATCCGTCAGCTGAAGATCCGTTGCAGCAGCGCGTTGCTGACACGTGAGCCCCGCTGCGCCCCCCATCGCAGTGGCCTGTTGTCGCCGCTCACGCGCTCGACCACCTCACTGATGTCGACATAGCGGCCAGGATCGTGCACCGGGGTCCACCAGGGGAACTGACGCGAGATCACGGTCGCCACGCGCGGCACTTGCGATTTCGCGCCCGCCGGCAGCGCATGCTGGACGACCTCGAGGGTTGAGAACAACAGGCCGTAGAACAAGCGCTCCAGTCGGCTTATCTGCGACCTCAACTCGGCAAACTGCGCCGCGTCAACCGCGCCGCGCAGCTTGTACGCAGTGTAGACGTGCACGATCTGCAGCATCCGGTAGCGCCGGTAGTTCGGCTTGAGATCAGCAGGGCACCCCAGATCGCTGTACAGCTCCTCGATCGCGCGCAGCCAGCCGTTGTTGATGTTCGTCCCTGGCAGCAGGCGCGAGCGTCCTGGCACAGGCTGCTCGGAGCGCTCGTGGCCTTCCAGAAAGGCTTTGCCCTCGCCCTCGCGGTTGTTGTTGTAGAAGAACCCGTAGGAGAGTGGAGATACACCGATCACCACGAGAGGATGCGGCTCTGCCACGATCGAGCGCGCGCGCGCGAACAGGTGGTTGATCGCGTAGTAGTCCGGGAAAGGCGAGCGGAAGAAGCTGCCGTCGCCGGACAGCTCTTCGATCACGCGGCGGCTGATGGTGACGAACTGCATGTTAAAGCCGTAGTTCAAATGAAAATTCGCGGCCGCACGCGCAAGCAGACGGGCCTCCTCGATCGGCACACGAAAGGGACGCTCTACACCGTTGCGCAGGAAGCTCGCATATCCCTCGCCACGTAGGAATCCTTCCGGTTCGGACGGTATCACCCCGGGATATGCGTAGCCCAGCGCGTTGTGGTAGATAACCTGGGGCTCCTCGAAATCCGCGATCAGTCTTCTGATGGTTGTGAAGTAGCCGCTCAGCAGTGCGTCGTCGTCGCCCAGCATCAGCACGTACTCGCCGGTGCTGTGATCGAGCGCGTTGTTCCAGTTCTCGGTGATCGACAGCAGTTCCGGGGTGCGCAGATAGCGCACGCGCTCGTCCTCGAGCGAGGACACATAGCCCTCGACGTCCCCCGAGGAGCAGTTGTCGGAGATCACGATCTCGAAGTCGGGATCGTCGAGCCGTCTGATGCTCGCCACCGCATGCGGCAGCAGCTCCAGCCGGTCACGGGTGGGAAGCAAGACGGAGATCTTCATCCGCGCTCGATGTCAGCGGGATTTGGCACGGCCTCATCGTAACCGTCACGAAGAGGCCACGCTCGTGGCAGTCGGTGATTCACGCGCGACAGCAGTGCGCGGCGCAACGGTAACGGCGGAAATCTGTGAAATGCAGGTGCCCGCCTGGCGTTATGCCCTACGGTTGCATCCGAATTCAGCTACGGTCTCGCACTACGCCCCAGCCAAGATTGGCGTCGATGTTTCTAGGGGGGGCGCCGGGTGCTGACGGCCGTGACGCAAAGTTCGTAGAAGTGACCGTCATTTGGCTATCTGGGCGGAAGAGAAACGCACGCGGCAAACTTCTCCAGGATGCCGGGTGCTCGTGTTATCTTGAGCTCCGGATGTACACTCTCATGAGCGAGACGTGGCTGGCAAGGTGAGATGCGTACTTTGTGGGCACGAGGCCGCGAGCCTCTGAAGCTGCCCGAGCCGCTTGGCACGGAATTCGTTTCCGAGCGTCCCTGTTTGGTGCACCTCGTGCGCAAGGCTAATGGGCTGGGAACGCTGCAGGAGTTCTCCGAGGCGTATCGCCGTCATCCCCCGGGCATCGATTGCGAGCTTGTGCTCGCCATGAAGGGGTTTGCGTCTCCCGACGAGGCCCAACCCTACCTGCGGGAGGTCGCGGATCTCGCGCCCGAGCCGGTGTTCTTCCCCGACAGCGGGTTCGACCAAGGGCTGTACCTGGCCGCCGCCGCGCGTCTGCGACGCGGCCGCTACTGCTTCATGAACTCGCACGGACGGCCGCAGGTCGACGGTTGGCTGGCCAAGCTCAACACTGCGCTCGATCGCCCCAGAGTCGGCATGGTCAGCCCCACCGCCCATTGGGCCAGCGCTCACTCCTGGCTGATGTACTCCATGGGGTTGCCCAGCGCATATCGGGGGCTGATGCCGCCGCGCAAGGTTGCCCGGGAGCTGTTTCTCGCGATCGAGGTCAAGCAGAAAGGCAAGCGGAAAGAGATGGAGAATCGCTCGCGGGCCGATCGCGTGCGGACGCTGCTGAGCGCGCTGCGAGATTTGCCCGAGGGCCTTCTGGGCTTCGAACCCTTTCCCGCACGCAACCTGCGCCCCAACGCGTTTATGATCAACCACGCCACACTCCGGGAGATGCGCTTGTTTGTGGTGCACAGCAAGCTCGATACCTACGTGCTGGAGGGCAGCCGCGCCAGCTACACGCGCCAGGTCGAACGGATGGGCCTGCTTCCACTCGTGGTCGACGCCGCAGGAGCCGTCTACGGTCCCGAGGAGTGGCATCGAAGCCGCACGTTCTGGCAGGGCGATCAGGAGGGCCTGCTCGTTGGCGACAACCAGACGCTCTCCTACACGCTCGGTGACTCGGCCTCGCGGAATTTGCTATCGACCTTCGCGTGGGGACCCTCCGCCGAGCCGAGCTTCTCACGGGAAGACTCGCCAGAGGAGCTCACGCTTCAACCGTGAGCCCTTCTGGGCGCCCCAGCTCACCGGATCGCAGTTGCCGTCAACCTGCTCGACCACCTCACGGATGTCACGACATTGAGTGGCAGATCGCACCGGATTCCACCATGGAACCTGGCGAGCTATCAAGGTCGTGACACCGGACAGGCGTGGCCGGAATTGCGCCGGCAGCATGCGCTTGGCGATGGTGAGGGCGGCGAAGAGCGCACCATAGAGGATACGCTCCAGCGGGCTCATGCAGTGCTTCAAGTCCGCCAGTTGCAGATCATTTGTGAGGCCCTGCAGGTAATGCGCACTGTAGACATTTATGATCTGCAGCATCCGGTAGCGGCGGTAGTTGGGCTTCAGGTTCGCAGGGCAGCCGAGCTGGCGGTACACCTCCTCGACAGCTCGCAGCCAGCCATCGTTGATTGTTGTCCCAGGGATCAGGCGCAACTCGCCGGGCACTGGTTGCTTGGGCTTCGCGGCACTGGTCGTGAAGAATGCCCAGCCTTCGGCGTCGCGATTGTTGCTGTAGTAGAAGCCGCCTGAGCGCGACGACATTCCCATCACCAACAGTGGGCGCGGCTCCGCCACGATCGAGTTTGCGCGCGCAAACAGGTTGGTCATCGCGTAGAAGTCCGGGAAAGGCGAGCGGAAGAAGCTGCCGTCACCGGATAGCTCGTCGACTGTGCTGCGACTGACGGTGACAAACTGCATGTTGAAGCCATAGCGCAGCCGGAAGTTGGCCGTTGCATGTGCCAGCGAGCGAGCCTGGGCGACTGGCAGGCGAAACGGCCAGTGGGGCCCGCCGCGCAGGAACTTCGCGTACCCCTCGCCGCGCAGGTATCCCTGAGGCTCGTCCGGCACGACCCCGGGATAGGCAAAGCGAAGCGCGTTGTGGTAGATAACCTGGGGCTCCTCGAAATCCGCGATCAGTCTTCTGATGGTTGTGAAGTAGCCGCTCAGCAGTGCGTCGTCGTCGCCCAGCATCAGCACATACGCGCCGGTGCTGTGATCGAGCGCGTTGTTCCAGTTCTCGGTGATCGACAGCAGTTCCGGGGTGCGCAGATAGCGCACGCGCTCGTCCTCGAGCGAGGACACATAGCCCTCGACGTCTCCCGAGGAGCAGTTGTCGGAGATCACGATCTCCCAGTCTTGGTCCGCGAGGCATCTGACGCTCGTCACCGCGTGGCGCAGCAGATCCAGCCGGTCGCGGGTGGGAAGCAAGACGGAGATCTTGATGGGTACCTGCTCGCGCCCTTGGCCATGCGGACCATCCAGCCGGCGCGCAACATCTGCCGAGATCGACACGGGCACACCGTAATCGTGAGAGCGCGCCACTGGAAGGGCGAGCTGGCATGGTCGCGTCAGCGCTGGGGAAACGAGCCTTCACTTCGACTTGGGTGTTTCCAACACGTGTAGCGGCGGCAGCGACGGATCATTCCGCCGGCAGCGCTTTGAACAGCCGCGCGACAGTGCTCACCACCCCCGGCTTGGCCTGCCCGTCGTATGTGAACAGCCCCTTCTGGTTGAGCCCTTCGATCAGTTTCAGGTTTGGCAGCACTTCGCGGATCGAGCCGCCCTCGAAAGTCGGCTCGAGCGGATAGTCGCGCAGTACCCAGATCATCATCGCCGTGAGATGCGGGTCGGCCTCGTACACGGCGATGTGCTCGGCCAGCAGCTTCGCTTGATAGGCGTAGCTGCCGGGGCTGTCGGGTGGGTTGAGGCCGTTGGATTCGGCGCCGAACTCGCTGACCACCAGCACCTTGCCGGCGAACGTCCGTTCCATCGCCGTCAGCCGCGCGCGCATCTTCGCGGCCAGCTGCGTGGGCGTGTCGTGGGGGTAGTCATACCAACCGGAGTAGTCCGTCTCGGCGACGGCGTCCACTTCGGAGTACAGCGCCCCGGCCTGTTTGGGCGGGTGATCGCCCCACACGTCCACCGCGACCATTCTGGTCGGGTCGCGCACGTGCAGCCAGCGCGTGAGCGTGCGCACGTATTCGACCTCCTGGTCATCGCGCCCGTTGCCGGCGATCTCGTCGGCGAGGTTCCACGCGAAGATCGACGGGTGCAGCTCCTCCGCCAGCACCGCCGTCTTCGCCTGCTGCTCGGCGTCGGCCAGCAGCTGCGGCGTGGTCGAGTACCAGTTGCCGGCGCCTTCCACCGGGCCGATTCCCTGCCACACGAGGATGCCCGCTTCATCGAGGCGTTCCAGCAGCGCCGGGTCGAGCGGGTGCTGAGAGCGCGCGACGTTCGCGCCGATCGCCTTCAGCTCTTCCACGATCCCGGCCTGGTCGGACGGTGACAGCGCGTCACCGCGCCCGCGCGCGTCCTCCATGATCGACGCTCCGTGCAGCTCCAGCTGCGTGCCGTTGAGGTAGACGTGGCCGCCGTGCCAGGTCAGCTGGCGCAGGCCGATGTTGGCCGAGTAGCTGCTCTCGTGGCCGATCGTCAGCGTCAGCTGGTAGAGGTTGGGGGCGCTCGGCGACCACAGCGCCGGCGTCGGCACGAGCGCGGTCGCCGTCGCGCTCGCCTCTTCGCCGTGCGCGAGCTCGAGCGCCGCGAAGCTGAGCGGGATCTTCTGCGTGCCGTGCACGAGCGAGCCTTCGGGCACGATCGCGCGACTCGGCCCGTAGTTGTGGACCTCCACGCTCACCTTTACGCTCGCCTGCGTCGCGTCCGATGGATTCGAACCCCCCCCACCCGTGAGCGTCGTCTGCACGGTCGGTTCGGACAGCTCGCTTTCGCCGATCGCGCGCACGTCGACCTCGCCGTCGAGCCCGCCCCAGTTGAACCACGTGCGGTGAAAGCCTTCACGCGACTGCTGCGCCGGGTCACGCCAGTCGGTGCGCACCACCACCGTGTGCGTGCCCGCCGCGAGGCGCGTGCGCAGTTCGAACGGCAGGTAGGAGCCCCTGTGCGAGCCGAGCGCGCGCCCGTCGATCCACACGCTCGCCAGGTAGTTGGCCGATTGGAAGCTCAGCGCGTAGGTGCCCGCCTGCGGGGCCTGGAAGCTCGTGCGATACCACGCGACCGAGCCTTCGTAGTTGCGCGCGCCCGCTTTGCCCGTGTACGGCGTCGGGCTGACCACGTTCGGCAGGCTGACCGTGCTGCCGCTGAAGCCGCCGCGCTGCCAGTCAAGCGACAGGCCGCGGATTGTTGGGTCCTTGCGCAGCGTCCACTGCGTCAGCGGCACGCGCCCGCCTGGTCCTTCGAAGATCACCGACTGTAGCGGCGGCGCCAGCGACGACGCGACGCTTGCCGCGAACGCCGCACAGGCGATAACGAGCACGAGTATCAGTGTCTTTGGGGCGCTGAGCATGGTCCTTGGCGAGCCGGGCACGAGCCGGTCATTGTTGCGGTTGCGCCGGTCCTCCCTGCCGGTCCTATCTTTCAACAGTCGCGGGGGGCGTTCAGAGCGGCGCCGCGGTAGCCGGCTCGCCGGCGCGCGCGAGCAGCCCCTCCAGCAGCGCGAGCGCTCCGGCCTTGTGCAGCGGTTCGTTGAGGTTGCCGCACTTCGGCGACTGCACGCACGACGGGCAGCCGCTCGCGCACGGGCAGCCCGCGATCAGGCGTCGCGCGTCTTCGCACAGCTCCTCGAAGCGCGCGAACGCCGTGCGCGAGATCCCTATGCCGCCGGGGTGCCCGTCGTAGAGGAAGATCGTCGGCGCGCCCGTCTGCGGATGGAAGTTCGTCGACAGGCCGCCGATGTCCCAGCGGTCGCACATCGCGATCAGCGGCAGCACCGCGATCTGCGCGTGCTCGGTCGCGTGCAGTGAGCCCAGCAGGATCTCCATCGGCACCGTCGCGGCCACTGCGAACGCCGACGAATCCTTAATCGAAAGCTCGCCTGGGGAATCCGTCGGCAGCTCGAACCACAGCGCCTGCGTGGAGAAGCTCGTGGGGGGCAGGTCGAGCGCGACGATGTCCACCTGCGCGTGGTCGGCCAGGCGCCGGCGCTGGTAGGCGAGCACGGTGTCGGTGACGCTGACCTCGCCGAACGACAGCGTCACGCCGAGCGCCTCGCGGCGGTCGAGCAGGCGCACGATCTCGGTGTCGGTGTCGGTCTTGGGCTGCGTGTACCAGTCGCCGTCGAACGGCGACACCAGCGCGCGCCGGCGCTCGAGGTCGAGTTCGCGCACCTCGTACGAGCGTCCCTGGTGCATGTAGATCGCGCCCTCGTGCACGGTCGAGTGCGCCCGTGCGGCCTCCGTCGAGCCCAGCAGCTCGCCCGAGGAGACGTCGACGATCGCGAAGCTGTCCGGCGAGGCCGAGCGCAGCGACACCTCCGCCGCCGGGTAGGAGCCGGGGCGCGCGGGGACGTAGGAGGCGGCGATCGTGCCGTCGCGGCGGCGCAGCTCGCCGGCGCTCTGCAGCACCTCCGCGTGCGCCTCCCAGCGTGGACCGAGGAACTCGCCGTCGGCGCGCGAGAGCGGGCCCTCGTGCGCCGCGCACAGCAGGTGCGCGCGGTAGATCAGCGGGCTCTCGTGGTCGAGGATCGCCGCCTCGACCGGGCGCTCGAGGAAGTCCTCGGGGTGGCGGCAGAAGAACTGGTCGAGCGCGTCCTCGCCCGCGACATACACCGCCAGGCCGCGTCCGCGCCGCCCGGCGCGCCCCCACATCTGGCGCAGCGAGGCGACCGTGCCCGGGAACGTGACCACGACGGCTGCGTCGAGCTCGCCGATGTCGATGCCGAGCTCCAGCGCGTCGGTCGTGATCACCGTGCACAGCTCGCCCCGCACCAGGCGCTGCTCGAGCTCGCGCCGCTGCTGCGGGGTGTAGCCGGCGCGGTACGGCTGCACCTGCTCGGCCAGCTGCGGGTCGGTGTCCTCGAGGTCCTGCTTGACGAGGCGGCTGAGCACCTCCACGCCCTTGCGCGACTTCATGAAGCAGATCGTGCGCGCGCCCTCGCGCGCCAGCTCGGCGAGCAGCTCGGCGGCCTCGCCGAGCGCCGAGCGGCGTGTGCCGAGCGCCTCGTCGGTCAGCGGCGGGTTCCACACCGCGATGCGTCGCTGCGGCGCCGGCGAGCCGTCCTCGTCGATCAGCTGGACATCCTCCAGGCCGGTCAGGCGCTCCGCCAGCTCGACCGGGTTTGCGATCGTGGCCGAGGTCAGCAGGAAGATCGGGTGGGTGCCGTAAGCGGCGGCGATGCGGCGCAGCCGGCGCAGCACATTGCCCACGTGCGAGCCGAACACGCCGCGGTACACGTGCGCCTCGTCGATCACCACCACCGCCAGGTTCGAGAACAGCTCCGCCCACGCGGCGTGGTTGGGGAGAATGCCCACGTGCAGCATGTCCGGGTTGGTCAGCACCACGTTCGCGCTCCTGCGGATCTGCGCGCGCGCCTCGCGCGGCGTGTCGCCGTCGTAGATCGCGGGGCGCACGCGCTTGGGCAGGCCGAACGCCGCCAGCGCCCGCGCCTGATCTTGGGCCAGGGCCTTCGTCGGGTACAGGTACAGCGCCCGCGCCCGCGCCTGTTCGCAGAGAATGTGGAGCGTCGGCAGGTTGAAGCACAGCGACTTGCCCGACGCCGTTCCGGTGGTGACGATCGTCGGCCCCGCGGTGGCCGCGAGCAGCGCCTGCGCCTGGTGGGAGTACAGCTTCTCCACGCCGAGACGCGCAAGCGCCGCCAGCACATCCGGATGCAGCTGCGGCGGGGGCTCCACGAGCTGCGCGCGCCCTGCGCGTCCCGCCCCTTCGTTTGCCTCGCGCACCAGTCGCCCGTCCTCGCGACCCGCGTCCAGCAGCGCACTCCACGGCTCGGTTCTGCGGTCTAGGGCCAACGTGTTGCGAGGGGCGAGAGCAAGGACTTGAGATAGTAGAGGCGATGTCTCAGACGGCGGCCGAGCGCTGGGCGAAAGCCCGCTCCTTCCACCATTCGCTGTACCCGGCGTCGCGGATCGCGGCCGAGCGGACGCACAGCGTGTCCGTGTGCCTGCCCGCGCGCGAGTGCGCCGCGACGGTGGGGGAGATCGTCGGCGAGCTCGTCGCACTGCGCGCGGCCGGCGCGATCGACGAGATCGTGGTCGTCGACGCGGCCTCCGCCGACGGGACCGCCGCTGTGGCCGAGCGTGCCGGCGCGCGCGTCTGGCAGGAGGCCGAGCTGCTGCCCGCCTACGGCGCGGTGCTCGGCAAGGGCGATGCGATGTGGCGCGCGCTGTCGGTGCTCGAGGGCGAGCTCGTGTGCTTCCTGGACGCCGACACCGAGGGCTTCTGCGCGCACTTCGCCACCGGCCTGATCGGGCCGCTGGTGTGCGAACCGGGCGTCTCGTTCGTAAAGGGCTTCTACCGCAGGCCGCTCGAGCTGGGGGGCGTAGAGGTTGCTGACGGCGGCGGGCGCGTCAACCGTCTGACCGCGCGTCCCGCGCTCGCGCTGTTCTACCCCGAGCTCGCCGGCGTGCGCCAACCGCTGGCAGGTGAGGTGGCCGCGCGGCGGGAGCTGCTCGAGCAGCTCCCGTTCGCAACCGGCTACGGCGTGGAGATCGCGATGCTGATCGACGCCTGGCGCAGGCTCGGGCTGGAGGGGATCGTTCAGGTCGACCTCGACGAGCACCGCAACCGCCACCAGCCGCTGTCGGCGCTCGCGCCGATGGCGCTCACCGTGCTCGCCACGATCATGAGTCGCGTCAGGCAGGAGGGTCGGCTCGTGGACAGCGACGGTGCGCCGACGGAGGCGGGCAGCGCGCCCGTCGAACGCCCGCCGCTCGCGAGTGTGAGCAGCTCGGTGCGCGATCGGCGGGTGGCGCGAGGAGCGGCCAGGTGAGCGAGCCGGCGACCGCCCGCTGCCTGTACCTGGATCTCGACAGCACGCTGCTCGGCCGCGGCGCGTCGATGCTGCACGACGGCGAGGGCAACGTCACGATCGACGGCGTGCGCGCCGTGCAGGCGTGCCTGCGCGCCGGCGTCGAGGTCGTGCTGATGTCGGGCAGGCGGCGCGCGCAGGTGATGGAGGACGCGCGTCTGCTGGGCCAGTCCTCGTACATCTACGAGGCCGGCGCGTGCGTGGTGCTCGACGGCGAGGAGCACTGGCTGACCGGAGAGCTGCTGCCCGGGCAGCTGACAATCGCCGAGCAGATCGAGCGCTCGGGCGCGCCGGAGCTGCTGCTCGAGCGCTATCAGGGCTATCTCGAGTACCACGAGCCGTGGCACCTGCAGCGCGAGGTCTCGCATCTGTTTCGCGGTCTCGTCGACGCCGTCGAGGTCGACCGCGTGCTGGTCGAGCACGGCCACGAGAACCTGCGACTGGTGGACAACGGGGTCGTCAACCGGCGCTCTGAGGCGCTCGCCGCGCTGCCGCACGTGCGCGGTTATCACCTCGTGCCCGCCGGCGCCGCCAAGGTCGCGGCAGTCGCGCTGCATCGCAGGATGCGCGGCTACGCGCGCGCGGAGACGTTCGCCGTGGGCGACTCGCGCGAGGACCTCGCGTGCGCGGCCGAGGTCGAGACCATGTGGCTGGTCGCCAACGCGCTCGAGCGCGATCCCTCAATGCGCGAGGAGATCGCGGCGCACGCGAACGCGCGCGTGTGCGAGGCCGGCCACGGGCGCGGCGTCTACGAGGCCGTCGTCAGCATGCTGATGGGCGCCACTTGATCTAGGACGCTGCCTCGCGCCGGCTAACGGCGTCCTAGATGATGCCCTCGCGCTTCTCCTCCTCGTAGAGTCGCTCGACGACGAACTCCTTGAGCAGCGTCTGGTAGCCGGTGTTGCGCAGGGCTGCGAGCGCCTTGAGGCGCGTGAGCGTGAACTGGTCGAAGCGCATCGCTATCGGCGTGGTGCGACCTGGGCGGATCATGTCCTGCATGCGCAGCGCCTTCTCGCGGCGGGACTGCTGCTCGAAGAACTCGTCGGGGTCGAGCGACAAGCCCTTGGTGGGGTCGACTTCGCCCGGTCGGGCACGTGAGTGTGGGGGCATTGTGTTTCTCCTTTCGCGGCTGGCGTGCTCTATGGTATCTACGACGTTTATACTATAGATATACGCATGGCGACGTTGGACCACAAGCTGCTGCCGCTGCGCGAACTCGACGTGCGCGATATCGAGCGCTGGCGCGCGCTGGCTGAGACCGCGATCGAGCCGAACCCGTTCTTCGATCCGGACTACCTCATGCCGCTCGCGCGTAGTCTCGGCGACTTCGATGACGTGGCGCTGGCGGTCGTCGCCGACGGCGACTCGTGGCTGGGATGCATGCCGGTCGGCCGGGTGGGCCGCTGGCATCGGATACCGCTGCCGTCGACGTCCGTCTGGCGCGGACGCGGGCCCACGCAGGCGCTCCTCGGTACGCCGTTGATCGCGGCTGCTCGTACGCACGACGCCGTCGCCACGCTGCTTGATGGTGTCGTGCGCAGCCCGGGGTCGTCGTTCACCGGCCTGGAGGCCCTGGTCGAGGACGGACCGGTCTTCGCCGCCCTACGCTCAGCGCTCGAGCAGACCGGCTTGCGCGCGCTGCGCTTCGATCGCGTCGAGCGCGCCTTGCTGACGCGGCGGCCCGAGTGCGACTATCTCGAGCAGGCGCTGACTGCAAAGCACCGCAGGCAGGTGCGCGGGCAGTGGCGCAAGCTGTGCGCGCAGCTCGGCGAGGAGCCTCAGGTCGTCGACCGCGCCGGCGAGCCGGCGGCCGTCGCGGAGCTCATCGAGCTCGAGGGCCGCAGCCACCTGGCTGAGCGGGGGAACGTGCTGCGGTCAGATCCGGCACAGGCTCGCTTCTTCACGGAGATGTGCGCCGCGTTTGCCGCTCGCGGCCGGCTGCAGCTCCTCTCGCTGCAGACCGGTGATCGGACGCTCGCGATGAAGTGCAACCTGCTCGCCGACCCTGGCATCTTCTATCTGAAGATCGCCTACGACGAGAGCTACGCCAAGCTGTCACCCGGGGTCCAGCTCGAGGTGCGCATGTACTCGTTGTTCCACGAGCGCTCGCAGGCACTGTGGGTCGATTCCTGCGCGACTCCTGAGAACGAGAGCTGCAACCGGATGCTGCCCTCTCGCAGGGCGCTCGTGACGCTTGCGATCCTCGAGCCGACGGTTCGCGCGCTCGCGACGGTGCCGATCATTCGCGGGGCTCGGCATCTGCGCAATCGCCGCAAACGCCTGGCTGTCTGATCGACGCCAAAAGGGGAGCTCTCAGGTGGCCGGCGAGGTGGTCACGGCCAGCGGCGTGGTTTTCGGGTAGAGCTGTGCGATCAGGTCGCGTAGCGCCTCGAAGTCGTGGACGTTCTCCGTTGCGATCTCGCGACCGTGGGTCCACGCGCAGGCAGCGATCTGGATGTCCAGCACCCAACCGGCGCGCTGCTCTGGCTTGACGCCCTTTCGCCGGACCCCGGTGGGCGGCGTCGGTCGCGTGGCACGAAGCCGACCGGCGACGATCGCCGACGGACGATCCAGCGGCAGGATCTCGACCAGATCGCTGGCAACGAGTCGGACGAACCAGGCCAGCGCCGGCGAGATCTGCGGCTTGCGTGCAGCCGTGGCGTGGACGCCGCGGACAACCTCCATTACCGTGGGTGCGGTGATGGCGACGGGCTCGCCCGCGTGCGCGCATTCGAGCATGTGCCGCTCCAGTGGCCCGCCCGGGTACAGGCGGGAGACAGTTGTCGTATCCCAGGCTCCTGTCAAGGATCCAGGCGACCAGCGAGCATCGCCTCGCGAAACTCATCAGGCGAGGGGAATGTCGGTGCGCCATCGAGGCTTACGTGCTCAACCGCCGCTCGGCGCTCGGTCGCCAATGCGGCGATCTGCTCGCGACGCTCGCGGGCTGAGGCCCCCTCCTCCGCCAAGCGCACTATCGCGTCATTCGAGGTCGTGCCCAGCTCTCGCGCCAGCCGATCGGCAGCGTCCATGACCGAGTAGGGCACGGTCAGAGTGGTTCTGTGTCCTTCGCGGTGTGGTGCTCTGCGTCGTCGCTCCATAGCAGCGCATCATAGCGCATCAAATCACCGTGGTTCTGTGATCACCGGGCTTCTGGAACTACTTGCCTGACAGCCGCTGCCACGCCCGCCGCCAGAAGCCTGGCTGGGGCCGCCGGCGCCAGAGCGCCGGCGGCGGCACCGTCGCGCGCACCAGCGCCACCCAGTCATCCAGCGGCAGCTCGCCCGAGATCAGACGCCCGAGGGCGCTCGTGACCGGGGCCCCGACACCGGCCGCCTCGAGCGCGCGCGCCAGCAGCGGCACCGACTCCAGCGCCTCGACCGCCTGGCCGATCTGCGCGGGAATCTCCGCCGCGGGAACGCCCGCCGCCAGCAGCTCGCCGGCGCGGCGGTTGCGGCTTTCGGGGGCCAGCGCCGTTGCCACGAGGTCGCCTGTGCCCGCGAGCCCGATCATCGACTCTGGCCGCGCGCCCAACCCCTCGGCGTAGCGCCACACCTCGGCAAAGATGTGTCCTGCGGCTGCGCCGGCGGCATTCAGGCCCTGGCCCTCCGTTGCTCCGGCGGCGAGCGCCGCCGCGTTCTTCGCAGCGCCCGCGAGCTCCACGCCGATCGGGTCGTTGGACTGCTCGCACACCACCCCCGCGCGCGTGAACACCTGCGCGAGCGAACGCGCGAGCTCCTCCTCGGCGCACGCCGCCACCAGTGCCGCGCCCGCGTGCACCATCTCCTGTGCGTGCGCGGGGCCGCCCACGCACGCGACGCGCTCGGGGCCGAAGTGTGCGGTGAGGACCCTCGTCGGCGGCAGCCCCTGCGGAGGGACCAGACCCTTGGCGACCGACACGACCGCGGTGCGCCTGCCCAATCCGGCCGCGCCGAGCTGCTCGATCACCTCGCCGAGACCGCGCGAGGGCACAGCCAGAAACACGTAGTCAGCGCGCGCGAGACCCGCGGAGGCCGGCTCGATGCGCAGCTGCGACGGCAGCTCCACGCCCGGCAGGTAGCGGCGGTTCTCGCGCTCCCGATCGATCAGCGCCGCCTGCTCGGCCGTGCGCGTCTGCAGCGTCGTGCGCAACCCGCCGCGCGCAAGCAACACAGCCAGCGCGGTCCCGAACGAGCCCGCCCCGATCACCGTCGCCCGCCGCGCGCCCGGCGCGGTCAGCGAGCGCGCGCGCGAAGCGCGAACGCCCGCGCTCGGTGTGGGCTCGGGCTCGGTCATCTGATGAGCGAGCGTACTGAGGTCGACAAGTCGCCGGCTGGCCGCGGTGAGCGACAATGCCTCCTGTGAGCACCGACCAGGTCGTGTTCGAGCAGGGGTCGCTGGACGGCGTGCTGCGCGAAGTCGTCGAGACGCTCGCCGCGCTCGACCGCACGCCCTGCTCACCGGGCGAGCGGCAGGCGGCCGAGTGGCTCGCCGAGCGGCTGCGCGCGGTCGGCGGCGTGCGGGTGGCGCTCGAGGATGAGCCCTCATGGGGGACGTTCCCGCCCACCGCGACCGGTCTCGGCCTACTGGGTGCGCTCGCGGCGGCACTCGTGCTGCGCGGCCGGCGCACGAGCGGAGCGCTACTCGCCGCGGCGACGCTCGCCGGCATCGTCGATGAGGCGCAGAACGGGCCCAGGATCCTGCGACGCCTGGTGCGCCGCCGCCGCACGACCGTCAACCTCGTCGCCCGGGTCGATGCCTGGGATGCGGACGTGGGGGAGGGCGGCGAGACCGGGGGCGGCGAAAGGGACGGCACCGAGCCTCGCCAGCCAGGCACGCTCGTGGTGCTCGCCCACCACGACGCCCCGCAGACGGGCGTCCTGTTCGACCAGACGCTCCAGCGCCGGTTGTACGAGCTGGCGCCGCAGCTGCTCGAGCGTGTCAAGAAACCGCTGCCGCAGTGGTGGATCGGCTTGGCTGGGCCGCTATGCACGATCGCTGCTGCGCTGGGCCGCCGCCCGCGACTGGCCCGCGCCGGCGTCGTGATCGGCGCGCTCGGCGCGGCGCTCGTCGCTGACGTCTGGCGCAGCCCGACCGTCCCCGGCGCCAACGACAACCTCTCCGGCGTTGCTGTACTCGTCGCCCTTGCCGAGCTGCTGCGCGAGCGTCCGGTTCGCGGCATGCGCGTGCTGCTTGTCTCCTGCGGCGCCGAGGAGACGCTCCAGGACGGCGTGCGCGCGTTCCTGGCGCGTCATCGCCACGAGCTGCAACCCGACCGCACCTGGTTCGTCAACCTCGACACCGTCGGCTCGCCGCACCTGGTCATGCTCGAGGGCGAGGGGCCGGTGTGGATGGAGGACTACGCCGGCCCGTGGCTGCGTGACCTGATCGCCGCGCGGGCGCAGTCGCTCGACATCGACCTGGAGCGCGGCTTCCGTGCGCGCGCCTCCACCGACAGCGTCATACCCAGCCGCGCCGGCTACCCGATCGCGACGCTGCTCTCGATCACCGACTGGCGCAGCCCCGCCAACTACCACCTTCGCAGCGACGTGCCCGCGAACCTCGACTACTCGACCGTCGCCGACGCCGCGCGGCTGGTCTATGAGCTCGCGCTCGCGCTCGGGTGAGCGCGCGGCTGATCTACGAGTTGGCGCTCACGCTCGGGTGAGGCTGGAGCAGCGGCGCCAGCTTCCTGCCGGCGGTCGCCAGCGCGCGGGCGCTTGCGGCCTCGAGGATCAGCTGCAGGTCGAGGATGCGGGCGTCGAACGGGTCGAGGCGGTTCTCCGCGGTCACCGCGTAGGCCGGGACACCCGACTGGCGAGCCCTCGTCGCGACCTCGAAGGTCGCGCTACCGATCCAAGATCGGCCCGCAAGGGTCCGCTCGCGCAGGCACGCCGTCGCCACGATCACCGCCCGCGCGCGGCGCATGCGCGCGTCGAAGTCGTGCACATCGAGGAACGCGCGCGCGTCGGCCCCATGCTCGTGCGCAGCGTCGATCGGACAGACGTCGGCGGGAGGCAGCCCGCCCAGCTCGAGTCCGCGCGCGATAGCCGCGCCGACGCCGGCGGCGGACAGGCCTGGTCCGAACGCGCCCGTCACGAGCAGCGGCGTCGTGGGAATCAGCGCGCGCCGGCTCATTGCGCGGCGCTGGGCTCGGCTGTGGCGCTGCTGCGAGCGATCACCATCGGGCATCCTTCCAGCAATGGCCGCCGAGAAAGCGCAGCCCGTCCTCGTGGAGGTATGTGGGCACAAGGTGCGTGTGAGCAATCCCGGCAAGCCGTTCTTCCCCGATGTCGGCCTCACCAAGATCGACCTCGTCAACTACTACGTCGAGTGCGAGCACGCCGTCGTGCGCCACCTGCGCGAGCGCCCGACCGTGCTGAAGCGCTGGGTCGACGGGGTGGGCGGCGAGCCGTTCTTCCAGAAGCGCGTGCCCGACAGCGCCCCCGAGTGGCTGCAGACGGCCACCGTCACGTTCCCCAGCGGGCGCCACGCGCGCGAGCTCGTCGCCAACGACGCCGCGCACCTCGTGTGGGGCGTCAACCTCGGCGTGATCGACTGGAACCCCTGGCCCGTGCGACGCGCCGACCTCGACCATCCGGACGAGCTGCGCGTCGACCTCGACCCCGGCCCCGGCGTGCCGTTCTCAGAGGTGCGCGAGGTCGCGCTCGGCGTGCGCGAGGTGCTCGACGCGCACGACCTGCGCGGTTACCCCAAGACGTCCGGCTCGCGCGGCATCCACGTGTATGTGCGCATCGAGCCGCGCGAGAGCTTCGAAGAAGTGCGCCGCGCCGCGCTCGCGCTCGCGCGCGAGGTCGAGCGGCGGATGCCCGGCCGCGCGACCAGCCGCTGGTGGAAGGAGGAACGCGAGGGCGTGTTCATCGACTACAACCAGAACGCCCGCGACCGCACCGTCGCCTCTGCCTACTCCGTCAGGGCCGTGCCCGACGCGCGCGTGTCGTGTCCGCTCGAGTGGGACGAGGTCGCAGACGTCGAGCCGGCGGAGCTGACCCTCACGACGGTCCCCGCGCGCCTGCGCGAGCGCGGCGACCCCTCCGCCAGCATCGACGAGCACGCCGGCACGCTCGACGGCCTGCTCGAGCTGGCCGCTCGCGACGAGCGCGAGGGCCTCGGCGACGCGCCGTGGCCGCCGCACTTCCGCAAGCAGAAGGGCGAGCCCAAGCGCGTGCAGCCCAGCCGCGCGCGCTCCAGCCAGCCGGAGGCACAGTGACCCTGCCGTTGCAGCCCATACTCAAGCCCCAACTGGCGCTCTCGCGCAAGGAGCTGCCCACCGGCGAGGAGTACGTGTACGAGATCAAGCTCGACGGCTTTCGCTGCCTGGCGTTCGTCGACGGCGCGGAGGTGTTCCTGCAGTCGCGGGGCGGCAAGCCGCTCGGGCGCTACTTCCCTGAGCTCGCGTTCCCGGCCGGGCGCTACGTGCTCGACGGCGAGATCGTCGTGCGCGACGCAGGCGGCCGCGAGGACTTCGACGCGCTCGGCCAGCGCATCCACCCCGCCGTCTCGCGCATCGAGCGGCTCGCCGGCGAGACGCCAGCGGTGTACGTCGCCTTCGACCTGCTCGCGCATGAGCAGGACTCGCTGCTGCAGCGTCCGTTCATCGAGCGCCGGGCCGCACTCGAGCGCCTGCTCGCCGGCGAGGCATTCGCGCGCGCGCCCGTCGAGCTGATGCCGACGGTCGCCACCGTCGCGGAGGCGCGGCGATGGCTCGAGCACGCCGAGGGCGCGATCGCCAAGGAGCGCTCGGCGCCGTACCGCCCCGGCGAGCGCAAGGGCATGGCCAAGGTCAAGCGCGTGCGCACGATCGACGCCGTGCTCGTCGGCTGGCGCCCCGGCAAGGAGCCCCGCACCGTCGGCGCGCTGATCCTCGGCCTCTACGACGGCGAGCAGCTGCGCGTCGTCGGGCACTGCTCAGGCCTGAGCGCCGCCGAGAAGAAGCGCCTCGTGGGCTTCCTCGGGGATTACGAGTCCGGCGAGAGCGGCTCCGCGGACCCAAGCCGCTGGAGCGCCGGCAAGGACCTCGAGTGGGTCGGGCTGCGCCCCGAGCTCGTCGTCGAGATCGACTTCGACCACGTCTCCGGCGGCCGCATCCGTCACGGCGCCAAGCTGCGCCGCTGGCGCGATGACAAGCCGCCGCGCGAGTGCACCTATGATCAGCTGCGATGACCGCTGACGCGGCGACCGTCGCAGAGGAGGAGTACCTGCAGATCCTGTTCTGGCTGCAGGAGGCCGGGCTGCCGATGACCGGCGCCAACGTCGCGCGCGCGATGCAGCTCTCGCCGCCGACCGTGCACGAGATGATCGGCCGCCTCGAGCGCGACGGCTACATCACGCGCGGCTCGGACCGCGCGATCGCGTTCACCGACAGCGGCGCCGAGCACGCCGAGGGGATCGTGCGCAGGCACCGCCTGATCGAGCGCTTCCTCACCGATGTCCTCGGCGTGCCCTGGGACGAGGTCCACGAGGAGGCCGAGCGCCTCGAGCACGCGATGTCGCCCGTGCTCGAGGAGCGCATGCTCGCCGCCATCGGCGACGCCAAGACCTGCCCGCACGGGCACCCGATCGTCGCCGGCGCGCGCCTCGCCGGCGTGCCGCTCGCCGACGTCGACGTCGGCGCCAACGTGCGCATCCTGCGCTTCGAGAACGAGGCCGAGGATCTATTGCACTATCTCAAGGCATCCGGTGTCGAGCCGGGCCTCGAGGCCGTGATGGCCGAGCGCGGCCCCGAGCACGTCGAGTTGCAGACAGAGGATGGCCGGCGCCTCGGGCTCACGGCAAGCGTCGCTGAGACCGTCTCCGTGATCGCCGACCCGTCACCGCCGCCGCGCACGGCGCTGCCCGAGCAGCTGGTGCTGGGGCAGCGCTACGGGAGATAACAGGGGCTGGGCTGCGTGCGCCCGCACACTTTCTTTGCCGTCGCGTTCATCGTGCGCCGTCGTATCTACAGCGAGCGGTACGCCTCGGCCAGGCGCGCGACGCCCGTGTCGATCTGCGCGGGAGTGACGCCCGAGTAGGCCAGGCGCAGCGTGTTCTCGCCGCCGTCCAGCATGAAGTCGGTGCCCTTCACAAACGCCACGCCGCGCTCGGCGGCCGCCTGGTAGAGGGCGCCCACATCGGTGCCCTCGGGCAGCGTCACCCACATGAAGTAGCCGCCCTGCGGAACCACGAACTCGGCGTCCGCCAGCTCGCTGCGCAGCGCGTTGGCCAGCGCCTGCGCGCGCTCGGCCAGCGCCGCCTTGACGGTCTCGATCGAGCGCTCGATCGCGCCCGAGGCGCAGAACTCGTACACGATCGACTGCGCGACCATGTTCGGCGAGATGTACGTGTTCGTCGCCAGCTGCGCGACCGCCGCGATCAGGTCGGGCGGGCCGACGAGATAGCCGACGCGGATGCCGGGGCACACGGTCTTCGAGAACGACGACGCGTACACCACCCGCTCGGGGTCCATCGACAGCATCGTCGGCAGCGTCTCGCCGCTGAAGCGCAGCTCCACGTACGGGTCGTCCTCGAACACGATGAAGCCGTGGTCCGCCGCCAGCTCCAGCAGGCGCCTGCGCTTCTCGAACGAGAGCGTGTAGCCGGCGGGGTTCTGGAAGTTGGGGATGATGTGCGCGAGCGTCGGCTGCACGGCGCCGGCACCCGCGGTGAGCAGGGCGGCGAGCGCGTCGGTGTTGATGCCGTCCGGCTGCAGCTCGACCGCGTGCACGCGCGCGCCGCGCTGGCGCAGCGACAGCAGCGTGCGGTCGTACGTGGGGCGCTCGACGATCACCTCGTCGCCTGCGCGCACCAGCTGCTCGAACAGGAACGCGTCCGCCTGCATCGAGCCGTTGGTGACCAGCACCCGCTCCGGCTCGACGCCGTGGCGGTCTGCGATCCAGCTGCGCAGTCGCGGGTAGCCGACCGAGGTGCCATATGCGGTCGTGCCCGCCGGGTCGCTCTCGAACGCGCGCACGGCAGCGTCGCGCAGGCCGTCGACGTCGACGATGTCCAGCGACGGCGCGCCGCGCGCGAAGGAGATCGTGGGGCCGGTCGTGGTTGGCACAGCGGCGTAGGATAGGCGTCCGAGCAGCTCGTCGTAGTCGCGGGTCAGATCGCGCGCCGTCTGCTCCAAGCGGTCGCGGAAGCGCAGCAGCTCGGCCGCGCTCGGCGGCTGCGGTGCGCGGGGCGGCCGCGGCGCCCTCGGTGCACTGTGGGGTGGTGGCGCGCTGTGGGGTGGCGGCGTGCTCGGTGGTTGCGGCGCTCGTGGCGGCCACGGCGCGCCGGAGGGTGGTGGCACGCGCCCCGCCTGCTCGATCGTCTCGTCCACGATCCTGCTCGCGCCGGTCCTCTGCCACTCCCCCGGAGGCGCCTGCGCGGGGAGGGCTTGGGGTGAGGATGGTGTCTGTGGCGGCCCGCTGGCCGGGATCGTGTCGCCGCCGACGCCCGGCCCCTCATCGGCGCTCATCGCGTTCAAGGTGCGCTCGAGCTCGAGCAGCTTGCGCTCGAGCTCACCCAGCGTACGCGCCACCTCTTGGTCCATTGCCGCGCTAGCCTACCCGCGATCGGATCACTGCGCGTCACCGACGATGGGAGACAGCGATGCCGATCTTGGGGAGGGTCGGGCGACCGGCCGCAGGACCCACTGATCGGGCATCCGGGGCAGCGAACACGAGCGCCGGAGCGGGATTCAGCCAGATCTCGGCGTCGGCTGTATCGCCGTGCACTGGAGCTCCCACCCGAGGACGGTCGGCAAGACGATTTAGTGAGCGCGAATTCCGTATGGTCGCTCGCAGGGTGCTCGACCAATGCTCGACCGTATCTCCACGCGCATATTCGCCGACGGTGCCGATCTCGACGGCATTCTCGCGCTTGCCGCCGATCCGCGGATCGAGGGGTTTACCACCAACCCCACGCTGATGCGCAAAGCCGGCGTGAACTGCTACGCCGAGTTCGCCCAGCGCCTGCTCGAGCACGTCACCGAGCACCCGGTCTCATTCGAGGTCTTCGCCGACGACCCGTGGGAGATCGCACGTCAAGCGCGCATGATCGCCTCGTGGGGCGAGAACGTCTACGTCAAGATTCCCGTCACCACAACCCGGGGAGAGCCACTCGCCCCGCTGGTGCGCACGCTCTCCGAGGACGGCGTGAAGCTGAATGTGACCGCTCTCTTCACGACCGCCCAGGTGGAGATGATCGCGCCGGCCGTCGAGCACGGCGCGCCCTCCTACATCTCGGTCTTCGCCGGGCGTATCGCTGACGCCGGCGTCGATCCCGTGCCGATCATGGCCCGCGCCGTGGAGATGATCGGTCGTGCACCGCGCTCGGAATTGATCTGGGCCTCGCCTCGCGAGATCCTCAACCTCGTACAGGCGCAGCAGGTTGGATGTCACATCATCACCATGACCGACGACCTGCTGAGGAAGCTGGGCTGCTTGGGGAAGAGCCTCGAGCAATACTCGCTGGAGACCGTTCGCATGTTTCACGGCGACGCCGCGGCAGCAGGGCTCACTCTGTAGGTGAGTCAGGAGGCGCTGACCGACGCGCCGCCGAGCACCTCGACGGCGATCGCGGCGGTCTCGGTGGGTGTGCGCCCCACACGGACGCCCTTCCCTTCCAGCGCCTCGGCCTTCGCCGCTGCCGTCCCCGCGCTGCCCGACACGATCGCGCCCGCATGGCCCATCTGCTTGCCCGCGGGCGCCGTGAACCCGGCGATGTAGGCCACCACGGGCTTGCTCATGTGCGCGGCGATGTAATCGGCCGCCTCCTCCTCAGCGGAGCCGCCGATCTCGCCCGAGAGCACGACCAGATCGGTCTCCTCGTCGGCCTCGAACAGCTCGAGCACGTCCACGAACGACGAGCCCGGCACCGGGTCGCCGCCGATGCCGACGATCGTGCTGCAGCCGACGCCAGCCTGGGCGATCTCATTGCCGATCTGGTAGGTCAAGGTGCCCGAGCGCGAGACCACGCCGACGCTTCCCGCCTTGAAGAACGACGCCGGGATGATGCCCACGTTGGCCTTGCCCGGCGACAGGATGCCCGGGCAGTTGGGGCCGATCAGGCGCGTGCCCGGATGGTCGCGCTTGAGGATGTTGTAGACGCGCAGCTCGTCGTGCGCGGGGATGCCCTCGGTGATCGCGATCACCAGCTCGACGCCCGCTGCGGCGGCTTCGAGGATTGAGTCGGCGGCGAAGCGCGGCGGCACGAAGATCATCGCCGTGTTCGGCTGCGCCTCGGAGACGGCTTGCTCCCACGTGTCGAACACCGGTATGCCCTCGACGTCGAGGCCGCCCTTGCCCGGTGTAACGCCGCCGACCACGTTGGTGCCGTAGTTGCGGTTGTTGAGCGTGTGGAAGGTGCCCTCGCGCCCGGTTATGCCGGCCACGCACAGGCGCGTGCTCTCGTCGATCAGGACCGACACCTAGCGGATCACCTGCCTCATCGCGCTGTTGTTCCGGGCGCCATTGCTCACACGACGCGCACCGTATGACCATGGTGATACAGGACTCGCAAGAGGACTTCTCAACGTCATGCCGGTGCTCCCACGCTCCGGCCGGCGGCCAGCGCGACGACCTTCTCGGCGGCCTCGTTCATGGTCTTCGCGGCGTGGACGTTGGGCAGCGCGGCCTCTTGCAACAGCCGCCGGCCCTCGACGTCGTTGGTGCCGTCGAGGCGCACGACGAATGGGACGGATGGTTTGATGTCCTCGAAGGCGGCGATCAGCCCGCGCGCGACCTCGTCGCAGCGTGTGATGCCGCCGAAGATGTTGAAGAGGACGGCCTTGACGGCGTCGTTGGCGAGCAGCAGGTCGACCGCCTGCTTAATCTTCTCGGCGTCCGAGCCGCCGCCGGCGTCCAGGAAGTTCGCCGGCTTGCCGCCCGCCTGGGCGACCACGTCGAGCGTCGACATCACCAGGCCGGCGCCGTTGCCGAGGATGCCGATGTCGCCGTCGAGCTTGACGTACTGGACACCCTCTTCCTTGGCGCGGCGCTCGATCGGGTCTTCGTTCTCGCTGTCGGAGAGCCCCTGGTTGTCGGGGTGGCGGTACAGCGCGTTGCCGTCGAGCGACACCTTCGAGTCGAGCGCCTTGACTTCCCGCTCCGGCGTGACGATCAGCGGGTTGATCTCCGCGAGCGTCGCGTCCTCCCGTAGCCAGACCTCGTACAGCGCCACGAGGGCGTCGGCGACGCCCTCGACGACGTCCGCGTCGACGCCGCCGTCGGTGGCGATCTCGACGGCCTCCTCGCGCGAGAGGCCCTCGAGCGCGTCGACGTGATGGCGGATCAGCTTCTCGGGCGTCTTCTCGGCGACCTCTTCGATGTCCACGCCCCCCTCGACGCTGAACATCACAAGCGGCTGCTTGGCGGAGCGGTCGAGCAGCACCGAGGCGTAGTACTCGGAGGCGATGTCGGAGGCGTGCTCGATCCACAGCGTCCGCACGACATGTCCCTTGATGTCCATGCCGAGGATGTTGCCGGCGTGCTCGCGGGTCTCGCTCTCGTCGGCGGCGAGCTTCACGCCGCCGGCCTTGCCGCGCCCGCCGATCAGCACCTGCGCCTTGACGACGACCGGGTAGCCGACCTCGGCGGCCGCCCTCACGGCGTCCTCGACGCTCGTCACCGCCTGGCCCGAGGAAACCCTCAATCCGTGGCGGGCGAACAGCTGCTTGCCTTGGTACTCCAGCAGGTCCATGCGGCGCGGGACTCTAACGCAAGCTGGGCGATCACGTGCAAGCAGGCGCTGTTGGGGGGTGGCGCACCGCGTCGAGGACCCCTGTCAGGGCATAATGCCGCGCGGTGCCCATACCGAAGAACATATCGTTCGTCACCTTCGACGTATACGGGACGCTGATCGACTGGGAGACCGGGATCTACGACGCGTTCGCCAAAGAGGCCGCGCGCGACGGCGTCGAGATCGATCGCAGCGTGCTGATCCCGATGTTCCACGAGATCTCGCGCGAAATCGAGAGTGGCTCCTACGAGCTCTACGCTGAGGTCTTGCGCCGCACGGCGATCGAGATCGCCAAACGCCTGGAGTGGCCGCTCGAGCCGTCGCGCTCGGGCTTCCTACCCGACTCGGTGCAGCGCTGGATGCCGTTCAAGGAGACCAGCGTGCAGCTGGCGAAGCTGGCCAAGAAGTACAAACTCGGCCTGCTGTCGAACATCGACGACAAGCTGCTCGGGCAGACGCGCAGGCACATCCCGATCGACTTCGACCTCGTCGTCACCGCGCAGCAGGTGCGCTCCTACAAGCCCGAACCGCCGCACTTCACCGAGTGCGCCAGGCGCATGGGCGGCAAGCGCGGCTGGGTGCACGTCGCGGCCAGCCACTACCACGACGTAGCGCCGTGCGTCAAGCAGCGCGTGCCCGTGATCTGGGTCAATCGCAACAAGGAGACGCTCGACTCCTCCCAGAAGAAGCCCACCGCCGAAGTCACCAGCCTCAAAGAGGCCGCGAAACTCCTCGGCGTCTCCTAGGCGGTCGCTCGCGCGTGCGCGCCGTCTTGCTTCATCCCGACGTGATCGTTGTCACCAGTGCGGTCCTGCAGGTCAACTGCGTGATCGTGCGGGGTGGCGATGGGACAAGGCCAGAAGACCTGGACGGGCCGAGGCACGCCGGCCGTTCCGCCGATCTCAGGAAGCCCGAGCAGCCTGCCGAGACATTCGTGATCGACTCGCTGGTCCTGCCCGACGAGATCGACGCGCTGCCATCGCTAATCGAGCAGGCACGGTTCCCAGCGCCCAGCGGGCTGCTTGCAACACACGGCGACTGGGACCACCTGCTCGGGCGACTCGCGTTTCCCAGGGTGCCGCTCGGCTGTGCCGAGAGCACCGCCGAGCGGCTTGCGGCCTCGCCGGGAGAAGTCCAGCGGCAACTGCGGGTGTTTGACGAAGAGCTCATGATCGAACGACCACGCCCGCTCGTGCTCGGCTCCGTGCAGGCTCTGCCTGTCCCCGGCCGCTGTGGCATCGGTGATCGCGAGCTCGAGCTCTATCCCGGCGCCGGACATACCCCGGATGGGATGATCATCGTGGCAAGGTGGGCAGGCGTTCTGACAATCGGTGACCATCTCTCGTCAATAGAGATACCCACGTTGAATGATGGCGGCGAAATAGACACGTATCTGGCAACGCTCGAGCGGCTACGCGGCCTGATCCCTCAAGCCCAGCACGTAGTTCCTGGTCACGGTCCCGTGCTCAACAGCGACCGGGCGTTGACGCTGTTGGAAGAGGACGCCTGCTACTTGCGCGCACTCGCCGAGCACGGGGTCGAGGCGGAGCTGCCGGCTGGGCGCAGGAAAGTCGCGAATCGTCGTTGGCATTCGCAGAACGTGCGAGGCTCGTAAGACCGGGCTGACGTCAAACAGTGAGAAACAATCAGAGGGGCGGCAACGTCGAGTAACCGCGCTCGGTACCAGGAAAGGTCCGCCCCCCTCCGGGCGAAGAGCCGCTCCTGTAGGGCGATCGTGCGAGCATTCGGCGCGCGTATGTCCGAATTCTCCGTGCCTAGATCGCGATCAACCAGTGGGAGCAGCGGGCGTACCGACGAGGTCCGGCGGACGCGCATCGCAGGCTTGCCGTTGATCGCCGCACCGCTGCTGTTCGGAGTGCCGGTCGCGCTTGGCATCGGGGTGTCGCTGATCAGGCTGTTTGCCTTCCGCTATCCCGATCTCGGGTGGGCGACCACAGTAAACAGTGACGCGGAGGAGCTGTATCTGGGACATACGCTGTATCAAAATCCGGCTCATGGATACACCGGTCAGATTTACACGCCACTGTTTCCAGCGATTGTCAGCCTGTTCGACCGCATCTACCTCTGGAATGGCTGGGCGCTCGTGCTGGTGATCCTCGCGAGCTCATCGCTGGTCGTGCTCGTGGCGCGACTTGCATACAGTCGCGTCGGGGGTGCGCCGCGGGCCCTGTACGTCGTTGCCGCAGTGGGGATTGGCTGTATTGCCTACTGGTGTGTGGCCAGCGTGAAGCTCCCGGTGCTCGAAGAAGCTCGAGCCGACCAGCTAGCCTGGGCATTTGCGCTGTTCGGGCTGGTCGCCGTCGCAGACCTAGGTCCCGCGCCATCGCGGCGGCGCGTCCTCGTCGCGGTGCTGCTGCTGTCGGCAGCGCTCTGGACGAAGCAGACCACGATCGCGGTCGTAGTCCCGGCGGCTATTTGGGTGCTTGCACTTGCTGTCTTCTTAGCCGTGAATCGCAGAGCGGCTCTACTCTTCGTCGCCTTGCTATGCGGCGTGAACCTGGTGCTGCTCGCGGTTCTCAACCTCCTGACCCACGGCTGGGAGTTCTACTTCAATTTCGTGGTTGCTACGCGGCAATCCGACGAATCGCCCTACCACGCAAACATCATCAAAGGACTGCAGTGCACCGCGTTGGCGGCAGGCTTCGTGGGGGCGACCTGGATCGCGAGCGTGGTGCGTGCCGTGACACGCAGGCGCGGTCGGTCGCTACGCTCGCAAGGGCGCTCTCGCAGGCACGCTCTAGCGGAAAGCGTGCGGCGGGTCCTCGTCGCACGGGACCCCACGGGCCGGCGCGCATTGTTGATCGCGCTCTACATCGTGTTCGGGTTTGCGCTGGCGATGTACTTCATGCGCAAGCAGGGCACCGAAACCAACCAATTGATCGGTGTCGTATGGGGACTCGGGTTGTTCGCGGCGATCGGCTGGCGTGTGGCGCAGCGCCATATCGGCGTGTCCGCCGTCACTGGCGGATGCGTGGGGCTGTTGTTCGTACTGGTACAGCTCGCTCCGATTCAGGAAGTTGCAGCGCGTGCGGAAGTCAGCATCCCAGCTTTCGAGAAAGCTGCGCAATTGCAGTCGGTTCCCGCTGAACTACTCTCCTACGCCCGCGACCACACGCTCTACCTGCCGTCCTACTCCGATCTAAATGTCCCCGAGGGAGGGCCACTCTACCCCAACTACTACAACTTTGCCGACCTGCTCGCCGCCGGTAGCCAGCCACTGTATCTCGTGCGAGCGCTACTCGATCGACGCTTCGACGCCGTCGCCTATTTTCCACTCGCAGGAGACCTCTACGCCTCGGCAAACGGCAAGTGGGAGCAAAACTATCTGTGGAAGCTCAATGAAGTCATTGCCGCTCGCTACGAACCAGAGCCTGGGTTGCCCGAAGGCTTGCTCGGACGCCGTCCCGGGCCCGAACAGGCGTCGTGGATGCGTGACTGCTTCGGGCCGTTTACAGCTGGCGGTGCGAGTTTCCGCATACATCTGGGCGGTGGCTTCTGGTGTTCCTTCTCACCCAATCGCCTACAGCTTGTACGGACACCAGCACCTTTCAGCGAAGTGGTCACGACGCAGCCGGCGCACCTGTCGGGCATGCTGACGGTGAGTCTGGAAGGTGGGCCTGCTGCCCACGTGGATCTTGAGGTTGACGGTGGGTCTGGAGCGAACTGGATCGCATCCGTGGCGCCAGTAGCCACGCGACCACACGACCTTGTTGTCTCGACGTATCTGGGTGGAACGTTGCTCGGCAGTAAGATCCTCGCAGCCAAGACCTTGCCCGGCGCGCGGCGCGAAGAGCGATTCAGCCTGAGGCCAACGGAGGACGGTCCCGGCCCGCCCATCTCGACCGGTCCGGGTTTAGCCACGCTCACCGCCCCTGCCGTGAAGGCGCCGTTTGCAGTTGTGGCGACGAACGGCACCGTGATCGACCTCCACTCGATGCGCCTTGGACACTAGCCGTCCCACCGATACGACCGTGTCTCGGGGCACGCAGCCTGAGGATCGCCGGTCGGGAGCGGGATCCGACCTCGTGCCGCTGCGGCTTTCGGTCGTGATTCCAGCCCACAACGAGGCGGGGTCGATTGGCGGGACCGTCACCGCGCTGGCGAGGACATTGACAGCCGAACACATACCCCACGAGATTATCGTGATCGATGACGCAAGCTCCGACGATACCGCTGCGCTTGTAAACGATGTCTCCACGCGAAATCCGTCTGTCAGATGTCTGCGCTCACATTTGCCCCCCGGGTTTGGCTATGCGGTCCGCGCCGGTTTGGATCACTACACGGGTGACGCCGTCGCGATCTTCATGGCGGACAGCTCCGATTCGCCCGCTGACCTGGTCGGGTACTACAGCGTGTTGTTGGACGGCTTCGACTGCGCGTTTGGGTCGCGTTTTACCAAGGGCGGGCGGACGATCGGCTATCCGTGGCCAAAGCTGATCATCAACCGCGTTGTGAATCTTGCCATCCGGATGATGTTTCACCACGGCTACAACGACACGACGAACGCGTTCAAGGCGTATCGCCGCGAGGTGATCGACAACATTAGCCCACTGCTCTCCAACCATTTCAATCTCACAGTCGAGATGCCGCTCAAGGCGCTCACGCGCGGTCACACCTTCCAGGTCATCCCTATCACGTGGACCAACCGGCGACAGGGTGTGTCAAAGCTGAAGCTGCAGGAGATGGGAAGCCGCTACGTGTTTAGCGTGCTTTATGTGTTCCTCGAGCGTCATCTCAGTCGTGGTGACTACCGGCGGCCAGGTATCCCGGCGACAGGCAGACTCCGAGTGCACGCGGGTATGAAGGTCCCGGATCTCCTGGAAGGGTCGCGAGCGTCCGTGCCGCAGCGCGACGATCCATCGGCGCCCCCAAACGCGCAGGTGCGGGGATGAGCGCGGTCTCGGTCGTGACCACACGGTCGGGGTGGGCACGCGCGGCGCGACGGCTGGCCGGACCGATCCTCTCGGCGGTCTCGCTCACCGCCGTCGTGTGGTGGGCGGCGCACCAGCGGGCGCCGCGGTTGCCGACCGGCGTCGCCAGCCTGCGATTGCTCGCGTTCGCGGTGCTCGTCTACGCGTGTGTGACCGCCGCGCGGGGCGTGCGCTGGCACGCGATCCTGCGCAGGGCAGGCGTGCAAGTGAGCATGGCCCGCGCGCAGGCGCTGATTGTCGTCGGCTACATGGGCAACACGGTGCTACCGCTGCGCGGCGGGGAGCTGTTGCGCGTCGTGCTACTCGGAGGGCGGACCGAGAGCTCACGGGCGGCGATCCTCGGCACGATCGTCGCCGAACGGCTGCTCGATGTCGCGACGCGGCTGACGATGCTCCTGCTGCTCGCGTTCGTGACCGCGACCGGCGTGAACAGCGCCTCCCAGCTCAGCCCGGTCGCTGCGCTCCTGCTGCTTCTGCTTGCGCTGGCGCTGGCGGGTAGTTGGCGGCTGAGTCGTAGCGGGCGTCTGCGCCACCTCAGTGGCCGTGTCACCTCGCTCACGCTGGCCAGCCGCAACCTGCTCAGTGCGCACGGTCTGGCGCTGCTCACCGCCGTCGTTTGGCTGGGGGAGGGCTATGCGGGCACCTATGACGCAGCGATCCAGCTCGGTCTGGGTGCGCTGCGCGTGCATGGCGGACGTGCTGTCACCTTCGGGCTGCTCGTGCGGTTGGTCATCTTCGTGCCGATTACCGTCGCCGGGCTGATCCTGGTTGTCCTCCGCTACGGGGGACTGGCCTCGCTTGGGCGAGTGCGACGGGGGAGCGCCTCAGCCGCGGCGGATACGCAGGCGACGCTCGTGGGGGTGACCGAGTGAGCGCGCCGGTGGCGATCGTCACCGGGGCGGGTGGCCCGATCGGCTCGGAGGCCGTGCGTCACTTCGCGGCCGAGGGCTTTGAGGTAGCGGGGATCGACAACGACATGCGCGCCTACTGCTTCGGCCCCAGCGCATCCACGGCTGCCAACACAGCACATCTGGGTGCGGAGCTCGACGGGGCGTTCCGTGCGCTGCAACTGGACATCCGCGACGACGAAGCGCTCTCGCGAGTGCTCGCCGAGCACTCCCCCCGTGTCGAGTTGATCATCCATGCCGCCGCCCAGCCTTCCCACGACTGGGCCGCGTCGGAGCCGCATACCGACTTCTCGGTCAACGCCAACGGAACCCTCGATCTGCTCGAGGCCGCTCGGCGACATGCACCAGATGCGACGTTCGCGTTCACCTCGACAAACAAGGTCTGCGGCGACACTCCCAACTATCTGCCGCTGGTGGAGCTCGCGACTCGCCCGGAGCTGCCCAGGGACCACTGCTGGTTCAACGGGATCGACCTGGAGATGCCGATCGACCTCTGCACCGATAGCCGCTTCGGCATCAGCAAGGTGGCAGCTGACCTCCTCGTTGAGGAGTACGGACGGTACTTCCAGATGCCGACAGTCTGTTTTCGCGCGGGCTGCATGACGGGTCCCCGGCATGCGGGTGCGCGGCTGCACGGCTTCCTCGCTTACCTGATGAAGTGCACCGTGGCGGGCGAGCACTACACCGTGTTCGGGTACGACGGCAAGCAGGTGCGCGACAACATCCGCTCGGGTGACGTCGTGCGGGCGTGTCACGCGTTCCGTCGCAACCCGCGGCCAGCGGCGGTCTACAACCTCGGTGGGGGGCGCGAGAGCAGCATTTCGATGGCGCGGATTGGTGACCACCGCTGGTGGATCAGCGATCTGGATGCCTTCAAACTCGAGTACCCCCAGTGGGGACTGACGACGAGCATCCGCGCGTTCCTACAGGAGATATACGAGCACAACGCCGAGCGCTGGAGAGCCGAGCACGACGTCCCGTTATCGAAGCGCGATCGCAGTGTGGCGCGACGCTGATGGGTACCCGCACTGTCCTGATTACCGGCGGCGCCGGCTTCATCGGCTCGAACCTTGCGCTCGAGCTGGCCGCCTGCCACCCCGATTGGAAGGTGATTGCGCTCGACAACCTTCATCGCCGCGGCTCGGAGCTGAACCTCCCGCGGCTGCGCGAGGGCATGGTGCGCTGCGTGCATGGCGACGTACGAGAGCCCGAGGACCTGCACGCTGCCGGACCATTCGACGCGCTCGTGGAGTGTTCGGCGGAGCCTTCGGTGATGGCCGGCGCGGACGGCGCCACCGGTTACCTCGTGCACACGAACCTTCTCGGTGCCTATAACTGCCTGGAGGCGGCTGCGCGTCACCGCGCACAGGTGGTGTTCCTCTCGACCAGCCGCGTCTATCCAGTCGCGGCGCTGCGGGCACTCTCCTTCCGCGAGACCGAGACTCGCTTCGAGCTTGTCGCCGAGCAGCTGCTTCCCGGCGCATCCACGCGCGGTGTAGCCGAGAGCTTCCCAATGGGCGGCGCGCGCACGCTGTACGGTGCCAGCAAGCTGTCTGCTGAGCTGCTCGTGTCCGAGTACGCCGAGAGCTTCGGCCTTTCGACGGTCGTCAACCGCTGTGGAGTGGTCGCCGGACCCTGGCAAATGGGTAAGGTTGACCAGGGCGTCTTTACCTACTGGATGCTCGCCCATTACTTCAAGCGGCCGCTCGCGTACATCGGCTTCGGCGGGACCGGCAAGCAGGTACGCGACCTGCTGCACGTGGCCGACCTCGCCGAGCTCGTGGACGACCAGCTGGCTCGCCCCGAGCACTGGGCCGGCGCGGTGGTCAACGTCGGGGGAGGCGTTGATGTCAACCTCTCGCTGCACGAGACCACAGCGCTGTGCGAGCAGATCACCGGCAACAGTGTGCCGGTCGCCGCGAACCACGAAACCCGGGCAGGCGACGTGCCGATCTACATCTCCGACTGCCGCGAGCTCGGGCGGCTCAGCGGGTGGGCTCCACAACGTGATGCTCGACAGATCCTCGAGGAGATCCATGGCTGGCTATGCGAGAACGAGCGTACTGTGGCTTCGACGCTCGCACACTGAATGCCAGTGGTGCTCCTGATGCCGCGATCGGAGCCTCCGTTTTAGCCGGCGCGCTCCGCTAGGACATCTCAGGGCGGCTGTCGCGCGGGTCCTGAAGGGACGCCGTCGGGTCGAGGCGAATGTCTCCAACACCTGCGGTGGCACCGGAAGGGTGGGCGCGGAAGCTCAGCTAAGCGGGCAGCGCGACGAGTACCGACCGGAACCGTAGTTCGGCCAGCTACGATTTCGTCGCGAGCATCCCGCAGTTATCTAATCCGAGGCTCCCCGACGGTGTCGAGGCCACGGCGATCGAACGGTCGGCCCGGCGCAGGCGCATGCTGCTGAGAAACCCGATCGTTGGGTCGAGGCCGTCACCTGGCGCTGTGCGCTGCACGATTTGCCGCGCGGCCCGCCAGCCGGCGAGTCGCCCGCGCAGGGCCGCGAGGTCGTGTGATAGCGCCGCGTCGCCCGCCACGACGAGCGCCTCAGTGGCCAGTGCCCGCACGGCACGCCTACCTCTCATGATGCCGTAGCGCCGCAGCAGGTATCCGCGCGCGACTGCCGCGTGGCGGCGTTGTAGCGACGAGCCCCGTCCAGCGGTCGCGGAGCCGAGATGAACGGCCCGTGCATCATGTGCCACTATGCTGCTCCAGCCCGCCGCGCACAGACGCAGCGCGAGGTCGAGATCCTCTTGGTAGAGAAAGATCCGCTCATCAAGACCGCCGACCTCCGCGAGCGCTGCACGTCGGTAGGCGCCGGCGGCGCCCGCTGGACCGAGCAGCGTCGGATGTCTTGTCGTGGCAGAGCGCTCGGGCTGGCCCTGAAGACGCGGGAAGCCAGCAAGCGTTGGGTCGGCAGCCAGCCCGGCGCTGTCGATCACTGACTCGCCCGGTCGCAGCAGCACCGCAGCAACTGAGCCGATATGGGTGTCAGCATCCATTGGCGCCAGCAGGCGCTCGAGGAATCGTGGAGGGATGACCACATCGTTGTTGAGAAGCACAACGGCCTCGCCGGTGCCATGTGCGAGCCCGGTGTTGCACGCGGCGGCGTAGCCGCGGTTGGTATGCAGCGTCAGCACCGTGACGTTGGGAAAGCGCTCGCGCAGGGCTGTCACCGAGTCGTCGGGTGATGCGTTGTCGACGACGATGACCCGGTGGGCGAGCGTTTGCTGTGCCAGAGCGGTAAGGCAGCGTTCCGTCAGGGCCCGCCCGCCATGTATCGGAATGACGACGTCGACGCCACGTTCCCACATGGTCAACGATTGTGTCGGCTGCGCCGCGATAAGGCCAGCGATAACGGGCTTTGTTTCTGTTCAATGGATGACACTGCGGTGGTTGTCGGCGAGCAGCGGCACCTCGACGGGCACTGCGACGATCATCAATGAGCTCCGACGATCCTGCGAGCGCGCCCACCAAGAAGGTAAGAAACAATTCCGGATGCCACTGCGTCGAGTAACCAGGCGCGGTGCCAGCAACTCTGGGGGTGCCATTTCTTCATCCGCCGTACCCCATATCGCGACCAACCGGCAACGCGATAGACTGGACGGCAAGCCTGGGCTGATCCGCATCGCACCCTAGATGAGTAGTGCGTGTGCCCACAGTTCGGAGGTGATGCATCGAGTGATCTGATCTGAACATAAGCTCGCATCGGCCGTGCCGGTGGAAGTCCGGTCCCGGTAGGCGCCAGGGCGCCGGG
>Ga0187862_10000080_pt1 | contig 103928 bp, 91 predicted proteins | sample June2016WEW_10_1_FD_133003 | JGI IMG/M metagenome (GOLD analysis project Ga0187862, IMG submission 133003) | Peatland microbial communities from SPRUCE experiment site at the Marcell Experimental Forest, Minnesota, USA - June2016WEW_10_150 | ecosystem: Environmental > Terrestrial > Soil >... | reverse complement strand
GCCGGCTTACAACATCGGGGATGTCCGGCTCGGCGGGCGCAACGAGCGCTACGAGGTCGCCCTGTTCGTCAAGAATCTCACCAACGAGCACGCAAACCTGGCAGACGCCGTCATGATCGGGGCGGAAATTCCCGGCCAGCCGCATTTCGTGATCAATCAGCCACTGACTGCCGGAGTCGAAGCCCGCCTGCGGTTCAAATGAGCGAACCGGATCCGGCCGAGTCAGGTCCCGAGGTACCGCGCATTGCACCGGAAGCCCCGGTGCCGCTCTCGGTCGCGGCCCTTCATTAGGCGCCGTAAGTCTTGACCACGTAATCCACGATCATTGGATGCGCGACCATGGCGATTGGCCCGAACAGCGCGCTGCCGCCGCGAATCTCGATCGTTTTGGCACAATCACGACATAAGCGCGCTTCGACTATTTTTGCGGCGCTTCAGCACCATTCGTTCATGGAGCGCGCAGATCGTATCGCTGCCTCGAGTCACGAATACGGCAGGTAATAAGCCATGGACCATGCAGGCAACGCCGGCGACGATCATTTTCGTCCCGAAACCCACCGCACTAATGAGATGCTCCAAATACGTTTCGTCGACCGACGCAGGGTGTTCGACAAATAGGCTGCGGAGGAGCGACATGAGAACGCCTCGTCTAAATTTCGCCAGTTTCGAGGATAAATCTACATGGGTAGAAATTGCTCCCATACATTTCTGATAATTCTTGAATTCTTAGAATATTGTGCTATTTCTCTTGGATGGACTCAATCGATCGCAAACTTCTATCCTTGCTGCAGGACGATGCATCCATGCCGCTTCAGGACATCGCGGCCCGTGTAGGGTTGTCCGTCAACCCTTGCTGGCGGCGCATCAAGCGGATGGAGTCCGACGGCATCATTCGCGCTCGGGTTGCCGTGCTGGACCCCGAAAAGCTCGGGCTCAACGTGACCGTTTTCGTACGAATCAAGATCCGAGAACACACCTCAGATTGGGTGAAGCGCTTTGCAGCCGCCATGCGCTCGATTCCCGAGATCGCAGAATGCCACCGAATGGGCGGCGACATCGATTACCTGCTCAAGGTTATCGTCGCGGATATTGCGGGGTACGACCGCGTGTATAAGGAACTAATCACCAGGGTACCCGGCCTCTCCGACGTGAGCGCTCTGTTTTCGATGGAACGTATCAAGTACACGACCAAGATTGAGCCTCCTCATGACAAAGGAGATTCACGCGGACGTCTACCCAGCCGGCGAATGGCACTGTGATCTAAGGTATTTGAGGTCCGATCGTGTCCAAAGGGTTCTGGCGCCGCGCCGCTACGCGCGCATGCGCTCGCCGGCCGGATCGAACAAGGGCTCGCGTATGATTGTCGCCGGCCGCCGGTCGCCCAAGATCTCGACCTCGAAACTTCCCACAGCCGTGTTCTCGGCGAACGCACGCGGTACGTAGCCCTGCGCGAGCGATCGGGCGACGCAATGCCCATAGCCGCCGGAGGTAACCCATCCGATCACCTTGCCTTCACGCCAGATCGGCTCGTCGCCGAGCACGTCCGCGTCGGTTGCATCGACGATCATGCTCACCCGGCGCAGCGCATCCGGCCTGTTCTTCTCCGCGATCGCGGCCGCCCGACCGATGAAATCGGGCTTCGAGAGGTCCACGAAGCGTTCGAGTCCCGCCTCGAACGGCCCATAGATGGGCCGCAATTCCCGGTACCAGGTTGGGAAGTTTTTCTCCAGGCGCATGCAAAGCAAGGCGCGCATTCCGAAATTGACGATGCCGAATTCGTGGCCGACCCGCATGACCTCCGTATACAGCCGTCGCTGATACTCCGGGGCGACCCAGATCTCATAGCCGAGGTCGCCGGTGTAGGTCACCCGATTGATCATCGCCGGCACATTCGCGATATCGATGGCGCGGTGATCCATGAAGCGCAATCCCGCAGCAGAAACGTCCTCGTCCGTGAGCCGCTGCAGAACGTCGCGCGAATGGGGGCCGGCGATCGACACACCGACGAGCCCCAGGTCGTAGCGCCGGATGCGGACCGATCCGTCGGCCGGCAACTGCTGCTCGAACCAGCGCATGTGATAGCGCTGCGCTTGAGAGGAGCCCCACATCATGAAGCGATCCTCGGCGGCCCGCGCGATCGTGAAGTCGCCGATGAGTTTGCCGTTGTGGTTCAGCATCGGCGTCAGGATGAGCCGGTCTTGTTTCGGCATCTTGTTGGTCATGAGCCGCGACAGATACGCCTCCGCGGCCGCTCCGCTAAATTCGTATTTCGCGAAGTTGGCGATCTCCGTCACGCCGACGCGCTGTCTCGTGCCCAAGCACTCGGATTTGACGTGCTCGAAATCATTGGACCGGTGGAAGGAGAAGACATCCTTCGGCTCGACTCCCGCCGGCGCGAACCACAGCGGAGTTTCGAGCCCCCAGGAGTCTCCCATCACCGCTCCTTGCGCCAGCATCAGATCGTAGAGCGGCGTAGTTTGCTGGGGCCGCGCCGCCGGCAGCTCCTCGTTGGGGAAGCGAATCGAGAATCGTCTCGCGTAATTTTCGCGGACCTTTTCGTTGGTGTAGCTGCGCGTGGCCCATTCGCCGTAGCGGGCGACGTCCATTGCCCAGACATCGAACCCCGGATCGCCGTTGACGATCCACTGCGACAGCGCAAGTCCGACGCCGCCGCCTTGACTGAATCCCGCCATGACCGCGCAGGCGCACCAGTAGCCCGGCAGGCCCGGCACGGGTCCGATCAGGGGATTCCCGTCCGGCGAAAACGTGAAAGGACCGTTGATGACGCGTTTGATGCCGGCTTTTTCCATCGCCGGAAAATGCCGGAAGGCGATCGCGAGCGAGGGCGCGATGCGTTCCAGGTCATTGGGAAGCAATTCGGTGCCGAAATCCCACGGCGTCTGCCGCGGTTGCCATGGCACGCAGGCCTTCTCGTAGGTGCCGAGGACGATGCCGGTTCGCTCCTGGCGCAAGTACATTTCAGCTTTGAAGTCGATCGCGTGCGGGAGCTCGCGACCATGCTTGCGATTGTAGTCGACGACTTCCGGCATCTCATCGGTGACGAGATACATGTGCTCCATGGCCAGCACCGGCAGCTCGATGCCAACGAAGCGGCCGACTTCGCGCGCCCACAGTCCGCCGGCGTTGACGACATGCTCGGCATTGATGGTGCCCTGCTGCGTGAGGACGTCCCAGGTCCCGTTGGATCGCCGGGTCAATCCCGTGACCCGGTTCTTGAGATAGATCTCGGCGCCTCCATGGCGCGCAGCGATCGCGTACGCATGAGTCGTGCCGTATGGGTCGAGGTTGCCGTCTGCCGCATCCAGCATGGCACCGACGAAGAATCGCTCCTCCATCAGCGGGTGCAACTCCCGCGCCTCCCGGGGGCTCATGAGTTCGGTTTCCAAGCCCAGATAGCGCGCCCGCGCATGAGCCATCTTGAGCCACTCCATGCGCTCCGCGGTGTCGGCCAGCAACAAGCCGCCGCTACGGTGCAGTCCGCAGGACTGACCCGAAATGCGTTCCAGTTCCGCATACAATCCGATGGTGTAGCCCTGCAGCTTGGCGACGTTGGGGTCGCCATTGAGCGTGTGAAACCCGCCGGCCGCATGCCAGGTTGAACCCGAAGTCAGCTGATCGCGTTCGATGAGGACGACATCCTTCCACCCCGCTTTTGTCAAATGGTAGAGGACGCTGCAGCCGACGACGCCGCCGCCGATGACGGCGACCCGAGTGTGTGTTTTCATTTCTTGTCACCGATGTCTTCAACGCCTACGTCGTAACCGAATGGCAACGCCGCATCGATCATCCATTCCCAGATCGACGCCGAATAGGTGCGTAAAGCAAACAGTTCGTAGCGGCTCTCGGCACGCCGCTCCAGCAATATCCCGGTGTGGTGCAGCGCGGTCTGAGCGAAATCGCCGACCCGAAAGACTGAAGGACGCAAATCCACGGCGATGCCCTTGGCGAGCAGCGCGCGCGCCTTAGCCCCATCTATCGCGAGCCGGATACGGCCGTGCGACAAGGGAGTCGCGGCGCCTGCCTCCGGCGGTATCGCCCGCGACAGATCTGCCAACCACGCAGCGTCGTGCGAGTCGACCCAGTATTGGCCTCGCGACAGGCACAGGATCCGGCCGTGATCGCAGCCTCGTTGCTGGCCCGCAGCGGCCGGCAAATCGGCACCGATCAGGGGTGCCAGCGCGTCGCCGAAGTGAGTACCGCGTCGGTCGAACGCCGCGAGCTGCAGAAGATGCCAGCCCCTGACCTCGCTGAGGCGCAGAGTCCTCGCACCGTCTGCGCCGTCGCGCCCGCCGGCGGCGAGATAGGGCGCCAATGCGGACCGCCGCTCAAACACGCAGCCGCTCCCCGTGTGGGTCCACGAATACGGGTGACACGATGCGTGCGCGCACTTGCTCGCCCTTGAGCGGGTAGGCGCAAATGATCTCCTCGTTGATGTGTTGCAATCCGCCTTGATAGAGTCCGAGAGCAATGTACCTGCCGAGCGCGATCGACCAAGTCACGGACGTGATATAGCCGCGTCCATGTCCGGCAATGCGATCGCTGCCGGCAAATAGGATCGCGCCGCCGCGCAGCCGCGCCGACGGATCCAGGCATTCGAGTCCGACCAGACTCCAGCGCCCGGCCGCCCGCAAATCCGGACGCTCACGCAGCGCTCGGCCGACGAAGGGCTTATCCGCCGCCATCTTGCCGAGCCCAAGGTCATCCAGGGTCGTTCGATGGTCGAGTTCCAAACCGGCGACGTGCCCTTTTTCGATGCGAAGCGAGGCCAGCGCTTCGAGACCGTAGGCACGGATGCCGAGCGGCGCCGCACGCGTCAGGATGTGCTCCCAGACGGAGATGCCGTAGTCCGCGGGCACGTAGAGTTCAAATGCGAGTTCCCCGGAGAATGAGAGCCGCAGCAGCCGGGCGGGAACGCCCGCCAGCTCGAGCTCGCGGCAGCCCATGTGCGGCAAGGCCGCGTCGGTCAGATCGCAATCCGCAAACGCGAGTTGCAGTGCCTGTCTGGATTTGGGACCCGCGATCGACATGCCGCACCACTCGTCGGTGAGGGAGGCCACCTGCACGTCGAGTTCGGTCCAGGCGGTTTGCAGCAGGAACTCGAGGTGCGACATCACTTCCGCCGCCTGTGCGGTGGTGGTCGTCATGAAATAGCGTGTCTCCGAGAATCGCGCGCAAGTGCCGTCATCGAGCACGGTCGCATCGTCGTTGAGCATGACGCCATAGCGGGCCTTGCCTACGGGGAGTTTGGCAAAGCCGTTAACGTACAGCCGGTTGAGAAACTCGGCCGCATCCGGGCCTTGCACGTCGATCTTGCCGAGCGAAGAGACGTCGGCGACGCCGACGTTCGAGCGCACGTTGCGCATCTCGACGACGTAGGCGCGCTCTGCGCTGTCGCCGGCCCAACGGTAATACCAAGCACGCAACCATGGCCCCGCCTCGATCATCGCGGCGCCGTTGGCAATGTGCCACTCGTGCAGCGGCGAGCGGCGAATCGGCCGGAAGTGATGGCCGACGTTGCGCCCCGCGAGCGCGCCGAGTGACACCGCCGTATACGGCGGACGGAACGTCGTCGTGCCAGCCGCCGCGATGTCCATTCCGCGCTCGGCAGCCATCAGCCGGATCGCATTGACGTTGCTCGTCTTGCCCTGATCGGTTCCCATGCCGAGCGTCGTGTAGCGCTTGAGGTGCTCGACCGACACGTAGCCTTCCTGATGCGAGATCGCGAGATCCCGCGTCGTCACATCGTTTTGAAAGTCGACAAACGCCTTGCCGCGGCCGCCGCGCGCAGCCGTTCGAGCCGGCTCGATGGCGTAATGGGCATTCGCCGTCGCTGGAATCGCGATCGATGGCGACGTTCCCGCGTAACCGGCGTGCCGTGCGGCGCCGATTCCCGCATCGTGACCGCCTCGGATGGCCTCCTCGAGCGCGAACCCTCCGGTCACCGCACCCGCGCCGAAATGCCCGGCGGCGAATCCGCCGGGTACGAACGCGTCGATGTCGTCCCGATAAACCGGTTTGATTCCGGTGTGCGACGTCAGGTGTACGGCGGGAGACCAGCCGGCCGATACGCAGACCACGTCGCAGGCGATACGCCGTTCGCGCGCGGCCCCGGCGGATTGGAACTCGACCCCTTCGGTGCGGCGCCCGCCGAGCGCCCGCGTCAATAGCGCACCGGCTTCGACCGCGATGCCTGCCGCTCGCGCCGCCGCCGTCAGCGCCGGATCAATCTCGGCACGCTGGTCGAGGATCGTCACCGTGGTCCCGGCCCCAGACAACTCAAGCGCGGCACCCCAGGCCCGGTCGTTGTTGGTGGCGACGACGGCATTGCCTCCCACCGCAACGGCAAATCGATGCAGGTAGGTCTGCGCGGCGCCTGCGAGCATCACTCCGGGCCGGTCGTTGTCGGAAAACACCAGCGGGCGTTCGATCGCGCCGCTCGCGAAGACGACGGCTTTCGCACGCGCGGTGATGACGCACTCCCGCGCCTCGCCGCGCCGCGGGTCGGGTTGCCCCTGCGCGCAGCGCTCCACCAACGCGACCGTGTTGCCGTCGTACAGCCCGATCGCCGTCGTGCGGCATAGAATCGTGACGTTTGGCAACTGTGCCAGTGACGCCAGGATTTGCTCGCGCCATTGCGCGGTCTCGCCCGTGGTCGAAGCCGATAAGAGCAGTCCACCGGCGAGTGAGTCTTGCTCGACAAGGAGCACGGTGGCGCCCGCCGAGCCGGCCGCCAGCGCCGCGCAAAGTCCCGCGGGCCCGGCGCCGACGACCAGTACATCCGTAAATTCATGTCGAGTCTCGTAGCGATCCGGATCGCGCTCATGTACGGCCCGCCCGAGCCCCGCGGCGCGGCGGATCATCGGCTCGTAGAACATCCAGGAGCCACGCCGCGGCCCCATGAACGTCTTGTAGTAAAAACCGGCGGAGAGCATCGGTGCGAACCAGGAGTTAATCGCTTGCAAGTCGAATCCGACGCTCGGCCAGCCGTTTTGACGCCGTGCGGTCATGCCCTCATACAGCTCGGCGACCGTCGCGAGGACGTTGGGCGTCGTACGTCCGCCGCTGCCAAGGGTGACCAGGCCATTCGGCTCCTCGACGCCGGCCGCCAGCAAACCTCGCGGGCGGTGGTATTTGAAGCTCCGCCCCACCAAGGTCGCGCCGTTCGCGAGCAGCGCCGATGCCAGCGTATCTCCCGCAAAACCCAGCATGCTGCGTCCGTCCAGCGAAAAGCGCAGCGGCCGATCACGGTCGATCCGGCCGCCCAACGCGAGTCGGCGCGGTCCCGCGCTCATTCGCGCACCCGATCGCGGGCCAACACCGCGTGGCCAACGGCATTGGTCGCCGTGTCGCGCTCGAGCACGAGCCACTGACGGCAGCCGAGCACGTGCTGCCAGTACTCCCGATGGGCGCCTTTGGGGTTGTCGAACAGGAACACGTGGTCATGCCAGTCCTCGAGGCTGCCGGTGCCAAGCGCCGGCCGGCGCTTGCTGGCGTCGCCCGCATAGCGGAATTCCGTCGCATCGCGCAAGCCGCAATTGGGACAGGGAATGCGCAACATGGCTTTACTGCCTATAGGTCCAGAGGCCGAGGCCATACTCGTCGTGGCCGTTGCCACGCCGGAACCGGTCGAGGCCCAAGTGCCGCACCAGTGGATGTTCATCGTCATTGGCGATCGTGTGCGCGAAGCACGCGCCCGCCGCGGGCGTCGCCTTGAATCCTTGATAGCACCAGCCCCCGTTGAGGTATAGGCCCGCAATCGGTGTACGGCAGATGAACGGGCTTCCGTCCGGCGTCATGTCTTGTATCCCGCCCCAATGGCGCAGCAATCGCAGCCGCGACACAGAGGGGATGAGCGCCACCGCGCATTCCGCGACGGATTGGATCTTGGCGAACTGGCCGCGCTGCGTATAGCTGTTGTAGCCGTCGATATGCCCGCCAAAGACGAGACCGCCCTTGTCCGACTGAGAAATGTAGAAGAGCTCGGCGCCGAAAGAAATCACGTGATCGACGAAGGGCTTGATCGGCTCCGTCACGCAGGCCTGCAGCAGATGGCTCTCGACCGGCAGACGCAAGCCAGCCATCGCCGCGAGGTGTGAGGTGTGGCCGGCTACCGAAATCGCCGTGCGTGCCGCGCGGATCGTACCGCGGTTCGTTGCCACACCCACGATGCGGTCCTTTTCGCGGATGAACCCTTTGACCTCGCAATTCTCGATGATATCGACCCCGAGCGCATCCGCGGCGCGCGCGTAGCCCCAAGCAACCGCATCGTGGCGCACCGTGCCTGCACGACGCTGCAGCAGGCCGCCGTAAATTGGGAAACGCGCCTCGGAGGAAAAATCCAAATAAGGAAGCAAGCGCATGACATCGCCGCGGTCGAGGAGTTCCGCATCGATCCCGTTCAAGCGCATGATGTTGCCCTTGCGGGCGAGCACGTCCAGCTGCGATGGACCGTGCGCCAGCACGATCTGGCCGCGCTGCGACAACATTACGTTGAAATTGAGTTCGTGCGACAGGCCTTCCCACAATTGCAGCGAATACTCGAAGAATTGCGTGTTCCCGTCCATTAGATAATTCGACCGGACCAACGTCGTATTGCGGCCGACATTGCCCGAGCCAATATAGGCCCGCTCGACGACGGCCACGTTGCGGACCCCGTGCCGGGCGGCCAGGTAGTACGCCGTCGCGAGACCGTGTCCGCCGCCGCCGATGATCACGGCGTCGTACCCCGGCTTCGGATCCGCGTGCCGCCAGGCGCGCGGCCACGGCGCGCCGGTCAACGCGTGACGGGCCAGGGAAAATGCCGAAAAATGTTCGGTCAACGGCGTTGCTTTATGAATGATCGGGATGCGCCAAGCGCTGGAGCGGACAATGAGGTTGCCTTGACCAAACTTCGACCGGCACAGAATACATTACGCCGATGCCGATGGAAATCACATTTGCGCTCATGCTTTGCGTGAGCTCAAAACATGGATTTCACTCGCCGGCGGGCGGCCCCGGTGCGGCCGAGCACGCGCTCCGCTGCGATGAGTACCGAGGCGCGCTTAAATCTGGTTTCATCAATGTGCTCAATCGAGTATAAATCCCGAGGTTTATCATGCACGCGTTATTCGACTACCCATTGATTCCGCACGAACTTCACATCGCATGAAAATTTGCCGCATCATCGCCGCACCGCGTCGCTCGCGTTACTCCTTCATAGCCGCCTCATTCAGCGGCGGTGTGGCCGGAGCACCGCGCACGGGACAATTTTTCCCGGCAATCGAGCGCCGGGCTCGCAGTGTGTCCGAATGACTCTGGAAAATTCTGGCGGTGGCGCTCGGCACGATCGGCAGCCGCGCAGCGGTGCCGTGACCGAGTCGACATCGATCGACCGAACGCGAGCATATCGGCATCTACAGAATCCATTTACTCCGCAGCGGGTTTTCTCGGATGATCAAGTGGCCAGCCTTCACATGGCCGCGTTGCAGATCCTCGAGAACCAGGGGATCAAGGTTCTGTCCGCCGAGGCGCGCCGCCGTTACGCGATCGGCGGCGCGACCGTGGATGAATCGACGCTGATCGTTCGGATCGACCGCGGCCTGGTCGAGCAATCCCTCGCCACGGCCCCGCGGCGGATGACGCTGCACGCCGTGGATCCGGAACGCAACATGCCGCTCGATGGTCGCGCGGTCGTCCTCGCGCCCGCCGCTGGTGCTCCCAATATCATGGACGCCCGCCATGGACGCCGTGCCGGCACCTTCGAACATCTGTGTAACGGCATCAAACTGAGCCAAAGTTTCGAGATCATCCATGTGCTGGGTGAAATCGCCGAACCGCAGGACGTCCCCGTCAACGTTCGTCACCTCGAGATGGTGCGCGCGCAACTGACGCTGAGCGACAAGATTCCGCATGTCTACTGCCGCGGGCATGGTCAGGTCGTCGATGCGCTCGAGCTGGTCCGCATCGCTCACGACCTCAGTCCCGAGGAATTTCGCACGCGCGCGTGCACCTACACCATCATCAACACGAATTCTCCGCTGCAGCTCGATGCGCCGATGGGAGACGGCATCGTCGACTTCGCCGAGGCCGGCCAAGTGCTGATGATCACGCCGTTCACGCTGGCCGGCGCGATGGCGCCGGTGACGCTTGCCGGCGCGCTCACGCTCGCTCACTCCGAGGTGCTTGCAGGTCTGGTACTCGCCCAGCTCGTGCGCAAGGGCGCGCCCGTCGTCTACGGCAGCTTTACCTCGAATGTGGACATGAAGTCGGGCTCACCGGCATTCGGAACGCCGGAGTACGTCAAGGGTTCCTTCGGCGCCGGGCAGCTGGCGCGCTACCTGGGGCTGCCGTGGCGTTCGTCGAATGCAACGGCTTCGAATTGTGCCGACGCTCAGGCGGCCTACGAGTCGGAGATGAGCCTTTGGGGCGCATTCATGGGCGGCTGCAATTTCATTCTGCACGCCGCCGGGTGGGTGGAGGGCGGCCTGTCGTCCTCGTACGAAAAGTTCATTCTCGATGTCGAAATGCTGCAAATGTTCGCCGAGATTTTCCAACCGCTGGGCGCGGACGCTCCGGACATCGCGTCGGAGCGATACGGCGCCGCCTTCTATACGCCGTTGGTGTCGGATTGGCGAAATTTCGGCGCATGGACCGAAGACGGCGCGAAGACCGCGACGCAACGCGCACTCGAGATCGTCGATCGGACGCTGGGTCAATACCGAGCGCCGCCGCGGGATCCGGCAATCCTCGAACGGCTCGACGACTACGTGCGCAAGCGCGTAGCCGAAGGGGGCGCGGCGCCGGCGGGCTGAAGCGGCACGGAGTGCACGGAAACGCGATGCGACGCACCATGGCCGCATGGACTTCGACGGTCCCCTGCGGCTCGACCCATCTGCCCATAAGCAATTTCTGCTCATGTTCTCAATTGCAACCGTCGTTACTCGCCATGCGATCTGACAAGTAGGCATAACGGGTCCAGTACTTAATTCGTAGGCATATTTGCTTAGTTGTGCACGGCGACCCGGGCTCCTATAGTCATCGGAAACATAATGCCCCGGTAAGGGAGCATCCATGTAGGTTCCGACCATGGAGGAGTCAGCCAAGTAGATGCGAATCGCCTCAGTGATTGATCTGTTGGATCACAACATTGCGTTATGTCTATTAATTGGGCGCGGAAAAATGCTTTCCGGGCTGCTGGCAGCCCGGAAATAAGGAGTCGATAAAAAATGGGTACGAAGCCAAGCGGCAACAGCAACTCCGCAGGCGTTGAGAGACGCCATGGCATGTACTGGAAACCTAAGTGCGCCGTGAAGGAAACCGACATCCTGGCATGCTACAAAATTGCCCCTCAGGCCGGCGTCGATCGTGAGGAGTCAACCGCGCCATTTCTTTACCGTCATCATTTCGGAGTGTTCACATGACCATCAAGATCGGAATCAACGGCTTCGGTCGCATCGGCCGCATGGTGTTCCGTGCCGCTGTTCAAAATTTCAAAGAGATCGAAGTCGTCGGCATCAACGACCTGCTCGAACCGGAGTACCTGCTCTACATGCTGCGCTACGACTCGGTGCACGGCCGCTTCAAGGGCGAGGTCGCGGTCGAGGGCAACACGCTGGTCCTGGGCGGCAGGAAGATACGCCTGAGCGCGGTCAAGGATCCGGCCGAACTGAATTGGGGAGCGATCGGTGCCGACGTCGTGGTCGAGTCCACGGGCCTGTTCCTCACCAAGGAGACGGCAGGCAAGCACTTGGCAGCGGGCGCGAAGAAAGTCGTCATGTGCGCGCCATCGAAGGATGACACGCCGATGTTCGTCTACGGCGTCAACGACAAGACCTACGCCGGACAGGCCGTCATCAGCAATGCGTCGTGCACGACCAACTGCCTTGCGCCCGTCGCCAAGGTGCTCAATGACAGCTTCGGCATCAAGCGCGGCCTGATGACCACGGTGCACGCCGCCACGGCGACGCAGAAGACCGTCGACGGCCCGAGCAATAAGGATTGGCGAGGCGGCCGCGGCATCCTCGAGAACATCATCCCGTCGAGCACCGGCGCCGCCAAGGCCGTGGGCGTCGTGATCCCTGAATTGAACAAGAAGCTGACCGGCATGGCGTTTCGCGTGCCGACCTCGGACGTCTCGGTCGTCGATCTGACCGTCGAGCTGCTCAAGGAAGCCAGCTACGAAGATATCTGCAAGGCCATGAAAGCCGCCTCCTTGGGATCGATGAAGGGCGTGCTCGGCTACACCGAGGACAAGGTGGTGTCGACCGACTTCCGCGGCGAGTCCATGACCTCGGTATTCGATGCCGACGCCGGCATCGCGCTGGACAAGACCTTCGTCAAGGTCGTCTCCTGGTACGACAACGAGTGGGGCTATTCGAACAAAGTGCTCGAGATGGTGCGGGTTGTGAGTCGCTGAGCAGAGCGGGAGGAATCGGATCGTGAAAGTACTGCGTTTTTCCGATATTGCGAGCAAAGGCCTGGCAGCCGGCAAGCGCGTATTCATCCGCGCCGATCTGAACGTGCCGCTGGACTTTTCCGCGGGGGGTGGCGGCCGCATTACCGAGGACACTCGCATTCGCGCCTCGGTGCCGTGCATCCGGATGGCGCTCGATGCGGGCGCCGCCGTGATGGTCACCTCGCATCTGGGCCGCCCGACCGAAGGCGAATTCAAGCCCGAGGATTCGCTTCAGCCCGTGGCGCGGCGTCTCTCTGAACTGCTAGGCCGCGATGTGCCGCTGGTGTCGAATTGGGTGGACGGCGTCGCAGTGAAGCCAGGCCAGGTGGTGCTGCTCGAAAACTGCCGCCTCAACAAGGGCGAAAAGAAGAACGACGAGGTACTGGCACGAAAGATGGCCGCGCTCTGCGATATTTTCGTGCACGACGCGTTCGGCACCGCGCATCGCGCCGAGGCCAGTACGTACGGCATTGCTCAATTCGCTCCGGTCGCATGCGCCGGCCCGCTGCTGGCCGCGGAGATCGATGCGATCACGAAGGCGCTCAGCGCACCGAAGCGCCCGCTCGTCGCCATCGTCGCGGGCAGCAAGGTCAGCACCAAGCTCACGATCCTGCGTAGCCTGTCGGCCAAGGTCGATGGCCTGATCGTGGGCGGCGGCATCGCCAACACCTTCATGCTGGCCGCCGGCCTGCCGATCGGCAAGAGTCTCGCCGAGCCCGATCTGATCAACGACGCCAAGGGCGTCATCGAGGCGATGCGGGCGCGAGGCGCTGAAGTGCCTATTCCCGTCGACGTGGTGACCGCCAAGCGCTTCGCGGCCGATGCGCCGGCCACCGTCAAGGCGTCCACCGACGTGGCCGGCGACGACCTGATCCTCGATATCGGCCCGAAGACAGCGGCCCAGCTGGCCGGAAAGCTCAAGACCGCCGGAACGATCGTCTGGAATGGTCCTGTGGGCGTCTTCGAATTCGAGGCCTTCGCGCACGGCACCGAAACACTGGCGCGCGCAATCGCCGCCAGCAGTGCCTTCAGCATTGCCGGTGGCGGCGACACGCTGGCGGCCATTGCGAAATACGGCATCGAAAAGGATGTCGGCTATATCTCCACCGGCGGAGGCGCTTTCCTCGAGATACTCGAGGGCAAGACCTTGCCCGCGTTGCAAATCCTGGCGCAGCGCGCCGGAGCCTAATTACCTTAAAACGAGAGACCCACCATGCCCCTGATCTCATTGCGTCAACTACTCGACCACGCTGCCGAAAACAACTACGGCGTGCCCGCTTTCAACGTCAACAACATGGAGCAAATGCAGGCCATCCTGCAGGCCGCCGAAGCCTGCAATGCGCCGGTGATCCTGCAGGCCAGCGCCGGCGCGCGCAAGTACGCCGGCGAGCCGTTCCTGCGCAAGATGGTCGAAGCCGCGCTCGAGACCTATCCGACACTGCCGATTTGCCTGCATCAGGACCATGGCGCGTCGCCGGCGGCGGCCATGCAGGCGATCCGCAGCGGATTCTCGAGCGTCATGATGGACGGCTCGCTGCTGGAAGACCAGAAGACGCCGGCGAGCTACGACTACAACGTGAACGTCACGCGCAAAGTCGTGGAGATGTCGCATGCGGTAGGAGTCAGCGTCGAAGGCGAACTCGGTTGCCTGGGCTCGCTCGAGACCGGCGCGGCCGGCGAGGAGGACGGTGTCGGCGCCGAGGGCCACCTCGACCACTCGCAGATGCTGACCGACCCCGAACAGGCCGCCGATTTTGTACAGCGTACCGACGTCGATGCGCTGGCGATCGCGATCGGCACGAGTCACGGCGCCTACAAGTTCAGTCGGCAGCCCACGGGGGATATCCTCGATATCGCCCGAATTGGCGCCATCCATGCGCGGTGCCCGAACACCCATCTGGTGATGCACGGCAGTTCCAGCGTGCCCCAGGAATGGCTGGAGACCATTCGTAAGTTCGGTGGTGACATCAAGGAGACCTACGGGGTTCCGGTCGCCGAGATCCAGCGCGGCATCAAGAGCGGCGTGCGCAAGATCAATATCGACACCGATATCCGCCTGGCGATGACCGGCGCGATGCGCAAGGTCATGTTCCAGAAGCCCGACGAGTTCGATCCGCGCGCGTTCCTCAAAGCCGCAACGGCAGCCGCGCGCGACGTCGTCAAGCAACGCTTTGAAGCCTTTGGCTGCGCGGGCCAGGCCTCGAAGATCAAAGTACTGCCGCTCACGGCGATGGCGGAAGCCTACGCGCGCAAGGGCGCCGCGTTGCGGAAGGCCAGCTGATATGCCAGGGGCCGTCGGGAGCACCAAATGCGATCATCGCCGCCGGGCTTTTCTTTCGGCAACGGCGCGGCATGCGTTATGTATGGAAGCGCACGGACGCCGCCCCGGCTGATCGTTTATGTTGTGCTCGTTCGATCCAAACTCATGCGCATATGCGACGGAGATGATTAATGAAGACGAAGACTGTGTATCTGGCCATCGCACTGCTCGGCGCATCTGGCGTTGCGGTCGCGGGCGATAGAGGCGCCCCGGACTATCGCACCGGCTTCTATAGGCAGGACGAGGCCAGGCTGGCGGCAACGTCGGTCCAGGCTCCCGAGATCGACCCGGCATCGTGGGTTGCCGCGTTGACGCTCCTAGGCGGCGGATTGATTGTCATGCGCGGTCGGCGCACGAGGGACCCGCAAGCCTGAGGCGCAATCGCCCAATTTGAACTCGCCGATCTTCCCGCATGGCGGCAGACGGCGGGCTCCCGTTGGCATCGCCGAGCCGAAGATAACTGTGGGGGCATTCGGCGGAGTCGATCCGCCAATATAGGCAAGCATTTCGCGCAATTTGGGTAGCCTCGCCGATCCTGTGCGACGAACGCGGCGGCATTATTTCTCCCGGCCGGAATTTCCGGCTCAGACAGGAGAATGCCTCGATGCCCCGCTACCTAATCGAAAGAGATTTTCCCGACGGCCTGAGCATCCCGCAGGACGAAGTCGGCGCGAATATTTGCCGTACGGTCATCGACAACAACGCTGAGGATGGCGTCACTTGGGTTCACTCCTACGTCACGCCGGACCACAAGCGCACCTTCTGCGTTTACGACGGGCCCACGCCCGAGGCGGTTCGCCATGCGGCAGCCCGCAACAAGCTGCCGATCTCGAAGATTACCGAAGTCCGCGTTTTGAACCCGTATTTTTACAATTGATTCGGGAGAGAATCATGAAACAGCTGATTGCATTATTGACTGTCTTGCTGCTCGCTCCAGCGTTCGCGGCAGACCTACCGCCGCAGCCCACGCCGACTCCGGTGAAGAGCTCCGTGCATCGCTATCTAGTCGAGCGTACTTTTCCGGCCGGAGCTCTCAAGGGGCTCGATGCCGCCACCAAGAAAACGGTGAATGCCAACAATGCGTCGGTAGGCGTACGCTGGGTCAAGTCTTACGCAAATTCCGATGAGACGAAGACATTCTGCATCTATGAGGGACCCAGCGAGGCGGCGGTCCGAAAGGCAGCCGAACTCAACAAACTCCCGATCGACAGCATCACGGAGGTGCCCGTCACGTTGTCGCCGCGGTAAGCCTCGATCCGGCGATCAGGCCCTTGCATCGGCCCTTCGGCCGGCGATCTCGATGGCTTGCGTGCGGGATTGCGCGCCGAGCTTGCCGAGAATCGCCGAGACATGATGGTCGACCGTGCGCGTCGAGAGAAACAGGCGCTCGGCGATCGCGGCATTGCGCAGTCCGTCGCGCATGAGCGCGAGAATCTGCGCCTCGCGCCGGGTCAGCCCGAAGGGATGTTCCTGCGTCGAAGAACGCTGGCCGCGCGGAACTCCGCGGATCCCGCGGGAGCGCAGTTCGCGGCGCAGTGCCTCCGCTGCAGGGGCGGCACCGAGCTGCTCGAAGATCGCGAGTGCCGCGCGCTGATCGCGTTCGTCGCCGTTCCAGCCGAGCACGATTGCATGCTCGTAGGGACAGCCGAGTGTTTGCCAAGCACGCGCCGCACCCTGCCAATCTCCCGAAATCTCCATCGCGTAGGGTTCTGCGATTCCGGTCGGCGTGCCCTCGAGTGCATTCGCGCGCCACAGCCAGGCGGCAAGATCCCCTTTCATCCGCGGATCCGGCTGCCGCGAGACGCGCTCGTAGGCGGGCGTTGCCTCCCGGACGACGCGATCCAAATCGCCTTGCAACCACGCAGCCTCGGCGGCGATTGCGGCGAGCGTGCCGAAGCGCTGCAACTCGGGTTCCGGGCCGGCAAGCGCGCGCGCTCGCTCGAGCGGTGAGGCTGCGTCGGGGTCGCCGCGTCGAATTCGCAGATGCCCGAGCGTCCGCAACGCAGGTATTTGGGTCACCGCCGTCGCCCGCGGGTGCAGCAGTACCGCATCGGCATCTTCGCTCGCCCCGAGCCAGTCGCCCTGCTCAAGCTTCATGCGCGCGCGGTACGCGAGCATATAGGGCCGCAGGAAATCCAGGTCGCGCTCCTCGCAATAGGCGAGGCCGGCATTCAGGTACCGGGCTGCCACGTCGTACTGACGCCGTGACACCGCCATTGCCGCAAGATCGTTGTAGGCGCCGGCCACCTGTTCATGGAAGCCGCCCGCGAGCGCAAGCTGCAGACTGCGCTCGAGATCGGCCGACCCGCACTCGTCGCCAATGATGAGGCGTGCCGTGCCGAGAACGCTGAACGCATCGCTGAGTATCAATTGGTCCTGCCAGGGCTCCGCGAGCGCGATTGCCCGGTGCGCGAACTCGATTGCCGAGTCGTTCTTGTGGGATTCCATGTCGAGATTCGCCTGGTCCGTATAGGCCTTCGCGAGCGTCGGGCTCGGCGGCAGCGATTCGAGCACCCGGATCGCATCACTGCAGTAGCGTTCGGCTTCCACTCGACGACCCTCGAACCACGAGATCCGCGAGAGCCCGCGCAGCGCATCGCCTTCCTGCAGGCGGGCGCCGATCCCACGCCAGATCTCCAACGCCGCCCGCTGCACGTCGCTCGCACGCGCATAACGCCCCGTGAGGTAGCACTCATACGACAGTTGCTCGAGCAATCGAGCGCGGTCGCCCGGAGCGAGCTCGTCGGCGTAGGCGATCACCGTTTCGAAATGCGACGCCGCCTCGCGATGCGCTCCGACCGACGCGGCCTGTGCAGCAGCCAGCGGCGCAAAGCGCCGCACCGCCTCTGCGTCGTGCGCACACGATGCATGATGCGCAAGGCGCGCCGCGGGAACCGCAGGCCGCCGAGAGAGCACCGCAAGCACCTTCTCGTGCAGAGACCGCTTGCGCGCCGGCGCGAGCGAGTCCTCCATTGCGCGGCGAACGAGTTCGTGCCGATAGCTCAGTGATCCATCCTCGGACAGCACCATGCCGATCCCCACACATCCCTCGATTCCCGCAGCATCCGGCCGCGCCGCGGGGTCGAGCAGCCATGGTTCCGTCTTGCCGGGTACCACGCAGACGAGTTCCGCGATTTCGCGCGCCGCCGGCGCGAGTCGTGATGCGCGCGCCAACACGGCATCGCGCACAGTGACCGGCACGCTGCCGGCATTCGCGGCAAGTACCTCAGTCACGAACAGGGGGTTGCCGGCCGTGACGTCATAAATCCCCTCGGGATGCCGCCCGACACGGCGTGCGAGTTGCATGACCGCCGACTCGGACAGTGGCGCGACGAACATCCGGTGCGTGCTTGCGCGGGGCAAGTCGCCGATGACGGACCGCAGCGGGTGGCGGGGGCCAACCTCGTCGTCCCGGTATGACACGACGATCATCGAGCGCGTTCGGTTGATCCGGCGGCCGAGGAACTTGAGCAGATCGAGCGTTGCCTCGTCGGCCCAGTGCATGTCTTCGAACACGACCAAACTCGGTGCGCGTTGCAGTTCGTCAAGCGCTGCGGTGAAGATGTCGTCGCGCCTCGCGCTCGATCCGATACATGCGAGTAGCGCACCATCAGTCTGGCGAGCGATGTCGTGCAGTGGAGCGAGTGGCCGCGGCGTGGAGAGGTCGTCGCAGCCTCCCCACAGGCCGCGCATGATGCGCTGCCTCGCGCAGAATTCCTGCAGCAAGACGGTCTTGCCGATGCCCGCTTCGCCGCCGACGAGCGCGACGCATCCACTGCCGGCGGACGCCGCAACGAGCCACTCCAGTAGGTCGGCAAGAGATCGTTCGCGCTCCAGAAGTTCCATCACTTTCTTATCCCGCGAGAGCGGAGGGCGCATCCCTTGTAGCCTATTCGCGCCCGTTGTGCAAAATCCGGCGCAACTGCGGCCGCGAGGCAAGGACTACCACCGCTCGATTCCGGGGACGTCAGCCGCACTTAGCGCCATGACGCTCGATGGAGTTGGTCGTTCGGCGACGCGCGATGGGCCGCACTGTGGCAAAATCCGGCCCCATGCTGAAGCTGCTTTCGCGCGTGCCGCTATGGGCGCTATATGGCCTGGCGGCGTTCGTCGCTTGGCTCGCGTTTTACGTGCTGCGCCATCGGCGCCACGTAATTTCGGCACAACTCGAAAGAGTCTTTCCAACGCTGGATTCCGCGGAGCGCAGGCGCATTCACCGTCAATTCCTGCGCAATTACTGCCAGGTCATGGTCGAGATCCTGAAATCCGCCTCGATCTCGGAGGATTGCTTGCGCGAGCGCGTGCGCATCGTGAATCTGCCGGCAGTGCGCGCGTTCCTCGATGCGGGCCAGTCGGTGCTATTCATGACCTCGCACATGGGCAATTGGGAATGGCTGCTGCATGGCGTGACGCTGCAATTGGGCTACCCGGTCGACGCGGCCTACAAGCCGATCCGCGACCCGCGCGGCGAGCGCCTGCTGCTGCAGCTGCGATCGCGATTTGGCGCGCGGCTCGTGCCGGCCAAGGACCTGCTGACCGATTACCTGCGCCGCCGCGGCATCGTGCATGCACTCGCGATGAATGCCGATCAAGCGCCGGCGCAAAACGAGCGGCATCAGTGGACGCGGTTTCTGGGACAAGACACGGCGTTCTACGTCGGCGCCGAGCAAATCGCGCGCGCGACGCGGCTGCCGATTTTCTACGCGTCCATGCGCCGCGTTCGGCGCGGCTACTACGTCGTGAATTTTATTCCCCTGTGGGACGGCCGCGAGCACACCGAGCCCGGCGAACTGACCGATCGATACGCGCGCACCTGCGAGACCGACGTGCTCGAACGGCCCGCCGATTGGCTTTGGACCTATCGTCGTTGGCGATTTGCGAAGCCGCTCTACGGGACGTCCTGAGCGCGAACGGCGGTAGCTTCGAGCCTCGAGGCGAGCGGGACGGGGGCGCTAGGCGCTGACCGTCGGCGCGGCCTGCGCGAGCTTCGCCTCGAGATGTTTGGCGAGTTCGTGGATCGTCGGGTGATCGAACAGCTCGGTCAAGTCGATGAGACCCGGAAAATCCCGGTCGATGGTTTCGTGGATCTCGATGAGCTTGAGTGAACTCGCGCCGATATCAAACAGGTTGTCGCCGACGTCGATGCGCTTGCCCTCGAGCACCGTCTCGCAAATGCCCTGCAGGCGCGCCTCGAGTTCGGAACCCGAAACCCGTGCGCCGCCGGATTGCCGCTCGCGCAGCTGCGCGAGCTCGGCGAGTTCCGCATCGAACTCGCCGTCTGCGTAGCCTTGCTCCAATAGGTGGCGCTGCACCTTGCCGCTCGTGGTTTTCGGGATGCGTTTGACCGGAACGACCTGCGCAACCTCGAGGCCCGTCAGTTCGTTGATGAGCCGGCCGACCGCGATCGCCGTCGGCAAGAACTCGGCCGTAGAGCCGCGATGCAGGACGAACACGATGAGTTCCTCGACCTGCTGTCCTGGCTTGCGGACTCCGGCGGCGACGACCTTGCCCAATTCGAGACCGGGTACCCGCTGCGCGATATTCTCCAAATCGTACGGATAATAGTTTTGGCCGTTGACGAAGATGATTTCCTTGCTGCGCCCGGTGATGTAAAGCGATCCCTCGTGCAGGAAGCCGAGATCGCCGGTGTCGAGCCAGCCTTCGGCGTCGATCGCGAGCGCGGTCGCTTCCGCGTCGCCGATGAAGCCGCGCGTGACGTTGGGCCCGCGAATCAGTATGTGCCCTACATGCCCGTCGGCGATGGAGCCGCGCTCATCGTCGGCGATACGCACTTGGGTTTGCGGGATCGGCTCTCCGCAGCAAACGAGTTCGAGCGCATCGCGCGGATCCGTGGGGTTCTGTTCGATGCGGGCCCCGACATTGAGGCGGTGCCGATTGACGCGCATCCAGCGGAACTCGGCGCCGAGCTTCGGCAACGTGACCGCGAGCGAGGCCTCGGCGAGCCCGTATACCGGATACATCGCTTGGCGTTTCAATCCGGTGTAGGCGAGCGTATCCATGAATTCGTTGCACAATTCGACCGAGATCGGTTCCGCGCCGTTGTAGATCAGCCGAATCGAGGAGAGGTCGACGCCCTCGAGCTTGCGGTCCCCGAGCACCTTGAGGAAATGCCGGTAACCGAAATTCGGCGAGCAGGTGATGGTCGCGCGCTTCTTCGCTGCGATTTGCAGCCACAGCAGCGGCCGCCGCACGAACAATTCCGTGGGCATCAGGTTGATGTGGACGCGATTCGCGAATTGCATCAAATAAAACCCGATCAAGCCCATATCGTGCGTCAGCGGCATCCAGCTCAAGCTGATGTCGTCGGTCGTGAATCGGTCGATCGCGGTCGAGCTGATCGTGTTGGCGACCAAGTTGCCGTGTGTGAGGATCACGCCCTTCGGTTCGCTGGTCGAGCCCGACGAAAATTGTATGAAAGCGGGATCCCCGGGACCCGGCCGATGCAACGCGCCGGGCCGCGAAATATCGGTGATCGACTCGACCAGGAAGCTGCGCGAGCGCAACTGCGCGAACAGCGCCGATTCGCCGAGCTGCGCCGCCAAGTCCTCGAGGCGCGCGAGATTCTTGGCGTCGGTATACAGCCATGGTTTCCCGAGCTTGGCAGCGACGCGCAGCAATTTATGGCGATGTTCATCGCTGATGCCGACCGCCAGCGGCACGGGCACGATGCCGCCGCAGACCGCGGCCCAGAAGCCGTCGAGGAATTGCTCGTTGTTGCTGAGGAAGATGATCATATGATCGGCGCGCGCGGCTCCCAGGGCTTGCAGATGATGGAGAATCCCGAGCGCGCGCGTATAGACGTCGCCGTATGCAATGCGGCGTTCTGAATTCTCGCCGTCGACGTAGCAGACTGCCCGATCGACGCCGCGATTGTTCTCCAAAATGTCCACCAGCGTCTTGTAGGTCATCGTTCTTCCACCGTCATCTCTAAGTTGGAACGAATGCGCAAATTGATCTGCGCCTCGAGTTCTATCGGCTCTGGGATCGCACGCGTGAGGCGGAAGCGCTTGCACATGGTCTGCAGGTGGACCAGCATTTCGAACATCGCGATATTCTCCCCGATGCAATGCCGAGGACCCACCGAAAACGGAATATACGAAAAGCGATGCCGCTCCGCGGCGTCTGCGGCTTCGAAGCGCTGCGGCCGAAATTCCTCCGGCTCGTCCCAGTAGGCGGGGTGTCGGTGCAGCAGGTACGGACAGATGAACACATCGGTGCGCGGCGCGATCGGAAACCCGCCGAGCTCGTCGGCTTCGATCGTGCGGCGCGTGAACAGCCACCCCGGCGGATACAGGCGCAAGGATTCTTGCAGAACTTGGGTCGTGAAACGCAGCGACTCGGCCGCGTCGAGGCCGAGTGGATGGGCGGGCGCCGCATCGGCTTCGGCCGATAGAGCCGCCGCCGTTTCCGGGTGCTGGCTGATCAGCAGCCAAGTCCAGGCGAGCGACGATGCGGTGGTCTCGTGACCGGCGACGATCAGCGTCAAGACTTCGTCGATGAGCTCACGCTCGCTCATCCCTGAGTCGGTGTTTCGATCGCGCGTCGCCATCAGCATGCTCAAAAAGTCGAAATGTTCTTCCGCGTCATGGCGGCGCCGCTCGATCAGCTCGGCAACGAGGCGCCCGAGCGAGCGAAAGCGGAATGCAAACTTCAGATCGCGGTTCGGTTCCTTGGCGACGACCTCGAAGGGATTAGCGCCTAATTGGCGTTCGAGCCGCTCCAAATCGGTGCCAAAGATCGAGTTGAGCACGATCTCCAGCGTCAGTTCGCTGGTCTCGTCGCAGACGTTGATGGGCTCGCCGCGTGCGGCTTTGGCCGCCCAGCGCTCCGCATACTTGTCGTTGACTTTGCCGATCAAGCCGCCGAACCGATCGAGGACGCGGCGGTGAAACGCCGGCTGAATCATGCGGCGTTGACGGCGCCAAAAGTCGCCCTCGCTGGTCATGATGCCGTTGCCGAGCAGGATCTTGACCCGATCCATGCCCTCGCCCTTGGTGTAATTGCGGTGGTTCGAGAGCAATACGCGCTTGACGTCGTCGGGGTGATTGAGGACCCAGTTGTAGACGCCGCGCGCAGGCGCAAAGACCCGGTAGGTGTCGCCGTAGAGCGCAAAATAATCACGCATGCGCGCCAGGGTTTCTTCGCTGCCGCCTAAATCGTAGCCCTCGGCCGGGCCCGGGGGGATCGCTATGGTGCTCATCCCAAACATTGTAACCGACGCGCCTTGGGCGTGCGGGCGCCCGCGACCGCCGGATCGGCGCTATTGCGCGGCGGCCGGCGCTTCTCGACAATGCCAACCGTGCAACAGAAACCCGACGGTGGCGGCCTTCGCAACACGATTTACGAGCAACAGACGCGATCCGGCCGGCGGCTGACTCGGCGTCGGATGCTTTTATACCGGAGCCTGCTGCCCATCGGCTTGGCGCTGCTGCGATTGTTATGGGGCTGGTGCCGCGTCAAAACGGTGCTGGGAAAGGAGCACATCGCGCAGGCGCTGCGCAAGGCGCCGTCGTTCATTCCAGTCTATTGGCATCAACATCAATTATTCTGCGTCAAACACCTGCTCGATGAGCGCGCCGCCGGCGTCAAGCTCGGCTTCTTGATCAGCCCATCGGTCGACGGCGAAATCGGTGCGATGCTCGTGCAGCGCTTGGGCGGTGTCGCGATCCGCGGCTCGTCGAGTTATACCGGTGCGCGCGCGCTGCGCGATTATTATCAGGCGCTGAGCAAAGAGGGCTTATCCCCGGCGATTACGCCGGACGGGCCGCGCGGTCCGGCATGGAAATTCAAGCCCGGAGCGATCCTGTTGGCGCAGCTCTCGCAGCGTCCGATGATTCCGATGGCCTATGCCGCATCGCGCGCGTGGAAGATCCAATGGGATCGATTCGTAATACCGAAGCCCTTTGCACGCATTGTCATTGCGGTCGGCGAGCCGGTCTATGTCGCTCGTGGCCTGGATGCCGCCGGACTCGAACGCCAGCAGCTCGAGATGGAACAGCGCTTGCTGGGTTTGTTCGAACAGGCCAAGGCGGCGCTTGCTTAAGAACGGCAAACCCTCGCTGTCCCTCCATCAAGTCCCGTCAATACAACTGCTTAGCTTGTTTTCCTGATAAGTTATGAGAGAATTGCATCATAGATGCGGGGACTGCTGCCTAATGACAGTGTGTGACGCAATTCCAATTTCATGGGAGACAGAGTGGCAAACTCTTGAGCTATAAGGGCAAATTCTCTCTCCGGGGTATGTAGACGCGCATGGCCATCGTACCGACCGACACGCGACACCCGGATTTTACGGCGTCGGATGTCCTATCCCCGCAAACTTGGCCGCGTCGCGGATTGAGTCCCGCGGTCGGCCTCGACGTCATCTGCACGAAGATCGCCGTTGATTTCCAATCGATGACCGCGGCAACTGCGACGCCCTGTATTGCGGCAAATCTGGAGTTGCTGCGCGAGGCGACGCGCGCAGATACCGCGTTTCACATCAGACTCGAGCCCGAGACCGAGGTGTTTGGCGAGATTACGGTAGCACGCAGCCTGCTCGCCACCGGCAATCCGGAACAATTGCGCGGCCAGAGACTGGATGTGCTGCCGTGGTTTCGCTCGCGTCTCGCATCGCTGCGCGTCTCGGAGATTCGCGATACTGCGAATGTGCGCGCCGATCAGACCGAGGATGCGGCCGTATGGTGCGATCTGCGTATCGGTTCGATTTTGATGATCGGATACTTCATTCAGGATCGCGCCGCCGGTATTCTCGGAATTGCCGGGACTCTGCCGCGCGATAACTGGGACGTGCAGCTGCATCTTCTGCTCAAACTCGTCGGCAGCAGTCTCGCCACGGGGCTCGAGCGGATTTCGATTCAGACGCAATTGCGCGATTTGGAGGAACGCAACGAACTCGCGCTCTACAGTGCGAATGACGGCCTCTGGGACTTCGATACGCTCAACAATCGCGTCTATCTGTCACCGCGCTGGAAAAGCATGCTGGGATACGACGACGTGCCGACCGGGCAGGCGCCGGACTGGCGCACGCTCGTGCATCCGGACGACATGTCGCGTGTACAGGCGGCGATTCGCGACCATGTTGCCGGCAAGACGCCGTTGTTCGAAAGTCTGCATCGCATGCGTCACGCCACCGGCGAATGGCGCTGGGTCATCAGCCGCGCCAAGGCGCGCGTCGACGACAAAGGCCGGCTGCTGCGGCTCGTCGGCGTCGAACTGGACATCACCGAACGCAAACTCTACGAAGAAGCGCTATTCCGCGAAAAGGAAAGCGCGCAAATCACGCTGCAGAGCATCGGCGACGGCGTGATCACGACCGACGAGAAGGGCGTCATCGATTACATCAATCCGGTCGCCGAGTCGTTGACCGGCTGGCGCCTCGAGGACACTCAAGGCCGCCCGATCGAAGAGGTCTTTCGCGCCTTCCACGAGGAGACCTGCGAGCCGCTCGAGAATCCCTTGGCGGTCGCGATCAGGCGCACGCGCTCGATCAAATCCGTGCGCCCGATGCTGCTGATTCGCCGCGACGGCAACGAGATCTACGTCGAAAGCACCGCTTCGCCGATTCGCGACGGCAGCGGCGCGGTCTCGGGCGGCGTGCTGGTGTTCCACGACGTCAGCGAAGCGCGCGAGCTGAATCGCCGGCTGAGCTATCACGCGAGCCACGACGTACTCACGGGCCTCGTCAATCGGCGCGAGTTCGAGAATCGCATGGAGCGCGCGCTCAAGAGCGCCAAAGCGCGGGAGACCTCCTATGCGCTTTGCTGCCTCGACTTGGATCAGTTCAAGATCGTCAACGATACCTGCGGGCACAGCGCAGGCGATGCGCTGCTCGGCCAAGTCGGCGCCTTGCTGAAGTCCAAAGTCCGCTGGCGCGACACCCTTGCACGCCTGGGCGGCGACGAATTCGGAATCCTGCTGGAAAGCTGCTCGCTCGACGAGGCTCTGCGCACCGCCGAGACGCTGCGCGAGGCGGTCAGCAACTTCAAGTTCACCTGGGAGGAGCGGACCTTCCGCCTGGGCGCGAGCGTCGGCGTCGTGCCGGTGTCGGTCGACAATGACGACGTCGCCGCGGTCTTGAGCGCCGCCGACAGCGCGTGTCAAGCCGCCAAACAGGCGGGCCGCAACCGTGTGCACAGCTTCGAGGAAAACGACATCGATCTGATGCGCCGGCGGCGCGAAATGCAGTGGGCGGCGCGCATCAACACGGCGCTCGAAGAGAGCCGCTTCGAATTGTTCCGGCAATCCATCCTGCCGCTGAAATCCGAAGAGACCGGTGCGCATTACGAATTGCTGCTGCGCATGCGCGACGAGACCGGCAAAATCGTGACGCCGGACAATTTCATGACCGCGGCGGAACATTACGGCATCACGCCGAACATCGATCGCTGGGTCATCGAAAATGCGTTTCGCTGGCTGGTGTCGGACGCCGATGAGCGTGAGAAACTGGCGCTGTGTTCGATCAACCTGTCGGGCCTGAGTTTGGGCGACGACAAGTTCCTGCCATATGTGATCGAACAGTTGAGCCGCAGCGGCCTGGATGCGACCAAGATCTGTTTCGAAATCACCGAAACCGCGGCGATCGCGAGCTTCTCGCAGGCCAATCGCTTCATCGGCGCGCTCAAGGACCAGGGTTGTAAATTCGCGCTCGACGATTTCGGCTCGGGCCTATCCTCGTTCGGCTATCTGAAACATTTCCCCGTGGATTTCCTCAAGATCGACGGCACCTTCGTCAAGGAGATTCTGCATGATCCGATCGACCGGGAAATGGTGCGATCGATCAATGAAATCGGCCATCTGACGGGCAAACAGACGATTGCGGAGTTCGCCGAGAACTCGGACATCATCAACATGCTGCGCACGATCGGCGTCGACTACGCGCAAGGGTACGGCGTATCGCAGCCGCAGCGCGTGCTCAAGGCCGTGAACAGCCTCTAAGCTCTCCATTCGAAGCGCATCGACAGATCGACGGCGTGGATGTGCTTGGTGATCGCGCCGACGGACACATAGTCGACGCCGGTTTCCGCGATAGAGCGGACGCTGTCCTCGGTGACGCCGCCCGAGGCCTCGAGCCGCAGCGGCCGCGGCGCGGCGCGATTGACCGCCACAGCCTCGCGCAATTGCGAGAGCGAGAAATTATCGAGCATCGCGATATCGGCGCCGACGGCAATCGCCTCGCGCAGCTCGGCGAAATTCTCAACCTCGACTTCGACGCGTGCTTGTGCATACAGCGCACGGGAATTTGCGACCGCCGCCGTGATCGAGCCGGCGGCCATGATGTGATTTTCCTTGATGAGCACGCCGTCGAACAGGCCGACGCGGTGATTCTGGCCGCCGCCGACGCGGACCGCGTATTTCTGAGCGGTGCGCAGACCCGGAATCGTCTTGCGCGTGTCGAGCACGCGGCAGCCCGTGCCTTCGATCAGCGCCGCGTAGCGGTGTGCGGCGGTCGCGGTTGCCGACAGCAGCTGCAGGAAATTGAGCGCGGTGCGCTCCGCAGTGAGCAGCGCGCGCGCGCTGCCGGCGATGACGAACAGCGGCTGCTCGGCATGCGCATTGGCACCTTCCTCGACCTGCCAGTCGATTTGCGCGAACGGATCGAGGCTCTTGAAGCTGGCATCGACATAGGGGCGCCCGCAGATGATTGCCGGTTCGCGCGTGATAACCGTCGCCCGGCCATGGATGGCGGCCGGGATCAGGGCGGCCGTCAGATCGCCGCTGCCGATGTCCTCGGCGAGCGCGCGCTCGACCTGAAGCGCAAGATCGGCGGGTGGCGGGACGATCATGCTGCCGGCTCGCTGAACCGACAGGTGGTTGAGCATGCTGCGAGACCCGTGGACCGATCCGCAGCCGGGCCGCCGCCTGCGATATACTGGCGGGCACCCGAGCCGCGCGCCGCACGCGGCGGCATATCGGCCAATGACGTTTCCATGAGGGTCCATTTGGTCAAATTGGACGGCGCTTGCCGCGGGCGGAGCCGACTCAAGCGTCGTGCAGCGCAATGAACGGAAGAATAGGTGAGCGACCCCAATAATTCAACGCTCGCGGCACAGCGTCCCGCGTCCCCCTGCATCAATATTTGCAGCTTGGATGAACACGGGTATTGTCGGGGCTGTTATCGTACGATTGAGGAGATCGCGGCGTGGTCGCGGCTGACAGCCATGCAGCAATGGATGGTCGTTGGCGCGCTGAGCCAACGCGCCGCGAAACGCGGCCCCAAACAGTAATTGGTTTATCTGGAGACATCGACAATGAGCGCTATCGATCGAATCAAAACCCAACTGGGGGCCGCCCCCGTGGTGCTGTACATGAAGGGTACGCCGGATTTCCCGCAGTGCGGATTCTCGGCGCAGACCGTCGGCGCATTGCGCGCCTTGCAGGCGCAATTCGTTCACGTCAATATTTTCGAAGATCCGGAAGTGCGCGAGGCGCTGAAGAGCTATTCCAACTGGCCGACGTTTCCGCAGCTCTACGTCAACGGCGAACTCGTGGGCGGCTGCGACATCACGATCGAAATGTACAAGAGCGGCGAATTGAAGCAATTGCTTGCCGAAGCCGGTGCGGTGCCCGCCTGAGCAAGGCTCAAGGCCCCCCCGAGGGCCGTGCGGGCATTGGGCCGCGCTCGCCGTTACTCGATTTCGAGCGGCCCCATTGCCGCGAGCCGTCGCCGGCTCGCCTCGAATACGCCTTGGAACTGATTGCACACCGTGCAAAACAGGTCTGCGGTGCGTTCCGCATCGTAGGCCGCGGAATGCGCCGAGGCCGAATCCCACTCGAGGCCCGCCGCCAAAGTCGCGCGCATCAGCACGGTCTGTCCGAATGCCACGCCGCCCAGCGTCGCGGTATCGAAGCTCGAAAATGGATGAAAGGGGTTGCGCTTGATTTGCGTGCGCGCGACCGCCGCATTCAGGAAATTCAAATCGAAGAACGCGTTGTGACCGACCAGTACGGCGCGCGTGCAATCGGCGAGGCGCACCGCGTTGCGTACTTCGCGAAAAATTCTCTGTAAGGCGTCTTCCTCGGGAATGGCCGGCCGCAAGGGGTGATGCGGATCGATGCCGTTGACGGCCAGCGACGCCGCTTCCATGTTCGCGCCCGGGAACGGGACGACGTGGTATCGATGCGTCTCGCCGCGCACCAGACTGCCGTCGCTGCGCATGTCGATGAGCACGGCCGCAATCTCCAGCAACGCGTCGGTTTGGGAATTGAATCCGCCGGTTTCGACGTCGATGACGACCGGCAGAAAGCCGCGAAAGCGCGTCGCGAACGTGATGGGGGGAAGCTGCATCATGCATGCACCGCCGGGCTCAGCCGCCAGCCGATTTGGGCTCCGGCGCGGTAGGGGACGAGAGCGCCGTCGCCGAATGCATATGACATAGGGGCCATCCACGATTCCTTGACCAGGGTGATGCTGTCGCGGTGTCGCGGCAGCCCATAGAAATCCGCACCGAAATGGCTCGCAAACGGCTCCAGGCGATCGAGGCGCCCGACCGACTCGAACGCCTCCGCGTACAGCTCAATCGCGGCATGTGCCGTGAACATGCCGGCGCAACCGCAGGCATTTTCCTTCCGGGAGCGTTCATGCGGCGCGCTGTCGGTGCCGAGAAAAAAGCGCGGATTGCCGCTCGTTGCGGCCTCGAGCAAGCTTCGCCGATCCTCCTCGCGCTTCAAGATCGGCAGGCAATAATAATGCGGCCGGATGCCGCCCGAAAAAATCGCATTGCGGTTATGCAGCAGATGCTGCGGCGTGATCGTCGCGACGAGGCCGGGCCGCGCTTGCCGGACGAATTCCGCGGCGCGCCTCGTCGTGATGTGCTCGAACACGATTTTTAGGCGAGGATGGCGCGTCGCCAGCGGCGCGAGAACGGCATCGATGAAGTGCGCCTCGCGGTCGAAGACATCGACATCGGCGTCCGGCGTCTCGCCGTGCACGAGCAGCGGCATGCCGATCTGCTCCATGCGCCCGAGGACCGCGGCGACGCGGCCGATCTCGGTGACGCCCGCATCCGAATGCGTCGTCGCGCCGGCCGGGTAGAGCTTGACGCCGTGCACGAAGCCCGCGGCCTTCGCGCGATCGATCTCGTCGGGCGCCGTGCTGTCCGTGAGATACAGCGTCATGAGCGGTTCGAAGCGGCTGTTCGCGGGCAGCGCGGCGAGGATGCGGTCGCGATAGGCGCGCGCGAGTTGCGTCGTCGTGACCGCGGGTTTGAGATTCGGCATGACGATCGCCCGCCCGAAGCGGGCCGCCGTGAAGCCGACCACCGCCGCGAGCGCCGCGCCGTCGCGTAGATGCAGGTGCCAGTCGTCCGGCCGCAGGATCGAGAGCTGCGTCATTCGCGCAACTTACGGGGCGGCCAACCGCGTGCGACCAGGTCGAGCGTGTAGCGTACGCCGAATCCGGTGATCTCGGTGCCGATGTGCGCAAGCCCGCCCTGGCGCGCTCCGGCCGCCAGATCCAGATGCAGCCAGGGAATCTGCTTCGGCACGAAGCGATTCAAAAAGCGCGCCGCCAGAATGTGATCGCCCTTACCGTCCACGGCGCACTGCATGACATCGGCGACCGTGCTGTCCAAGTCCGTGTCGAAATCGGCATCCATCGGAAAACACCAGACCCGCTCGCCGCTATCTGCGCCTGCCGCCTCGATCGCATCGCGCGCTTCCGGCCGATTGGTAAACGCACCGCTGTAACGCTCGGTCAACGCATAGACGCACGCGCCCGTGAGAGTCGCGTAATCGATGATCGCGCGGGGCTTTTTCGCGGCGGCCATGGCGAGCGTGTCCGCGAGCACCATTCGACCTTCGGCGTCGGTGTGGATGACCTGAATCGTCGTGCCGTTGAAGGCGCGCACGATGTCCTGCGGCTTATAGGCGTTCGGGCCGATCCGATTTTCCGTGATCGCCAGCCAGCAGTCGACCGACAGCGGCGATGCGAGCGCGTGCAAGGCGTACAAGCTGCCGACCGCGACGGCGCTGCCTTCCATGTCGGTGTGCATGTCGAGCATGCCCTTGTGCGGCTTGAGGTTCGTGCCGCCGGTATCGAAGCAGATGCCCTTGCCGACGAGACTCAAATCCGGAGCCGACGCGCCCTGCGGCCGATACGACAAATGAACGATGCCCGCGTCGCGCGCCGCATTGCCGCTGGATACCGCGAGGAACGCATTCGCGCCCAGCCGTCGCAATTGGCGCTCGCCGTAAAATGCGAACTTCAACTTGAGCTTGCGGGCGAACTCTTGCAGCAGGCGCCGATACGCGGCCGCGTCCAGCTGGCTCGGCGGCAGGGCCGTGAGCCAACGCGCCAGGTTGTTGCCGGCGGCGCTCGCGAGGGTGAGGTCGAGATCGGCGGTTTTGAGCGCGCCGGCGACATCGACTTGCTGCAAACGCCTGCGCGGCTTCGATTTGCTCTTGAAACTCGCCAATTGAAATGCCGCGGCTTGCAAGGCGGCAATTGTCGCAAGCAAGCCGGCAGTCCCGGCGGCGCCTGGGCCGAACAACAGCAAGGACTTCGGCTCGCCGTCGAGGGCCGCACGCGCCAATTTACCGCCGAGCTGCAGGCGCTCGAACACCGAGCCGGCGTCGGGCACCAAGCCGACCGTCAGTAAGGTCCGGGCCTTGGGACCGACCCGCAATTCGAACCAGTCGCCGGCTTTGCGGGCTTTGAGGCCGAATACCCCGCGCAGCAGCCCGCCAAACGGCAGCGCGGCCCAATCGGCCTCGCTCGGGGCGGCCGGCAGCAGCAGAATAGAGCCTGGGTAGCGCGTGAGCCCTGCAGCCGTGACTCGTGCGCGAACTTTGTGCACCGGCGTCACTAGCGAAGCCAAGGGCAAGCGGACCGGGGGCAAGCGAATCGGCATATCAGTTAAACCGCAAGCTTGTCCTTTAGCTTGACCGTGAAATATCAAACGCTGAAGATAGCGCCGGCTTGAATATGGGCTGGCGGTTCGTGCATCGGCGCTGTAACGTGCCTGCCATCTTATCAGGACATCCGGGTATGTGCATGCGCGCATACCGCTTCGCAAGGCTCTCTATGACGCAACAATCGCCGTTCGAAGACATCGATCCGATCGAAACGCACGAGTGGCTCGAGTCGATCGACTCGGTCATGCGCGCGCAGGGGCCGCAGCGCGCCCATTTTCTGCTCGAAAAATTGGTGGACTTTACGCGGCGTTCAGGCGCCTATCTGCCGTTCAAACCGAACACCGCCTACCTCAATACGATTTCCAAAGCGCAAGAGCCGGACTATCCCGGCGACCGGTCCTTGGAGCGGCGCAACGAGGCCTACATCCGCTGGAACGCGATGGCCATGGTGGTGCAGGCGAATCGCGAGAATTCCGAGTACGGCGGCCACATCGCGAGTTATGCGTCGGCTGCGACGCTCTACGAAGTCGGCTTCAATCATTTCTGGCGTGCGCACAGCGCCACGCATCCCGGCGATATGATTTACATTCAGGGCCATTCGAGTCCCGGCATCTACGCGCGAGCGTACCTCGAGGGCCGGCTCAGCGAGAGCCAGTTACTGCGTTTCCGGCGCGAGGTCGGCGGCGGCGGACTGTCGTCCTATCCGCATCCCTGGTTGATGCCGGATTTTTGGCAATATCCGACGGTCTCGATGGGCTTGGGGCCGATGAACGCGATTTTTCAGGCGCGCTTCGTACGCTACCTCGAGCATCGTGAGATCGTTCCCGCAACCGACCGCAAGGTATGGGCGTTCCTCGGCGACGGCGAGATGGACGAACCCGAGTCGATGGGCGCCTTGACGATGCCCGTGCGCGAGAAACTCGACAATTTGATCTTCGTCATCAATTGCAATCTGCAGCGGCTCGACGGACCGGTGCGCGGCAACGGCAAGATCATTCAAGAACTCGAGGCGGCGTTCCTCGGCGCGGGCTGGAATGTCATCAAGGTCATTTGGGGTTCGCGCTGGGACCCGCTGCTCGCGCGCGATCAAAAGGGTCTGCTCCGGCGCTTGATGGAAGAATGCGTGGACGGCGAATACCAGAACTTCAAGTCGAAAGGCGGCGCTTATACGCGAGAACATTTCTTCGGTAAGTATCCGGAGCTCAAGGAAATGGTCGCCAACATGTCGGATGAGGAAATCTGGCGCCTGAACCGCGGCGGCCACGATCCTCAAAAAGTCCACGCCGCCTATGCCGCGGCCGTCGCGCACAAGGGTTCGCCGACCGTGATTCTGGCGAAGACGATCAAGGGTTTCGGCTTGGGCAAGGCCGGCGAGGGGCTCAATTCGGCCCACCAGCAGAAAAAGCTCACGGACGAGTCGCTCATAGAATTCCGCGACCGCTTCAATATTCAGATCACCGACGAAGAGATCCACGGCTTGTCGTTTCGCAAGCCGGCCGAGGACAGCGAGGAATTGCGCTATTTGAAGAGCCGGCGTGCGACGCTCGGCGGCTATCTGCCGGCGCGCACCTCGGCGGCGCCGAGCCTGATCGTTCCGCCGCTCGAGGCGTTCAGCGCCTTGCTCGAGGGCAGCGGCGATCGCGAGATATCGACGACGATGGCGCTCGTGCGGATTCTGACGACGCTGGTCAAGGATAAGAACATCGGCAAGCACGTCGTGCCGATCATCCCCGACGAGGCGCGCACCTTCGGCATGGAAGGCATGTTCCGCCAGATCGGCATCTACTCCTCGGTCGGCCAGCTCTACACGCCGCAAGATGCGGACCAGCTGATGTTCTACCGCGAGGATAAACAGGGCCAAATTCTCGAAGAGGGCATCAACGAAGCGGGCTCGCTGTGTTCATGGCTTGCCGCCGCGACGGCATATGCGAATCACGGCGTCAGCATGGTGCCGTTCTATGTCTATTACTCGATGTTCGGCTTCCAGCGCGTCGGCGATTTCATCTGGGCCGCCGGCGACAGCCGCGCGCGCGGATTCCTGGTCGGCGGCACGGCGGGGCGCACGACTCTCGCCGGCGAGGGCTTGCAGCATCAGGACGGCCACAGCCAATTGGTTGCAACCACCGTACCCAATTGCGTCGCTTACGACCCGACCTTCGCCTACGAACTCGCGGTGATCGTCCAAGACGGGCTCCGGCGCATGTATCAAGACCAGGAGAATGTTTTCTATTACATCACCTGCATGAACGAGAATTATGCCCAACCGGCAATGCCGCAGGGGGTCGCGCAGGGAATTTTGAGCGGCATGTACCTGCTGAAAACCGGCGGCCGCGGCAAGGTGCGCGTGACCTTGTTCGGCTCGGGCACGATACTCCGCGAGATGCTCGCGGCGGGCGACCTGCTCGAACAGCAGTACGGCGTACCCGCCGACATTTTCTCCGTCACGAGCTTCAGCGAACTTCGCAAGAACGCACTCGAGATCGAGCGCTGGAACTTACTGCATCCCGCCGACCCGCGCCGTCAGACCTATATCGAGCAGGCCTTGACCGACCGCGAGGGTCCGTTCATCGCCGCAACCGATTACATCAAGACCGTGCCCGATCAGATCCGCCAGTGGGTGCCCGGACACTATGCGGTTCTCGGCACGGACGGTTTCGGTCGCAGTGACTCGCGCGCCGAGTTGCGGCGTTTCTTCGAAGTGGATCGCCACTATGTCGTCGTCGCGGCGCTCAAGGCGCTTGCCGACGAAAACAAGATCGATCTGCAAACGGTGGTTCGCGCGATGACGAGCTTCGGAATCGATCCCGAGAAGCCGAATCCCTTGTCGGTATAGGCGGCGCACGTGGCAAGCACCATCGAAGTGTTGGTTCCCGATATCGGCGGTTTTACCGATGTCAGCGTCATCGACGTTCTGGTCGAGGACGGCCAGCAGATCGAGAAAGAGACGCCGCTGATCACGCTCGAAACGGAAAAGGCGGCGATGGACGTGCCCGCGCCCGCCGCCGGGCGCATCAAGCAGCTCAAGATCAAGCGCGGCGACAAGGTTTCCCAAGGCTCGCTGATTCTGCTGCTCGAGGCGAGCGCTGCGGCGACCGCAACCGCCGCCGCGCCCGCGACCGCTGCGGCCGGGCAGGCTGCCCCCGCGAAGGCGGCCACGCCGGCGGCCGCTAGTGCCGCGCCGGCCACGGCCGCGGGCGCGCCACCGGCCGCTGCGCCGACCGCCGCGGCGCGGCCTGCGACTCCGACGAGCCCCGCCGTGGATTCCGCGGCGCCGGCGCTTGCCCCAGCGCCGATCGATGAAGTGGGCTTCTCGCGTGCGTACGCGAGTCCGTCCATACGCAAGTTTGCGCGTGAAATCGGCGTCGATCTCGGCAAGGTCACGGGCACGGGACCGAAGCTGCGGATCACGATCGAGGACGTCAAGGCGCACGTCAAGCGCTTGCTCACGACGGTAGCCGCGTCCGCCGCGCCCGCCGCGCCAGTCTCCGTGCTGCCGAAAGTGCCTGAGGTCGACTTCGCCAAATTTGGACCCGTCGAAATCAAACCGGTATCGCGCATTCAGCGGATCTCCGGCGCCCGGCTGCAAGCGAGCTGGATCAATTTGCCGCACGTCACGCAGCACGAAGATGCCGACATCACGGCGCTGGAAGCGATTCGCGTCGCGCAAAAAGACAAAGCCGCCCACGAAGGTGTCCGTTTGACGCCGCTCGCGTTCATCGTCAAGGCCTGTGTGCTCGCGTTGAAGGAATTTCCGAGTTTCAATGCGTCGCTGGACGCGAGCGGCGAGAATCTCGTTTTCAAAAAATATTACAACATCGGTTTCGCGGCCGATACGCCGAACGGACTCGTCGTGCCGGTAATTCGCGATGCCGATCGCAGCAGCCTCTACGACATTGCAAGGTCCTTGTCGGCCTTGTCCGAAAAGGCGCGCGCCGGAAAATTGACGGCCGCCGAGATGCAGGGCGGAACCTTCACGATCTCGAGCCTCGGCGGAATCGGCGGCACGGCGTTCACGCCGATCATCAATGCGCCGGAAGTTGCGATCCTCGGCGTTTCCCGTTCCAGTCAGAAGCCGGTTTTCGAGAACGGCATCTTCGTGCCGCGCTTGATGTTGCCCTTGTCGCTGTCGTACGACCACCGTGTCGTCGACGGCGCCGCGGCGGCGCGCTTCATCGTTCATCTGGCCAAATTGCTCGGCGATCCGCAGGCATTGCTGTGGTGAGTCAGGTCGAGGTTCGCATACCCGATCTCGGCGACGCCAAGAATGTGGGCGTCGTCGAGGTCCTCGTTGCGGCGGGCGCGACGATACGCAAGGAGGATCCGCTCGTCACGCTCGAGAGCGAAAAGGCAACGATGGACGTGCCCTCGCCGGTCGGTGGACGGCTGACGTCCATTGCGATCAAGAAGGGCGATCTGGTTACGGCCGGGACACTGATCGGAATCGTCGAGGTAGCCGCAACTGCCGGTGCCGCGGCGCCGATTGCAGGCGCGGCGCCGCCGACAGCCGCACGATCCGTCGCGGCGCCTGTGGCAGCGCCTGCCGCGGCCGCAACGCCCTCCGCCCGCGCGGCGCCTGCCGCCGCAACGGCGGCTGCGGTTGCGAGCGACGCGCCTTCCGGCGCACTGGATCTCGTCGTGCTTGGCGCGGGCCCCGGCGGCTATACGGCAGCGTTTCGGGCCGCCGACTTAGGCTTAAAGGTCACGCTCATCGAACGCTGGCCGGTGCTCGGCGGCGTCTGCCTGAACGTCGGCTGCATTCCGTCGAAAGCGCTGCTGCACGCCGCCAAGGTCATCGAGGAGGCCGAGGCGATGGCCGAGTGCGGCATCACGTTCGGGGCCCCGCGCATCGATCGCGACGGAGTGCGCGCATGGAAGAACCGGGTCGTCGCGCGGCTTACGAACGGTCTGACGGCGCTCGCCAAGCAGCGTAAGGTCGACGTGTTGCATGGTGAGGCCAAATTTATCGGCCCGTATTCGCTGGAACTCCGCAGCGCCGCGGGAACTCGCCGCGTGGATTTCAAACAATGCATCATCGCGGCCGGTTCGGAATCCATGCGCCTACCGGGCTTGCCCGATGATCCTCGGATCATCGATTCGACCGGTGCGCTGGAGTTGCCGGCCGATTCCAAGCGCTTGCTGGTCGTCGGCGGCGGCATCATCGGACTCGAGATGGCCTGCATATATGATGCCTTGGGGGCGCGCATCACGGTCGTCGAGTTGAGCGAGGGCTTGATGCCGGGCACCGATCGCGACCTCGTGCGGCCTTTGCAAAAGCGGCTGGAAAAGCGCTACGAGCGGATATTGCTGCAGACCAAGGTTGCGCGCCTCGAGGCGCGCGCGTCGGGCCTGCTCGCCGCGTTCGAGGGCCCGAACGCCCCACAAGCGCAGGAGTTCGACCGGGTGCTCGTCGCGGTGGGCCGCAGCGCCAACGGCATTGCGATCAACGCGGCTGCTGCGGGGGTCGACGTCACCGCGCGCGGCATCATCGCCGTGAACAAGCAAATGCGCACCAATGTGCCGCATATCTTCGCGATCGGCGATATCGTGGGCGCGCCGATGCTCGCGCACAAGGCGACGCATGAGGCCAAGGTCGCCGCGGAAGTGGCGGCCGGCCTGAAGTCCTCGTTCGATGTACGCTGCATCCCGTCGGTCGCCTATACGGATCCGGAGATCGCCTTCGTCGGGGTCACCGAAACCGAAGCGAAATCGCGTGGCTTGGAGTTCGGCAAAGGCATGTTTCCGTGGGTCGCGAGCGGCCGCTCGTTGACCAACAATCGCGACGACGGCTTTACCAAAATCCTGTTCGACAAGGCGACTCATCGCGTAATCGGCGCGGGCATCGTCGGCACGAACGCGGGTGAATTGATTGCCGAGTTGGGACTCGCGATCGAGATGGGAGCCGACGCCGCGGATATCGCCTTGACGGTCCATGCGCATCCGACGCTGTCCGAGACCGTCGGCATGGCGGCGGAGGCGTTCGAAGGAACCTTGACGGATCTATATCTGCCGAAGCGTTGACGCGCGCTATCCCTTAACTGGATGCGACGCAATCTTTGATGAAAGCGGTCTTTTGCGCGCCGACGAGTTTCTTCGCCTTGGCTTGCTTGAGGCATGCGGTGCGTTTGGTGTGGAGCGCCGCTGCGGCGTCGGCACTGGCGCCGCCGCCGTCGGGCGGTGCCGAGGGCGCCGCTGCTGAGGGTGGTGCCGAGGGCGCCGCCGCTGAGGGTGGTGCCGAGGGCGCCGCCGCTGAGGGCGGTGCGGCCGCCGTGGGCGGCGCGGCAGCGTACGATGGACTCATGGCAAGCAACTGTGCGCCGGCGAGCGGCCATAGGCATATCGACAATGCGACCGTGGCAACTGAGAGACGCATACTAAATCTCCTAGGGAAGGGCATGGTGCCCGTCATTATTTCCCGAAGAATAGCGCCTGGCCGTCGCCGCTCCGATGAACGGCGCATGAAGCTTGCTTAACGTTGCAGAGCGCGTCGCGCGAGAGCCAGATAGTGCAGTTCATCGGGCGCGCGGCCATTGCGCTGCGCCTCCCAGAGTGTCTCGCCGAGCGCCTCCATGAGCGCGTGTTCTGCGCCATGGGCATCACCGGTTGCGGCCTGCAGCGCGCGATGCAATTCGCGCACGCCGGGCGGCCGGTCGATCGACACTTGCTCGCGAACCGCTAAATGCAGCCCCATATGTAAAAATGGATTTTCCGCGCCGCCGGCCGCGCTCGTCTCGAGTTCGAGCGCATCGTCCAAGCGTTCGACGATCCGCTGGTATTCCGGATGAAGCTCGAGGACGTCGACGATCAGTGCCTCGAGCGGCGACAGCGGCGAGCGTTGCAGGTGCTTCTTCCATGCCTCCGTATAGGTCTGTCTGAGCTGATCACGCGTATACGAAGCGAACAGGCTCACTCGGCGGCGGCCTTCGTTTTGTGGCGATACTCGCACAGATCCGCGATCACGCAGATCGGGCACGCCGGCTTGCGCGCGGTGCAGACGTAGCGTCCGTGCAGGATCAGCCAATGATGCGCGTCTCGAATGAAATCCGCCGGCACGAGCTTCATGAGCTTGTCCTCGACGATTCTCACGGTCTTTCCGGGCGCGATTCCGGTCCGATTCGCGACACGGAATATATGGGTGTCCACTGCGATCGTCGGTTGACCGAAGGCCGTGTTCAGCACGACGTTGGCGGTCTTGCGTCCGACGCCCGGCAGCTCCTCGAGCGCCTCGCGCGTCTCCGGGACATTGCCGCGATACTTCTCGAGCAGAATCCGGCAGGTCGCAATGATGTTCTTCGCCTTGCTGTTGTACAGGCCGATCGACGCAATGTATTTCGACAGGCCCGCAAGGCCGAGCGCGAGCAGAGCCGATGGCGTGTTCGCGACCGGAAATAAGACCGCGGTGGCCTTATTTACGCTCTTATCGGTCGCCTGCGCGGAAAGGATGACCGCAACCAGGAGCTCAAAGGGCGTCGAGTACCGAAGCTCGCTCTTGGGTGCCGGATTGAGCTCACGGAGCCGCGCAAAGATGGCGCGCCGCTTCTGCGGATTCATGAGGACGTCGCCGCGCTCTGCGCGAGGGCCGCCTTCACCGCGGCGATTTCACGCTGCCGGACTTCGCCGCGCTGTCGAATTCGCGCGTTGTGGGCTTCGAAGCGCTCGCGATTGAGCGGCGCATCATTGTGTGCGCCGATGGGCGCCGCACGCAGTTCGATGCAATCAACGGGACAGGGCGGGATGCACAGCTCGCAGCCGGTGCACCGATCGACGAGCACGGTATGCATGAATTTTGATGCGCCGACGATCGCATCGACGGGGCACGGCGCCAAGCATTTTGCGCAGCCGATGCAGCGCAACTCGTCGATCCAAGCGACGCGCGCCGGCGCCTCGACGCCATTGGCGGGATTCAGGGCAATCACGCGCCTGCCGAGCAGTGCGGCGAGCGCCTGGATCGTGGCGCCGCCGCCCGGGGGGCACTGATTGATGTCGGCCTCGCCGGCCGCAATGGCATCCGCATACGGCTTGCAGCCGGGATAGCCGCAGCGGGTGCACTGGGTTTGTGGCAGCAGCGCGTCGATTTGCGCGGGGTTCACGGATGCCGCGTTCATGTTACTTGATGCGCATGCCGGCGCTCGCGCCATGATCCGGCGTCAACAAGAAAATCTCCTTGCCGCCGGCACCCGCCGCCAACACCATGCCCGCGGATACGCCGAAGCGCATTTTACGCGGCTCCAGATTGGCAACCACGACCGTCAGACGCCCGACCAAGCTCGCCGGATCGTACGCGCTGCGGATGCCGGAAAGTATCTCGCGCTCGCCGAATTCACCGAGGTCGACGCGCAGCTTCAGCAGCTTGTCGGAGCCCGTGACGTATTCTGCCGCGAGTATTTTCGCGACGCGCAGATCGATGCGCGCGAAATCCTCGATCTTGATCGATGCGCCCCCTACATGCGCGTCGGACGCAGGCGCGCCCGCTACCGCGGCGCCCGCCGCGGCCGCGGCCCGAGCGGCCGCTGTCGCAGCCGGCATCACGGCCGGCGCCGCCGGCGCGGTTGCGAGCGGCGCGGCCGCCTCCGACCCGGTTTCCACGAGCCGTGCCACGGCCTTCGGATCCAGGCGCACGGCAAGCGCCTCGTAGGCCAGTATCGCCGTATCCAGCAACGGCTCTGCGGCATGGCTCCACTTCCAGGGCTGCTCGGCGAAAAAACGCTCCGACTTGGCCGCCATGTCCGGCAATACCGGTTTGAGGTAAATCATGAGCGCGCGGAATAAATTGAGGCCCTGGGTGCAGATGCCCTGCACCTCGGCGGCCTTGTCGGCCTGCTTGGCGAGCGTCCAGGGCTTCTGTTGATCGATATATTGATTGGCGCGATCGGCGAGCGTCATGATTTCACGGATGGCGCTCGCATAGTCGCGCGTCTCGTAGGCGGCAGCGATCGACTCGCCGGCGGCCGCGAAAGAGGCGTAGAGCGCGGGTTCCGGCAGAATGCGACCCAGACGCCCGCCGGAGCTTCTGGCGATGAAGCCGGCGCAGCGGCTCGCGATGTTGACGAGCTTGCCGACGATGTCCGAGTTGAGCCGCGTCGCAAACTCCTCCAAGTTCATGTCCAGATCGTCGATGCCGGGCCCCAACTTGGCCGCGAAGTAATAACGCAGATACTCCGGCGAGAAACTCTCCAGGTAGCGCCGTGCCGTGATGAACGTGCCGCGGGATTTCGACATTTTCTGGCCGTTAATGGTCACGAAGCCGTGTACGTGAACGCCCGTGGGCTTGCGCTTGCCTGCGCCCTGCAGCACCGCCGGCCAAAACAGCGTGTGAAAATACAGGATGTCCTTGCCGATGAAATGATGCAGTTCGGCGGTCGAGTCGGTTCTAAAGAAGTCGTCGAACTTCAATTGTGTGCGCTTGCACAACTGCGTGAAGCTCGCAAGGTAGCCGATCGGGGCGTCGAACCAAACGTAGAAATACTTGCCGGGAGCGTCTGGTATTTCGAAGCCGAAGTACGGCGCGTCACGCGAGATGTCCCAGTCCTTGAGGCCTTGCGTAAACCACTCCTCGAGCTTGTGCGCGACGCTGCCCTGCACGGCGCCGCTCGTGACCCAGGTCTTGAGGCTGGTCTCGAACGCGCTCAGTCGAAAGAAATAATGCTCCGATTCGCGCGCAACGGGAGTCGTGCCGCTGACCACCGAGACGGGGTTTTTCAAGTCGGAAGGCGAATAGGTGGCGCCGCAGACCTCGCAGGAATCCCCGTACTGATCGGCCGCACCGCAATTGGGGCAGGTGCCTTTGACGTAGCGGTCCGGCAAAAACATATTGGCTTTTTCATCGTAGGCCTGACGGACGGTCCGCTTGGCGATGTAGCCGGCGTCCCGCGCGGCGAGGTATAGCTGCGCGCACAGAGCCTCGTTTTCGGCAGAATGAGTCGAGCCGAAATTGTCCAAGCCGATGAGCATATCGGCAAGGTCGCGGCGATGCTCCAGATTGACTTCTTCGATCAAGCGCTCCGCTGAAATGCCCTCGGCCTGCGCCTTGAGCATGATGGGCGTGCCGTGCGTGTCGTCGGCGCAGACGTAATAGCACTCGTGGCCGCGCAGTTTCTGAAAACGTACCCAAATATCGGTTTGCACCGCTTCGAGCAAATAGCCGAGGTGGATGGGCCCGTTCGCATAGGGCAGAGCGCTCGTGACGAGAATGCGGCGTGGCTTGGTCATAAGCCGCGAATTATGCCACGGGCCTCCGGCGGTCTAGGAGGCTTCTTTGAATTGCTCGAAGCGCGACTTGTTGATCGCCTTTTGGTAGGCGTCTTTGCCGGTAATTTGCCGCTGATCGAGCAATTGCATGATCGCCGCATCCATGGTGCGCATGCCGAGCGCCGAACTGGTGAGCATGGCGTTCTCGAGCTGGTCCATCTTGCCCTGCCGTATGAGGTTCGAGACCGCCGGCGTATTGACGAGAATCTCGAGTGCGGCGACGCGCCCTTGCTTGTCGGCGCGCGGAACCAGCTGTTGCGAGACCACGCCGCGCAGACTGGTCGAGAGCATCGTGCGTACGTGCGGCTGCTTATCGGCCGGGAAGGCGTTGACCATGCGGTCGACGGTCGCCGCCGCGCCGTTGGTGTGCAGCGTGCCCATGACGAGAATGCCGGTCTCGGCCGCGGTCACGGCAATGCTCATGGTCTCCAAGTCGCGCAACTCGCCGACCAGGATGACATCCGGATCTTCGCGCAAGGCCGAATGCAGGGCCGCCGCGAAGGACGGAGCATGCACGCCGATCTCGCGTTGGCTGATCAGGCAGCTCTTGCGCTTGTGCACGAATTCGATCGGATCCTCGATGGTCAGGATATGACCTTTTTCGCGTGTGTTGATGTCGTCGATCAAGGCCGCGAGCGTCGTCGACTTGCCGGAACCGGTCTTCCCCGTGACCAGAATCAACCCGTTGCTCGCGCGGCTGAGCTGGCGCACGGCCGGCGGCAGATTCAACTCCTCGGCGGTGCGCGCGCTCGACGGGATGACCCGAAAGACCGCGCCGATGCCGTTCAGGTGCCGCATCACGTTGACGCGAAATCGAGCGACCTCCGGGATCGTGTAGGCGAAGTCGGTGCCGTCCTTCTCCTCGAAGCGCTCGCGCGCCAATTTTGGCATGATCTCGTACAACGTGGACTTGACCATCTCGGCACCGAGCGGTTCGGGTCGCAAGCCGATCAACTCGCCGAACAGCCGGACGCGCGGCGGATCTCCCGCGAGGAAATGCAGGTCCGAGCCCTTGCGCTCCAAGACTTGCGTCAAATATGGATCGATGTCGGGCAAACGCTTGGCCTCAAGTCGCTGCCGCAATGGAAGGGGGCATGCTCGCCATGTCGGTCGTATAGTGCTGGAATTGCTTCTTGTCGTTGGCGTAGCCGTAAGCATCGTCGGCATCGATCTCCTTGGCCGTGATCGCCTGCAGCAGCGCCTGATCCAGTAATTGCATGCCGTATTCGCGGCCCATTTGCAGCTGGCTGGGAATCTGATGCGATTGATCGGTCATGATCAATTTCGCTATGGCTTTGGTGACCACCAGGATTTCGCAGATTGCGCGGCGCGCGCGGTGATCCGGGCTCTTGACGAGGACCTGGGTTATCACGGCGAGCAGGCTCTGCGACAAAAACGCCTTGGTCTGTTCGCGCTCCTCGGCCGGCATCGCGTCGATGATGCGATCGATGGTCTTGGTGGCGCTATTGGTGTGCAGCGTGCCGAACACGAGGTGTCCCGTTTCGGCCGCGGTCATCGCCATTGATATCGTCTCCGCGTCGCGCATTTCGCCGACCAGTATCACGTCGGGATCTTCGCGCATCGCCGCGCGTACGCCTTCGGCAAACGACGGCAGGTGCGTGCCGAGTTCGCGCTGAATGACTTGGCTCGTCTTGCTGCGGTGGACGAATTCGATCGGATCCTCGAGGCTGATGATGTTCAGTGCGCGCGTCGAATTCAAATAATCGATCATCGCCGCCAGCGTCGTGGACTTGCCGGTGCCGGTCGCACCCGTGACCAGGATCATGCCCTGGTGGTAATCGCACAATTTACGGACGATCGGCGGCAAATTGAGTTGCTCGAGCGTCGGCGTCTTGGTGGGGATGGTCCGAAACACCGCGCCGACGCCGGTTTCCTTGCGGAACACGTTGGCGCGAAAGCGCCCGCCGTCGGTCGATACATAGGAGAAATCCAGATCGTGGCCTACGCGCAGATTCGCGATTTGCGCCTGCGTCAGCACCTCGTTGATATATGCCTCGAGTTCCGCTTCACCGAGGTCGCGGAACTTGATCGGCACGAGATCGCCATGCATGCGCAGCATCGGCGGAACGCCGACGGCGAGGTGCAGGTCCGAGCAGCCTTGCGCCATCCCGAGCTTGAGGAACGCGTCGATTCTGGCCATAAACGCCAAGGCTACGCGTAACTGATTGGATTTTCGAGTTTTTGCCGGACCAACCCCCATAAACGTGAGGTCCGTCATGCGCCGCCGCGCTACTCGCTCGGGCGCGCAATGCTAGCGGGCTATAAGAACCGCTCGAGCGACACCCGCAATTCGTCCATGCTTTGGGCCCGCTTGGCCTTGTCGAGCGACATGCTCTTCATGACCAGATCGTTCAATTCGCGCGGCAGATCCTTGTTGATGTCCATCGGCGGGCGCGCCTTGCCCTGCACGTGCTGGTACATCACGGACATGTGATCGCCGCGCGAGTAGGGCGGTACACCGCAAAACATCTCGTACAAGATGACGCCCAGGCTATAGATGTCGGCGCGTTCATCGACTTTCTTGCCGAGAATTTGCTCGGGCGCCATGTATTTCGGAGAGCCGATGACGTAGCCGGTCTTGGTCAGCTGCGTATCGCCCTGGCTCTGCGCCGCCGCCACGCCGAAGTCGACGATCTTCAGCAGGCCTTCGTTATTGATCAGCACGTTGGCAGGCTTCAGATCGCGGTGCACGATGCCCGCTTGGTGCGCGACCGCCATGCCGGTGGCGATATCGATGCCGAACTTCACGGCGCGCTTCAGCACGACCGGTTTTTCGTTGACGATCTCGCCGCCCAGGGTGTGTGACGGGAAATACTCCATGGAGATCGCATAGTTTCCGCGGATGTACAGAAAATCGTAGATACGGATGACGTTCTTGTGCGTGATCTTACGGCTGTAGCGCAACTCATGCACGAACCGCTTCATCATCTCCTCGTCGTTGGAGACGTTCGGGTTCAGGAACTTCAAGATCAAGCGCTCTTCGACGATCGTGTCTTCCATCAGCAATACCGTGCCGAATGCGCCTTTGCCGATCTTCTCGATGTACTTGTACCGGCCCTCGATGATGTCGCCCGGCGTCAGGGTGACGATGTCGAGCTTTGCCGTCTGCGCCTCTTGTTGCTTGACGATATTGGAGATCTCTTGATTGTCCATGAGCAGCGTCTTGCTCGTGGCCTGCATTTTCGCGGCGCGCTGATTGGCGGCGATCTGCTGCGTGGAGAATCGGTTGTCGAGTTCCTGTATGGCGTGCTCCACCGCATTGGCGACCGATACCTCGCTGGTGGCGTTTGCGGCTTGCAGCTGTACGCGGATGGTATTGGCGCGGCGCTCATCGGCGAGTTTGGCCAGCGCGGCGATCGCCTCGACCTTGACCTCGGCCTCGGGGCGTTTCAAGATTTCCAGCAGATTGTTGATGATTTTTTCATTGCCGATTTTGCCCAAGGCGCGGATCACCGTCGGTAAGGCCTTGGACTCCGTGTTGGCGAGCATTTCGACGAGGCGCGGTACGGCCTTGGCGCTGCCGATTTCGGCGAGTGCGTCCACGGCGCGTTCGCTGACCCACCAGTCCTTGTCCTTGGTTGCTTCGATGAGTTGCACGACCGCGCGTTCATCCTTGGTTTGATTGAGAATCTCGATCGCGGCGCGCCGGATGTCTTGATTTTCATCGCGGATCAGCTCGAGCACCGCTTCGACGACGCGCGGGCCGCCGATCTTGCCGAGCGCGTCGGCGGCGCGCGTGCGCACCCACCAATCGCTGTCGGCAATGACTTCGAGCAAGAACTTCACGGATTTCGCCGTACCGATCGTGTTGAGCACCTCGACGGCCGAGCGGCGCGCATATTCGTTCTCGTCCTTGAGCACCTCGACGAGATACTTGATCGTGTCGGGGTGGTTGGCGCGCACGACGACATCCACGGCCTTGTTTTGCACGTCGATCTCGGGATCGCGCAGCATGCTGCAAAGCAGTGCGATGTCGAACGGTCCGTCCATGCGCGTGAGCGCACCCAGCGCCGCCAAACGGATGAACTTGTTGTTGTCTTTGAGTTGTTTTTGGACCGCTTCCTGGACTCGCGGGATATTGAAGCGGCCCAGCACGTTGATGATGTGCATTCGAGCGATCGGGTCCTTGCCCTCGATGCGCGCGATCAGATCATCGAGCGAGGATTCATCGGCTATTTCGGCGATGATTTTGAACAGGCCGGTACGCTCGTTGGCCTCCTGGGCATAGGCCGCGTTCAGCAGCTCCCGGACCGTGAAACGGGTTTTTTGCGCGTTGATGACGTCGAGAATCGCCTGTTTCGGCAGCCCCGGCTTGGACAAGGCGTCGAGCAGCGCGGCCGGCGGATAGTTGCGGCTCGACGACATGGCCCACGCGATGCCTGAGACCGCGCGGCCGTTGGCCTCCGCCATCATCTTCAGCACCACCGGCAGTGTCTTTGCATCGATGAGCTGCGACAGCGCCTCCACGTAGACCACGGTCTCGCGCTTGTCCGAGGTGTTCAGGGCGCCGACCAGCGCTTCCATCGCGTTTGGTCCGAGCGCAACGAGCTTCGCCAAGGCCTTTTGGGACTCGGGACTCGATGGGTTGCCGCTGGATTTGACCTCGGCAATGAGCCGGTCGGCACGGTAGTTGGAAAAAAGACTCATTCGGTGCCTTCGCGTTGCACGATCGAATTATGCCACACCGCAGCGCAAGGCGGCCTGCTGCGGTACAATCCAGGCCTACTATGAATCAATCCGCCGGCGCGGAAGCATCGACCCGCGCGCTTTTAAATTCGTACGTTGATCCCTATCTTGGCGTCAGCCTGGCTGAGGCCAAGGCGATCGCCGGCGTCACCCTGCGCGATGGGATCATGGCGGTGGAACTCGAATTCGGCTTCCCGTGCAAGGATTATCTAGGGGAACTCCTGCCGGCTCTACAGGCCCACGTGGCTTCCGCCCTCGGCGGCGCTCGCCTTTTGCTCACGCTACGTTCGCAGATTACGCCCCACGCGGTTCAGAAGACCTTGAAGCCGCTCGCAAACGTGAAGAATATCGTTGCAGTCGCCTCCGGCAAGGGAGGTGTGGGGAAATCGACCACGGCGGCCAATCTGGCGCTCGCCTGGGCGGTCCAGGGCGCAAAGGTCGGTCTGTTGGACGCCGATATTTATGGCCCGAGCCAACCGCTGATGATGGGTTTGGTGGGGCAAACGCCCACGAGCATCGACGGCAAGCATTTGACGCCGCTGGTCGCGCATGGCGTCGAGGTCATGTCGATCGGATTCATGGTCGACGCCGAACAGCCGATGGTATGGCGCGGGCCGATGGTGACTCAGGCGCTCACGCAGCTGCTCGGCGACACCAATTGGGGCGACTTGGACTATCTCGTGATCGACATGCCGCCGGGCACGGGTGATATCCAACTGACGCTCGCGCAACGCGTGCCGGTCAGCGGCGCGGTCATCGTGACGACGCCGCAGGACATCGCCTTGCTCGACGCCCGCAAAGGTCTCAAGATGTTCGAGAAAGTGGAAGTTCGCGTCCTTGGCATCGTCGAGAACATGAGCGTGCACGTCTGCAGCCGGTGCGGCCACGCGGAGCACATATTCGGCAGCGGCGGCGGTGCACGCATGGCGCAGCAATACGGGGTGCATCTGTTGGGCGAACTGCCGCTGGACATCCGTATTCGCGAGGATGCCGACGGCGGCACGCCGACCGTCGTCGCCGAACCCGGCAGTGCGCGCGCAAACGCCTACCTCGCGATGGCGCGCCGCACGGCGGCGCGGCTATCGACGCTCAATAAGGATTACAGCCGCTTGTTTCCGAAGATCACGGTCGAAGCGACCTGATGAGCATCAAGAGCGACCGGTGGATTCGGCGCATGGCGACCGCGACCGGCATGATCGATCCGTTTTCTCCCGAACAGGTCCGCGTGGCCGGCGGTCAAAAGATCGTTTCCTACGGCACCTCGAGCTACGGCTACGACGTGCGCTGCGCCGACGAGTTCAAGATCTTCACGAACATCAATTCGACGATTGTCGATCCGAAGAGCTTCGACGAGAAATCGTTCGTCGATTTCAAAGGTCCCGTCTGCATCATTCCGCCCAACTCGTTCGCGCTCGCGAGCACCGTCGAGTTTTTCCGCATTCCGCGCAGTGTCTTGACGGTCTGCTTGGGCAAATCGACCTATGCCCGGTGCGGCATCATCGTCAACGTCACGCCGCTGGAACCGGAGTGGGAGGGGCACGTAACGCTGGAGTTTTCCAACACGACGCCGCTGCCGGCGAAGATTTATGCCAACGAGGGCGTCGCGCAGATGTTGTTTTTCGAGTCGGACGAAGTATGCGAAACCTCGTACCGGGATCGCGGCGGCAAGTACCAGGGGCAGCGCGGCGTCACGCTGCCGAAGGCCTGAATCGCCGGCGGGGCCGACCGGCGCATTGCAGCGGGCTCGCGCTCAACGCGCTCAACGCTGCAACGATTTGATGCGCATCGCGAACTCCAGCCTCCCGTCGCGCGTCCGCTCCGCTTTTACGGGTACATAGCCGAGGCTGGGCGCGAACCACATCCGCAAGATGCGGCTGTTGCCGGTGCGCTGACTCGCCACGACGATCGTGTCGAGCTCACCGAGTGTCGTGTGGATTCTCGCTGTCCCCTCGTTCGTATAATTAAAATCCTTGACTTCGTCTTTGTCGATGATCTTGAACAGCGAGGGCAAATTGCCCCGCTTCAGATCCAGCATGATTTCCAGCTGTATCGACATCACGTCCTGAGTGCCGCCGTTGAGCGGCAGATCGACCGGCTTGCCTTCTGATTTTCCGCGCGCATGGCCGGTGTCCCAATCGAAATCCAGGTCGATTGCGGCCGAGCCGTCGTCGCCGTGGTACTTGAGCGGGCGTATGTGGCCATCCTGAATTTTGAGCCAACTCTTTTGGGTCACCGGGTCGCGGTAGACGAGCCGAAAGATGCCGTGCGCAGTAATGGTCCAGGTGTACACGTAGCGATCCGGTTCGGTGGCGCGCCGCAATTGCAAATCGCTGGTGCCGACGGCGATGCTCTTCCAGTAAGCGTCGTAGTGCGCGAAAAACGGCGCCAAGCCGGCCTCGGCGTCACCCGCACCCGGCGCCGCGGGCGGGGCAACGGCGGCGGGCGCCGCGGCACCCGTGCCGGCCCCCGTGGCCCCCCGGGCCGCCGGGGCTGCTGGGGCCGCCGGGGCTGCTGGGGCCGCCGGCGCGGCTGGCGCGGCCGGGGCCGTCCGCATCGCCGTCGCCGCTACGGCGATCGCGGCGGCGAGGGTCGCCGTCGCGCCATGTTTAAACATAATGTGGCCATTGGGACCTCGGAATGTCGCTGAGTTGCACGGGCCCCTGCAGCGGTTCGCCGTCGAGCCACGCCCGACCGTCGCGGTACTGCAGGCGGCCTTCGCAGAACCAGCCGACGGCGAGCGGATAGATCACGTGTTCCAGCGCCTGGACTCGCGCCGCGAGACTCGCGGCATCGTCGCCGTCCACAATCTGGATGCTTGCCTGCAGGATCAGCGGACCTCGGTCCAATTCTTCGGTGACAAAATGCACGGTCGCGCCATGCTCGTGTTCCTGCGCCGCGAGCGCGCGTGCGTGGGTATGCAAGCCCGCATATTTCGGCAGCAGCGACGGATGGATGTTCATGATGCGCCCTTCGAATCGCCGCACGAAAGGTGCCGACAGGATCCGCATGAAGCCTGCGAGAACCACGAGCGCCGGGGAGCACCGCTCGACCGCGTCGGCCAACGCCGAGTCGAACGCGAGCCGGTCCTCGTAGGCCCCGGGACGCAGCACTTCGGTCGCGGTGCGCAGTTCCCGGGCGAGCGCGAGCCCGCCAGCGTCGGGTTTGTCGGCGAATACCTTGCTTACCGTATAGGGGCTGTGCGGGCCCGAGCCTTGCTCGATCAAGGTCCGCATGTTGCTGCCGCGCCCGGAAATCAGCACGACGACCGGCCGGCGTAACAACAGGGTGCTCACGCGACCACGACACCGCGCGTGCCGCTGCGCACCTCCCCGATGACCGTGGCCTCTTGGCCCGCCGCGCGCAGCGACGTGAGCGCAGCCACTGCATCCTGCGCCGCGACTTGGATCGTCATGCCGATGCCGCAATTGAACACACGCAGCATCTCGCTGTCGCTGATGTTGCCGTTCTCCTGCAGCCAGTCGAATATCGGTTGCCGCGGCCAGCTCTTGCGCTCGAGAACGACCTCGAGTCCATCCGGCAGCACGCGCGGAATGTTGTCGACGAGGCCGCCGCCCGTGATGTGCGCAAGTCCGTGCACCGGCACCTCGCGGATCAATTGCAGCAGCGGCTTGACGTAAATGCGCGTCGGCGCCATCAATCGATCGATCAGGGAAACGCCCTCGAGGCGCGTCTGCAGATCCGGTGCGGCGAGCTGCAATACCTTGCGGATCAGCGAAAAGCCGTTGGAGTGCGGGCCCGAGGACGAGAGTCCGATGACGGCGTCGCCGTCGCGTGTCAGCGACCCGTCGATGATCGCGTCCTTCTCGACGATGCCGACGCAGAAACCGGCGAGGTCGTAATCCTCACCGTGGTACATGCCGGGCATCTCGGCGGTTTCCCCGCCGACCAGCGCACAGCCGGCCTCAACGCAGCCTTCCACGATTCCGCGAATCACGCGCTCGGCCACTGCGACGTCGAGTTTGCCGGTCGCGAAGTAGTCCAGGAAAAACAGCGGCTCCGCGCCCTGGACGAGGACGTCGTTGACGCACATTGCGACCAGATCCACGCCGACCGTGTCGTGTATGCCGGTATCGATCGCGAGACGCAACTTGGTGCCGACGCCGTCGGTGCCGGAAACCAACACGGGTTTGCGATACCGGTTGAGCGGGACCTCGACGAGAGCGCCAAAGCCGCCGATGCCGCACAGCACCTCGCTGCGCATCGAGCGCCGCACGTGGGGTTTGATGCGCTCGACGAGTTCGTCTCCGGCGTCGATATCGACGCCGGCGTCACGATAGGTCACGGACGCTCTATCAGTCATGAGGTTCCTTCATGCAGCGGGTGCGCCGGCGCGGGCGGGCGGCAAGCTGTGGTATTTTACACGAGGGGACCTAGGCTGCCGCGCGATCACACCATGACACAGTACTTCGGGGTTTTTTTGGGCTCACGCTTGCGTATTTTGGCGTTTCTGTGCTTCGTGGGCGCCTTGCTTCCGTGGGCCGATGCGGCCCACGCCGCGGCGCGCTCGGATCTGTTTCAGGCAACGGGCACGCTCTTGGACCGCTCCGATGCCGGCTACACCGCGGCGTTTCAAGCGGCGCTGAAAACCGTCCTGGTGCGGGTCACGGGACTGCGCAGCGCCGACGCGAACCCTGCGCTGAATCCGCTCGTCAACGATGCGCGCCGCTTCGTCCAGCAATTCCACCCGGCGCCTGATAACCAACTGTGGGTCGCTTTCGACGGAGCCGCGATCGAGAGGTGGCTCACGCAAAACGGACAACCATTGTGGGGTCGCGAACGTCCCTCGACCTTTGTTTGGCTGGCCGTGCAAACGACGCCCGTGGCAGGCATTGTGCTGACCCGCGACGACACGTCGGACTTGAAATCCCAGCTCCTCGCGCAGGCGGCCGTGCGCGGCATACAGTTGCTGTGGCCGACGGCGGCCGATCTGCAAATCAACCATCTCGATTTTGCGGCCGTCAATACGATGCCGGCGACGGCGCTCGCCGAGATCGCGCACCGGCTCGGCGGCGACGGCGTCTTGATCGGCCACGCCAGTAACGCGACCGGGATGGCCACCGTGCGATGGACCCACATCTTCGCGGATCGTAACAGCGACTTCACGGGCACTCTCGAGGGAGTGGACCGGGCTGCCGATACCTACGCGGAACTGTTTGCCGCGAACGGCAACCTCGCGCCGGTCGATATCGAGGTCGTAGGCATAGGCGACGTCAAGGATTACGCGAACGTACAGAGCTTTCTCGAATCCTTGAGCTTCGTCACGCACGTCAGCATCGAGGCATTGGACGGCGACGCTTGCAGATTCCGTTTGACGACACGCGGCGGCACAGAGCCGCTGCACCGGGCGATCGCCTTGAACGGTCTGTTGCTGCCGCTGGCGGCGAGCGACAACGGATTGCAGCGCTTTCAATTGCGCCGGTAGTCCGGCGCCTGCCTTTCGTGTCCTTGTCGCTGCGCCAAATTCCGAATCTGATCACTGTGGTCAGAATCCTGTTGATCGTGCCGATCACGATCGCGCTGGTGCATGAGCAGCTGCTCACGACGCTGCTGCTGATCGGCGTCGCCGCCGTGTCGGACGCGGCGGATGGATTTCTCGCCAAGCAATTCGGATGGCAGACCGAACTTGGCGCACTGCTCGATCCGGTCGCCGATAAATTGCTGCTCGCGACCGTTTTCGTGACGCTGGCGTCGCTCGGCGGCGTGCCGATCTGGCTGATGGCGGCGGCAGTCGGACGCGATTTCGTGATCGTCATGGGCGCTCTGGCATACCGCCGGTGGATCGGTAACATTCGGATGGAGCCGTCCGCGGTCAGCAAGGTCAATACGCTCTGTCAGCTCTCATTCATCGCGTGCGTCGTGGCGCGGCAGAAGTTTTCCGTGCCGCCTGCATGGCTCATCACGGTTCTGGGGGCGTTGGTGCTGCTGACGGTGGTCATCAGCGGTCTCGACTACGTGATCACGTTTGCACGGCGCGCGATTTCGATCGCCCGGACGCGGCGGCCCGCGCCCGGCCTTCCGCGGAGTTCGCCGTGAAGCAGCTCGCGCTCGGCGTGCAATTGCGAGCCGATGCGGTGTTCGAGAGCTTTGCTCCGGGCGCCAATTCGGAAATCATCGCCGCATTGCGTGCCGCGGGCGGGAATCCCGTTTGGATCTGGGGCGCTCGCGGCAGCGGCAAGACCCACCTATTGCAGGCTGTTTGTGCCGCGGCGGGCGACGCGGCCGCCTATTTTCCGCTGAGCCGGGAGCTCGGACTGCCGCCGGGCGCGCTGTCCGGCTTCGAAAACTGTCCGGTACTGTGCGTCGACGACGTCGACGCGGTAGCGGGCAATCTCGACTGGGAGCATGCGCTGTTTCGTCTCTACAACGAGGCGGCCGAATTGCATACGCGGCTGATCTTCGCGGCGAGTGCGGCGCCTCGCACGCTCGCGTGGTGCCTGGATGACTGGAAATCGCGCGCCGGCGCATGCGTCGTCTATCAGCTGCGCGACCTCGACGAGGCGGGCCGCATCGAGGCACTGTGCTTGCGCGCTGCGCAGCGGGGTCTGCAGCTGCCGCGTGAGACCGCCGAATTCCTGCTCAATCGGTTTCCCCGCGATTTGCCCTCGCTGCTCGGATTGCTCGACGCCCTCGATGAGGCCTCGCTGGCCGCGCAGCGCCGCCTGACCATCCCCTTTATTCGCGCTGCGCTCGAGAAATCCGCAAAAACGCCGCCATAGCGCAGAACCACGCGAACACCAGCAGCAGGCTCGTCGCGGCGACCCAGCGCGCTTGCCGGTTGACGAGCAGTTCGGTCAAGGCAAACATCAGATATGGCACTGCGAACAGCGTCGCCCATGCATACGTATAGCGGCTGCCGCGGATCAGTCCGCGCAACGGCGCCAGCAAAGGCAACACCGCAATCACGCAGAGCGGCCACGGATATCCGGCCGCGATCCAGGCGAGCATGCTGGAAGCGACAGCGGCCCACAGCAAAATCGTCCAGCGACGTGCCTTGGCCGCTTCGCTCGTCATTTGCGCGCGCTCAGGCGCTCTTGCCGAGCCGCTGCACGAGGTCGGCGACGCGCCTGCCGAGCGCCTGCGCGAGTTCCCGCTCGCTCTCGGACAGCTCCCCCGGTCCGCTCGCCGACGCAACATGGCTCGCGCCATAGGGCGAGCCGCCCCCCTGCGCAGCCGCGAGGCCGCGCTCGCTGAATGGGATTCCGACGAGCAGCATGCCGTGATGCAAAAGCGGCAGCATCATGCTGAGCAAGGTCGACTCTTGGCCGCCGTGAAGCGTTTGAGTCGATGTGAATACCGCGGCCGGCTTGCCGGTCAAGCTGCCCGCGAGCCATAGCGCGCCCGTGCCGTCCAAGAAGAATTTGAGCGGCGCCGCCATGTTGCCGAAGCGCGTCGGACTGCCGAGTATCAAGCCGGCGCACTGCTCGAGATCCTCGTGGGTTGCGTAGGGCGGACCTTGCTCCGGCACTCCCGGCTCCAGGCGCTCGGTCGTGGCCGCGACCGGCGGTACGGTGCGCAATCGCGCGCGCACGCCGCCGACGCTTTCGACGCCCCGGCAAATTTGCCGCGCCAGCGCCGCGGTACTGCCATGGCGAGAATAATACAGAACAAGTATTTCGCTCATCGTTATGTCTCTCGGGTTCTTATGACCGGTTGATCTCGCATGCGGCGCTGGCGCAACGGATTATCGAGGCCGCCGCCGGAATCGAGATCGGCACCGTGTTTGACGGCTCTAGCCGCTATTGCTAGTGTCCTCGTCCGCCATGCTGCGCCTCATCGCCATGTTTGCCTGTCTCGCCGGTCTCGCCGCCTGCGGTGGGGCCCCCGTTCAAGAGATGAGCGACGCGCGCCAAGCCATCGCGGCTGCCCGGGTTGCCGGTGCCTCCGAACGCGCTCCGGCCGATCTCGACGCGGCTCAGGCGGCGATTGCACGCGCCGAAACGCACTTGCAGGCGCAGGAATATACGCGAGCCCGCATCGCCGCGCTGGAAGCAAAGCACCGTGCGTCGGTTGCGCTTCAGAATTCCGAGCGTGCGAACGGTACGGCCGAGACGACCCACTAGTCGAGATCAGAAGCGCCATGCGTGCTGCCAGCGCGACAGGATCAGCGCGGGGTAGGTACTTCGCCCGGCGCTGCCGTTGTAGCGCGCCAGCGCGCGAGCCCAATTGTTGTGCTCGGCGCGCAGGTAATAGCGCAAGATTTCGCAGCCCATGCGGATGTTCGGCGCGGTGCGCACCAATTGATTTTGCATGCCCAATTGGGTCGGCCAAAACGGCATTACCTGCATGAGGCCGACGGCACCCGATCGCGATACCGCCCAAGGGTCGAAGCGGCTTTCGACTTCGATGAGCGCCAGGATCAAATCAGGCGGCATCTGCAGGTCGGGATCGCGCTTCGCCTCGCAATACACGTGGTCGAGTATGTCGACCCGGTCCTCGTAGCGTGATACGAACGTTCGCAGCCGCGGCTCCATGGCCTTATGCCAGACCTCCGCTTCGTAGCGATCGCCGAAACAATCGGCGCTCGCGAGTATCTTGCGCAACAGCTCCTTGATTTCCGGCTCGTGCTGTTCGTCGGTGTGTGGCGCGCTCCAGACTGCGCTCGAGATCAGCGCGAGGCTCCAGGCCATTGCGATACCAGCGCTGCGTCGCCCTCGCATCGCCGCCTTTCCCTACGCTGCCGAGCGCTTCTGGACGTGATCGAGGGCGCCGGCTACGGCAACTTCCGTCGAATTCGAGTCGAGACGATGACGATACTCGAGGTTGCCGGCGGCGAGACCGCGCTCACCGATGACGAAGCGGTGCGGGATGCCCATGAGCTCCGAGTCGGCGAACTTGACGCCCGGGCGGGCGTCGCGGTCGTCGAGCAAAACGTCGACGCCCGCAGCCTGGAATTCCCGATAGAGCCGATCCGCCGTGTCCCGAACCAGCGCCGATTTTTGATAATTGATCGGCACGAGCACGACTCGAAACGGCGCAATGGCCTCGGGCCAGATGATCCCGTTGGCATCGTGATTCTGCTCGATCGCAGCCGCGACGACTCGCGTGACGCCGATTCCGTAACAACCCATGAACATCGTCACGCTCTTGCCTTCTTCGTCGAGCACGCTCGCTTGCATCGAATCGCTGTACTTGCGTCCGAGCTGAAAGATGTGGCCGACCTCGATGCCGCGCGCAATCTGCAGCACACCCACGCCGTTCGGGCTGGGATCTCCGGCGCGGGCGTTGCGAATATCCGAAGCTTGCGGCGACGGCAGATCGCGTCCCCAGTTCACGCCCGTGTAATGCTGATCCGGCTCGTTGGCGCCGCACACGAAGTCCGACATCTGGGCGGCCGCATGATCGACGTAGATGGGTCCCGGAAAGCCGATCGGGCCGATGAAGCCGGGCTCGACGGCCGTGGTCGAGCGAATTCGCTCGGCGCTCGCCATGCGCAAAGGACTCGCGACTCCCGGCAGCTTTTGCGCCTTGAGCGCGTTCAGTTCATGATCGCCGCGCACAATCAGCGCGACGATTTCGCCGTTCCTGCCGTCGACGAGCAAAGTCTTCGCGCAACGGCTCGGCTCCACACCCAAGAACCGGCTGAGTTCGTCGACCGTACGTGCGTGCGGCGTAGCCACTTTTTTCAATGCCGCGCTCGCGGCCGCGCGAGGCGCCTGCGGGGCCACGGCGACGGCCATCTCGAGGTTGGCGGCGTAGTCATCGCCGTCGGAGAACACGATCGCGTCTTCGCCGGAGTCCGCCAGCACGTGGAACTCCTGCGATGCGCTGCCGCCGATGCTGCCGCTGTCGGCTTGCACTGCGCGGAATTTCAGTCCCAGGCGCGTGAAGATGCGCGAATAGGCGTCGTACATGAGCCGATAGCCTTCATCCAAACTCGCCTCGTCGACGTGAAACGAGTATGCGTCCTTCATGAGGAACTCGCGTGCGCGCATGACGCCGAAGCGCGGCCGGATTTCGTCCCTGAATTTGGTCTGAATCTGGTAGAAATTCACGGGCAGCTGTTTGTAGCTGCGCAGTTCGCGCCGTGCGATGTCGGTAATGACCTCTTCGTGCGTAGGTCCGTAGGCGTAATCGCGATCGTGGCGGTCCTTGAAACGCAGCAATTCGGGACCAAATTCGTTCCATCGGCCCGATTCCTGCCAAAGCTCGGCAGGTTGGACCGTCGGCATGCATAATTCGAACGCACCGGCGCGGTTCATTTCCTCGCGGACGATTTGCTCGACCTTGCGCAGCGTACGCAGGCCGAGCGGCAGCCAGGTATAAAGCCCGGCGGCCAGGCGGCGAATCATCCCGGTCCGCAGCATCAGCTGGTGGCTGACGACATCGGCGTCCGAGGGAACTTCCTTGAGTGTGGCGATCGGATATTGAGATAAGCGCATAGCCATCTATATTACATGAGCCCCCCTGGTATTATGGAGCGTCATGAGCGAAGCAGAAGACGACCAACAACCGCGGCGCCGCGGAGTCTATTGGCTACCGAATTTGCTGACGACCTCGGCGTTGTTTTCGGGGTTTTACGCGATCGTGGCCGCCATCGACTGGAAGTTCGACTACGCCGGAATCGCGGTGTTTGTCGCGATGATTTTCGACGCCCTGGATGGCCGGGTCGCCCGTTGGACGCATACCGAAAGCGCATTCGGCAAAGAATACGACAGCCTCTCGGACATGGTTTCCTTCGGGGTAGCGCCCGCGATCGTGACCTACCAATGGGGCGTCGCGCGCATCGCCGAGTACGGACCCCTGTGGCGCCGCATCGGCTGGTTGGTGTGCTTTTTCTACGCGGCGGCGGCCGGCCTGCGTTTGGCCCGGTTCAATTCCCGCATCGCGACCCAGGACAAGAACTATTTTGAGGGCCTGCCCAGTCCATCGGCGGCCGCCATCGTCGCGGCCTTCGTCTGGCTCGCGAGCGGGCAGCTCAATATCGGCTTGCCTGGTCTGATTCTGGCGTTTTTGGTCACCGCTTGCGCCGGCGGACTGATGATCAGTCGCTTTGCGTTCAACAGCTTCAAGCAGATCAAGGGCGGCGCGCGCGTGCGCTTCACGCAAATTCTGCTCGTGCCGCTCATTTTCGTGGCGATCGCTTTGCACCCGCCCAGCGTGCTGCTGCTGATTTTCAGCTGCTATGCGCTCTCGGCGCCCTCGGTGTGGGCTTATCGCAAATTGTTTCGGCGGGCGCGGGGAGCGGCGACGGCCCCATGAACAGTGCGCAGCGCCGTGAATATCTGCGGGCCTTGGATCTGCAGCCTTGGGTTTTGCGGCGCGCCGGCGATGTGGCCGATACGCCGCTCGGAGCGCAATCCGCGACCGATGACGCCGGTTTGGATTGGCCGCAGCTGCGCGAACGCGTCGCCGCCTGCCGGCGCTGCGCGCTCAGCGAGACGCGCACGCAAACGGTATTCGGCGTCGGCAATAGGCATGCCGACTGGCTCATCGTCGGCGAAGCTCCGGGTGCGGACGAGGACCGGCAAGGCGAACCGTTCGTCGGCCGCGCCGGACAGCTGCTCAATGCGATGCTGCGTGCGATCGGCCTGGCGCGCGAGCAAGTCTACATCGCCAACGTGCTCAAATGCCGGCCGCCGGGCAATCGTGACCCCGCGCCGGCCGAAGTCAAGGAATGCCTGCCGTATCTCGAGCGGCAAATCGCGCTGCTGCGGCCCAAGATCATCTTGGTCGTGGGCCGTATCGCCGCGCACAATCTGCTGCGCACCGAGGCTACGCTCGGTAGCTTGCGACAACACATCCACCATTTCGGCGTGGCTCGTGTGCCGCTCGTGGTGACGTATCATCCCGCCTATTTGTTGCGCAGCCCAACCGAAAAGCGCAAGGCCTGGGACGATCTGAAATTCGCACGCGGGGTCCTCGCGAGTGTCTAGCGTCAAACAGGAAGCGCTGCCGGCCGCGGTCGAAATCCGGCCGATGAACGATCTCGATGTGCCTCTGGTCGTCGCAATCGAGCGCGCCGGATACCAGTTTCCATGGAGCGAGGGAATATTCCGCGACTGCCTGCGCGTCGGATACATCTGCCGCGCGATCGACTGCGGCGGCATCATGGCCGGTTACGGGATCATGTCCGTGGGCGCGGGAGAGGCGCACATCTTGAACGTCTGTATCCGCGAGGAGTACCGCTGTCGCGGCTTCGCGCGCAAACTGATGCTATATCTGCTGGACCGAGCGCGCGCCGCCGGCATGTACGAGGCGTTCCTGGAAGTGCGGCCCTCGAATACCGTCGCCAATCGCCTGTACCTGTCGCTCGGGTTTGAGCAGGTCGGCGTGCGTCGCGGCTATTACCAGGCCATCGGGGGCCGTGAAGACGCCTGTGTGCTGCGCCGTTTACTGACCGCAGATTCACATTGAACGCCGCCATGTCCGATTTGACGCGTGAGATTTCACGCAGACGTACGTTTGCGATCATCTCGCACCCGGACGCCGGCAAGACGACACTGACCGAGAAATTGTTGCTGTTCGGTGGTGCGATTCAGATGGCCGGCACCGTGAAGGGCCGCAAGGCGACCCGGCATGCGACTTCCGATTGGATGCGCCTCGAGCAGCAGCGCGGCATCTCGGTGACCTCGTCGGTCATGCAGTTTCCCTACGAGGACTACGTCGTGAATTTGCTCGATACGCCGGGCCACGAGGATTTCTCCGAAGACACTTACCGCACGCTGACGGCGGTCGATTCCGCGCTGATGGTCATCGACTGCGCCAAGGGAGTCGAGGAGCGCACGATCAAGCTCATGGACGTCTGCCGGCTACGCGACACACCGATCATGACGTTCGTCAACAAATTGGATCGCGACGGCCGGGCGCCGATCGAGCTGCTCGACGAGATCGAGAGCGTGCTGAAGATCCAATGCGCGCCGCTGACCTGGCCGATCGGCATGGGCCGCGATCTGCTCGGCGTCTATCATCTGCTCGAAGACAAGATTTACATTTACGTACCGGTCGAAAAGGGCAGGGTGGGCAGCCACGAGACGATCGACGGACTCGCGAGCGACGCGGCCCGGGAATTCCTGGGGGACCGCTACGCGGCCTTCGTCGATGAAGTGGATCTCGTGCGGGGAGCGAGCCCGAATTTCGATCTGGATCGCTACCGCGCCGCGAAGCAGACGCCGGTATTCTTCGGGTCCGCAGTCAATAATTTCGGGGTGCGCGAATTGCTGACGGCCTTCGTGCGGCATTCGCCCGGACCGATGCCGCGGCCGGCTCTGCAGCGACAGGTCCATGCAGAGGAAGACAAGCTCACCGGCTTCGTCTTCAAGATCCAGGCCAACATGGATCCCGGACACCGCGATCGTATTGCCTTCATGCGCTTGTGCTCGGGCCGCTATGTGAAGGGCATGCGCCTGCATCATGTGCGGCTCGACAAGGATGTGCGCATCGCGGATGCGCTGACGTTCTTGGCGGCCGATCGCAGCCAGGCCGACGAGGCCTACGCGGGCGACATCATCGGTTTGCACAATCACGGTACGATCAACATCGGCGATACCTTTACGGAAGGCGAGGAGCTGAACTTCACCGGGGTACCGAATTTCGCGCCGGAGCTGTTCCGCCGCGCGGTTCTGAAGGATCCGCTGCGCATGAAGGCCTTGCAAAAAGGCCTCTCCCAATTGTGCGAAGAGGGCGCCACGCAGCTGTTCAAGCCGCTGCGCAACAACGATTTGATCCTGGGCGCGATCGGGCAGCTGCAATTCGAGGTCGTCGCGTTTCGCCTCGCGGACGAATACAACGTGCAATGTGTATTCGAACCCATCAATGTCGCGATCGCGCGCTGGATTCGGCTCAAAGACGATAAGCGGCTCGCGGAGTTTCGCGACAAGGCCTATGACAATCTCGCCGTCGATCATGCCGGCGAGCTCGTCTACCTGGCACCGACGCGCATCAACCTCGGTCTGACCGAGGAGCGCTGGCCGGAGATCGAATTTCTCAAGACGCGCGAGAATCTCGCGGCTTGAACGCGCGCACGGCGAGCGCGAATTGTCCGACTGCGGCACGGCTTTGGCTTCTGCCGTAGCGCAGTTCGTTGTAGAGCCGGCACAGCGGCACGACGGCCGCGGCGAGATCGGGCCGTATCGCGGCGATCCTCGCTGCATACGCTTCGGCGCCCTCGTGCGCGGCGCGCGGTAGTCCGCGCGCCGCGAGTTTCGCGCAGAGCCGCGCATAGGCGCGCGCCAGCGCGTCGTTTAGGCGAGGCCGCAGCTCGCGTCGCACCTGCCACGTGAGCCACCCCAATGCCAGTGAGAGTCCTGCCGCAAGAACCCAGACGAGCTTCTGTGCATCGGGCTCCGGAATCATCAGGTGCGCGAGCAGCGATTGCTGCGATGCAGGATTGTAGCGCAGGATGTTTTCGCGCCACAACTGGCGCACCGCGTCCAGGCGCATGCGAACATCGGTCAGCCACGGCAGATTTCCGCCGAGATCGATGTCCGCCGCCGCGATCGCGCTCTGCGCGTCGCGCAAACTACGGTCGACGCGCATGGGGTCTATGGCGGCAGTTGGATCGACGCGTGTCCAGCCGCGCGGGGCGATCCACACCTCATCCCAGGCATGCGCGTCGCTTTGGCGCACGATCCAATCGTGCGCATATTGATTGTAAGCGCCACCGACATAGCCGGTCACGACGCGGGCGGGGATGCCCGCGGCACGCATCAGTACGGCGAACGCGGACGCGTAGTGACCGCAAAAGCCGCGTTTGGTCTCGAATAGGAATTCGTCGACCGAATTGGCACCGAGCGGCGGGGGCTCCAAGGTGTAGTAATACTCTTGCGTATGCAGCATTTCGAGCACGCTGCGAACAAATTCGTCATCTTGCGGATGCTCGCGGTGCAACTGCAGCGCGAATTCGACGGTGCGCGGGTTGCTGTGAGGCGGAAGCCGCAGGTCGCGCAAACGCAGCGCGGGGCTCAAGTCTTGCGCGAAGCGCCCTAGCGTATGCGAGGTCGCCGCGACGTCCATCGGCCGCGAGACCGGTCCCGACTGCAGCAACACGAGATCGCCGGTCATGCGCGCATTCGGCAAGTCGGCCCCGGTCGGCCAGTCGAGCGTGAAGATCCAGGGGTGTGGGTAAGGCTCCAGGCTCACCGTGTATCGGTAAGCGGGTCCCTCCGCGATGAATGCCGGCGCCGCGGCGAAATTCGCGTCGGTGCGGCGCCAGGTACGTCCGTCAAAATTGTAGAGCACCGGGCCACGCCAATAGCGTTCCTGCGGACGCGGGTAGGCACCGTCGAAGCGCACACGAAACGCGACGTCGTCGGACAAGGCGAGATTCGTGATGTCGCCCGGGCTCATCGAGTCCCCGAGGCCCGAGTTGGCGCTCGCGGCCGCATCCCCGACGCGCCAAAAGGGCTCGGCGAAACGCGGAAAGAATAACCAGAGCACCACGGCGAGGGGTATGGCATGCAGCAAAACGCGTCCCGAGTAGCGCAGACACGCGCGCCAATTGGGACCCGGCTCCGAGACGGTCAGGCGCAGCAGCGTGGCGGTCGTCAGCCAGCAAACGCCGACCAGATAGCCCAGCAACCAAAATGACTCGCCCGCCAACAGCGCGGATAGACTCAGGAAATAGACGATCAAGATGAGTACGCAAACATCGCGCGTGGTGCGTGTTTCCAGCAGCTTCAATCCGGCCATCAGCGCGAGCAGCGAGGTGCCGGCCGATATGCCGTTGAACGTGTGAAACCGCACGAACAACAGGGCAATCGCGAGGCAGGCGATGAGCATGCGCAGGATGCGCGGCGGCGCGTCGTGTCCGCGAGCCCCTAGCGCCAGGCGTATCGCGCCTGCCGCGACGCAGATGCCGAGCACCCATATCGGGATGAGGCGGATATGCGGAACGAGCGCGAGTACGAGGCACCCCGAAATCCACAGCAGACGCTCGTACGCGATGCGCCCGGCGCTCATGCGTCCGCCTCGACCGTGAAACTTGCAAGGGCGCGCAAGCAAGCCGAGCGGTGAGCGGCGCCGCGGCCGATTTCGAGTTGCAGGCCCGGCAAACGCATGCCGTAAGGCCGTCCCGCGGCGTCGACGTCGAGTACCCAGCGGCATAGCTGTGATAGACGCGCTTCCGGCTCCAGATCCTCGAGCGCGAACCAGTCGAGCCATTCCGGCTGGGCCACGATGCTGCTGTAATTACGCACGGCCGCTTCGCGGCCTCGCGCCAGGACTTTCCACGCCATGTGCTTGAGAGGAATTCCGGGCGCGTAGGTCCGCAATCCGGCGAAGTCCTCGTCGCCCGGTATATCCGCAATGGCCGCGGCGCCATGCGCGGCGCCGGCCGCAGACAGAGGTCGCTCGCCGTGGGGATGCGGAGCGACGTAAATCGTCAATGGCGCATGAACGTAACTCCACGCGCGAAACCAGCCGAACGGGTATCGCGTACATAACTCGAACTGGGTCACGCGGGTGATTCCGCGCCGCGGCGTCGGGATCGCGAGCTTCAGCTGCTGCTGGGCCCTGGCCGCGACGGCGGCGCTCGTCGCTACCTTGCCGGCGCCCGTCACGGTACCGGGGCAGCGAATTTCGACGTCCCATCGATCCAGGCCCGACTCGTTGCGCAACACGAATTGCATTGCCGCCAGATCACCCGCGAAACCGTCCACCTCGCGCTGCGCGTCGACCTTCAGCCCGAGCAGATTGCGGTGACAATGGTGCATACCGACGAGCGCGATGCTCGCCATGAGAAATGCGAACGCCAAGCCCAGGTTGCTGCCGTAGTTCAATGCGGCGAGCAGCATTGCGATGATGATGCCTGCCAGCGCAATTCCATAGGCCGAAGGCAAAATATAAATGCGCCTGCGACTGATCGTGTGCGGCAGGGCGTCGATGCCGAACCTGCGTGCGGCCCATGCACGCAGCGTTCGCGCAGCCGCGTGACGCAGGCCGCTCAAGGGATGGGCACGGCCTCGAGCAGACGAGCCACCGCATTCGCGCCGCCGTCGCGTTGTCGGATTCGGTGTTCGACGACGGCCGCCAGCACGGCTTGCACGTGTTCCGGCATAACCATGGATCTGCCGGCGATCAAAGCCCATGCGCGCGCGGCCCGCAACAGGCCGATCGCCGCGCGCGGCGACAGGCCGTGGCCCAGTCCCAGCTGGTTGCGCGTAAACGCGACGAGCGCCTGAACATAGTCGAGCAGCGGCGGCGCGACGTGGATGCCGAGTACGCGCTGCTGCAGCGCATGGAAGCGCGCGCCGTCGACGGCCGTCGGAAGTGCCGCCACCAGGTCGCGCCGATCGACGCCGCGCAGCAATTCTCGCTCCGCCGCCGCCGCCGGATAGCCGAGATGCACGCGCATCAAGAATCGATCCAACTGCGATTCGGGCAGTGGGAACGTGCCCACCTGGTCCTGCGGATTTTGCGTCGCGATGACGAAGAACGGCTCGGGCAGCGGCATGCAGCGTCCGTCGAGCGTCACCTGGTGCTCCTCCATCGCCTCCAGCAGCGCGCTTTGGGCTTTGGGGGACGCGCGGTTGATCTCGTCGGCCAGCACCAGTTGCGCAAAGATCGGACCTTGTTGGAAGCGAAAGCTACCCGATTCGCGGTCGTAGATCGATACGCCGAGCACGTCCGCGGGCAGCAGGTCGCTCGTGAATTGGATGCGCTGGAAGGACAGCCCCAAAGTCTTGGCGAGTGCATGCGCGAGGGTCGTCTTGCCGACCCCCGGGATGTCCTCGATCAGCAAATGGCCGCGAGCCAGCAGACAGGCGAGACACAAACGGATCTGTGTCTCCTTGCCGAGGATGACCCGGCCGAGCTGGACGAGGATGGCCTCGAGGCTCGTTTCGGTCTCGCGCAGTTCACGCGTACCGCTATTGGCAAGGAATGGCGTCATGGCAGCCGATGGCATCATTGTGTCGCATTGGCGGCAAGGACTTGCGTCACCCTCCGAGCAGCTTGCGTACCCGCGCGATCTGGGCGTCCAACTGCCGGATCTCCATGCGCAGGTCCAAAAGCCGCTGCTCGTCCTTGGCCACGACCTCGGCGGGTGCGTTCTTGGCGAATTCGCCGTTCGCCAGTTTCGCGCCCAATTTATTGGCGTCGGTATCCGCTTTGCGCCGGCGCTTGTCCAGCCGGTCGAGCTCGGCTGCCGGATCGATCAGGCCCTGCATCGGCACTAGTATTTCCAGAGTTCCCAGCAGCGCCACGGCCGAGATCGGCGCGACTTGTCCCGCACTCAAGACTTGGGGTTCAGTGACTCCCGCAAGGCGCGTCAAAAATCCGAGGTTTGCATGCAGGTAGACCAAGTCGCCAGCCGCGGCGTTCTGCAGCACGACATCGATCTTTCGACTCGGTGCGATATCCATTTCGCCCCGGATTTGGCGAATGCCGAGGATGAAGCCCATGACCCAGGCCATCTCCCGATCGGCGGCCGGATCGCGCGGGATTTCTGCCGCGTCCGGGAACGGCGCCAGCATGACGGTATCGCCTACGGCGCCGGCGATGACCGCGACGCCGGTTTGCTCGCGGACGCGCTGCCAGATTTCCTCGCTGATGAACGGCGCAAGCGGATGCAAGGCCCGCAGCAGTGCCTCGAGCGTGCCGATCAGGGTCAATCGCGTGCCGCGTTTTTCCGCCTCGGACGTCCCATCCGATTGCAACACGGCTTTCGACAGCTCCAAATACCAGTCGCAGAATTCATGCCAGGTAAACTCGTACAGCGCGTTGGCGACGACGTCGAGGCGGTAGTCGGCGAAGCCGGCATCGATGCGCGTGAGCGCGGCGCTCAAGCGAGAACGGATCCAGCGATCGGGCAGGCTCAGCGTAGCGCCCTGCGGCCTCAGATCCGCAGCTTCCATGTTCATGAGCACGTAGCGGGCAGCGTTCCAAAGTTTATTGCAAAAATTGCGATAGTTTTCGACCCTCGCCATGTCGAAACGCAAGTCCCGGCTCTGCGTCGCGAGCGAGGCGAACGCAAGGCGCAATGCATCGGTGCCGAACGCCGCGATGCCCTGCGGAAACTGTTTGCGCGTCGCTTTCTCGATGGCGGGCTTCATCTGCGGCTGCATCAATCCGCTGGTGCGCTTGGCGAGCAAGGCATCGAGCGAAATGCCGTCGACGATGTCGAGCGGATCGATGACATTGCCTTTGGACTTGGACATTTTCTGGCCGTCGTTGTCGCGTATCAATCCATGCACGTAGACCTCGCGGAACGGCACGTCGCCGGTGAATTTGAGGCCCATCATGATCATGCGGGCGACCCAGAAGAAAATGATATCGAAGCCCGTGACCAGCACCGAGGTCGGATAATAGGTTGCCAGATCGCGGTTGGGTTCGGGCCATCCTTGGGTCGAAAACGGCCACAGCGCCGACGAGAACCAGGTGTCGAGTACGTCGTCGTCTTGGCGGAGGGGGACGGCATCCTCGATATGGTAAGCCGCGCGCGCCTCGGCCTCGGAGCGCCCGACATACCAGCGCCCCTCGGCGTCGTACCAGGCGGGTATCCGGTGACCCCACCAGAGCTGGCGGCTGATGCACCAGTCCTTGATGTTGCGCATCCATTCGTAATAGACCGAGGACCAGTTCTCCGGCACGAAGCGAATGCGGCCTTGCTCGACGGCCGCTACCGCGGGAGCCGCCAGCGGCGCGATTTTGACGAACCATTGATCGGTCAGTAGCGGCTCGAGCACGGCCCCGCTGCGATCACCGCGCGGCACCGTCAACTTGTGCGCCTCGATGCGGTCGATCAATCCGGCTGCCTCGAGATCCGCGACCGCACGCGCACGCGCGACGTTGCGCTCGAGGCCGCGATAGGCGGCGGGAACGTTGTCGTTGAGCGTTGCCTTCGGCGTCATGATGTTGATCATCGCCAGGGAATGCCGCAGGCCGATTTCATAGTCGTTGAAATCGTGCGCAGGCGTGATCTTGACGCAGCCGCTGCCGAATGCCGGATCGACGTAGGTGTCGGCGATGATCGGAATCTCGCGCATCGTCAGCGGCAAACGCACCCGCCGTCCGATCAAATGCCGATAGCGTTCGTCGTCCGGATGTACCGCGACGGCCGTGTCGCCGAACAAGGTTTCCGGCCGTGTGGTTGCGACGACCAGATAGCCGCCGCCGGCGTCGCTCAGCGGGTAGCGCAGATGCCAGAGGCTGCCCTGTTCCTCCTCCGCGACCACTTCGAGATCCGACAGTGCCGTTCCCAGCACCGGATCCCAGTTGACGAGCCGCTTGCCGCGATAGACCAAGCCTTCTTTGTACAAGCGCACGAATACTTCGGTAACCGCCTGCGACAGGCCGGGATCCATCGTGAATCGATCGCGACGCCAGTCGACCGAGGCGCCCAGGCGGCGCAGTTGATTCGCTATCAAACCGCCGGACTGCGCCTTCCATTGCCAGACGCGCTCGATGAACGCGTCTCGGCCGAGCTGCGCGCGATTGGTGCCCTCGGCATTGAGCTGCCGTTCGACGACCATCTGCGTCGCGATGCCGGCATGATCGGTTCCCGGCTGCCACAGGGTGTCGTAGCCGCGCATGCGGTGGTAGCGAATCAGGGCGTCCATGATCGTGTCCTGAAACGCGTGCCCCATGTGCAGCGTACCGGTCACGTTCGGCGGGGGAATGACGATCGAATACGCCGGCCCTTGGCCGCTAGGCGCGAAATAGCCGCCCGCTTCCCAGCGCGCGTAGATGCGCGACTCGATGTCGGCGGGCGAAAACGCTTTATCCATGAGTCAAGACTGGGGTTGCCGGTCGGGTTCGGTCGGAACCTCGTGCGCGGGCTGCTCGAGCGCGAGCTCCGCTAGAATTCGATCGATGAGTTCGGGCAATTCCGCGCGCAAGCGGTCGAACACGTGTTCGAATAGCGTGGCCTCGATATCCTTGACCGCCTGATGCAACAGCGAGTCGGCCAGTTCGAGCGCATCGGAGACGATCGCGGCCGTCACATCCTTGGTGTTGATCGAGAAAGCCAAGATCTTCTCGCGCTCGATCGTGTCGGTGAGAACCGGAATGTCGCGGGGGTCGTGGGATTCGCCGTTCATGGGGTGATTCAAATATCGGTGGCCGCATCGAGTTGGTGTGTTTCGAGCGCCAACTGTAACTCACGATAGCACTTAAAGCGCTCTCGGCCGAGCCGCTTGCGCTCGGCATCGGCATCGATGATTTCCGCAATTCGGGCGAAGCGCTGCAGCTGCTTCGGCATCCGGTCGCTCAAGTTGACGAGCAAATCGGCGCCCGGTCCACCGTCCGGATCCGCGGTGAGGTACACCGGGGAGGCCGATGCCGCGGACCCGGCCTCGCGATATATCTCGTGCGGTACGAAGCCACGATCAGTGAACGTCCACAACAAACCGTCGAGGCTCACCGAATCGGCGTCCGTCTCGGTGAGAATCGCCACCCGCATGTTGCGCAGGTAGGCCTTTTCTGTCAGCCGGCATGCGAATGTCCAGCCCTGTTTCGGCGTTGCATCCTTGAGCACGTAAAAGTCGACGCGTTCCGTCATGTGGCCTGAGCGCGGCGCAGCAGGAAGTCCACGAGCAAGGGCACCGGGCGTCCGGTGCTGCTTTTTTGCGATCCGCTGAGCCATGCCGTGCCGGCGACGTCGAGATGGGCCCAGTTCAAGTCCTTCGCGAATTTCCACAGAAACGACGCCGCCGTGCAGGCGCCGCCTTCGCGGCCGCCGATGTTGGCCATATCGGCGAAATTGGTTTTTAGCTGTTCGGCGTACTCCTCGCCGCTCGGCAGCCGCCAGGCGCGATCGTCGGCGCGGACCCCCGCTGATTCGAGTTCGCCGGCGAGCGTTTCATTGTTGCTCATCAAGCCGCTGAAATGGTTGCCGAGCGCAATGATGCACGCGCCGGTCAAGGTCGCGACGTCGATGACCGCGGCGGGCTTGAATCGCCGGCTGTAGGTGATCGCATCGCAAAGGATCAGGCGGCCTTCGGCATCGGTATTGAGAATTTCCACGGTCTGGCCCGACATCGTCGTCACGATGTCGGCCGGCTTCGCGGCCGAGCCGCTCGGCATGTTTTCGCAGGAGGCGACGATCACGACGAGGTTGATCGGCAGCGCGAGCTCGGCGACGCTGCGCAGCGCGCCGAGCACGCTCGCCGCGCCGCTCATGTCGAATTTCATTTCGTCCATGGCGGGAGGGTCTTTGAGGGAAATGCCGCCGGAATCAAACGTGATGCCCTTGCCGACGAGACAAATCGGCGCGACATGGCTGTTCGCGCCACGATATTCGCAAACGATCAGGCGGGGCGGCTCGGCCGAGCCGCGGGTGACCGCGAGAAAGGCACCCATCTTCAGCGCCTTGATTTCGCGCTCACGCAGAACCCTGGCGCGGATGCGCGGCCACTCTTTCGCGAGCTTCAGCGCTTGATTGCCGATATAGCTCGGCGTACAGATGTTCGGCGGCAGGTTCGCCAGGTCGCGCGACAGACGCAGACCGCTGCCGATCGCCGTGCCGACTTTCAGACCTTGCTGGGCGAGTTTGGCGGCCTTTGCGTCGGGAACCGCGAGGCTCAGGTGGTTGAGGCGCGCAGGTTTCGGTTTGGCCCCGGTTTTCTGGTCCGGTATCTTGTAGCGCTGCATGAGGAACGTCTCGGCGACGATTCTGGCGCGATAATGCTGGTCCAGATCCGGCTGCCCCTCGAGCGCGAGATACACGACCGCGTCGGCGGCGCCGGTCTTGGCCGCCGCCTGCGCGGCCGCCTGTACGGCCTTGCGGTAGGGCTTGCGCCCGAAACTCGCGCGGGTTCCCAAACCGATCAGCAGCACTCGTGCCGCGCGCGCGCCCACGGGCCGCGTCAATAGCAGCGAGTCGCCGAGTTTCCCGGCGAAATCGCCGCCGGCGTGCAGTTTGCGGATCAAGCCGCCGGTTTGCGCATCGATCAGATGCGCCGCCGCCCCGAGATCCCCCTTTTCATATACACCGACGATGGCGCAAGCTGAGGCGCTCCGTGCCTTGGTATCGACGGTCGTCTTGAATTCCATGTCCGTTTCCTCTCGTTTGGCGCGCGGCTTCTTGAAGCTTATTTCACCAAATAGTTTACTCGATAATCGATAAGGCTCTAAGCTCGCCGCAATGAAATGGACTATCGAACGCTATGTCTTGCGCGAAGTCGTGCAGACCTGGGTGGGTGTAACGGGTGTGCTCGTGGCGATCTTGCTCGCCAACCAATTGTCCAGGGTCCTCGGCCAGGCCGCCGACAATCAATACGGCCGGCAAGTCGTTTTCGATCTGATCGCGCTCGGCGCGGTCATGAACCTGTCGGTGATCGTGCCGGTCAGTATGTTGCTTGCCGTGGTTCTGACGCTCGGAAGGCTGTATCACGACAGCGAGATGGCCGCACTGCAGGCTTGCGGATTCGGCCCGGCGCGATTGCTGCCGCCCTTGTTCCTGTTTGGCGCCGTGATTGCGATCGGCTTGGGTTGGCTCACTTTCTTTCAGGTACCCGCAGCCGATCATGAGGTGCAGTTATTGCGCCAGTCGGCGTTCAAGGAGGCGCAGTTCGGCCAGCTGGACGCCGGGCGTTTCCGTTCATTCAGCGGCGGAGACGCGGTGTTTTATGCCGAACGCGTCGACGAGGAGGGGGTGTTGCACAACGTATTCGTGCAGCGCGAATCGTCGGGGCGAATCGAGATCGCGCTCGCCGAGTCGGCCACTTATTCGAAGGGGGCCGCCGACGGCATGCACTTGGTCACGCTGTACAACGGTCGGCGCTACGAGGGCGTTCCCGGCCGCGGTGATTTTCGGGTCATCGAATTTCGCGAACACGGCATCCCGATCGTGACGCCGACGACCTTGCAGGACATTCGCCAACCGGACACCAAGCCGACGCGCGAGTTGCTGGGTTCACTCGCGCCATCCGACATCGCGCAGCTCGAGATTCGCGGCTCCGCGCCGATCATGTTGTTGCTGTTGACGCTGATCGCCGTGCCCTTGAGCCGGCTGCGGCCGCGTCAAGGCCGCTATGCGCGCTTGGGATGGGCTGTCCTCGCCTATTTTTTCTACTCGAATCTGCTGTCCGCAGCCAAAGTATGGGTGGAGAAGGGCATCCTGCCGCCGGCAATCGGCGTCTGGTGGGTGCACCTGATTGCGCTGGCCGTGGGCCTGTACCTGCTGCTGCGGGCGTCGCCACGCGCGTTCTGGCGCAGGAGTTCGGCGAGGCCGACATGAACATCCTCGATCGCTACCTCTACCGGACGGTCATCACCTATGCGCTCATGGCAATGGGCGTGCTGTTGACGCTGGGCGCGTTGTTCTTGTTCATCAGCGAGCAAGGCGACATCGGCGTCGGCAACTACAAGGTGGGCGACGCGTTTATCTATACGCTGCTCAATTTACCGCAGCAAGCCTTCGATATTCTCCCCATAGCCGCGATGATCGGAGCGCTCATGGGTTTGGGAAACATGGCGTCCGGCAGCGAATTGGTCGTGACCCGAGCCTCGGGCGTTTCGGTCTGGCGGGTCGCGTGGCCGGTGGCACTCGCGGGGCTCACGCTCGCGCTGGCGATGTACGGCCTCGGCGAGTATGCCGCGCCGCCCATGGCGCAGTTCGCCAAGCGCGAAAAGACCTCGGCCAAACTGGCGGACGTGAGTTTTGCCGGCAAAAGCGCCGCATGGGTCAAGGACGGCAATCTGATCCTGCGCGTACAAACCGCCGAGGTCGGCGAGGAATTCGGCAGCGTCGTGCTGTTCACGCTGAACGGCGCTTCGCGTCTACAATCGATACAAAGGGCCGACCGCATATCGATCGGCGATCCCGGTCAATGGCATATGCACAACGTGCTGACCTCGAAGTTCGATGCTGATCACGTTGCCGGCGACGCGGCCAAGGAGGTGACGATCCATACGACGATCAACTCCGCATTCCTGGGCTTGGCGGCAACCGATCCGGATTTGCTGACGCTGCGCGGACTCACCGCGTATATCGACCACTTGCGCCGCAATAATCTCGAAACGGCGTTCATCGAAATCGGCTACTGGTCGCGCATCGCGCGGATGTTCGCGGTCGTCGTCGTGACACTGCTGGCGCTGCCGTTCGTCTTCGGCCCGTTGCGCACGACCGGCGCAGGAACGCGAACGGTGGTCGGCATTCTCCTGGGGGTCGTGTTCTTCTTGATCACGCGCACCATCGAAAATGGCGGTCAGCTGTTCGGGTTGAATCCCGTGCTCGTGGGATGGCTGCCGACGGCGGTGATCGCTTTTTGCACGTTCGTCGCGATATCAAGGACTCGCTAAGTGCACGAGGCGCGTCTTGGACAGCCGATCGTGCAGCGCGAGACGCTGCGGATCCACATACAGCCACAATACGCCGAGCGCCGCCGGCGTCCAGGCCGCCACCGCGCAGACGAAACGCAGTAGCGCCACGCCCGTCTTGAGCCGCATGCCGCGCTCGTCGACGGCGTACAGATGCCAGGCGCGCATACCGAGGGTCTGGCCGCTGTGTGTCCAATTCAACACGAAGTATCCTGCGACGATGCAAACCAGACCGGCGCGATACAGATACGCCCAAGCGCCGGCATTTTCGGGCAGGATCGCGCGTCCGTGCGTCAATAATAAGCTTGCCGCCGTGAACGCCATGAGCAACGCGGATATCAGGAGACAGTCGTAGAGCAACGCGGCCGCGCGGCGCGCAAAGCCCGCGCTGATCCCGGCGCTCAACTCTGCGGCTTCGACAGCGGCGCCTTGGGCTTGGGTGCCGGCGCCGCGAATGGCGCGCTCTTCGGCGCCGGAGCCGGTTTCGGCAGGAGCAGCTGCTCGAGTGGCCTGAATATTGCGTCGTACCGGTAGCGCGGAATTGCGAAAGCGCGGCCCTTGGCCTTGGTATCGAGCGCGGCGTCTTTGGTGGAGGTCAACTCGAGCCATCGCTTGTCGCCGGCGGCCGCGCCGGTCAGCGTGATCGCATCGCCGTCGGATAACGAGAGTATGAGCGTCGACGGATTGCTGAAGTCGACCGTTTTGGCGTCGGCCACGTCCTCGGCGGCGAGATTCGCGAAGGCAGTCGCCGAAGGCCCCAGGGATTTCGGATCCACGGCCGTTCGACCGGCGGGTACGGTCTCGAGCGCAAAGGCATCGGCGGCAGGGGAGACCCGGTGCAGGGCGTAGGCTGGGCCGTCGGCGGAGTGGAGCGCGATGCCTTGAATCGTGGCTACCGGAATGTCGACGAGACGGGTATCGATCCAATAGCGCGGCTCGGTCTCGAAGGAAATTCCGGGTTCCGCGATATAGCTCGTCGCGCCCGCGGCGTAGCGCACGAAGTTGCCGTTGCCGACCGGTTTGCCGATGATCAGCGTGTCAGTGCCATGCGGCGCGGCGACCGAAATCTCGGATCCCGCCGCGCTCGGACTTGCCGGGTCCTCGACACCGATGATCGGATAACTGGCCGGATTCGAGGTCTTCTCTTCGGTCAAGCGCGCTTCGCTGAGAGCCAGCAGCAGTCTGCGCAGCTTGAGCGAATCCGCGGGGTAATTGTCGAGTTCCGCGACCGTCCATTGATCGGCCGAACGGCGCAGACTCACCGTCGGTTTGGCGGCGCCTTTGCGGATCGTCACGGCGCTGACGCCGTTGAGTTCCTCGCGCAGCTTAGGCAGCAGCAAGCCTCCCTGTGAATCGTGTGAGAGGTGACGTTGGCCGCTGAAGTACAGCGCGAGCGTGAGGCCGATGAGCGCCGCCGCCAGCAACATCAGAAATCGGCGCTGGCTCATGACGCGCTCGCCGCAGAACTCTTGCGGCGACGCCGCCACGCAAGGGCGAACACGCCCGCTGCGGCAACGAGGAGCGGCATCACGGCAATATTGAGCGCCTTGAGCCAGGATTCGAGCCTGTCGATATCCACATCGAGGCCGCGCTGCGTCTCCCGCAATTCCTTGCGGATTCTGGCTTTCTCGGCAGTGAAGCGCTTCAGTTCCTGTTCCTGCTCGGGCGACAGCAGCTGTGAGGATTGATCGTCGCGCTTGGTTTGCAGCTCAGTCAGTTTGGATTCGGTTTGTTTGAGCTGCGACTGCAGTTCCAGCGCCTTGCTGCGCAGGCTGTCGTCGGCCTGGCGCTTGAGCGCCTCGAGCCGCTCGAACGGCCGATTGAAACTGGCGCGGCCGCGAATGCTGATCAATGCGCTGCTGCCGCCGAGATTATCCAGGATGTTGCTGATGAGATCGCCGTTGTTTGCAAAGGCCTGCGCAATCCGCTGGCCGAACATCTCGTGCGTTTCCACCCACATGAAGTCGAGCAGCATGTCGGTGTCGGCAATGATCACGATATTTGCCGGCGAACTCGTTTTCGCGAGATGCGCGACCGGCGGTCCCTGCGCCGGCTTCGCCTCCGGCGGAGGACCGTCCGGAAACGCCGACGCCAGGTTCCCGGTCACACGGGCCGCCAGGGCGTAACGAACACCGGTCGGCTTGAAACCGTCGCGCAGCGTTGCGGGATCGGCGAGTCCGACGAAGCGCTGCGCGGGAATCGGCGCCGCGGATGTCGACGTCTGCAGCAGCGGTTCGAATGTCGTCGTGGCTCCCGCGCGAGGCGCAAGAAACCCGGCCGTGGCCATGTTGATCGATTCGAGTGAGCCGGTGACCACATCCTTGGCGTCGAGATCGTCGTGATGTAGTCCCAAGATGGCGATGTGGCGCAGCGGCGGGCCCTGCATGCTCGTGCGCACCTCGAGCCCCAGCACGAGATCGCCGATCACTTTGCCGGGGTCGTAATCGACCCCCCATGCGCCTAACAGCGGCTGCAGATCCGAGGCGTGACTGGCCATCGCCGCGGCCATCGGATTCGACGGATCCTGTCCGCTGGTATCGGCGCCCGAATAAGGGTCGAGCAGCAGCAATACGCGGCCGCCGCGCATGACGAATTGATCGATCGCGTAGAGAGTCTTTTGGGGCAGGTTTTTCGGATGCACCAACATCAGCACATCGACATCCTGATCGATATGCGCCGTATCCGGCGTCAGCGCACGCAGCGTGAAAAGCTCGTCGATTTCGGCGATGATCGGCCACGGCTCGCCCATCTGTCCGGTCATCGGATTGAACTGACCCTGCATGTCGAGCGAACTGATCAGTCCGATCACCGGTTTTTTCGGCGTGCCCAGTTCATGGATCAGTTTCGCGACGTCGTATTCGAGAAACGATTCGCGGTCCGCCTGGAAGTTCGGTATCACCGAGCGCCCATCGGTCGAGTTCGTCCCGGCAAGTCCGAAAAACAGCGGCTCACCCGCGGCCGGTTGCAACGACGACAAGCCGAATTCGCCGGCGCGGTCCTCCTCGTCCGAAAACGGCTGCGGATCGATGACGCGCAAACGGACCTTGCCGCCGGAGCGCGCCGCGGTCTCCTCGAGGAATTCGCGCACGCGCGTCGCATACGGCAGCAGCAGCGGCGCCTGCTTGGCGGCGACATCGCGCGAGAAATAGAAATACAGATTGACGGGTTCCTTGAGCTGCGCGAGCACCTCACTGGTTCCCCGGCTCAAGGTATAGAGCCGATTCTGCGTCAGGTCCAGCCGCATGCCGCGAAGCATGAGATTCGCCAGCATGACGAGCGCGAGAAACAAGACCGCGAGGGCAATGAGCCCGCCCACGCCGAAGCCGGTGCGTCTCCAAGATGCGCCGCGCATGCTCACTCCGCTTTCTTCATGTCGAGTACCAGCGCGGTCGCGGCCAGCCAGAAGCCGATCAGCGCGCCGAAATAAACCAGATCGCGCAAATCGATGACACCCTTGGAGATCGCATCGAAGTGCGTCAGAAAACTCAAGGATGCGATCGCATCGACGAGCGCCCCCGGTAGCACCCCGCGCACGAAATCGAGCACCAGCGGAAAGCCCGCGAGCAGAAACAGCAGTCCGACGAGCGCGGCCGTGACGAATGCAATGACTTGATTGCGCGTCGCGGCCGACAGGCAGGTGCCGATCGCCAGAAAGCCGCCCGCCATGAGCCAGCTGCCGAAGTACGCCGCGAGAATCGCGCCGTTGTCGGGCGAGCCGAGGTAGTTGACGGTGATCCAAATCGGGAATGTCAGCAACAGGGCGATGCCGGCGAAGCACCAGGCAGCCAGAAATTTAGCGACGACCGCCTGCCAAAGGGTGACTGGCAGCGTCATCAACAATTCGATGCTGCCGCTATTGCGTTCTTCCGCCCACAGGCGCATCGAAATCGCCGGAATCAGCACCAGGTAGATCCAGGGGTGCCAGCGAAAGAACGGCTGCAAGTCGGCCTGACCGCGCTCGAAGAAGCCGCCGACCTGGAAGGTGAACACGGACGCCAGCACCAGGAAAATCACGATGAACACATAGGCGAGCGGCGTCGCGAAATAGCTGCGCAATTCGCGCCGGAAGATGACGAGAACCGGATTCACGGATGCAGCTCGGCGGTGCGCTGCTGCGTCAGCGAGCGGAACACTTCATCGAGTCGGCCCGACTCTAAATGCAATTCGGGCACGCTCCAGCCGGCGTTTGCGACAAGTGCGCTGATCGCAGGCAGCAGGTTCTTGCCCGGCGCCGGGATCGCCGTCAAGCGCAGCTCGCGCGCATCCGATTCGACGTGTGCGACTTCGGGCAGCGCCGCGACGCTGGGAGTGGCGGCGGCCAGCTGTTCGGCCTTGTCGAAGCGCAGGCTCACGGCATTGTGATATCGCGAGCGCGATTCGAGTGCGGTAGGCGTGTCGTCTGCCACGATTCGTCCGTCGGCGATGATGATCGCGCGCGTGCACACTTCATGGACCTCTTCCAGGATGTGCGTCGAAACGATGACCAGTTTGTCCTTGCTGAGTTCGTTGATCAGGCGGCGGACCTCGTGTTTTTGATTCGGATCCAGACCGTCTGTCGGCTCATCCAAAATCAAGACCCGCGGATCGTGAATCAACGCCTGCGCCAAACCCACGCGGCGCCTGAAACCTTTAGAGAGCGTCTCGATGACTTGTTCGATGACGCCTGCGAGTCCCAGGCGCTCGATCACGATCGTGCGTCGCTCGCGCCGCAGCGGGCCGCTCAAACCGCGGATATCCGCGACAAAATCCAAAAATTCTCCGACCGTCATTTCACCGTAACTCGGAGCGCCTTCGGGCAAATAGCCCATGCAGATCTTGGCCGCCACGGAGTCTCGCTCGATGTCATGACCACAAACCGATACCTGCCCGGCAGATGGCGCGACAAAGCCTGCGATCATGCGCATGGTCGTGGACTTGCCGGCCCCATTGGCGCCCAAAAAACCGAGAACTTCGCCGGGTGCAACCGTGAAGCTGACATCATCCACGGCCAATTTCGCGCCGTAACGCTTGCTCAAGTGGGTAATCGTAATCATCGGCGCCTTGGAGCGGTCTTATGCTCGGAAGTTCCTCGAAAGAATCAGCTATTCCTAGAAAGAATCAGCTGTTCCCGTTTTTTTTGTCGAGAGCGGCTTTATTTTCTCTGAGTATACGCCGCACTTCGGGAAGCGGTGGTCGGTCCGCCATGCGAGCAATGAGTTCCGGCAGTTCGTACCACTTGCGTCCCCATTGCACCAAGCGTACCGCGTCGGCAAGAACTTTATCGCGCGCCTCATCCGCCTGCGCCGAGGCCTTTGCCCGAGCGGCCGCAGCCTTTGCCGCCGCCTGCGCATCAGCCTGGGCTTGCGCTTCCGCCGCTGCTTGTGCTTCCGCCTGGGCTTGCGCATCCGCCGCTGCTTGTGCTTCTGCTTGGGCTTGCGCTTCCGCAAGTGCGCGTTTTTCTGCGCGCGCGGCCGCCGCCGCTTGTGCCGCTGCGCGAGCTTGCGCTTCGGCGCGAGCTTGCGCTTCGGCGCGAGCCTGGGCTTCGGCGCGAGCCTGGGCTTCGACGCGAGCCTGCGCTTCGGCGCGAGCCTGCGCTTCGGCCCTTGCCTTAGCCTCGGCTTGCGCCGCTAACGCTGCCATCTCGGCGGCGCGCGCTTCGGCTTCGGCGCGAGCCTGGGCCTCGGCGCGAGCCTGGGCTTCGGCGCGAGCCTGCGCTTCGGCGCGAGCCTGAGCTTCGGCGCGAGCCTGGGCTTCGGCGCGAGCCTGGGCTTCGGCGCGAGCCTGCACCTCGGCCCTTGCCTTAGCCTCGGCTTGCGCCGCTAACGCAGCCATTTCGGCGGCGCGCGCTTCAGCTTCGGCGCGAGCCTGAGCTTCGGCGCGTGCCTGCGCCTCTGCCTGCACCAGCGCTTCGGCCTGCGCCGCCGCCGCGGCTTGCGCGGCCGCGCGAGCCTTTGCCTCCGCCTGCAGCTGCGCTTCGGCTTGCGCTGCCGCCGCGGCTTGCGCTGCTGCGCGCGCTTTTGCTTCTGCCTGTGCCTGCGCTTCCGCCTGTGCGGTTGCCGCTGTCTGCGCGTTTGCGGCCGCCTGCGCCGCAGCCGCTGCCTGTGCCGCGACTTGTGCCGCCGCTTGCGCCACTTGCTGTGCTTCCGCCTGTGCTTGCGCTTCCGCCTGTGCCGCCGCCGCGGCCTGTGCCGCCGCCGCTGCCAGGGCCTCGGCTTGAGCTTGCGCCTGTGCTTCTGCGCGTGCTGCGGCCGCCGCTTGTGTTGCCGCGGCGGCCTGTGCCTCTGCCGCGGCCTGTGCCGCAGCCGATGCCTGCGCCGCCGCCTTTGCCGCGAGCTGTGCCGCTGCCTGTGCCTCTGCCTGGGCCTGCGCTTCGGCCTGCGCCGCGGTTGCGGCTTGTGCCGCCGCCGCCGCCAGCGCCTCGGCCTGAGCCTGTGCATGTGCGCGCGCTGCCGCCGCCGCGACGGCCTCGGCCTGTGCCTGTGCATCTGCTTGCGCCGCCGCCGCCGCGACGGCCTCGGCTTGTGCCTGGGCGCGCGTCTGCGCGTCGGCCTCTGCGCGTGCCGCTGCCGCGGTTTGCGCGGCCGACGCCGCCAATGCCGCCGCCTTTGCCTGCGCCTCTGCCTGTATTTGCGCTTGTGCGCGTGCCGCCACCGCCGCTTGCGCCGCCTCGGCCGCCAGCGCTTGCGCCTGTGCTTCTTCGCGTGCCGCGGCGGCTACTTGCGCCGCGGCCGCTGCCTGCGCCGCACTTGCCTGCGCCGCACTTGCCTGCGCCGCACCGGCTTGCGCCGCAGTCGTGGCGGCCGACGCTACTGCGCGCTCGGTGCCGGTCGTCGGTGCTTTGAACGCGGATTTCGCGTTCAACTTGGCGGCAGCACGGTTAGGCAGCTTCAGCGCGGGCCTTGCATGCGCCCGGCGTTCCGTGCGAGCCACGTGCGCCGTACCGGCGGGCGGCGGAGTGCGCGGCTTAGCGGCGAGGAATTTCGGCATTTCGCGCGTGGCGGTCGCCGTGGCACTGCCCGGCACCTGGGCAACGTTCGTCGTCGAACTCATGCTCGACATATCGGGCGGCGCCAGCGCCACCGGCTGCTCGCGCTCCTTTTCCGCGGCGGGGATGAAGCGCTCGATGTGCTCTCCGCCGACCAGATTGGCGAGAAATGCCATCATCTCCAGGGCTTCCGAAAACCGGACATCGCCCATTTTCACGCGCTCCTCGATTTGCGCTTTGAGCGCGAGGGCACGCTGCTTGGCGAGGCTGATGACCCAGCGATTGGGCCGCTGATGGGGCGGCCATGGTTGAATTTTCGCGTAGCTCTCGTCATCCAGGGAGGCATATCTCAAATGCAGCTCCAAGCTACTCAACCATTTTTCCACGAGGTCCAACAGTCGTTGATCGGCGGGTGTTGCCATAATTTAAGAGCTCCGGCTAGCACCCTAAACGATGCGCCGCCCAATGGCTAGAGCGGCATAGCGGCGTTGTGAAGCATGACGCGCCCCACGTCACGGGCGGTCGCGATAGACTGCGCGCCATGTGTGGAATCGCCGGCATTATCGGGCCTCAGGCAAACCTCGACACCCTCAGGCAGATGTCGGTGCGATTGCAGCATCGGGGCCCGGATGGGGAGGGCGCCTGGAGCGCGCGGGACGTGGTGCTCGCCCATCGGCGACTCTCGATTCTGGATCTGTCCGAAGCGGCCCACCAGCCGATGGTGCTTGGCAGCCAAGTGCTGACCTACAACGGCGAGCTTTATAATCATGAGGCGCTGCGCGCGGGCTTGCCCGGTCCGTGGCACTCGACCGGCGATACCGAGGTGCTGCTGCACCTGTTGAGCCGCGACGGCAGCGCATGTCTGTCGAAGCTCGTCGGCATGTTCGCATTCGCAATCTGGGACGCGCAGCACCGGCGTCTGTTGCTTGCACGGGATCGCCTGGGCATCAAACCGCTTTATTATCGTCTGCTGCCGCAAGGAATCGCGTTCGCCTCGGAGCTGAAGGCGCTCATGGAAATCGGGGTTCCGGCGGTCGACCGCAGCGCGGTCCGCGATTTCCTGTTCCACGGCTACGTTCCGGCTCCGAAGACGATCTACGAGGGTATCGCAAAATTGCCGGCCGGCCATACGCTAACTTGGGAAGACGGCCGCGCGCGCATCGAGCGCTTTTGGGATCCGTCAACTGAAATTTGCGTACGATCGCCGCAGGCGAGCGTGGAGTTGTTGGACGGCCTGCTCGGTGAGGTCTTGCCCGCCCAAACCCTCTCGGATGTGCCGGTCGGCGTGTTCCTGAGCGGCGGCATCGATTCGGCGCTGACCGCTTATTATTTGGACCATCCACGAACCTATACGCTGGGGTTCGAGCGGGGTGCGCGCTCCGAGGCCGACGCCGCTCGCCGGGTCGCGATGCACCTCGATACGCAGCATACCGAGATGACGGCGCTGGCCGCCGACTATGGCGCGGCGTTGGATGCGATGCCGAGGCTCTTCGATGAGCCGTTCGGGGATAGCGCCGCCTGGTCGAATTATCTGATCGCGCAGTTCGCGCGCCGCGAGGTCAAGGTCGCGTTGAGCGGCGAGGGCGGCGATGAGATTTTTTGCGGTTATCCGCGCTATTGGTCGAATGTCGGCGCGCGCTCGAATTTCCTCAACAGAGCGCTTGCCGGATTGCTGCCGCCTCTGTCGCGCTTGGGATCCTCGATGCAACGCCGCGCCTATGTCGGTCTGCCCGCCTACGCCGCGGCGCTCGGCGGGCTCACGGCCATACAGATCGATTCGCTGTTGTGCACGGATTGGCGCGAGGCCGATTATGATTACCTGTGGTTCTATCGGAAATTCTGGCGCGCGGATTTGCAGCCGCTCGCGCAGCTGCGCTGGCTCGATCTGAACACGGATCTGGCCGAGGGCCTGCTGGCGAAGGTCGATCGAACCAGTATGGCGCATTCTCTCGAAGTGCGGCCGCCGCTGCTCGATCATCGCCTGGTGGAGTTCATGCTCACCGTGGATCCGGCGCTGCTGGTCGATGCGACCCGGCGTCGCGGCAAGCTGCTGGTGCGCGAATTGATGGAACCGCGTTTGCCGGCGGGACATCTCGAGCGCCCGAAGTCCGGGTTCGGCCTGCCGGTGCGATCCTGGCTCAAGCGCAACCCGCGCTTGCTCGAGGATGCAGTCCGCCGCTTGCGCGAGCGCGGCGTCTTGCGGCGTGCGGTGAGCAGCGAATTTCGGCGCGCCTGGTATCTATTGGTGTTGGATCGCTGGTTCACCGCGTTCGGTTGATGATGCCCCGCTCGCCGCAAGCGCCGCGACTCTTAGTCATACCGGTTTCGGGCGCTTACGGCATGGGCGAGTATGCGAGGTCGCTCGCGATCGCCCGCGCGGTCAGCGCGCGTTGGCCCGCGGCGAGCGTGCACTTCGCCTTGAGCCGCGACGCGCCGTATGCCGCCGATGCGCCGTTCGAGACGACGTTGATGCCCTCGTCGCCGACGTTTCATTCACCCGCAGTCATCGAACTGATCGAGCGATTTCGCCCGACGATCGTGCTCTTCGATAATGCGGGGCGCACCGCCCAGCTGCGCGCCGCCAAGCGGCTCGGCGCCAAGGTCGTCTACATCAGCGCACGAAGACGCCAGCGCAATAAGGCGTTCCGATTGGTTTGGATGAATCTGATCGATGAGCACTGGATCGCCTACCCCGAATTCATCGCCGGATCATTGGGACCAGTGGAACGGCTGAAGTTGCGGCTCGTGGGGCGGCCGACCGTGCGATATCTGGATGTGGTGTTGCCGCCGACCGATCTTGCGCGGCAGCGCGCGCTGCTGTCGCAGCTGGGACTCCACACGGGAAGCTTCGTGCTCATCGTGCCGGGAGGAGGCACCGGCCATCCGGGTGCGACCGATGCGGTCGCGCGTTTTCACGCGGCTGCGGTCGCGTTGGCCGCGAGCGGCGAACCCACGGCATTCATCGGTCCTGGCGTTGCCGGCGGCGCAAGCACCGACCCGCAGTTGCGCGTCCTGCGATCGCTGGTACAAGCGGATCTTGCCGAGCTCATGCGCGCCGCTCGGTTGATCGTCGCCAACGGCGGATCGACCTTGCTCCAGGGGATTGCTTGCGGGACCGCGACGCTCGCGATACCGATCGCCGGGGATCAGACCGAGCGCATTCGCCGCGCGGTCGCCGCCGGCGTCTGTATGCAGGCGCTGCTCGACGCGGGCGATATCGTGCGCCGTGCGCGGGATTTGCTGCAGGACGAGCCGGCACGCGCCGCGCTCGCTGCCCGCGCCGCCGGGCTCGGGCTCGCGGACGGTATCGCGATGGCGGTCGACGCGTTGGAGCGCTTACAAGCGGATCAATCGCACGACGACGAGGTGCGCGCCCGTGCCTAACGCCTTGCTGCTCGGCTATGGTTTGAATCAGCCATCGTTTCGGCACCGCATGCAGACCCTAGTCGGCGCCTTGGAGGGCGCCGGTTGGCAGGTGCGCTGCGAGCAATTTCCGGGCGGCCGATATGGCCTGCGCACCTGGGAGCGGCGCGAGTTGCTGCGCTGGGCGGACGTGGCGGTATTGCACCAGATAAAGTTGAGCGCGCTCGAGGCGCGCTTGTTTGCCGCGCTTTGCCGGCATCGCGTGTTCGACGTGGACGACGCGATTTACGTCCGCAAACCGCGCCGTCTCGGCGAACCCGCGGACGATTCGATTTGGCGCCGCAGGAAGTTTGCAGCGACCTGCCGCTGGGTCGATGTCGTCGCCGCCGGCAACGACGTGTTGGCGGGCGTCGCGCGGGGCTACGCACGCAAAGTGACCATCATGCCGACGTCGATCGACGCGTCCTCCTATCGAGCGGGCACGGCGGGTTCCGAAGTGCCGACGACGATCGTTTGGATCGGCAGTCCGGAGAATCTCGTCTATCTGGAGATGATTCGTCCGGCGTTGGCGCGCCTGAGCCAGCGGCTGCCAAAGTTGCGGCTCCGTGTCATTTGCTCGTCTTTCCCGGATTGGCCGGAGGTTGCGATCGAACGGGTCGTCTGGAGCAGCGCGACCGAGGTCGATGCGCTCGCGAGCGCTCACATCGGCATCATGCCATTGACCGACGATGCTTGGACCCGCGGCAAATGCGCGTTCAAATTATTGCAATACATGGCCGCAAAGCTGCCTTGCGTCGCCTCGCCGGTCGGCGCGAACGCGGAAGCCGTCATCGACGGCATGACCGGTTTCCATGCGCACGACATCGACGAATGGGAGAGCCGGCTGGGGGCGCTCGTCGAATCGCCGCAGTTGCGCGCGCAGTTCGGCGCCGCGGGCTTCGCGCATGTGCAGGATCGTTACGCCATGAGCGAATACCGGTCTCGCTATCTGGAGCTGTTGGGGCGACTCGCCGCCGCGTGACGCCGCTCGCGGCAACCCGAGGCCGGGCGGATTGGCTGCAGCCCGCCGGTCAATTCGGTATCCTGCAGGGCATGCCGGCCGCGTTCATTTACCAAATCTTGACTCCGTTGGTGTCGCCGCGAGATTTGGATCCTGGCTTCCTCGTGCTGGACAATTCGCGGAACGCGAGGCCGGATTGGTTCGAGTACTGGCCAATTCGCAATTTCCTGCTCGAAAAATCATTGGACGAAGAGGCGTTTTACGGATTCCTGTCGCCCAAATTCAAGCAAAAGACCAACCTCGGTGCCGCGGCGGTTCACGCGATCGCGCGCGAAGCGGATGCGGCGATCGACGTGATTTTGTTGAGCCCGAGCATCCACAACAGCTCCTATCATCTCAACGTATTCGCACACGGGGACTCCGAACATCCGGGACTGCTCGAGATCTCCAAGCGATTCTTCGAGCGCATCGGACGCAGCACTAATCTCGACGAAGTCGTGAATGATTCGCGCAACACGGTCACTTCGAATTATTTCGTCGCGAAACCGCGCTTTTGGCGCGAATGGTTCGCGATCGCGGAGGCCTTGTTTGCGATCGCTGAGGCGCCGGAGGACCCTCTTGGCGCGGAGCTGCGCGGACCGACCGCCTATCGCGGCTCCGTTGACGTGCAGATGAAGGTATTCATCGTGGAGCGAATCGCAAGCTGGCTGCTGGCCGTCGACCGCGGCTTTCGGACGCGGGTGCCCGATCCGTTTGCTGCGCGCACGCGGATTTACAAACTGCCGGTCGCAATCGTCTGCGACGCACTCAAATTGGCCTACGCCACGCAGGGTCGCGCGCAGTACAAAGAGATTTTTCTGATGGTGAGCGGACTGCGCACCGGGTTGAATGCGCGGATACGCATCGGATCGCTGCTGAGATCGCGCCGGGTTCGGCCGTTTTTGGACGCGCTCGCGGCCTATTGGAACCGGGCGGGGCGCTGAAGCAATCGCCCCCGCCCGCGGTCAGTCGGGCCGCGCGCAATCGTCATCGGGCTTCTCGCAATAGTCGCGCCAAACCTGTCGATACGCCGCCTCGAGATTGCGCGCGAAGCGTCTCGCGTCCATCAGCGGCGAGTCCGCGAGCCGCCCCCGCAGATCTGCGCGCAGCGCCGCGAGACGCGGCAGATCTTGGGCCAGCGCCAGCGCTGCAGCCGTGAATCCCGCGTCCGTATCGGCCGCGAGGTCGAGCAGATCGACTTGAAATAACTGGCTGAGGCCTCCGCGCCCGACGCAGGTCTCACCTACACGGCTGACGACAGGCACGCCCATCCACAGGGAATCGAGACTCGTCGTATGGCCGTTATAGGGCAGGGTATCGAGCCCGATATCGATCTCCTGATACGTGCGTAGATACTCGGCGCGGGGTCGATAGGGGACGAAGCTCACGCGTGGCGCGCCGATGCCTTGCGCGGCGAGTCGCTGCAGTAGCCGCTCGCGCTGCCGCCCGCCTCGGGCCATCAATAGAAGTCGCGCGCGGGGAAGTTCGCTCATTACGCCGCTCCAGAGCCGCAGCGCCGTATCGGACAACTTGCACGGATTGTTCAGACAGCCGAAGGTCACAAAGCCACGCGCTTGCGCGGGCAATGCGCCGACCTGTGGTTCGCCGCTGAGCGGGTCGTAACACCAAAACGAATCCGGCAGCCGTAGTGTGCGCTCGCGGTAGTGCGCATCGAAGCCCTCCGGATCGAGACGCGGGTCCGAGAATCGGTAATCCATGGCGTCGAGCCCCGTGGTTCCGGGATACGCAAGCCACGCGACCTGGATCGGCGCGGGTTTGCGCGCGAACAGCAACGGCCTGCCGTTCGCCATGTGCATCGTCAAGTCGACGAGGATATCGATGCCGTCGGCGTGAATGGTCTCGGCGAGCGTGGCATCGTCCTGCGTCCGAACCTCGCGCCAGATGCCTGCGAGCGCTGCGATTCGGCGCGTCGTGTCGTCGGCACGCTCGACGCTGGAATAACAGAAGATATCGAATTCCCCGGGGTCATGATGTGCGAACAGCGGAATCGTAAAGAGACTTTGGCAGTGGTCGCGAAAATCCGCCGAGACATAGCCGATGCGCAGGCGCCGGTCGGGAATGCGCCGATTCGTGTGGCGGCGTATCGAGGATGCGAGCGGCGCGGCAAAGCGATCGTTCCAGCGGCGCGCCTCGGCGAGGATCGGTGCCGCTTGTGCGCTCTGGAACGAAAGCGCATAGACCAGATTGCTGTGCGTCGCCGCGCCCCCAGGATCGAGATCCAGCGACCGGCGGAAGCAATCGATCGCCTCATCCAACTCGCCCGCATCCTTGAGGACACTGCCGAGATTGTCGTAGAGCGCGGCGTGGCGCGGATTCTGCCGCAGCCCGCGCCTGAATAGTGCCTCGGATTCATCGAGGCGGCCAAGCGTGCGCAGCAGACACCCGAGGTTGTTGAGCGCGACGATGGAGTCCGGCTGCGCTCGTATCGCCGCCTCGTAAGCCGCTTCCGCCGGCGAAAACTCGCCGAGTTCCTTGTAAACATTCCCCAGATTATTATAGGCCTCCGCATAGGCTGCGCGCAGCTCGGTCGCGCGGCGGTATTGGTCGGCCGATTCCGCCGGCCTGCCGAGACCATGCAGCGCAACGCCCAAATTGAAGGCGGCCTCGGCATACTCGGGTTCCCGCTCGAGCGTGCGACGCAGAATCGCCTCGGCCGCGGCGAAGTCGCGTCGTCGGCATAGCGCGATGCCGAGATTCAGGCCGTACGAGGACACCAGTGGCTGCAACTCAACGGCGCTGCGCTGGTATTCGACGGCGGCATCGATTTGCCCGAGGTGCAGCAGAACGACGCCGAGGTTCGACATCGCGCGCGCATCCTCAGGGTTGAGCATCAGCGACTGTCGATAAGCGCTTGCGGCCTGCTCGAGACGGTCGCAGCGATGCAGGGCGACGCCGAGTGCGAAATGGCCATCCGCCGAGCGCGGGTCGAGTTGCACGACGCGCCCGTAGGCTGCTGCTGCGCCATCCCAGCGCTGCAGCGCTTGCAGCACCTGCCCGAGGCCGAAATGATGGCGCGGCTCGGCGGGATCGGCGCGCAGGGCTTGCTCGATCAGGAGCAGGGCCGCCTCGGGTCGACCGTCCTGCAATTCCAACAAGCCGCTGCGAAACAATGCGGCGACATGCCCGGGCGATTCCGTCAGCACTTGGGCATACAGGCGCCGAGCCGAATCGAGGTCGCCGGCGCGATGCCGGTCGGTTGCCTGTTGCAACACTTGCTCGCTCGTCATTGCTCAATCCTGCGCGCAGCTGGGGTGCGCCGCGAGCTCGCCGAGAGCGGCGATCAGGGGGCGCAGATGCGACCGGAAGGGACGAGCGCGCTGCAAGCTCGATCGGTAAATGGGTTGGCGAACCTGCGCGAAGCTCGATGTGCTCACGGTCCTGCGGCTCTCGAAGAATCGCAGACAGTCGTCGTTCCAGGCGAGCCCGAGAAAATCGAGCAGACGGCGCGTTTCGGCCTGCGGCTCCGATACCAGCGTTTCGTAGTCGATTTCCATGAATGCCTGCTGCGGCAATACCGATCGCCAATGCGCCATCAGTGCATGATAGTCGCGGTAATAGCGACCGAGTTCGTCCAATTGGTAGACAAACCCCAACGAGCCGAAAAATAGCTTGGTATAGGCGGAGAAGCAGGTTTCCAGCGGATCGCGCCGGCAATGAATGATGCGTGCACGCGGAAATACGCGGTGGATGGTCCCGAGATGCATAAAGTTCGCGAGGTCCTTGTCGATCACGCGTTGCGCTCGCGGAGAGGCGCGCCGCAGTCGCGCGAGCGCGGCATCCGCGAGGTGATTCTCCTCTTCAACGGCCGCGGCGTCAGCCGTTCGCGGCAGACCTGTCTCGAACAGCGCGCGTAATTGCAAGAGTTCGCCGCCCCCGTGGATTTCGGGATGCGAAGCAAGTATTTGCTCTACGAGCGTCGAGCCGGACCGCGGCATGCCGACGATGAATACGGGCAATTCCGAGAGCCGCGATGCCGTCGCGGGACCCGCTGTTTCCAAAGCGACGGGCTGCGCCGCGATCGCGGCCATCTGCAGCGATGCCGCGGCCGGGTCGTAATCGATGCTCGCGCGTTGCAGGCGATTGCCCTCGTGCCAATGCAAAAACGCGCTGTCGATGTTCCCGGCGTCGAAGTGCGCCTTGCCGAGCGCGAAATGCAGCAGTAGCTGGTCACGGCAGGGCACATGCGCGCGCAGCAGCGCCTCCATCGCTTCGATATCCGGATCCTGCGCTCGGTGCGATTTGCCATTCGCGCGGTTGTACCAGGCATCGGCGAGTGCCGGCGCCTGTTGCAACGCGAGTCCGAAGACGGCGTCGGCTTCCGCGGTGCGGCCGAGCTCGCCGAGCAGCACGGCCTTGTCCGAAAGCGCCTGCGCCGCCGCCTCCGGCGTAGCGGATTGTGCGGCCGCGCGATCGAAGACCTCGAGTGCGAGTGCCTCTTGTCCGCAAAGATGCAAGGCGAGGCCGTAGGCGCGCAGTAGCTCTGCGGACTCGATGCCTCGGTCCAGCGCGTTGCGGCACAGTGCAACGGCGGCCTCGCTTTGATCGAGGTGGCGCAGCAGATGTGCCTTCAGCGTCACGAGCCTGGGGTCATGCGCCCAGCGCGCCTCGATGTCGGCGAGGTGTGCGAGCGCCGCGTGATGGCGGCCGCGCTGCAATTCGATATCGGCGATTCGCAAGTACGGTTCGAGCGTCTCGGGCTCGGCACGCATCGCCGATTGCGCCTGGCTCAGGGCCTCTTCGTAACGTCCGAGTTCTTGGAGCAGGGCGGCGTAATTACCGTGGAGCTCGGCATTGCCCGGATGCTCGCGCAGCAGTCGCTCGAATTCGGCGATGCCTTCATCCGCTTCGCCGAGCCGCGCACGCACCAATGCGAGATTGGCGCGCCCTTGCCAGAACGTGGCATCCAAGAGCACTGCTTGCTCGAAGCAGCGGCGACTTTCCACGAATTCGCGCGCCTCCAGCAGCAGATTTCCCATGCAGAACCAACCCAGAACCGAGGTCTCGTCCAATGCCACCGCGCGCCGCGTGGCCGCCATGGCGGCGCGGCGGTCGATATTCTTGCAATACAATTCGGCGTAGCTCAGCAAGTACAGCGCCGTGGCATCGGGCGACTCGGCGGCTCGGCGCAGCAAATTCCGCGCGTCCGCATGCTTGCCCTCGTGATGCGCGATCAGGCCGAGCAGGTGCATGGCGCCCGCGTGCTCCGGCGCATGCTCTAGCAGATCGAGGCACATGCGGCGCGCCGCATCGGCGCGGCCTGCCGAAAAATCGAGAATCGCTTGGCGCAGCGTTGTCGTTTTCACCTGCGCAATATAGCGCGCCTGAACCGTCAATGGATCGGCCGGGCACGGCGCGCTGCCCGTAGGCCCGCGGCGGTCCCAAGAGATTACTTCCACGATTCCTTGGGGGATATTCGCCGCACATGTGATGCAGCACACACTCCGCAATCTGTTGCCGCCTTCGTCTCGGCCGATATATCGCAGCACAGCAGGAATCCAACGCCTTCCGCCGGTCCTGCTCGGAGGTTATTGCCATCATGTTGCTTGGCCGGCTTAGTGTTTCCGCTCGATTCCTGCTCGTGCTGACGATCGGATTGCTTTTCCAAGCCGGCATTTCCATCGGATCGCTAATCTATCTAAAGCAGTCTCTGGTCCAGGACCGGGTCAGCGAAGTCAAACATCTGCTGGAATCGGCTTACAGCACGGTCGTTTTTTACCATGACCGGGCAAGCCGTGGACTCATGAGCGATGCGGCGGCACGTATCGCGGCCGCCGATGCGGTGCGCGCCATGCATTACGACGGCACCAACTACTTTTTCATCTGGGATCTCAACGGCACGGGCGTCGCGCACGGCGCGCAAGCCGCACTGGAAGGCAAGAACTTCCTGCACTCGCCGGACGCCGATAAAAACCCGGTCGTCGCGTACATGGTTCGCCGGCTCATCGAGGTCGCCAAGAGCGACAAGAAAGAGGGCGTCACCACCTATCGGATTCCCAAGAGCGGCCAGCAGCTGCCGTTGGAAAAGATAGCTTATTCGCGGCTGTTCGAGCCTTGGGGTTGGTCGATAGGTACGGGCGCGTACGTCGATGACATCGACGATACGTTTCGCGCTCGCGTATTTTCCGTGTTGTGGTGGTTCGTCGGTTTGATCGTGTTGGCCGGCGCGATCACCTATGTGATCGGTGCGGACCTGACCCGCGCGCTGCACCGCCTGGCGACCAGAACCACCAGTATCGCGAAGGGTGAATTGGATGGCGAAGTACCCGACGTGGAGCGGACCGACGAGGTCGGCATCATGGCGCGGTCTTTGATGGTGTTGCGTGACACCAGTCGCGAAGCCGCGGAGCTGCGGCTCGACCAATTGACCGGGCTGCCGACCCGCAAGCTGCTCATGGATCGGCTCAAGCAGGTCAAGGGCCGCAGCGCGCGCAGCGGCAGCTACGCCGGACTCATGCTCGTCGACCTGGACAATTTCAAGGCGCTCAACGACACCCATGGCCACGATGTCGGCGATGCGATGTTGCGCGAGATTGCGCAGCGCCTGACCGCGAGCGTGCGGGAAGGCGATACCGTGGCGAGACTCGGCGGTGACGAATTCGTCTTGGTGGTCGTGGATATCGGCAACAGCGAAAAGGACGCCAGCGCGGCGCTCGAAGTCGTCGGCACGAAAATCCTGAGCGTGCTGACGCAACCGTACCATTTGGGCGGCATGACCCACACGAGCACCGCGAGTATCGGCATGACGCTGTTCAAGGGCGACACGGCGTCGGCCGAAGATTTGATGAAGCAAGCGGACCTGGCGATGTACAAGTCCAAGGATTCCGGCCGCAACGTCTGTCGGTTCTTCGACGCACAAATGGAAGAAAAAGTGCGGGCACGCGCGACCCTGGAGAAGGAATTGCGCGAAGCGATACTCGGAGGCGAGTTTCAACTGCATTATCAACCGCACATCGGGCCCGATGGAGAACTCGCGGGGGCCGAGGCCCTGGTGCGCTGGAAGCATCCGCGCAGAGGTTTGGTGCCACCGAACGATTTCATCTCGGTGGCCGAAGAAACCGGCTTGATCGTGCCCCTGGGTCATTGGGTTCTGGAGACGGCGTGCCGACAGTTGGCGGTGTGGGCGACGCGCCCGCAGACCGCAAACATAAGACTCGCCGTCAATGTCAGCGCGCGCGAGTTTCAGCAGCCCGACTTCGTCGAAACTGTCGTCTCGATCTTGCAGGAGACTGGCGTCAATCCTAATCGCCTGACCTTGGAGTTGACCGAAAGTCTGTTGGTGCACAATGTCGAGGACGTCATCGAAAAGATGTCCGAGCTAAAACTGGAGGGCGTGAGTTTCGCTCTCGATGATTTCGGCATCGGCTATTCGTCGCTCTACTTCTTGAAGCGCCTGCCGCTCGATCAGCTGAAGATCGACCGGTCGTTCGTCCGCCACGTGCTCACCGACCCCAACGATGCCGCAATTGCCAACATGATCGTGGCCCTGGGGCAGACCCTCGGTTTGGAGGTCATTGCGGAAGGCGTGGAGACTGCGGCGCAGCGCGATTTTCTCGCGACTTCAGGCTGTCACTTCTACCAGGGCTATTTTTTCAGCCGACCACTGCCGCTGGACCGGTTCGAGCAGTTCGCATGCGATCACGATTTGGCGAAACGCCTACCCGCGGCCGCTGTCCCGCTTCTTTGAACTTCCGTCAAAATCTCCGGGACCGGTGCGCTCAATAGACCTGCTCGCCCGCGAGCCAGGTCTGCATGACCTTGATTTTCCAGATGTCCCGCGGCGCGATCGTGAACAGATCGCGATCGATGATGATGAAGTCGGCCCATTTTCCCGGCTCGAGCGAACCCGTCATCGACTCGTGATGTTGCGCGTAGGCGGCGTCGAGCGTGAACGCGCGAAACGCCTCCAATAGCGTCATGGCTTGCTCGGCATGCCACCCTCCCGCGGGCCGGTCGGCGTGATCCATGCGCGTCACCGCCGCATGCAGGCCGTAGAACGGATTGTCGGACTCGACCGGGAAGTCGGAACCGCCCGCGATTCGCGTGCCTTGATCGAGAAAGGTGCGCCATGCATAGGCGCCCGCGATGCGCTCCTTGCCGATACGGTCTTGCGCCATGTTCATGTCGCTCGTCGCGTGGGTCGGCTGCATGGACGCAATCAAATCCAATTGCTTGAAACGTGGAATATCGGACAAGGCCACCACCTGCGCATGTTCGATTCGATTGCGCAGCTGACGGCCGCCGACGGCCTCATAGGCGGCGGCGAATGCGTCGAGCACCTGGTGATTGGCGGCATCTCCGATCGCGTGCACATTGACTTGGTAGCCTGCGGCCAATGCGGTCTCGATGCTCGACTGCATTTGCGCATTCGACATGAATAGCAGCCCGTGCTGATCCGGCTTGTCCGAGTAAGCTTGCAATAGCGCCGCGCCGCGGCTGCCGAGCGCGCCGTCGGCAAACAACTTGACCGAGCGCACGGTCAGCCGGTCGTTTCCATAGCCGATCAGAGGCCCGCTGCGCGATAGCACGCGAAAATCATCGGCCGTGCCGCGGATCATTGCGTAGATGCGCACCGTGAGCCGACGCTGGTCGGCAAGCTCACGGTATAGCGCGATCTCGTGTGCGCTGACGCCGGCGTCACCGACGCCGGTCAGTCCCACCGAATTCATGTCTGAGAGCGCCGCTTTCAATGCGGCGCGTTGCTCATCGTCGCTCGGCGGCGGCACGATCCGGTCAATCAATTCCATGGCTTTATCGACGAGCACGCCGGTCGGATTGCGCTGCGCATCGCGCTCGATACGCCCTCCGGGCGGGTCCTCGGAATCCCTGGTGATGCCCGCCGCCTGCAACGCTTTGGTGTTCAGCCATTTGGCATGGCCATCGACGCGATCGAGCACGGCTGGGCGATCCGGCACGACGCTGTCCAGCTCGCCGGCAAGCGGGAATCGCCCGAGGTTCCAACGGACTTGATTCCAGCCGTCCCCCAACAGCCAGGTCCGGCTCGGGTTCGCGCTCGCGTATGTCTTTATTCGCTGCAGCGCCTCTTGCAAGTTCTGCGTGTCGTGCAGTTGAATTTGCACGTTCTCGAATCCCAAATCGATGACGTGGCCATGCGCATCGATCAGACCCGGCAACAGCGTCTTGCCTTGCCCATCGATGATCGATGCCTGTGGATACGCCTTGCGCAGATCCGCCGCGTCGCCCGTTGCCACGACGTGGCCGACGTCGAACACCAGGCCGCTGAAGCGCTGCAGGCCGGCGCCCGCGAGCGTGTACCCATGGACGTTTTCGATCAAGGTCGGTGCTGCACGGACGCCCATCGATGACAGCGCGCCGACGAGCAGTGCGGCCGCCAGAACCCCGGGCCGATAGTTCAAGCGCACACGCACTCCCGCGCTATTTGCGTCGCGGGCGCCGCACGGCGGCCGTTGCGGACGTCCGTCCTTGCGTCGAGTGGCTGCTGACACCCAAGTCCGCCAGCAGGAAGGCCGCCGCGGCCTGAAAACGACGAGGATTGCTGTACGATCGTGCCACCAGCATCGCACCCTCGAGCGCTCCAAGAAGCACCCGCGCCCGCTCGTTTGCTGGTTCCCCAAATAGGAACGTTCCGCGCCGAAGGCCGTCCTTGAGCACTGCGGCAAGCCAGCGCTCGTTGGCGTCGAAGAACGACGTCAGCCCCACCTGCATCGGCGCCGGAAGCGTCGCGTATTCCGCCGCAAGCATTCCGCACAAACACATGCGTTCATTGCTCAAGACGGAATCGTAGAGTGCGACATATTGTTTCAGCTTCTTGTGCGGCTCCTTGGTACCTTGGTCAATCGCCTCGAGCGCCGCTCCGAAGAGAACATGGTAGCGCTCGATCAGTGCGCGCCCAAGCTCCGCTTTAGACGGAAAATGGTAATGGAGACTTGCCTTTGTGACGCCTAACTCGGCTGCGATATCGGCATAGCTGAAACCGTTATACCCCCGCGTCTGTGCGAGCCGCTCAGCCACATTGAGGATGGCCGCTGCTGCCGCGGTAGGTGATGCGGTGCGGGACGGAAGCGAATTCTTTTTTTTCGATATTGTCATGGCTACTTGATATTAACCTACTAGTAGGTAAACTTCGACCGAGGCTGCAGGCGCCCATGCGCCACATACCGTCGGAGTCAAAGGGGGGGGGCGGCGCAGCGTCTGACAAAGCGATGCAGTCATGCGAGCAATAGTGCCCATAACGAAGGAGATTGCAATGCACAATCACGAGCATAAAACTGAACACAAGTCATTCACGAGCCCCGAACAAGTTCGAAATTTCCCCAACGGCAAAGCCGAGATTCTGATGGTCGGCGGCGCCGAGGTCGGTCGCTTGGTCTTTGAGCCGGGTTGGCGCTGGTCCAATGATGTGAAACCCATCGCCAAGACCTCGAGCTGTGAGGCTCCGCATTTTCAATATCACGTGTCCGGCAGACTCGCCATACGGATGGACGATGGAACCGAGTTCGTCGCCGGGCCGGGAGACATCACGTCATTACCCAAGGGCCATGACGCATGGGTCGTGGGCGACGAACCTGTCGTTGTCGTCGATTGGTTCGGCGCCAGTAGCTACGCCAAGCGAACCTAAGAAGGTCTGTTGCTGGAAGGAACGTTCGGATTAATGATAGGAGGCAGCCATGGCCAGGAAATATGTCGATTGCAGAGAAATCCCGTCTGACAGCAAATGCACGGTCGCAATATCCGCCGACAGTGAAAAAGAACTCATCGAAGTTGCCGTACAGCATGCAGTGAGAGTTCACGGCCATCAGGACACCGCAGAGTTCCGGCAGATGTTGAAAAAAGCCATCAAGCAAGGCAGTCCGCCTCCGTAGCCATTGGGCCGGCGGCGGGCCTTCGCGTTTTTGGGGCAAGGAAAATTCATCTTCCTTAGCTGTACCACGCGATCGCAGTAAATTCTTCAGGCGCGAACGTCGCCTCGATGCGTGCGGTGTCCGGTGCTGCGCGGCGTCTTCGAACCCGTGTCACAGCCATGAGAGGGCGCTGAGCCAGTGTGGCAGAGCGTAATTTCACTGCAGGCTAATGTTTACTCAACAAGTACGCGTGCGTCTTGCCCGAGCGTGAGTCGACGCCATTTGCGACGATCCAGGCATCGTCATTGATTGCTTTACCAGATTCCAGAGTCACGTACACAGCCAGGGCGGGATCGATCAAAGAATTCAGATCACGAATTACATGATTCGAGCATAGAAACGCGTGAAGCGTGCCGTTTGCGGTCACCGCTACGCCCGTGACCTGACCACTCGCGTTGATGGCGTATCCTGTGCTCGAACCGCCGCCGAGGGTCCCGATGTCCGTCATGCCGCTGCCGGGGGCATATAGAAACGCGTGAAATGCGCCGCCAGCGGTCACCGCTTCGCCCGTGACCTGGCCGCGCGCGTTGATGCCGTACCCCTTGCTGGTACCCCCGCCCAGTGTCCCGAGGTCGATCATGCCGTTGCCGGCGGTATATAGAAACGCGTGAAGCGCGCCGTTTGCGGTCACCGCTACACCCGTGACCTGGCCACTCGCGTTGATGGCGTATCCTGTGCTTGAACCGCCGCCGAGGGTCCCGATGTCCGTCATGCCCATGCCGGGGGCATATAGAAACCCGCCTGCGGTCACCGCTTCGCCCGTGACCTGGCCGCGCGCGTTGATACCGTACCCCTTGCTTTCACCGCCGCCGAGGGTTCCGAGGTCGATCATGCCGTTGCCGGCGGTATATAGAAACGCGTGAAGCGCGCCGTTTGCGGTCACCGCTACACCCGTGACCTGGCCGCTCGCGTTGATGGCGTATCCCGTGCTTGAACCGCCGCCGAGGGTCCCGAGATCCGTAATGCCGCTTCCGGGGGTATATAGAAACGCGTGAAACACGCCGCCTGCGGTCACCGCTTCGCCCGTAACCTGGCCGCTCGCGTTGATGCCGTACCCCTTGCTGGTACCGCCGCCGAGCGTACCGAGGTCCGTTACCGAATATCTCTGTGCTTGCGCATTGGCAGGCGCTCCCAGCACGATCAACGCAACAAGCAGGCCAGCAATACTCAAGGTTAAATAATTGCGCATAAGACTTCCATTAACATTACTCTTATTTGCACACCTATGGTGGTGGCACTGCGAATCCTCGCAGCGGTGTGATCATCCCTTCTCGGAAGCGGCCAGTTACGATCACCACATTGGGCACATGGCGGGCACCCGATCCGAATCCCGGAACATCCCCGTTGACATTATTAATGGGAGTGTTTCACTCCTATTTTACCCAGGAGGCCTTGGCGACGGAATCCTGTGTCAGGTTGAGTTCTAATGCCCACCCGCCACCGGCGGTCACGGTGATCTCTGCAAATCCATTGCCCATGTCTTTCGCAGTGGACGATTTACGGGGGTAAAAAAAGTACGCGAGGCGCGTCGATTTGATACAACCTACATTCTCCGGACGTGCGCAGAAATCGGGGGCACCTAGGCGATCGTAAGAGTTCATTTCGGCCTACACCCACGAGTGGTCTCAGATCGATCTGCAGTTTTCTCGCCGTAGTCACCGATTACGTCGTCGCTGAGACAATAAATCTTGCCAACGCGCGCAGCGGTTCAAGCGTCGCCACCCGTGTGCTCGACCTCCTTGAGCAAAGCGCCGGAATTCGAATTGAATGGATTGGCACGACACGTTTTGACATGACGAAGGCGTTAATTCGCAAGCACGCGGATCATGCCTACTCATTCACGGATTGCACGAGTTTCGTATTGATGCACGAGCTAGGGATTTCACAAGCGTTGACCTCGGATCGGCAATTCGGCTAGGCAAGGTCCGAAGCCTTACGTCCGCGATGGAACGGCACCGTTACGCGGCGCAGGGAGCAGCTGCGTATGCCGATCGGCGATTCCGAGGGCAATCTGCTGTCGCTGATCGCCGCCAAGCGATGACCCGCGGCGTCATCGTGGTGCTAGAATTGCCGAATGGTCGAGGAACACAATCCAGTTGAGCTGCAAGTCGCCGATGGGCGAAATTTAGGGCAAGACGGTCCTCAGTTCGCGCGGGTCGTCGGCAGTCCCGATTTCACAAACATCGCATCCGCGATTACCTATCTGAATATCGAACGTGACGAGCTCGTAACGGCTGAAAATGTTTTTCGTATTGTCGATTTGAAGAGCCGCGCCGTGCTCATGAAAAACCGTGCAATTCAGCTTGAAATCAAAAGGCCGCCCCAATAGCTCAAGCGGCGCACGAAACGTGTCCGATTCAACGGGCCGCCGGCCGCAAGTCTCGCTGCCGCAATGAATTCAATATCGGATGGAATTCAAGAAAGAAAGGCGTGTAATCCTTAATAATCGTCGGACCAGATGGCGCTGCTTGCAGAAGAACTCGTGGAAGAATAGCTCAACCGCCAGGGATATTTCACGATTCGTGGCATCACCCGCGTGCCGCTGGAGGTTCAGAAATCTACGCACCGCTCCGCGACAAGTTCCAAGACAAGAAGCGAGGACGAACTGTGCAAGGGAATTCGCGAATGGGTCGCCAAGAAGTTTGACCACGTGGCGAAGCAGCGGATTCGCAAACAGCTAGCGGCCGGCCCATGGTCGCGGGAGTCGCCGAGCGCTGAGCGGAGCGCCGACGGCAGGCGCCGACGCCGGCAGTCCAAGAGACCGCCGCCCGAAGGTGCGCCAAAGAAGGCCTGGACCACTGGTACAATGCGGCTCCAATCATTTTGCTATGCGCTTGAAGCATGGAGACGCGTCGTGCCCGAACCTCTCCTTACCTATCGCGGTACTGTATACCCATGGCACTGCGATCATGTCGGCCACATGAACGTAATGTGGTACGTCGGCAAGTTTGATGAAGCGACATGGCAGTTCTTCAACGCCTTGGGTCTCTCCCCATCCTACCTGCGCTCGACAAGCCGGGGCATGGCGGCTGTCGATCAGCACATCTCGTATATGCAGGAGCTGCACGCCGGTGACGTCGTGACAATAAGAACGACCCTCATCGAGTTCAAAGAAAAGAGCCTGCGCTTTATGCATGAGCTGACTAATGACGAGACTGACGCAGTGGTCGCTCGCACGACGCTCAAGGCCGTGCATTTGGATTCTATCGCGAGAAAATCTTGCGCCTTTGCCGAGTCGATCACCGCCAAAGCGGTCTCCATGTTAGCGACAGAGTAGCGACGTTCATATGCAGCCCAGTCATGCGAATTGTCATCTGTAGCGGCCAGTGGACCAAGCTCGGACACCGCGTGATGGAACCAATCTACACCCCTAGCCGAGCCGCCTTCAGGTGCGAAAGCGCCGAGCTGCGAAGCAACGTCCGCCTTTTGTACCCCTTACCTCATCGAGTTGTTGAACTATAGCGGTTCGCAATGGAACTCACGTAAACGCATGTGCCGCGCTTTGACGGCGGCGGCATGAGTGCCGGCCTTGCTCGCTGCCTCACGCCGCGAATTGCATGAGTTGTTCAATGGACACGTGCAGCGCCTCGTTGGCTGCGAGTTTGTCCAGCAGATAATCAACCGTCACTCGGACGCGAGGCGCCACGAGCGCGCGGTGCGGGTACTGCAGCGCCATCGCGCGATCGCCGCTGTGATGGTGCGTAGCGAGGACGACTTTGAGCTCGCTTGCGCGCAGATATTGCCAGGCATGATGGACACCGATCTGCGCGATACCCATACCGCGTGCGGCTGCTTCGGCTGCCGCTTGCGGGTCCGAAACGATTAGCGCGGCGGGCTCCGGCGCGCGCTCTTGCACGCCACCGTCCGGTGCAACGAAGGTCCAGCCGGAGGTGCGGCCGTTGAGAAATCGGGTGGCGATCAGACGGTGACTCGCGAGCTCGTCTGGACCGCGCGGAATTCCGTGCTCCGCGAGATAGGACGGTGCCGCGACGAGCACCGTCAGCAGCCGGCAGACCTGGCGCGAAACGAGACTCGAGTCTTCCAGCACGCCGCCCCGAAGCGCCAAATCAAATCCATCACGCACCATGTCGATCCGCCGGTCATCGAACTGCACTTCAGGAATGACGCGCGGATAGCGCCGCACGAGTTCCGGCAACACCGGCAGCAAATAGCGGTGGCCGAACGCACTGCCGGTGGAGATTCGTACGCGCCCTGCAGGCTCCGCTCGCTGCGCGGCGACCGTATCGACTGCGGCATCCAAGGCGTCGATGGCTTCGCGTGCTCGGTCGAGGAACGCGCGGCCCTCGCCCGTCAGTTGCAACGAACGCGTGCTTCGGTTCATCAGCCGCACGCCAAGAGCCCCCTCGAGGCCTGCGACGTTTTTGCCGACCGCGGCGGGCGAGATCCCGAGGACGCGCGCGGCGGCGGCAAAGCTGCCCCGGTCCGCCGCCTGTACGAACGACAGCATGGCGCGCACGCGCTGGGTCGGATCCATGGGGTAACTATAAACTCTAAGTTGTGAATCCATCAACCATTACATCAATTCACTGATTGTTTGACTGGGTTCAAGATGCGATTCGCCTCACCCAAACCGCACTCTATTAATCGGAGCCCCAATGACATCCCCCAATACGATCAAGTCAAAGGATCAGACAGTTGCGATCCTAGGCAACGGTGCTGTCGGCATCGCGCTTGCCAAAGGCTTCGCTGCACTCGATTACCAGGTTGTCTTCGGCACGCGCGACGTGAACGGCGCGAAGACCCGCGATGCGCTGAAAGCGGTCTCCGGATCGCGCGCCGCCTCGCTGAGCGAAGCTGCGCGTGCAGGCCAACTCGCGGTGATTGCTCTGCCTTGGAGCGGGCTGCGCGGCGGGCTCGAGGCCGCAGGGGCTGCGAATCTCGCCGGCAAGCTCGTGATCGATGCGTGCAATCCACTCTATGTGGTGAACGGTGTACCGACCTTGGCGGTTGGATACACGGATTCGGCAGGAGAAATCGCGCAGCGTCTGCTGCCTCAGGCCAAGGTCGTCAAGGCCTTCAACATCATCACCGCTGGCCACATGGTGAACCCCCATCTGCCGGACGGCACGCCGGACATGTTTATCGCCGGCAATGATGAGGCCGCCAAGGCTCAGGTTCGCGAGCTGCTACGGGCCTTCGGCTGGCGCGGCGCGATTGACCTCGGCCCGATCAGCGCGAGCCGCCTGCTCGAGCCCCTCGCGATGGTCTGGATCAGCTACGCGTTTCGCAACAATCATTGGACGCACGGTTTCAGCTTATTGGGTCAAAAGGCCTGATCGGCGTACGAACAACTGAGATCATAATGTCAACTCAACTCGACCAATCACATCATGTTCTGATCGTCGGGGCGACCAAGGGCATCGGCTTCGCGCTGGCCAGTCAGCTCGCAGAGCAGCGCGTACGCATCACTTTGAGTGGATGTACGGCCGAGCATGTGGAGCAAGCCTTGACGCGCCTCCGCGCGCATGACCCAACGGCGCAGCCTCAGGGCATCGTCCTTGACTTGCGAGATCATGCGGCCGTCCGGCGAGTGTTTACCGGCGTCGGACCGATCGATGCGCTGGCGCTGTGTGGAAGTTCGGACATTGCGTGGGGTTCGTTCGCCAGCCTGAGTATGGAGGCGGTCGAGCGCGCTCTGCACATGAAGCTGACCGGATACCTGAATGCCGTCCAGGCCGCCGTGCCGCAGTTGGCCGAGCGCGGGTCGATCACTTTCGTCGGCGGCGCTGCCTCCCGCGCGGCCTTGCCTGGAACGGTGGGACTTGCGGCCGTCAACGGTGCATTGGAAGCCGCCACCCGCACGCTGGCGCGAGAACTCGCTCCAAGGCGCGTCAACCTGGTCTCGCCCGGCCTCACCGATACGGAGGCCTATGACACTCTTCCCGCGCAGACGAAGGCGGCGCAGTTCGCGGCGGTTGCAGCCCGATTGCCGGTCGGTCGTACGGGACTCCCAGACGACATTTCGCACGCCATCCGATTCGTCATGAACAATCCATTCGTCACGGGCACGATCGTCGATGTCGACGGCGGTGCACACCTCGGCTGACGTGCCTTGTGTCAACTGACTGAGATCGTCCGCGCGTCAGCCTTTCGAAGCAATGCGCGGGGCCTTAGCGAGTAACTGACGGATCGACCCCACGATTTGAACCTACTGCACGCACGATCTTTGTGCGAAGACCACTAGGTTGCGACTTTCGCGGGACGAACACGTGGTTGACCTGCCGCGTACAGCGCTTCAAAGTCCCGACCACCCGGCTTTTCAAAACCCGAGTCTGCCGCAGGTTAAGAGGATTCTTGGGCAGTCCGCTGCAGCCGATCTCTATGTGCGTGTTTTGGGTACAGCCCCTCCCATGGGTGCCCGCAGCGAAGACACTACTCGGAGCATGCTCGCGCGCCGCACGGCGAACTGGTTTCGCTGGGAGCGTTGCGAAATTGTGTTTGTGGTAAAAGAGTCCAATGCAACGCCACATGATCCCAGAGCTTCGTAAGACTATATTCGCATTAGCCGCAGCGGCCGCGGCATTCTCGGCGATCGGCCGGGGAACCCTGCACACTCCGAGCCAGAAATCCCCCGATTTGGCGCCCAACGCCGGCCGGGACGCTTACCAGCAGATTGTTCAAAATCTGTGCGTCACCAATTGGTTGCAGCACCATAATCCATCCCCTTGTGAGAGAGTCTTTCTCGTCGACGCGAAAGCCGACAGCACCGGCTACGCATTGCTCGCCGACCCCGATGGCGGTGCCCACTATCTGTTGATTCCCACCCAGACGATGACGAGCACCGACAACGGCGAGCTGCTGGACCCTAATCTGCCCAATTATTTTGCCGACGCCTGGGGCGGCCGGGATCTGCTGTCGAAAGTCGTCGGCCACGCTGTGCCGCGAACCGACGTGGGCCTTGTCGTGGCCACGCCGGCCACCCGCACGCAGAACCAATTCCACATTCACATCGAATGCTTGCGGCAGGATGTGGTGGACTCGCTGAAGGCAACGGCCGACAACGTGACCGACGTCTGGTCGCCGGTGACCGTGGCCGGGTTTCCCTTTCAGGCTGTGCGACTTTCCGTTCGGGGACTCGATGGGTCGAACGCCTTCGAGCTGGTGGCGAACCTGAGTCCGGACGCGCGGCATCATGTGGGTAACTACACCGTGGTGATCGCCGGCGTGCAATTTCAGAGCGGTCCCGGATTCGTCGTCTTGACCGGGACCGGTCCGAGCGGCGATCTCCTGCTGGATTCAGACTGCATGGTGGCAGGCGGTTACAGCTGACCGGGCATTTCAGGCGGATGGCGCGCGCCCGGTAGATGCGGCCTTGTGCCCCATTGCCAATGAAATAGGACCTCTCAAGCCGCCCGGGCGGCCGCGGCTTTCTCGGCACTCACGCTCAGACGCGGGTCTCCCGGCACATCGGTGCGCAGCGTCGCGAGCTCCCAGTAAAGGAGCGCGAGCTCGAGACATTCGCCCGGTACTTCCGCCGGAAGACTCTCAATCCAGCGGTACCGTCACATATCGCGCCCCACGGCGCGAACGAGTGATCAAAGTGCGAGTCATGGGGTCATGAGCTAAAACCTCTCCAAACGCAGCCAGAAATTCTGCAAAACGTATCGATAGCCAGAAAAGCGCGGATCTCAACAGCCATCAATATTTCCGTCATTATTTTTCCTTTATCCCTTTGCGGAATATGGCTGCGAGGTGCTAGGCAATGGGCCGCTTAGATCTTCGCGACCGGCGACAATTAGAACTGCCGGTCGGGGGTTCAAGGTCGCTACCGATCTGATTACGGCGTCGTGCCTGCGGCCTTCCCGGAGATAGATCGCTTTTCCTGAGCCATATCGGCGTTCTGGTGGGCGGATTAAACTTACCCGGAAGTTACCCGGGAGGCTGTTACCCGGATGTACTGCATCATAAGTTATTGATTATTGGCGCTCCCTACGGGATTGCTCGGCGCTTCGCGCCTCGTCCCTCGCCTGAGGCAGGCTCGGGACCGCCGTCGCGCGGGGCGCTCCGGCGTCCTTCGCCGCCCGCGAGGCGGCGGCTCGTCGAACCCGTGTTACAGCCTTGAGAGGGCGCTTAACAGACAACAGCGTACAACTGCGCACGATAGAAAACACCTTGAAAATAGCCTGTTTTCCTATAGTTGTCCAATGCTGTCTGGTATCATTCGGGTACGAATAGTGGACATAGTGGACACAAACCCATCGCGCGTTCAGTAAGAGGCGGAGTTCTCGAAACCCGATCGGCGAGGCTTCGATTGGTCGCGCGACCGCGTCCCTATTGGGCCCCCTGCGGCAAGCCGGGTCTGCACTTGGGCTACCGGCGCCTGGCGAAGAAAAACGGTTCTTGGATCGTCAGGCGCTACCAGGGGAAGCCCGGCGAGTACGACACGAAATCATTCGCGCAGGCCGACGATTTCTCGGACGCCGACAACTCCGAGGTGCTCACCTATTACCAGGCGATTGCCCGCCTTGGCGGTGAGGCTCCGCCGGTACGCCACGGCGACGAGCAGTACACCGTGCGAGAGTCGGTCGCCGATTATCTGGCGTGGCTCAAGACTCACAAGAAAACAGCCCGGGACGCCGCGCTGAAGCTAAACGCGTATTTGGTCCCGGCGCTCGGCGACAAACTCCTCGCCGATCTCAAGCCGGAGGATTTCGAGCGCTGGCTTTCCTGGGCGGTGGATCACAAGCCCAAAGGGCGCCGCGGCGACCGTCCGCCATTGCCGAAGAAAAAGCGTAAAGGCAGCGACCTGGCAAAGATGGAGCCGGTGAAGCCGGCCATCGACGCCGCGGAGCGAAAGCGCCGCAAGAAATCCACACTGAACCGGGTCATCAACAACGTCAAAGCCTGCCTCAATCGGGCATTCCAAAACGGACACGTCTCAAGCGATGCCGCCTGGCGGCGGCTCAAGAAATTCAAAGGCGCTGATGGTGCGCGAACCCAATGGTTGACGGTCGACCAGTGCAGGCGGCTGATCAACGCGGCGGCTCCAGACTTTCGGCCGCTCGTTCATGCTGCGATGTTGACCGGCGCCCGCTGGGGCGAGCTGCGCGCCTTGAAATGCCGTGACTACGACCCGGTTTCCGCCACCATGAACATTGCGGAGTCCAAATCCGGCAAACCACGCCGGGTATACCTGACCGACGACGGCAAAGCCGCGTTCGAAAGCTGGACGGCGGGGCGTGCCGAAGCCGAAGTGATATTCAAGGATCAATTTGGCAACCCCTGGGGATCACACGACCAGCACCGACCCATGTCTGCCGCGTGCAAAGCGGCGGCAATCGAACCGGCGATCGGCATGCACACGCTGCGACATTCCTATGCATCCTCTCTAGTGCAGGCCGGCGTGAGCTTGGCCATCGTCGCCGAGGCACTCGGTCATGCCGACACGCGCATGGTCAGCAAGCACTATGGGCATCTGGCGCCAAGTCATATTGCTGATGCCATTCGCGCGCACTTGCCGGCGCTCGGAATCGAGATCGACAGCACGGTCACGAGGCTCCGGCCGTGACTACCACGCGAGGACCGATGCCCGCAGTCGACCCACCGCGGCCGGCGGCGAATGTCGGCTATCTGGAACTCAAAACAATTGAAAACTTCCCTCACAAGTCTCGGTTGAAACTCTATGGGACCGCCTTCCAAGGCACGACATTAATTTACCCGCGCAAGATGCACGATCTCCGGTCCACCATCACTTAGATCATCGCTTTTGGCGAGTAGAGTACGGTAGGTGCGCAAGTCGCCTTCGTCCAGGACACCGGCGGCACGTCGATCCGACGCGGCGCGCGGGCTCGCGCCCAGATCCAGTGTCGTCCCCAACCCGG